>Ga0255220_1000170_pt1 | contig 28283 bp, 24 predicted proteins | sample Miss_Colum_RepB__FD_188423 | JGI IMG/M metagenome (GOLD analysis project Ga0255220, IMG submission 188423) | Freshwater microbial communities from Mississippi River, Louisiana, United States - Miss_Colum_RepB_8d | ecosystem: Environmental > Aquatic > Freshwater > River | place: USA: Louisiana...
CGGCGGCGCGACGGCCCGGCAGCATGCCGCGCAGGCCTTGGGTGATGCTGGCCCACTTGCTCATGCGCCCTCCAGGGTCAGGCCTGCGCGCTCGGCCAGGTCGACCACCGCCTGGCGGAAGACCTCGGCACGGTGCCCGTAATCGCGGAACATATCGAAACTGGCGCAGGCGGGCGACATCAGCACCGCATCGCCCGAGCGGGCCTGCTCGCTGGCGATCTGCACGGCCTGCGCCATGTCGCTGGCCTGGTGCTGCGGCACCTCGGTGCCAGCCAGCGCCTGCCCAATGGCCGGGCCATCGCGGCCGATCAGCACCACCGCACGCGCGTGCTGGGCCACGGCGTCGGCCAGCGGCGCAAAGTCCTGCCCTTTGCCGTCGCCGCCCAGAATCACCACCACCCGGCGCTCGGCGCCCAGGCCGCGCAGCGCGGCCACGGTGGCGCCCACATTGGTGCCTTTGCTGTCGTCAAAATACTCCACCTCGTGCACGATGGCCACCGGCTCGACACGGTGCGGCTCGCCACGGTATTCGCGCAGGCCGTACAGCATGGGGCCCAGCGGCGCGCCGGTGCTGCTGGCCAGGGCCAGCGCGGCCAGCGCATTGGTGGCGTTGTGCAGGCCGCGGATGCGCAGCGCGTCGGCGGGCATGAGGCGCTGCAAAAAAAGGTCTTCGGCTTCGCCACGGCGGCGCTTGATGGTCTCGTCGGCGGGCAAGGCGCGCACCAGCCAGCTCGTGCCGTTGACGCGCTCGATGCCCCAGTCGCCGGGGCGCTGCGGCATGTCGGCGCCAAAACACACATGCGCGCGCAGCTGGGGCTTTTGCAGGCGCACGCGCACCGGCGCGGGCAGCATGGCCATGACCAGCGGGTCCTCGCGGTTGAGCACCATCAGCGCCTGCTGGCCAAAAATGCGCGCCTTGGCCTGGCCGTAGGCGGCCAGGCTGCCATGCCAGTCCAGGTGGTCCTGCGTCAGGTTCAGGACCACCGCGGCGGTGGGCTCGAAATCGTCGCAGGCGTCGAGCTGAAAGCTCGAGAGCTCCAGCACCCAGGCCTGCGGCAAGCCCAGGTCCACCGGCGCGGGGGGCGGCGGCACGAGCACCGGGGCGGGCGCGTCGTCGGCGTCGGGGCTCGCATCGGCATCGGCCGCTGCCGGGGTCTCGGGGGCGGCGTCCAGGGCAGGCGCTGGGGTGTCGGGCGCGGCCGCATCCTCGGCCAGCGCCAAGGCCGGGGCGACCGCATCGGCCGGCCGATCGCCGTCCAGCTCGGGGGCGTCGGCTTGGGGCTGGGCCGCCAGCGCGGGCGCCTCATCGAGCGCCTGGGCCAGCATGTCGAGCAAGGTCGGGCCAATATTGCCCGCCACCTTCACGCGCCAGCCGGCACGCTCGAGCAGCTGGCCGGTGAGCGAGGTCACGGTGGTCTTGCCATTGGTCCCGGTGATGGCCAGCACCTTGGGCGCGTAGCCGTGCTGCGCCTGCAGATCGCGCAGGGCCATGGCAAACAGGCTGAGCTCGCCGCCTTGCCACAGGCCCAGGGCGCGCGCGGCGTCGGTGACCGGGGCGTGCTGGGCGGGGCTCAGGCCGGGGCTGCGCAGCACCATGCGAATGGGCTGCCCTTCCAGCAGCTGCGCGCCAAGTGGGCCGCACACCAGCCGTGCCTGCGGACAGTCGCGCTGCAGCACGGCCGCCTGCGGCGGCGCCTCGCGGGTGTCGGCCACGGTCACGATCGCACCGTGCCGGGTGCACCAGCGTGCCATGGCCAGGCCCGAGAGACCCAGGCCCAGAATAAGCACATGCTGATCGCGCAGGGCTTGCATGGCTTACCTCAGCTTTAGGGTCGACAGACCCACCAGGCACAGCAGCATGGTGATGATCCAGAAACGCACCACCACCTGCGTCTCTTTCCAGCCGCTTTTCTCGAAATGGTGGTGCAAGGGCGCCATCTTCAACAGGCGCCGACCCTCGCCGTATTTGCGGCGGGTGTACTTGAACCAGGTGACCTGCAGCATCACCGACAGGGCTTCGACGACAAAGATGCCCCCCATGATGGCCAGCACGATTTCCTGCCGCACGATGACGGCGATGGTGCCCAGCGCGGCCCCCAGGGCCAGCGCCCCCACATCGCCCATGAAGACCTGGGCCGGGTGGGTGTTGAACCACAAAAAGGCCAGGCCCGCGCCGGCCATGGCGGCGCAAAAGATCATCAACTCGCCCGCGCCCGGAATGTAGGGAAAGAACAGGTACTTGGAGTACACCGAGCTGCCGGTCACATAGGCAAAAACGCCCAGGGCCGAGCCCACCATCACCACCGGCATGATGGCCAGGCCATCCAGGCCGTCGGTCAGGTTGACGGCGTTGCTCGAGCCCACAATCACCAGATAGGTCAGCACCACAAAGCCGATCACGCCCAGCGGGTAGCTGATTTCTTTGAGAAAGGGCAGTTGCAGGCCAGCCTTGGGCGGCAGGTCGACATCAAAGCCCGACAGCACCCAGTTGATGAAGAGCTGGAACACGCGCAGGTTGGAGCTCTCGGAGATGCTGAACACCAGGTACAGCGCCGCGATCAGGCCGATCACCGACTGCCAGAAATACTTCTCGCGCGAGCGCATGCCCTCGGGGTCCTTGCGCACCACCTTGCGCCAGTCGTCGACCCAGCCGATGGCGCCAAAGCCCAGGGTCACCACCAGCACGATCCAGACAAAGCGGTTGGACAGGTCAAACCACAGCAAGGTCGAGAAGGTGATCGACAGCAGGATCAGCACGCCGCCCATGGTGGGGGTGCCGCTCTTGGACAGGTGGCTTTGCATGCCGTAGCCGCGAATGGGCTGGCCGATCTTGAGCGAGGTCAGTCGGCGGATCACCCAGGGGCCGGCGGCCAGGCCGATCAGCAAGGCGGTCATGGCGGCCATGACGGCGCGGAAGGTGATGTACTGGAACACGCGCAGAAAGCCCCACTCGGGCATGAGCGCCAGCAGCCACTGCGACAAATTAAGCAACATGGGGTTCTCCCTGCGCATCCAGCAGGGCCTGCACGATGCGTTCCATCTTCATGAATCTTGATCCTTTGACGAGCACGCTGGCATAGGCGAGCGCGCCGTCTTGCACCCGCTGCAGCAAGGCAGCGGCGTCCGGGTGGTGGACCCCCGCCGGATGGGCGGCCACCGCATGCGCGGCCAGCTCGCCCAAGCCCCAGAGGGCCTCGACGCCGCGCGCCTGGGCATAGGCCCCCACCTCGGTGTGGTATTGCGGGCCCTGTGCACCCACCTCGCCCATATCGCCCAGCACCAGCAGGCGCGGGCCGGGCAACTCGGCCAGCACATCGATGGCGGCGCGCACCGAATCGGGGTTGGCGTTGTAGGTGTCGTCGACCAGCGTGCGGTGGGCACCCAGGCGCAGCGCGCGCGAGCGACCGCGCACCGGTGCAAACGCCGTCAGGCCCGCTTCGATGGCCGCCACCGGCACGCCCGCGCCCAGCGCGGCGGCGCAGGCGGCCAGGGCATTGCGCACATTGTGTCGGCCGGCGATGTGCAGGCGCTGGCCCCACTGGCCTTGGGGCGTGTGCAGGTCAAAACACCAGTGATCGCCCACCCATTGCAGCGCATCGGCCCACACGGGCGCGCTGCCGGCGGCGCCAAAGCCGATCACACGGCGCGCGCCGGCCAGGGCCTGCCACACGGGGGTGTGGGTCTCGTCCTGCGGGAACACCGCCACGCCATGGGCTGGCAGGGCTTGCAACACCGCACCGTTTTCCTGCGCAACGGCCTCGACGCTGCCCATGAACTCCTGGTGCTCGCGCTGGGCGTTGTTGACCAGCGCCACCGAGGGCTGGGCCCAGGCGGCCAGCTGGGCGATCTCGCCCGGGTGGTTCATGCCCAGCTCCAGCACCGCGATGCGGTGCTCGGGGCGCAGGCGCAAGAGGGTCAGCGGCACGCCGATGTCGTTGTTGAAATTGCCCTCGGTGGCCAGGGCCTGCTCGCCCGCATGCGCGCGCAGGATGCTGGCGAGCATTTGCGTGACCGTGGTCTTGCCATTGCTGCCCGTGACCGCGATCAGGGGGCCGGCAAAGCCCTGGCGCCAATGCGCGGCCAATTGGCCCAGCGCGGCGCGGGTGTCGGGCACCAGCAGCGCCGGGCAGCCCGCGGCGGCGGCGGCGTCGGCACCGGCGGGCTCGCACAGCACCGCCACCGCGCCTTGCGCAGCGGCCTGGGCAATGAAGGCATTGGCGTCAAAGCGCTCGCCGCGCAAGGCCACAAACAGGTCGCCCGGCTGCAGCGTGCGGGTGTCGGTGTGCACCCGCTGGATGCGCAGCGCCGATGGGTCAGCGGCCGCTTGCAGGCGCGCTTGCGGCAAGGCCTGCATGGCCAGCGCCAGGGTCAGCTGCATGCCGCTCATGCGCGCTGCTCCTGGCCCGAATGGGCGCGCTGGCGCAGGGCGGCCAGGGCCTGCTGTGCGTCGTCAAACGGATGCTGCACACCGGCCACCTCTTGCGTGCGCTCGTGGCCCTTGCCCGCCAGCAGGATCACATCCTGCGGCTGGGCCTGGGCCACGGCCAGGCCAATGGCACGGGTGCGGTCGAGCTCGATCTGGGCGCGCGCGGCGGCCTGCAAGCCGGCCAGCATGTCTTGCACGATGGCCGCTGGCGATTCGCTGCGCGGGTTGTCGCTGGTGAGCACCAGCGCATCGGCGCCCTGCTCGGCCACCTGCGCCATGAGGGGGCGCTTGCCGCGATCGCGATCGCCGCCACAGCCCACCAGGCACCACAGGGCACCGCCACGGTGGGCGGCCAGCGGGCGCAACGCGCGCAACACCTGCGCGAGCGCGTCGGGCGTGTGCGCATAGTCCACCACGACCAAGGGTTCGGGGTCGGTGCCGCTGCGCACGGCCTGCATGCGCCCGGGCACCGGGCTCAGGTCGGCACAGGCCTGCACCGCCTGGTCCAGGCTGGCGCCCAAAGCGCACAGCGAGGCCAGCACCGCCAACAGGTTGTCGGCGTTGTAATCGCCCACCATGGGCACGCGCACCGTCCGGGTCTGCTCGCCCAGGCGCACCTGCAGCTGCAGGCCTTGCGCATCGAGGCTCAGCTGCCCATGCAGACGGGCCGGGCCCTGGCGCGAGCAAGTCCACAGGTCCAGGCCGGGGCGCGTTGCCAGCTGCCCGGCCAACTGGCGGCCTTGCGGATCGTCCACATTGACCACCGCAGCGGCCAGGCCTGGCCAGTCAAACAGGCGCGCCTTGGCGGCCCAGTAGGCGGCCATGCTGCCGTGGTAGTCCAGGTGGTCCTGGGTGAAATTGGTGAACACGGCCAGGTGGATGTGCGTGCCATCGAGGCGGTGCTCCTCGATGCCAATCGACGAGGCCTCGATGGCGCTGAACCGCCGGCCGGCTTGCACATCGTCGCGCAGCTGCTGCTGCAGGCGCACGGGATCCGGGGTCGTCAGGCCGGTGCTGTGCAGGTTCGGGGGCACCCCCACACCCAGGGTGCCGATGACGCTGCACGGATGGCCCCAGGCCTGCAGGGCCTGCGCGAGCCACCAGGCGGTCGAGGTCTTGCCATTCGTGCCCGTCACGGCCAGCACCTGCATCTGGGCGCTCGGTTGCGCGTAAAAAGCGGCCGCCAGCGGCCCGGTCTGGGCCTTGAGCTGCGCGAGGCTGGCCAGGCGATCGGCCGGCTCGAGGTCTTGCCAGGGGGTGCTGCCCTCCTGCTCCATCAGGCAGGCGGCCGCGCCGCGCGCCAGGGCTTGGGCCAGGTAGCGCCGACCATCGGTGGCCGCGCCTGGCCAGGCAATGAAGGCGTCGCCCGCCTGCACCTGACGGCTGTCGGTGCGCAGCTCGCCCGGCACGCGCGCGCGCAGCCAGGCCAGTGCTTGCGGGAGATCGGCCAGGGCCTGCATCAGAAGGACTCCTCCACCGCCTGGATCTGCAGCTGCGGCCGCACGGCCATGTCCGGCTGCACCCCCAGCAGGCGCAGGGTCTGTTGCACCGTCTCGCTAAAGACCGGGCCCGCGACCGTGCCACCGTAATAGCCTCCCACCGTGGGCTCGTCAATCATGACCGCCACGATGATGCGCGGCTGCTCGATGGGCGCCATGCCCACAAAAAAGCCGCGGTACTTCTTGCCGGCATAGCCCTTACCTTCCTGCTTGTGCGCGGTACCGGTTTTGCCGCCCACCGAGTAACCGATGGTTTGCGCTTGCGGGGCGGTGCCGCCAGGGCCGGCGGCCATGTTCAGCATCTTGCGCATGGCGCGGGCGTTCTCGGCGCTGAGCACCCGCACGCCCTGCACCGGCTTGTCCGACTTGATGAGCGTCGAGGGGACCACCTCGCCATCGCGCGCAAACACCGTGTAGGCCCGCGCCATCTGGTAGAGGCTGGCCGACACACCATAGCCATAGCTCATGGTGGCCTGCTCGATGGGCCGCCAGGTTTTGTACGGCCGCAGCTTGCCGCTCACCACACCCGGAAAGGGCAGCTGGGGCTTTTGTCCAAAGCCCACAGAGGCGTACATCTCCCACATCTCGCGCGGCTGCAGCTGCATGGCCAGCTTGACGGTGCCGACGTTGCTGGATTTCTGGATCACCTCATTGACGCTCAGCACGCCGTGCGGATGCGCGTCGCTGATGACCGAGCCGGTGATGTTGATGCGGCCAGGCGCGGTCTGGATCGGGGTCTCGGGCTTGGCAATGCCTTTTTCCATGGCCAGCGCCACCGCAAACGGCTTCATGGTGGAGCCCGGCTCGAAGGTATCGGTCAGGGCGCGGTTGCGCAGCTGCTCGCCGCTGAGGTTGATGCGCTTGTCGGGCGAATAGCTTGGGTAATTGGCCAGCGCCAGCAACTCGCCCGATTGCGCATCGAGCACCACCACGCTGCCGGCCTTGGCCTGGTGCTTGGCAATCGCATCGCGCAGCTTCTGGTAGGCGAAGAACTGGACCTTGGAGTCAATCGACAGCTGCAGGTCCTTGCCGTCCTCGGGGGGCACGGTCTCGCCCACGGCCTCGACAATGCGGCCCAGGCGGTCCTTGATCACGCGGCGCGAGCCAGGCTTGCCGGCCAGCTGCTCCTGGAACACCAGCTCCATGCCCTCCTGGCCCCGGTCCTCCACATTGGTAAAGCCCACAATGTGCGCGGCGGCCTCGCCCTCGGGGTACAGGCGCTTGTATTCCTTGATGCTGTAGACGCCCTTGATGTCGAGCGCCAGGATCTCGCGCACCACGGGCTCATCGAGCTGGCGGCGCAGCCACACAAAGGTCTTCTCGGTATCGGCGATCTTGCGCTCAAGCTCGGCCAGGGGCATCTCGAGCAGGCGGGCCAACTGCTTGAGCTTGGCCGGGTCGCGGTCAATGTCCTCGGCATTGGCCCAGATGCTGGGCGCCGGGACGCTGGAGGCCAGCAGCAGGCCATTGCGGTCCAGGATGCGGCCCCGGTTGGCGGGCAGCGGAATGGTGCGCGCAAAGCGCACCTCGCCCTGGCGCTTGAAGTAATCGTTGCCGATCACCTGCACATACAGGGCACGACCGGCCAGGCCCAAAAAGCCAACGGCCACCGCCGCCACGATGAACTTGCTGCGCCAGACCGGCGTCTTGCTGGCCAGCAGGGGGCTGGCGCCCAGTTGCACGCTCTGGTTCACGGCTTGCCTCCTGCGGCCACGGAAGCGGCCTGCACCGCAGGCGCCACCTGCCCGTTGGGCAGCACATATTGGGTGATGCCCGGTCCCGCCGGGCGCATTTGCAATTGCTGGCGCGCGATCTGCTCGATGCGCAGCGGCGTGGCCTGGGCGCGCCGCTCGACCAGCAGGCGCTGGTGATCGATCTCCAGGCGCGTGGCCTCTTTGCGCGCGGCCTCGAGCTGCATGAACAGGCGCCGTGTCTGGTACTCGGTGTGCACCAGCGCCATGGCCGAGGCCACCACGGCCAGCAGCAGCAACAAGCCAAGTCGCGTCATGCCGGCACCTCGGTGCGTTCGGCCACCCGCATCACCGCCGAGCGGGCACGCGGATTGGCCTGGGTCTCCTCGGCCGAGGGCTTGATCCGGCCCAGGTTGCGCAGGCGCAGGGGCGCCGGCGCGGCAAACAGTGCGCGGCGGTCCACCACCTCGCGCGAATGCCCCGCGATGAACTGCTTGACGATGCGGTCTTCCAGCGAATGAAAGCTGATCACCACCAGGCGGCCGCCGGGCTGCAGCACGCGCAGACTGGCCGTCAGCGCTTGCTCAAGCTCCTCAAGCTCGGCATTGATGAAAATCCGAAAAGCTTGAAAAGTCCGGGTGGCCGGGTTCTGCCCCGGCTCGCGGGTCCGGACCGTGTCAGCCACGAGTTGGGCCAACTCGGCCGTGCCGCCGATGGGCCCGCGCTCTGTTCGGCGAGCCACAATCGCCTTTGCGATCTGGAAAGCAAACCGTTCTTCGCCATAGTCACGTATCACCTCCGTGATCACTTGCACATCGGCCTGGGCCAACCACTCGGCCACGCTTTGACCGCGCGTGGGATCCATGCGCATGTCCAGCGGACCGTCGAAACGAAAGGAAAACCCACGGCTGGGATCGTCGATCTGCGGCGAGCTCACCCCCAGATCCATCAGCACGCCCGCCACGCTGGCGTCGGGCAGATCGGCCAGGTGGGCAAAGCCCTCGTGGCGCACCGTCACCCGCGCATCGCCCAGGGCGTGGGCGGTGGCAATCGCCTGCGGATCCTTGTCGAACACCGTCAGGCGCGCGCTGTCCGAGAGCGACTGCAGCAACAGGCGCGAATGGCCGCCACGGCCAAAGGTGGCGTCCACATAATGACCATCGGCGCCCGCCTGGGCGCCGAGCAAGGCATCCACCGCCTCGTGCAAGAGAACCGTGGTGTGGGTCAGGGTCGGCGCAGACATCGGGCGCCTCAGAACGAAAAGTCCTTGAACACATCGGGCATCTCGCCCTGCATGGCTTGCGCTTCCTGCGCTTGGTACGTGGCCTTGTCCCACAGCTCGAAGTGCTCGCCCATGCCCAGCAGGATGGCCTCGCGCGAGAGACCCACGGCCTCGCGCAGCTCGGGCGAGATCAGGACGCGGCCGGCGCTGTCCATGTCGACATCCATGGCGTTGCCCAGAAAGATGCGCTTCCACCACTGGGCCGACATGGGCAGCTGGGCGATGCGCTCGCGAAAGCGCTCCCACTGCGGACGCGGAAAAATCATCAGGCAACCGTGCGGATGCCGGGTCAGGGTGAGCTGACCCTGGGCGTTGGCGCTCAGGACGTCACGATGCCGGGCCGGCACCGACAGCCGTCCCTTGGCATCCAGACTCAGCGATGAAGCGCCCTGAAACACGTTGATGACCCCTTGTTGCGGCATGCCCGATATGCCACAAATTCCCACAAAACCCCACGAAACAACACTGTATCAGGAATTTGACACCGCACAAGTCCGAGCGAAGGTTTTTTTCAATGAAATCAATGGCTTAGACCTGTATTGATAAACAGCCCCGAAGAAAAACCTATTCAAAATGAAACACTTAGCGATTCCTGTGCATGTGGATGATGAAATTGACAGAGGGGCCGACAGGCGCCCGGCGCGCACCGACCCACCGCCCGCGGTCTGGTGGACAGCGGTGCGAGGGCGAATGGTGGGGGGGTTTAGTGGCGCGGAAAGCGCAGCTCGGCCAGGTCCTGCAGGCCAAACTCGGCCAGCAAGGCCTCCAGCCGGGCGCGGGCGCTGTGCTTGCGCTGGCCGGTGCGGCGGGCCAGGATGAGCTCGTTCTTGAGGCTGTGCTCCCAGCCCACGAGTTCGGTCACCGTGACGCTGTAGCCCTCGGACTCCAGGTACAGGCAGCGCAGCACATTGGTCAGCTGGCTGCCCATCTCGCGGGTGTGCAGGGGGTGACGCCAGAGCTCGGCCAGGGGGGTGCGCGAGAGCGACAGCGCCTTGTGCTGGCGCAGACAGGCGGCCACCTCGGCCTGGCAGCAGGGCACCAGCACCATGAACGCGGCCTGCTTTTTCAGGCCAAAGGCGATGGCGTCGTCGGTGGCGGTGTCGCAGGCATGCAGGGCGGTCACCACATCAAAGCGCTCGGGCAGCTCGGCTTGCCTGGCCGCGTCGGCAGCGCTGATGTTCAGAAAGTGCATGCGCGCAAAACCGAGGCGCTGCGCCAGCGCCTGCGAGGCCTGCACCAGCTCGCTGCGCGTCTCGATGCCCCAGATGTGGCCACTGCCCTGCGCCTTGAACAGCAGGTCGTAGAGGATGAAGCCCAGGTAGGACTTTCCCGCGCCGTGATCGGCCAGCAGCGGCCCCAGGGCCGGATCGACCGGGGTCAGCTCGCGCAGGCCTTTGTCGATGAACTGCACCAGGTGATCCACCTGCTTGAGCTTGCGCCGCGCGTCCTGGTTGAGCTTGCCGTCGCGGGTGAGCAGGTGCAGGTGCTGCAGCAGCTCGATGGACTGGCCGGGACGCAGCTCGGGCGGGGGCGGCGGCGGCGCGGCCGGGCCACGGGCGGGGGCCTTGCGCACGGGCTTCATGGGCGGGGCCCCACGTCCAGCGCGTCCCATCCTTCACGACCGAGGCGCTCAAGCGTGGCCATATTGGCCTCGAAGATGGCCTCGGCCTCGGGAAAGGCCTCGACCGCGCGGTCCATGCTCTCTTCGCGGATCAGGTGCAGGGTTGGGTAGGGCGAGCGGTTGGTGAAATTGGTGATGTCGTCGACCTCGGTGCCGGCAAACTGGTATTGCGGATGGAAGCTGGCGATCTGGAAGTCCTCGGCCAGGTCCAGCGCGTCCAGCAAGGCCTCGGCCTCGTCCAGAAAGTCGTTGAAATCCAGAAAGTCCTGCAACTGATGGGGCACGATCAGCAAGGTGGTCTCGCGCGTGGCCGGGTCGCTGGCGGCCAGCGCCAGCAGCTCGGCACGCAGATCGGCCAGCAGGGCGTCGGGGTCGCGCGCCAGGCTCAGGGCATGGTGGATCTGGCCCTTGATGTGCGGTCCTTTGGCAAAGGGGCACAGGTTCAGGCCAATGACCGCGCGCTCCAGCCAGCGCACGGTGTCGGTCACATAGGGGTCGACCTGGGGGTCGCGGGGGGCGTCGCTCATGCCCCCGATTGTGCCTGCAGGCGGCGCTGCGCCAGCGTGGCCAGCCACAGACCGCCCAGGCAGCAGGCCACGGTGAACAGCGGCGTGAGCTGCCAGCCCCCCGCGTGCGCGGCCAGACTGGCCGCTGCCGGCGGGCCCATGAACTGGCCCAGGGCCGAGAGCTGCTGCACCCAGCCCACGGTGGCCGCCACCTGCTGCTCTCCCGGCGCCAGGCGCACCGCCAGGCCAAACAGCGTGCCCGGCACCAGCCCCCCCAGGCCCGAGAAGACCAGCACCCCGGCATAGCGCCCCCAAGGCCAGGGTTCGGTCCAGGGCACAAAGGCCAGGGTGCTGCCCAAGGCCATGGCGGCAAAGCCCAGCCAGAGCGTGCTGCGCGGCGCCCAGCCGCGCTGCAGCAAGCGCCCAGAGGCCATGTTGCCCAGCATGTTCACCGCCGCGGCCAGCGCGGTCAGCAGGCCCAGTTGGGCGCCGCTCATGCCGGCAGCGGTGTAGATGGCCGGCAAAAATCCCACCACCGCCAGCCACTGGCCCGAGTACAGGCCAAAGCACAAGGCGACCAGCCAAGGGCCACCATGGCCCAGGGTGCGGCGCAGGCGCGCCAGCACGCCAGGCGCTGCCGCGTCCTGCGCGGCAGGCAAGGGATCGGGGGGCAGCCAACGCCACAGGGCCGCGGCCATCAGCAGACAGGTCCCCGCCAGCACCAGCCACCAGCTGCGCCACCCCCAGACGCCCAGCCACAGCGGCCCCAGCAGCAGCGCCAGCGCGGTGCCGCTGGGCATGTAGGCGCCCCAGAACCCCAGCATGCCAGGCAAGCGCTCGGGCGGCACCAGGCGGCGGATCAGGGCCGGCGCAGGCAAGGCCACCAGCAACAGGCCCAGGCCCTCCAGCGCGCGGCAGGCCAGCAACATCCAGGCGGCCTCGGACAGGGCGCCCAAGGCGCTCGCCAGGGCCAGCAGCAGCAGGCCGCGCAACATGCTGCGGCGCAGGCCCATGCGGTCGGCCCACACGCCCATCAGCACCGCCAGCAACAAGCCCGCGCCCTGCACCATCGACAGCAGAAAGCCCGCCGCCACCAGCGACAGGCCCAGCTCGGCTTGCAAGGCCGGCACCGCCGGGGGCAGCTTGCCGACCTGCAAGGCGGCCACCCCGCCGGCGGCCACCACGGCCCAGGCCAGGTGCGACCTCACAGCAGGCGACGCCCGGTCAGGCGCTCGTGCTCGCGCAGGGCAAAACGGTCGGTCATGCCGGCAATGTAGTCGGCCACCGCCCGGGGCCGGTCGGCGCGTTCGGCAAATTCCGGGCCCATGTCTTGCGGCGCCTGCGTGTAGGCCTCGAACAGCTCGTGCACCACCTGCTGCGCCTGCGCCATGCGCTCGGTCACCTGGGGATGCCGGTACAGGTGGCCAAACAGAAACTGCTTGAGCGCCGTGTGGCGGGCGTGCATGTCGGCACAAAAACGCACCAGCGGGGGCGCGTGCCGCACCTCGTCGGCGCTTTGCACACCAGCCTGCGCAATGGCTGCGCGGGTGGTGTCGATGACGTCGTAGACCTGGGCGCTGAGCATGCGGCGAATGCTCTCGTAGAGCCAGCGCCGCGGCGCCTGGTCCAGGCCCGGGTGGGCCTGCAGGGCCTCGGCCTGGTACTGGGCAAAGAGCGGCACCTCGGCCATTTGCGCCAAACTCAGCAAGCCCGAGCGCACGCCGTCATCGATGTCGTGCGCGTTGTAGGCAATGGCATCGGCCAGATTGCACAGCTGCGCCTCCAGGCTGGGCTGGGTGCGGGCGATAAAGCGCGCGGCCACACCACCGGGCTCGCGCAGCTCCAGGGCCTGGGCGTTGCGCAGCGAGCAATGCTTGAGAATGCCTTCGCGGGTTTCAAAGCACAGGTTCAAGCCGTCGTAATCGGGGTAACGCGCTTCGAGTTCGTCCACCACACGCAGGCTTTGCAGGTTGTGCTCGAAGCCGCCGTGCGCCTGCATGCAGGCATTGAGCGCGTCCTGACCGGCATGACCAAACGGCGTGTGCCCCAGGTCGTGCGCCAGCGCAATCGCCTCCACCAGGTCCTCGTTGAGGCCCAGCGCGCGCGCCATCGAGCGGCCCAGCTGCGCCACCTCCAGCGAGTGGGTCAGGCGGGTGCGAAACAGGTCCCCCTCATGGTTCAGAAAGACCTGGGTTTTGTAGACCAGGCGCCGAAAGGCCGTCGAGTGGACGATGCGGTCGCGGTCGCGCTGAAAGTCGTTGCGCGTGGGCGCGGGCACCTCGGGGTGGCGCCGGCCGCGGGTGCGCGCCGGGTCACTGGCCCAGGGCGCCAGCGCCGCCTCGCTCATGCGCGGCCCCCATGGCGGCGCAGGCCGGTGGCGACGCAGGCCTCAGGCACAGCAGTGGTCAATGACCTCGCGCACCAGCGCATCGGGCGCGGGGCGCACCACCGCCTGACCGGGCGGGTGGATCAGCACAAAGCGGATGTCGCCCGCCTCGGCCTTTTTGTCCAGGCGCATGTGCGCCAGGTACTCGCCGGCATTGTCCTGCGCCGACAGCTGCGGACCCCGCACCGGCAAGCCGGCGCGCTCGATCAGGCGCGTCAGTCGCGCCACAAACTCGGCATCGACCAGGCCCAGGCGCTGCGACAGGTGCGCGGCCATGACCATGCCGCAGGCCACCGCCTCGCCGTGCAGCCAGACCCCAAAACCCAGACCGGCCTCGATGGCATGGCCAAAGGTGTGGCCAAAATTCAGGATGGCGCGCAGGCCCGACTCGCGCTCGTCCACGCCCACCACATCGGCCTTGATCTGGCAGCTGCGTTGCACCGCATGGGCGAGCGCCTCGGGTTGGCGCGCCAGCAAGGCATCCAGGTTGGCGTCGATCCAGTCCAGAAAGGCCATGTCGGCAATCGGGCCGTACTTGATGACCTCGGCCAGACCGGCGGCCAGCTCGCGCTTGGGCAGGCTGGCCAGGGTGTCCAGATCGCAGAGCACCCGCACCGGCTGGTAGAAGGCGCCGATCATGTTCTTGCCCAAGGGGTGGTTGATGGCGGTCTTGCCCCCCACCGACGAATCCACCTGTGCCAGCAGCGTGGTCGGCACTTGCACAAAGGGCACGCCGCGCATGTAGCAAGCGGCGGCAAAACCGGTCATGTCGCCCACCACACCACCGCCCAGGGCGAACAGCACCGTTTTGCGGTCGCAGGCCTGGCCCAGCAGGGCATCAAAAATCTGGTTCAGCGTGGCCCAGTCCTTGTGTGCCTCGCCGTCGGGCAACACCACCGGCAGCACGCGCGCATAGTGCGGGGCCAGGGCGCGCTCGAGGGCCGGTCCGTACAGCGGCCAGACCGTGTCGTTGCTGACCACCACCGCCACCGATGCACGCGGCAGTCCGGTCCAGGCCTGGGCTTGGCCCAGCAAACCTGGGGCGATGCGAATGTCGTAGGCGCGCTCGCCCAGGTCGATGCGCACAGTGGAAGAGGCAGTCACTCGGAAATTCTCCGCAGCAATGGGGGCCGGCTCAGGCGCCGGCCGAATTGGAAGCCGGCGCGGCCGGGGCTTGGGGGGGCAACAGACCGTCCAGCTCGAGTTGCGTCATGATGCGTTGGAGCAGGTGGGACACCGATGGCCGGTTGGTCTCCAGCACATGGTGGGCGGCCTCGCGGTAGAGCGGGTCGCGCTCCTTGAACAGGGTGCGCAAGCGGGCCATGGGATCGGCCACCTGCAGCAGCGGCCGGGTGGTGTCGTGACGCAGTCGCCGGTACAGGTCTTCGGGCGTGGCGCGCAGGTAAAACACACGGCCGCGCTCGCGCAGCATGTCGCGGTTGACCGGCCGCAGCACCGAGCCGCCCCCGGTGGAGATCACCCCGGTGGACTGGCGGGTGAGCTCGTCCACGGTTTGCTGCTCGAGGTCACGAAAGGCCTGCTCGCCCTCGCGGTCGAAGTACTCGCGGATGGAGCAGCCCAGGCGCGCTTCAATGACATGGTCGATGTCGGCAAACGGCATCCCCAGGCGCCGCGACAGCAGGCGACCCAGCGTGGTTTTGCCGGACCCCGGCATGCCAACAAGGATGATGTTCACTAGAAAAAGCGTCCCAAACCGGCGCCCAGTCATGACGGGCGCCCAGCCCCCTAGTGTAAGTCAGGGCCTGGGGACGCCCGCTTGAACAGGCCCCGTCTTGGCGGGGCGCTGGCCACGCCTGGCAGGGCCCGGCGCCATGCCAGCACAGCGCCGGTGGCCCAGATCATGTGGCGGTCTGTCGATGCCGGCGCGGCGCCCATCACAGGCCCCAGCATGGCCATGTCTGGAACCCGTTGCCAGACCGCACATGAGGGGATGCCCGCGCCCGCAGGCGGCAAGCACCCAGGTGGGCATGGGGGCGGCTTCATGGCCGCGACGCCTGCGGGGTCGCCGGCCGAGCGTCCAGCCCCTGCCCTGGCGATCCTTCGGGGTCCTGCCCGTGATCGGGGCGGTCGGGGGTGGGGTCGGCCAGCACACGGGGCGTGAGGAACACCAGCAGCTCGCTGCGGCGGCGCAGCGTCTGCTCCTGACGGAACAGCCAGCCCAGCCAAGGGAGCCTGGCCAGGCCCGGCACGCCAGCGCCATCGCGCTTGTCGGTCTCTTCAAAAATACCGCCCAGCACCACCGTCCCGCCATCGTCAACCTGCACCTGGGTGCGCAAATGTTTGGTGGTGATGGCATGGCCCGCCGGGGTCAAGGCGCCCACGCTGTCGCGATGCACCTCCACCTCCAGCACCACGGCCCCCTCGGGGGTGATCTGCGGCGTGACCTCGAGCTTCAGATTGGCTTTGCGAAAGCTGATGCTGGTCACCGCCAGATTGCCCGACACGCCGGTGCTTTGGTACGGCAATTCGGTGCCCTGCTCGATGAGCGCCTTGGTCTGGTCGGCGGTGACGATGCGCGGGCGTGAGACGATCTTGCCGCGTCCCTGTGCCTCAAGGGCCGAGAGCTCCAGGTTGATGAAGCGATCGGCCCCGGCATTGAACAGGGCCACAGCCAGTGTGGCCGGCGCGACATTGCTTTGCCCGGCCTGCCCGGCTGGAAAACCGACTTGATTGCCCACCGTGGTGCCGCCGCCCAGCGCCGCGCCCGTGCTGCCGGGCGTGCTGGCCAGTCCAGCGCCCACACTGGCGCGCCCCTTCGGCTGGCCATCTTGGCGCAGGGGCGCGCTCAGGCCCACGCCCAAGCGCGCGCCCAGCGAGGCGCCAAACTGATCATCGGCCTCGACGATGCGCGCCTCGATGGCCACCTGCCGCACCGGTTGGTCGATCTGCCGCACCAGCGCCGACAGCCGGGCCAGGCGGGTGGGCACATCGGACAAAAACAGCTGGTTGGTGCGCGGCTCGGCCAGCACGCTGCCGCGCGCGCCCACCCAGTGCTGGCCTGGACCCAGCAAGCGTGCAGCCACCTCGGTGGCGCGGGCGTACTGCAAGCGCACGGCATGCGTCTGCAAGGGCGTGGCCGCCTCGAGGGCGGCTTGCTGCTGCAGGCGCTGGCCCTCGCGCTGAGCCCAGTCCTGCGCGGTGCCAACCCACAGCCCATGGTCGCGCGGCACCTGGACCAGACCGGCCGCATCGAGCACCGCTTGCCACAGCCGCGACCAGGGCATGGCCGGCAGCTCCAGCGTGAGCTGCCCCTTGACCGAGTCGGCCAGCACCAGGCCCTGCCCGCGCTGGCGCGCCAGAGACGGCAGCAAGGCGCGCACGTCCATCTCGCGCACGCTCAGGCCGAGCATGGGCTCGGGGCGGGCGCTTGGCGCCGACTCGGCCAGCTCGGCCTGAGCGTGGGCCCAGCAGGGCACGCACAGCGCCGCGCACAGACCCGCCGCAAGACGGGCCAGCCACGCCAAGCAGCGGCGCCGCAGCGCGCCTGCAGACCGATCATGGAGCGTGTGCATGGGGCATCTCCTGCAACCAGCGGGGTTCCGACCAGACCAGGCGCAGAGGCGGGGCCGAGGCCGACAGGGCTTGCAACCACACCCCCTGCGGATCGACGCCCAGCACGCGCCAGGCCGGCGGCAGGTCTTGACCCGCATGCACCAGGGTGGCGACGGCAGCGGGGGGCCGCAACCAGGCCCCCCACTGCCCGCGCTCGGCCTCGTGCTGCAAGCCCAGCAAATCGGGGGGCGGGGGCACGGTGCCGGGCATCGACACCCGGGCCGGCGGCACCGATGGGGCCGTGCGCCCGTCACCGCTTCGTGGGGCTTGCGCCTGCCGGGCCGGGGCATCGGGGCGAGGCGGCATGGGGGCGAGTTGGAAGGCGTGTGGGCCTTCGCTGTGCATCCATTGTTGCCACTGGCCTTGCATCACAACGCGATGGGCGGACGCGACGGCGCTGGGATCGGGCACCAGCTGCCAGCTCAGCAGGGTCCAGACCGGGCCTTGCTGCGTCAGATCCGCCCAGGCTGCGACCCAGTCGTCGCGCCGCCCCTGCAACTGCCAGGTCAAGGTCTGCACCTGCAGACCGGGCACCGCAGGCACCGGCACCATGGCCTGCAGATCGAGCGACAGCACCTGCAGGCCATGCGCCTGCAAACGGGCCAAGGCCTGTGCGGCCACATCCGCAGCGGCCCCCGCGGCAGGCCAGGGCGGATGGGGTGGCGCCGCCGTGGTGCTGGCCCGAGGGGGCGCAGGTGTTTGCGCCAGGGCGTGCGCGGCATCGGCCTGCTCCGTCCACGCCCGCCAGGCCGCAGGGCCCATGAGCAGCGCCCCCAGCAAGCCGCCCAGGCCCAGGCCCGCCAACCCTGCCCCGCACGCCCGCCTCATGGGCGACTCCAGCCAGACGGCGCAGTGCCTGCGGCCGTGTCGGTCAGCGGCGCGGCGGTCTGGGCCGCCAGGCGCTCGGCGGACACCGGCGGCAAGGCCGTCTGGACCACCCATTGCCAGGGCGCCGCAGGCACGCTGGCGTGTCCAGGCGCCGGGCCGGTGGCCACCCCCTGCGTGCCGCCTGGACCTGTTGGCCGCTGGCTCAGGCGCACCAGTCGCCAGGGCTGCCCGCTGTGGGCCTGCAGCTCGGCCAGCAAGGCCTGGGCCTGCGCGGTGTCGGTCAAGCCGCCCTGCAAGGCCCACAGGCCGTCGGCCAGCCGCCAATCGAGCGCCTGGGCGCGTGCCGGCCCCAAGGCCATCGTCGCCGCCTGCAGGCGCACGCTGAGCGCCTGGTGCGCCACCATGCGGGCCAACATGGCCTGCTGGCCGGGGGCCTCGGCTGGGGCGCGAGGGGGCTGGGCCTGCGCTTGCCGCTGCGCCCGCGCCTGCTGCCACTGCAGGGTTTGCTGCGCCCAGCGGGATTGCTGATGCTGCAGCCCCCAGGCCACGGCCAGCAGGCCCACCCACGCACCCGCCAAGCCCCAGCGCCAGGGGGACGGTCGGCGCAGCGGCTGCGCCAGATCCAGCAAGGGCTGCGGCGTGTTCATGCGGCGCCACCGGACTGCCACACCCCCAGGCCCAGTCCGCTGGCGCACAGGCAGCGCCAGGTGTCCAGGGGCACCCGCGCCTGGACCTCCTCGATGGGCGCGCGCTGTGGGTCGCTCGTGTCGGATGCGTCCTGCCAGCGCCAGTCCTGCGGGGCATCGCCCAGCAAGGCCTCCCAGCCGCCCTGCAGCGCGGCCCAGGCGCGTTGCGCCGACCAGGCCTCGGGCTCGATCGCCCCCAGCCGCCAGCCCAATCGGTGCAGGCCTTGCTGCAGGTCCAGCACGGTGCGGCGCGGCACCGCCCAGCCGCTGGGCTGCGCGCCGGGCCTTGCGGGCTCGGCCTGCCAGCACACCTCTTCAGGCGGCAGGTCCAGGGCCTGGGCAGCGGCGAGCCAACAGTCGGCCATCGCATCGGCAGGGCGCTGGGCCTGCGGGCCGGGTGGGCATTGCCAGCGCACCGTGGCGTGTGCTGGCAAGGTGGCGTGCAGGCGGGGGCGCCAGCAAGGCTGTCCGCGCCAGCGCGGCACCTCGGGCCCCGGCAAGGCCTGGCCGCGCGCATGCAGGGCCGCGGCACCCAGGCGCCCCTGTCGCGCGCCCGCAAAACCCAGCAGCCACCAGGCCTGGGTGTCGCTGGCCGCCACCCAACAGGTGCGGGGCCGCACGGGCAGCCGGTGCCAGCCAAAGGTGTGGGGCAACCACGAAGCTTGCATCTTGTCCTCCTTGCTCGGTATCCATCTGGGGGAGGAGGTTCTAGCACCGCCCCCTTGGGCACGCCAAGGGGTTGAAGGGCACATTGGCACGGGCCATGCAGGACTTCTGCAGGCCCAGGCCGCATCGGCCACGCGGTGTGCCGGCCCGGGTCGTTCGCGGCCGGTCAGCCCGGGCCTGCGCGAGGGGCCTGGCATCCCTGCCCAGGGTGAGCAGCCCGTGCCAGGGCCTGCCAATGGCCCCGCTGTGTCAGCCGGATGCCCGATAATGAACCATCTTCTCTCTGCGCAGGTCCTGCGCTGCTGGCATGTCCTCTGCTGACCCCAACGCCCACACCCCCAACCATCCGGACCGTCGGGTGGATCCCACCCGCTGGTTGACCCGTCTGGCCCTGATGGCGGGTGGCGTCATGCTGGCCGGGGCCCTGTCCTTGCTGATGGTGGTGGGCGTGGCAATGGTGATGGTCTACCCCAACCTGCCCGATGTCTCGGAGCTGGCCGACTACCGGCCCAAGCTGCCGATGCGCATCTTCAGCGTCGAGGGCGAGGTGCTGGGCGAGTTTGGCGAAGAGCGCCGACAGCTCACCCCGATTGCCCAGATCCCCAAGGTGATGCGCGATGCGGTGCTGTCCATCGAGGACTCGCGCTTTTACGAGCACGGCGGCGTGGACTACCTGGGCATCTTGCGCGCGGGCCTGGCCAATATCGCGCGCAACAAGAGCCAGGGCGCCTCGACCATCACCATGCAGGTGGCGCGCAACGTCTACCTGAGCTCCGAGAAAACCTACACCCGCAAGATTTACGAGATCCTGCTGACCTACAAGCTCGAGCACCTGCTGAGCAAGGACCAGATCCTCGAGATCTACATGAACCAGATTTACCTGGGCAACCGGGCCTATGGTTTTGCCGCGGCCAGCGAAACCTATTTTGGCAAACCGCTCAAGGACATCACGATTGCCGAGGCGGCCATGCTGGCTGGCCTGCCCAAGGCGCCGTCGGCCTACAACCCGGTGCGCAACCCCAAGCGCGCGCGCTCGCGCCAGCTCTACATCATCGAGCGCATGCAGGACAACGGCTACATCACCGCTGCCCAGGCGCAAGCGGCCAAGGCCGAGCCCTTGCGCATCCGCAGCAGCGCCGAGCGCAACATGGTGCATGCCGAGTTTGTGGCCGAAACCATCCGCCAGATGGTGCATGCCCAGTACGGCCCCGAGACCTATACCCGTGGCCTCAACGTCTACACCACCCTGCAAGCGCGTGAGCAACTGGCCGCCTACCGCGCGCTGCGCGCCGGCATCATGGACTACGAGCGGCGCCAGTTCTACCGTGGCCCCGAAAAGTTCATCGAGCTGCCGCAAGACCCCAAGGCCATGGAAGATGCGATTGACGATGTGCTCGACGACCACCCCGACAACGGCGATGTGATGGCCGCGGTGGTGCTGACCGCCACCCCACGCAAGGTCACGGTGCAGCGCGGCAACGGCGAGCCGATTGACATCACGGGCGAAGGCCTCAAGCCGGTGCAATCGGGCCTGTCGGACAAAGCCCCCCCGGCGCTGCGCCTGCGCCGCGGTGCGGTGGTGCGCATCGTGCAGGTGGGCAACCGCTGGGAGCTCACCCAGCTGCCCGAGGTGGAAGGCGCGTTTGTGGCCATGACCCCGCAAAGCGGCGCCATCCGGGCCCTGGTCGGCGGCTTTGATTTTGCCAAGAACAAGTTCAACCACGTCACCCAGGCCTGGCGCCAGCCGGGCTCGAGCTTCAAGCCCTTCATCTACTCGGCCGCGCTCGAAAAAGGCTTCACGCCCGCCACCCAGATCAACGACGCGCCCCTGTTCTTCAGCGCCGACGTGACCGGCAGCCAGGCGTGGGAGCCGAAAAACTACGACGGCACCTTCGAGGGCATGATGAGCATGCGCCGCGCACTGGCCAAATCCAAGAACATGGTGTCGATCCAGGTCTTGCAGGCGATTGGGCCGCGCTACGCGCAGGAATGGGTCGAGCGCTTTGGATTTGACGCCGAGAAGCACCCGCCCTACCTGACCATGGCGCTGGGCGCCGGTTCGGTCACGCCCATGCAAATGGCGGTGGGCTACAGCGTGTTTGCCAACGGTGGCTACCGCGTGCAGCCGCACCTGATCACCCGCATCACCGACTCGCGCGGCAAGGTGCTGGTCGAGCGCCCGCTGCCCGAGCAGCCCGACGAGGCGCAGCGCGCCATCCCCGCGCGCAATGCCTTTGTCATGACCAGTCTGCTGCAAGAGGTGACGCGCTCGGGCACCGCCGCACGCGCCCCGGGTGCCTTGAAGCGCAGCGACATCTACGGCAAGACCGGCACCACCAACGACGCCATGGACGCCTGGTTTGCCGGCTATCACCAGCAGCTGGTGGGCGTGGCCTGGATCGGCTACGACACCCCCCGCAAACTGGGGGAGCGCGAAACCGGTGGTGGCCTGAGCCTGCCGGTGTGGATCCAGTTCATGGAGACCGCCATGCGCAGCCTGCCGGTGGCCGAGCCGGCCGTGCCCGAAGGCGTGGTGCAAAGCGGTGGCGACTGGGCCTACAGCGAGTACGCCGCAGGCGGGGGCATCACGGTGCTGGGCAAAAATGCCAAGCCGCCGGCCTCCGAAGAGCGCAACCGCATCCTCGACCTTTTCCGCAGCAACTGAAGCCCTCCCCCGGCGCGGCATGCGGGCGGCGCTGGGAGCGCCTCAGGGGGCGAAGCGCAAGGGCATGCCCGCTTGCTCGCTGGCACAGTCCGACAGGTGTTGCCAGAACTCGCCCTGCCCCTTGGTGTCGCGCCACTGCTGGCCGTCAAAGCGGTAGTGAAAGCCGCCACGGCGCGCGGCCAGCCAGACCTCGTGCAGGGGCTTTTGCAAATTGATCACCAGCTGGCTGCGGTTGGGCAAGGTGATGGTGATCATGCCGCCCACGCGCTGGTTGTCCAGATCGGCCTCGGTGGTCTCGTTGAGGCGGTCGCAGCAAGCCTCGATGGCCGCCAGCAATCGTTCGGCCTGGTCCAGGAATTCAAGGTCGGTCATTACAATCGGTCCATGTGCACAAGGAATGCGATTCTAGTCAGGTGGCTTGTCCCTGCCGGCCTTGCGGTCGTGCTGACCCTGCTCAGCGCCTGCGGCCTCAAGGGGCCGCTGGCCCTGCCCACCCAGCCCGAGGCGCGTGATCGCGCCACCTTGCCCGAATCGCTGCGCCCTGGCGCTGTCACGCCCGCCTCCCCCGCGCCCGCCGCCCCAATGGCGCCCGCGCGCTGATTTTTTCAGTCACCACCATGCGCCCTGCCCTGCCCGGACACCCCCACATTGCCTACCACGACGACCAGCTGCAGGTGGAGGGCGCGCGCCTGGCCGATCTGGCCGCGCAGCACGGCACGCCTTTGTTTGTCTACTCGCGCGCTTCGATGCTGGCCGCGCTGGCCGCCTATCAACGCGGCTTTGCGGGCCGACGCGCGCGCATCCACTACGCCATGAAGGCCAACAGCTCGCTGGCCATCCTGCAGCTGTTCGCGCAAGCCGGGTGCGGGTTTGACATCGTCTCGGGCGGCGAGCTCGCGCGCGTGCTGGCCGCCGGCGGCGACCCGGCCAAGGTGATTTTCTCGGGGGTGGGCAAGACCCGCGCCGAGATGCGCCAGGCCCTGCAAGCCGGCGTGGGGTGCTTCAATGTCGAGAGCGAGGCCGAGCTGCAGGTGCTCAACGAGGTCGCCCTGTCGCTGGGCGTGCGCGCGCCGGTCAGCCTGCGCGTGAACCCCGATGTGGACGCGCGCACCCATCCCTATATCTCGACGGGTCTCAAGGGCAACAAATTTGGCATCGCGCACGAGCGCGCGGTGGCGGTCTACCAACAGGCGGCGCTGGCGCCAGGCCTGCAGGTGGTGGGCATCGATTGCCACATCGGCTCGCAAATCACCGAGGTCACGCCCTATCTGGACGCCATGGACCGCATGCTCGATCTGGTCGAGGCCATCGAGGCCGCCGGTGTGCCGATCGCGCACCTGGACTTTGGCGGCGGCCTGGGGATTGATTACCAGGGCGACCAGCCGCCCGCCGCCGATGCGCTGTGGGCCCAGCTGCTGGCCAAGCTCGATGCACGCGGCCACGGCCACCGCATGCTGATGGTCGAACCCGGCCGTTCGCTGGTCGGCAACGCGGGCGTCTGCCTGACCGAGGTCCTCTACACCAAGCCGGGGTCGAGCAAGAACTTCTGCATCGTCGACTCGGCCATGAACGACTTGCCGCGGCCGGCCATGTACCAGGCCTTCCACCAGATCGTGCCCCTGCAGCCGCGCGACGAGCCGGGCGTGGTCTACGACGTGGTCGGACCGGTGTGCGAGAGCGGCGACTGGCTGGGCCGCGACCGCACGCTGGCCGTGCAGTCGGGCGATCTGCTGGCGGTGTTGTCGGCGGGCGCCTACTGCATGAGCATGGCCAGCAACTACAACACGCGCGGCCGTGCGGCCGAATTGCTGGTCGATGGCACCCAGGTGCACCTGATTCGCGCGCGCGAATCGGCCGCCGACACCATGGCCCAGGAACGCCTGGTCTGAGCGCAGACGCTCAGGCCCGGCCCATGCGCTGGCGCAGCGCGCGCCACAGGCGCCAGCCCAGCAGCGCGGCCAAGAGGGCCGCGTAGACCGCCACTTCGGCAAAGTCCTGCTTGCCGCTGCGCATCCAGAAAAAATGCAAAAGCCCCAGCCCGGCCACGGCGTACACGCTGCGGTGCAGGGCCTGCCAGCGGCGCGCGCCAAGGGCGCGGATGGCGCGGTTGAACGAGGTCAGGGCCATGGCCAGCAACAGCACAAAGGCCGCAAAGCCCACCAAAATGAAATTGCGTTTGGCGATGTCGCGCCCAATATCGGCCAGGTCCAGGCCCATGTCGAGCCAGGCATAGCAAAGCAGGTGCAAGAAGGCGTACACAAACACCGTCAGACCCAGCAGGCGCCGGTAGCGCGCCAGCAGCGGCTGACCCAGCCAGATGCGTGCCGGCGTGACCGCCAGCACCAGGCACAGCGCCCGCAAGGTCCAGTCGCCGGTGCTGCGGATCAGCACCTCGGCCGGATTGGCCCCCAGGGTATTGGCCAGGGCGCCTTGCAAGAGGGACAGGGCGGGCCACGCCAGCAAGCCCAGCAAGGCCCACCAGAGCCAGCGCTGCGCCAGCCAATGTCGCACGCGCGCCGCCTCAGAAATTGCGCCGCAAGTCCATGCCGGCGTAGAGCGAGCCGACCTGTGCCTCGTAGCCGTTGAACATCAGCGTGGGGCGTTTGCGGGTGAAGACGCCGTCCTCGCCAATGCGCCGCTCGGTCGCCTGGCTCCAGCGCGGGTGGTCAACCTTGGGATTGACGTTGGAGTAGAAGCCGTACTCTTGGGGCGCGGCTTTTTCCCAGCTCGAGACGGGTTGCTTGTCGAGCAATCGGATGCGCACCACGCTCTTGATGCTCTTGAAGCCGTACTTCCAGGGCACCACCAGGCGCAGCGGCGCGCCGTTTTGCTTGGGCATGACCTCGCCATACAGGCCAAAGGCGAGCATGGTCAGCGGATGCATGGCCTCGTCCATGCGCAGGCCCTCGACATAGGGCCAATCCAGGATGCCGCCGCGCACCCCCGGCATCTGCTGCGGATCGGCCAGGGTATCAAAGGCGACGAATTTGGCGCTGCCCTGCGGCTGCACCCGGCGCAGCAGTTCCGACAGCGAATAGCCCACCCAGGGGATCACCATCGACCAGCCCTCGACACAGCGCAAGCGGTAGATGCGCTCCTCCATTGGGGCCAGGCGCAACAGGTCCTCCAGGCCAAAACGCCCGGGCTTGCCCGCAAGGCCCTCGACCACCACGCTCCAAGGCTCGGTGCGCAAGGTGTGCGCACGCTGCTTGGGGTCGGCCTTGTCGGTGCCGAACTCGTAGAAGTTGTTGTAGCTGGTGACGTCGTCGTAGCCGGTGAGCTTGTCCATCACCATCGCGCCAGGCACCTTGGAGGGCACACCAGGCAAGGGACGGTTCTGCCCAGGTCCCGTCGCGGCCGCGGCCAGGCCGCTGGCCATCAGGCCTGTGGCCCCCACCGCGCGCAGCCACTGGCGGCGCTGCTGCCACACCGCAGGCGGTGTGATCTCACTGGCATTCGGATGGATGAAACCGTTGTCGTGGGTGCGAATCAGCATGGCATGGGCTCCCGTTGCAGCAAACCCGCACTCTATGCCAAATGCCTGCGCCTTGCACGGCCGGCAGGCCAAGGGCTTTTGCCGCCCTTGGCCTGCGCCAGGCCTTTACAGCGAACCGTAGCTGTGCAGGCCGCTCAGGAACATGTTCACACCCAGGAAGGCGAAGGTGGTGATGGCCAGGCCCACCAGGGCCCACCAGGCGGCCACCGTGCCGCGCAGGCCCTTGATGAGGCGCATGTGCAACCACGACGCATAGTTGAGCCAGACGATCAGGGCCCAGGTTTCCTTGGGGTCCCAGCTCCAGTAGCCCCCCCAGGCCTCGGCGGCCCACAGCGCGCCCAGCACGGTGGCGATGGTGAAGAAGGCAAAGCCCACGGCAATGGCCTTGTACATCACGTCGTCCAGCACCTCGAACGAGGGCAGGCGTTCGGCAATGCGGCGACGGCCCAGCAAAATACCGCCCACGATCAGCGCCGACACGCCAAAGTACACCGCCCACCAGTCGCTCATGCCGCCGGTGGCGCTGCGGCGGAACACCAGGGGCTCAAAGCACAGGACAATGCCCAGCAACCACAGGGGCAAGAGGCGCACCCAGCGCACCTCACCGGCCTGCTGCTTGATCAGGTAGGCAAAGGCCACCATGGCCGCCAGGGCGAAGGTGCCATAGCCCACGAAATTGGCCGGCACATGCAGCTTCATCCACCAGCTCTTGAGAGCCGGCACCAGCGGTTGGATCTGATGCGCCTCGCGCACCAGCGTGTACCACAGCAAAAAGCCCACCGCAGCGCTGACCACCAGCATCACAAAGGCGCCCAGCGCGCGGGTCCGGTAGCGCGCTTCGTAGTACAGGTAGAACAAGGCCGTCATCCAGCAAAACAGCACAAAGACCTCGTAGAGGTTGCTGACCGGGATGTGGCCGATGTCGGGGCCGATCTGGTGGCTCTCGTACCAACGGACCATGGTGCCCACCAGGGCCATCACCACCGCGGCCCAGGCCAGGCGCGCGCCCAGCTGCTCCAGGGTATCGGCTTGCGAGCGGATGAACATGCCGCCCCAGTAAAACAGCGTGCTCATGAAAAAGAGCATGCACATCCACAAAATGGCCGACTGGCTCGAGATGAAGTACTTGAGCCAGAACACTTGCTCGGCCCGCGCCAGGTCGCCGCCATAGCTGTTGATGGCCAGCAGCGAGACCGCCGCCACCCCCAGCATCAGGTTGCGCAGCGGCGCCCAGAACCAGCCCAGCCAGATCACCACCGGCAGCGTGCCGCCCAGAATGGCCAGCTCATACACATCCATGGCGTGCGCGTAGCGCGCGTAGGCGAACACCGTGCCGGCCAGCGCCGCCGCCGCAAACAGCCAGTCAAGCCAGGATCGGCGCGAGGCCTTGAAATTCATTGCATTGAGGGTCGAGGTGTTCATGCGGAAGCCTCCGTTGCGCCCAGCAGGCGTTGTTTGAGCTGATCGAATTCACGATCGGTATCCAAGGTCTGTCGATTGCTCGACAAGGCCATCTGCGCCTGCGCGCCAGTGCCTGCAGGCGCCAGCCAGATCCACAGCCGGCGCTCGCGCACATAAAGCATGGCCATCACGCCCAAAATCAGGAAAAAGCAGCCCAGGTACACCACCGTCTTGCCTGGCGCGCGCGCCACCTGGAAGACGCTGGCCTGCACCTGCTCGAACCCATCGAGCATGAAGGTCAGGGGTGCGGTGTACAGCGGCGCATCCGACAGGGCGATGACGGCCTGCGTCATGAAGTTGGCGGTGATGTCCTGCGGCATGGCGGGCACCCCGGCCTGCTGGCGCGCCACCGAATCGAGCTCGAACAGCACACCGTTGAGAATGCGCACCAGCATTTCGCCCGCGCGGGCGCGCTCGCCCTCGGGCACATTGGCGTCCATGAAATCGGCAATGGCCTGCAAGCCCCCCGTGGTCTGGCCCTTGACGGGCTCCAGGCCCGCAAACAAGGACAGCGCCTTGGCCGCCGATTCGGCCAGTTGCTGCTGCAACTCGGGCCGCTTGGGATCGACCGCACGGGCGGCATAGCGGTCGACGGCGCGACTGCGCATGGCCGGGTCCTGCATGGCGGTGCGCAGGCGCACAAAGCCGTCGATCTGCAATTTTTCGTCGGCCGGCACGCGCAGGTAGCGGAAGTTGTCGGCCGGGCTGTCGCGCATGCCCAGCAGGAACACGGGCTGCCCATCGCCCAGGTCCACCGGCACCATGTAGTTGTTGAACTCGCGCGCCTGACCGGCGGCATCGCGCAGCTTGTAGCTCACGCTCGGGCCAATGTTGCGCAGTTGCTTTTCGGTCACCGTCTTGTGGCCCGAGCCCAAGCGCTGCTCGATGCTCTGGCGCAAGTCCACCGCACGCACATCGGTGGCCTGGCCATCGGCCGGACCACGCGACATGTTCTCGACGTTGATCACCCGCAGGCCGGTGAACTCGAGGCGAAGTTTTTCCTCGCCGTTGCTGATCTCGGTGCTCGAGCCAATCGTGCCTTCGACCTCAAAGGGCTTGACCGGCGCGGCCATCGGCACGGCGCGCAGCTTGACCTTGGAGCCGCCATCGTCAAAGCTGGACTGGTAAATCTCGATGCCGCGGTGGCGTGCCGGGTGGTTCACCTCGACCCGTGCCTCGCGCGACTCGCCGGTGGCCTTGTCGTGGATCACGATGTCGCTGGCAAACAGCTTGGGCATGCCGGTCTCGTAGTACTCGACAATGAATTTTTTCAGCTCGATGGCAAATGGCAATTCCTGCAGCAACACGCCATCGGACTGATTGAGCAAGGCGGTGCTCGACGCCGTGCCCTCGGCCACCAGCAGGTTGCCCCGGAAGGTCGGGTTGCGCTCGCCCAGGCGGTGCGCTGCGGGCACATCGGCGATCAGGCCGCCGCCGTTGTACGGGGTTTTGTTGCCCCACCACATCTGGGCGCGCACCATCAGGTCGCCGTCGAGC
>Ga0255220_1000171_pt1 | contig 28208 bp, 21 predicted proteins | sample Miss_Colum_RepB__FD_188423 | JGI IMG/M metagenome (GOLD analysis project Ga0255220, IMG submission 188423) | Freshwater microbial communities from Mississippi River, Louisiana, United States - Miss_Colum_RepB_8d | ecosystem: Environmental > Aquatic > Freshwater > River | place: USA: Louisiana...
TTCGGTGCTACCCCCGAGAATGCCATTGCCGGGGACTACCCGCTTGCCCGCTTCCTGCTGGTGTACGTGAACAAGGAGCCGAACAAGCCGCTGTCTCCGCTGGAGCAGGAATTCGTCAAGCTGGTGCTGTCCAAGGCGGGACAGGAAGTCGTGCTCAAGGATGGCTATATTCCGCTGCCGGCCAACGTGGTGGAAGCAACCTACGAGGCGCTTGGACTCTGATTGCGGATAAACGGCGCCGCTGCCTGCGGCGCCGTCTCGGCGCGTTTGTGCGCTGTCATCAAATTGTCATATTCGCCGAATAGACTCGCTCCTCATGAATCAAGAGCCCATCTCCACGCCTGCACAGGCCTCATCCTCCGCGGCAGGAGCAGCATTCGCTGCTTCTGCCGCGGTCGTTTCACGCCGACGTTTTCGTCACTTCAAGGACAAGCTTGCTGCCGTCCTGATCGCCATCGGCGGTCTGGGTGTCATCGCCGCGATCCTCACGATCTTCCTGTACCTGATTTACGAAGTGATGCCTCTGTTCCGCGGTGCCTACATGGCAGAACACAGCCGCTTCGAGTTGCAGGTGCCCCAGTCCAGCGAGGTGCTGCATCTGGCGCTGGAAGAGCGCCTTGAAGTGGGCATGCGCCTGGGCAGCGATGGGCAGATGGTCTACTTCAGTACCGACGATGGTGCCGAGATCGGGCGTCTCGCCCTGCCTGTGCCGCAAGGGCAGAGTATCAGCAGCTTCGCGCTGGACACCGATGTCAGCGGCATCTTTGCGCTGGGCTTGACTGGTGGCCAGGTGTTGCTGGCCCAGTACGGATACGATGAGAGCTTTGGTCCGGACAATGCCCGCGTGGTCAGCCCCGCCATCTCCTACCCGTTTGGGGAAGAGCCCTTCGAATTGTTCGGTGGTGCCGCGGTTGCACGCTTGAGCGTGCGTTCCAGTCGCAACGAACTGATGCTCGCCGGCAGCAGCGCTGCCGGTGACGTGAGTCTGCTGCGGGCTCGACGCGAAACCAGTCTGCTGTCGTCCTTCGGGGGCGGTGGCGCCCAGTGGGAAACTGAACTGGCGACTCTGAACGGGCTGGTCCCCAGCGTGGATCAACTGCACCTGGATGTGAACCGGCGCTGGCTGTTCGCCGTCGGTGCCACGGGCCGTGTCAGTGTGGTGGACATCCAGCCCGCGTTCAGCAATGGCACACCGGCGATCACGCAAGAGCTTCTTTTGGTGGATGCGCCAGCCCGGCTCACCCAAGTGACCTTTCTGCTGGGCGGCATCTCGCTGCTGGCAGGGGATTCCGCTGGCACCATCGCCCAGTGGTTCCTGGTGCGCCGCGACAGTGGTTTCACTCTGGAAAAGGTGCGCGACTTCGACGCCCGCAGCGAGGTTGTGGCGCTGACATCTGAACAGCGCCGCAAGAACTTCGTCATGGCAAATGACGCGGGCTACATCGGCATCTACAACGCCACCGCGCATCGCGAAGTGGCCTACGAACAGCTGGCGAGCGGGGCACCCCGCGCCATCGCCATGGCAGCACGCGGCGACGGCCTGCTGATCGAGCAGGGCGATGGCAGTTATGTCATGTACGACGTGCTCAATCATCACCCGGAAGTCTCGTGGGAAGCCCTCTGGTCCAAGGTCTGGTACGAGAACTACCAGGAACCCGAGCACATCTGGCAGTCCTCGGCCGCGAACAATGACTTCGAGCCCAAGTACAGTCTGGCCCCGCTGGCCTTCGGCACGCTCAAGGCGGCGTTCTACGGCATGATCCTGGCCGCTCCGCTGGCAGTATGCGGCGCCATCTTCACCGGCTATTTCATGGCGCCGCGCATGCGTCAGAACGTCAAGCCGCTGATCGAACTGATGGGAGCACTGCCGACCGTGGTGCTCGGCTTCCTGGCCGGCCTCTGGCTGGCGCCATTCCTGGAGAACAATCTGCTCGGGATCTTCAGCACGCTGGTGCTGGTGCCTGTGGGAATACTTCTGGCCTCGTATCTCTGGACGCGACTGCCCGAGGAACTGCGCTTCCGTGTGCCCGATGGCTGGGAAGCGGCCATGCTGATTCCCGTGATCCTGCTCAGCGTGCTGCTGGCGTTCCTGCTGGCTTCGCCCATGGAACAGATGTTCTTCGGCGGCGACATGCGCGTCTGGATCACCAACGATCTGGGCATCCCCTACGATCAGCGCAATGCCATGGTGGTGGGGCTGGCCATGGGCTTCGCCGTGATCCCGACCATTTTCTCCATCGCCGAAGACGCCATCTTCACGGTGCCCAAGCAGTTGACCTATGGTTCTCTGGCACTGGGCGCGACACCCTGGCAGACCCTCAGCCGCGTCGTGCTGGCCACGGCCAGTCCAGGAATCTTCTCGGCCCTGATGATCGGCATGGGCCGTGCCGTCGGCGAAACCATGATCGTGCTGATGGCCACTGGCAACACCCCCATCATGGACATCAACATCTTCGAGGGCATGCGTACCCTGGCCGCGAACATCGCCGTGGAAGTCCCCGAGTCCGAGGTGGACAGCACGCATTACCGCATTTTGTTCCTGGCGGCGCTGGTGCTGTTCATGTTCACGTTTGTCGTCAACACTCTGGCTGAAATCGTGAGGCAGCGTCTGCGACGCAAGTACAGCAATCTATGAAGAACAATGTGCAGAAATTCTTTGCCAGCGGCACGCCGTGGATCTGGGTCAACGCCGGGGCGGTGGCCATCAGCATCATCATGACGGTGGGTCTGCTGCTTCTGCTGGCTTACAACGGTCTCGGCCATTTCTGGCCGAAGGACATCATGCTGGCGCAGTATTCCCAGCCTGTCAGCGAAGGCGAGCCGGTGTTGCGCGAGATCATCGGCGAGCGCGTCAACAGCGAAGTGGTGAGTGCCGAACGCATCATCTCCTCTGGCATTCCTGTGGATGCCAACCAGCCCTACCACGAGCGTGAACTGGTCAAGATCGGCAACCGTGATCTGAACGAAAGCGACTACACCTGGCTGCTGTCGGACTACCTGCGCGATGTCCGTTATCCCCTGCACCTGACCACCTTCGAGCGGCGCGAGTGGGGCAATTTCTACGGCTATGTGAAGCAAGTGCTCGAGGCGGGCGCCACTGTCGCCGCGAGCGATCCTGCCAACGAGCTGGACACGGCCGCCTGGCAGGCCCTGCGGCCACGCATTGCGCGTGCGCTCGCCCTGCACGATGAAATTGCCCGCCTGGAAAAGGATGAGATCGGCGAGGTCAACTACGCCATCGAGCGTCTGCGGTTGCAGGAGCGCGGCTTGACTCTGCGCGGTGAGGCGACGCCCGTGGCACTGGCCGCCATCGCGGCGGAGCGTGCGCAATGGGATGCGCAGTACGAAGAAATGCAAATGCGCCTGAACGCACTCTATGAGCAGAGCGATCGCGACAGCGTGGTGATGCTGGCGATGAATGGCGAGGAAACCGAGATCGCCGTGTCCGAGATCGTGCGCGCCTATCAGCCCAATGCCATGCATCTGGGCAACAAGCTCGGCACTTATACGTCCAAACTCTGGGAGTTCCTGTCGGACGAGCCGCGCGAAGCCAACACTGAAGGCGGGATTTTCCCGGCGATTTTCGGCACCGTGGTGATGGTGTTGTTGATGTCCATCTTCGTGACGCCTTTCGGCGTGATCGCTGCCGTCTATCTGCGCGAGTATGCCAGACAGGGCGTGGTCACTCGCATCATCCGCATTGCCGTCAACAATCTTGCCGGGGTGCCGTCCATCGTTTATGGCGTGTTCGGCCTGGGCTTTTTCATCTACTTCCTTGGCGCCGAAGTGGACCAGGTGTTCTACCCGGAAGCTTTGCCGGCACCCACGTTCGGTACGCCGGGCCTGCTATGGGCCTCGCTGACTCTCGCACTGCTGACCGTGCCAGTGGTGATTGTTTCCACCGAGGAGGGCCTGGCACGCATTCCGCGCAGTTTGCGCGAAGGCAGTCTGGCGCTGGGCGCCACCAAGTTCGAAACGCTCTGGCGTGTCGTGCTGCCGATGGCGAGTCCGGCGATGATGACCGGTCTGATCCTGGCTGTGGCACGGGCTGCGGGAGAAGTGGCTCCTCTGATGCTGGTGGGCGTGGTGAAACTGGCGCCCGCGCTGCCCGTGGATGGCAACTACCCGTACTTCCACCTGGACCAGAAATTCATGCATCTGGGCTTCCACATCTACGACGTCGGCTTCCAGAGTCCGAACGTGGAGGCGGCGCGCCCTCTGGTGTTCGCCACGGCGCTGCTGCTGGTGCTGGTGATCGCCCTGCTGAACCAACTCGCTGTGTCGATCCGCAATCGGCTGCGCGAGAAATACAAAGCTCTCGATATGTAAAGCGCTGTTACACTGAAGCTAAGCCATGGAACTGACGCAATGACCGAGTCCAATAGCGAATACACGACGGCCAGCCGGTCGAAGTTCAAGAAGATCGACATGTCCAAGATCGGCGGGCACGAAGCTGGCCTGCGCGCGGACGAGCTGCCCTGCTGCCTGCGCGTCACCGATCTGAATCTGTTCTACGGACAGGCGCAGGCCCTGCGCTCGGTCAATCTCAGCATTCCGAGTCAGCGGGTCACCGCCTTCATCGGCCCCTCCGGCTGTGGCAAGTCCACGCTGCTGCGCTGCTTCAACCGCATGAACGATCTCGTGGACGGTTGTCAGATCAAGGGCAGCATCGCGCTGGACGGCGAGGACATCTACCATCGTTCGGTGGATGTGGCCGACCTGCGTCGGCGTGTCGGCATGGTGTTCCAGAAGCCCAATCCATTCCCCAAGTCCATCTACGAGAACGTGGCCTATGGTCTGCGCATTCAGGGTATCAACAAGAAGCGCATTCTTGATGAAAGCGTCGAGAAATCCCTGAAGGCATCGGCGCTGTGGGACGAGGTCAAGGATCGTCTGCACGAAAGCGCACTCGGTCTCTCCGGCGGTCAGCAGCAGCGTCTGGTCATCGCGCGTACGATTGCGGTAGAGCCGGAAGTCCTGCTGCTTGATGAGCCGGCGTCCGCGCTCGATCCGATTTCCACCTTGAAGATCGAAGAGCTGATCAACGATCTGAAGGACCGCTACACCATCATCATCGTGACTCACAACATGCAGCAGGCGGCGCGCGTATCTGACTTCACTGCCTTCATGTACATGGGCAAGCTGATCGAGTTCGACCGCACCGACACCATTTTCACGAATCCCGCCGAAAAGCAGACCGAAGACTACATTACCGGCCGCTACGGTTGAGGCAGGCGCAAGGACGTCAATCATGAACAAAGATGCCAAAATTCACAGCCATCACATCTCTCAGCAGTTCAATGCCGATCTCGAAGAGGTCAAGAACAATCTGCTGGAAATGGGCGGTATGGTGGAAAAACAGCTCAGTGATGCGATTGATGCCATCATCACCGCAGACAGCGGCCTGGGGGCCCTGGTGCGTGAGGACGATGCCGCCATCAATGCCATGGAGATGCAGATCGACGAAGAGTGTAATCGCATTCTTGCGCGCCGCCAGCCCGCCGCCAGCGATCTGCGCCTGGTGCTCTCGATCATCAAGGCAGTGAACGACCTGGAGCGCATCGGCGACGAGTCAGCCAAGATCGCACGTCTGGCCATCGAGTTGACGGAGCAGGGCGAATCGTCCAAAGGCTATGTCGAGATCCGCCATATTGGCGAGCATGTGCGGCGCATGGTGTCGATGGCACTGGACGCTTTCGCACGCTATGACATCGATGCCGCACTGGCGGTGGCACGTGAGGACGTCAGCGTGGATCTCGAATACAGCAGTGCGATGCGCGAGATGATCACCTACATGATCGAGGACCCGCGCAGCATCACGCGTGTGCTCAATGTGGTGTGGGCGCTGCGCGCACTGGAGCGCGTGGGGGATCACGCCAAGAACATCGCCGAGCATGTCATCTATCTGGTCAAGGGCACTGACGTGCGTCATCTTGGCCTGGACGGTCTCGAGAAAACCGTGCGCCTCGACTGAGGCCATAGGTGATTTGTCACGAATATTTCACGTGAATGTCACATTGTCATGCGGATGTCACATATTGGTAATATAGTCTCCAGTATCTGAATGACGGCCAGAGGCCACTTCGTACCGGAGAGTACCCATGACACGCAAACGCAGCCTTCCACTTCTTCTGGCAGCCCTCTGGCTGCCTGCCCACGGCGTGCAGGCCCAGGACAGCTCGCTTCTGCCGTCCTTCTACGGCCGCATCAACCTCGCCCCCGTGCTGAACATGCCGGACAACCGAGGCTCGAATTCCGACGTCGTGAGCCACGCCTCGCGCATCGGCCTGGAAGGCGAGTTCGCACTGTCCGATGGCATTGACTTCATTTATCAGTACGAATACCAGGTCAATCCGAACAAGCAGGATTTCAACGGTCGTGTCTTCACCCAGCGCAATTCCTGGGGAGGTGTGCGCACACCCTGGGGCACGCTGTTTGCCGGACGCAATGACACGCCGATGAAACTCCTGCAGCTGCGTATTGACCTGTTCAACGATATGCTGGGCGATGTGCGCACACTGGTCGTTGGAGAGAACCGTCCCAACGATACGGTCAATTATGTCAGCCCCAGCCTTGGCGGGCTCACGTTCAGTTACAGTGCCATCATCGACGGGCAAAACAGCCTGCGCGATCGAGCCACCAGGAGCACCTCCAGCTCGCTGGCCTATGCCAATGAAAGTTGGCATGTCGGTGTCGCGGTCGATAACAACGTGCTCAACAATGATGTGTTCCGATTTGTCACCCAGTACCGCGAAGGGGATTTGCAACTGGGCTTGCTCTACGAGTTGTCCGAGAACAGCACCAACACGCGTGGCAGGGAAGACGGTTTGTTCGTCAGCGCGGCACTGACCCGCGGCAAGCTGGTGTACAAGGCCCAGACGGGCGCGTCCGAACAGCGTCGTGACGGGAATCGTCAAACCTCGGTGGGCGTCGATTATGTGCTCAGCAGCGACTTCAAGTGGTTCACGTTCATGACGGCGACCCGGGCGGACAACCGCGCCCAGCGCAGTGATCAGGTGGGCATCGGTCTGGAACTGCGCTTCTGAGAGCTTGCGCTGCTCAGGCGCTCGTGCTCTGTGCGGTGGCTGAGGCGGCATCGACCAGGATTCGCTCGGCTGGGAAATGGCAGGCGAAGCAACTGCCCACGCCCACCGTGCTCGCAATCTGCAGGTTGGCGCCGTGGCGTGCCAGCACATGCTTGACGATGGCCAGACCCAGGCCCGTCCCCCCCGTATCGGCAGACCGGCTTTCATCGACCCGATAAAAGCGTTCCGTAAGCCGTGGCAGGTGGTGCTCGTCGATGCCCGCGCCGTTGTCCTGCACCTCGATGGCCAGACCGGTGTTCGTCCTGTTCAGTCGAATGTGAATTTCTCCGCCTTCCTGCGTGTACTTCGCGGCGTTGAACACCAGATTCGACACCGCGCTGTACAACTCGTTCATGCTGCCACGCAGCCGGTACTCTCCCTCGCAGGTCAGCTCGAAGCGGTGGTGTTTAGCACCGTAGGCCAGTTCGGCCTCGTTCTTGACCTCTCGCAGCAAGGAGGGCAGGTGGATCTCGTCCTGCACGCGCGGCAGCGCCTTGGTTTCGAGTCGCGTCAGGGTCAGCAGGTCTCGCACGATGTTCTCCATGCGCTGCGCCTGCTGGTGCATCTGCTGCAGTGGTTTGATCCAGCGGGGTGCCACCGCATCCTGGTGATCCAGCAGGGTTTCCAGATAGCCGTTGATGACCGTGATGGGCGTGCGCAACTCGTGGGAAACATTGCCCACGAAATCGGTACGCATGGATTCGAGCCGGTGCATCTGCGACACGTCACGCACCAGCATCAGTCGCTCTCCTTCGCCGAAGACGGTGATCTGGAATTCCAGCATCTGTTTCTTGTTGGTGGGGGACGGGATGCGCAGAGGGTCGGCGTAATTGTTCTTTTCGAAGTAGTCGATGAAGCGGGGTTCGCGCAAGAGGTTAGTCACGCTCTGCTGCTGATCCTGGCCCTGACGAAAGCCCAGCAACACTTCCGCCGCCTTGTTCCACCACGACAAATTGCCCTTGGCATTGATCATCACCACGGCCAGCTCCAGCGCTGCCGAGGATTCCTGTGCCTTGTCGAGGATGTTCTTCAGATAAACAGCGGCTTCGCGTTCACGGCGCTGCAGCCGGTAGATGCCATCAAAGATCTCGCCCCACACACCGGAGCTTTCCGGCGGTTCAAGGCGGCTGTCAACGGCGATATCACGCAGCCAGCGCTGAAAGATGTACAGCTGTCGGAAGGAATGTGCCAGGTAGCCCACAAGGGCGAGAGCGATGGCACCACCGACCATGCCGAAGAGCGCCCCGACGAGCAGGGCTCCTGACAGAACAAGCAGGAGCCGTTTGAGTTCAATCTGCCATTCGCGGAGCAAGGCGGTTTTCCCGGAGGTCTTGGAAGCTGCGGCTCACTATAGCGAATGCGCCGTGCCAAGGGAACGTCAGGCGGGCTTTACCGAGAAGCGATAGCCGGCACCGCGTACGGTCTGCACCAGACGCGAATAGTCGATGCTGGTATTGGGCACCGAACTCAGCGCCTTGCGCAGGCGGCGGATGTGCACATCGATGGTGCGTTCTTCCAGGTAGACATTGCCGCCCCAGACCTGATCCTGAATGTGATCGCGGGTGAACACCTTCTCCTGGTGCGACATGAAGAAGCGCAGCAGTTTGAATTCGGTCGGGCCGATGTCCACCGGCTGATCCTCGATGGTGACACGGTGACTGGACGGATCCAGCTGCAGGTCGAAGACGCGAATGGCCTTGTCCACCTGGGCGCCTGTGGTGCGACGCAGCACGGCCTTGATGCGGGCCACCAGCTCGCGCGGAGAGAAGGGCTTGGTGACGTAGTCATCCACGCCCACGTCCAGACCCTGCACCTTGTTGTCCTCGCTGGTCTTGGCCGTCAGCATGATGATGGGCAGCGAGGCGGTGAGTTCGTCGCGCTTCAGACGGCGCGCCAGTTCGATGCCGCTGCCGCCGGGCAGCATCCAGTCCAGGAGGACCAGATCGGGGCGGCGATCCACGATGCTCACGTGAGCCTCGTGGGCGGTTTCGGCGGACACACTGTTGAATCCCGCCAGATCGAGGGTAATGCCGATCATGTCGCGGATGGCGGGCTCGTCGTCGACTATCAGAATGGTCGGATCGCTCATGGTCTCATGCTACCGTTTCGTCAATTGGCTTGTCACTTTAGTGGCACATTATTGAAGCAATCTTGTGTGACAGCCGTGTGACACGCATGGGCTGCGGGCCGCACGGCGTCTGGGTTTGCTAGAAACTGTACTCCAGTTTCAAGCTGGCGGAGCGCCCCTCGCTGTAACCGGTGGCCACCAGGCCGCCCTGGGTAATCTCCTTGCGTCGATCCAGCAGGTTCTGTGCCTTGATGTTGAGTTTCCAGTTGTTGCGGAACTCCTTGCTCAGCACGAAATCCAGCTCGCCGTGGGGCTCCTCGATCAGGTCCGGCGCGCCCAGGATGCCCACTTCGTAGATGCGCTCGCCGAAGTAATGGTAGAGCAGAGTGGCGGTCATTCCGTCGAAGCTGTCATAGCCCAGCTGGCCATTGAAGAGCCAGTCGGATTGCCCCTGCAGAGGACGCGAGCTGTTGGTCAGGATGTTCTGCTCGGTCACGCCGATGGTCACGTCCGAGGTGATGTAGGACACATTGCCGGAGACATAGAAGTCTTCCCAGCGCTCGCCCAGGAAGTCGAACTGCTTGCGCGCCTCGAATTCGATGCCCTGGTTTTCGGCCGATTCGGCATTCACATAGCTGCGCGCGCTGTTGGCGCCAGGCTGCACCACCGATTCGATGGGCGAGTCGAAATCCTTCATGAAAAGGCCGACGGACAGACTGTCGAGCGCAGCGAAATACCACTCCCAGCGCAGGTCGTAGTTCTTGATGCTGGCCACGCGCAGATTCGGATTGCCCACCACTTCATAGCCTGTCAGCGGGTTGGTGAACGTGGCCGGAGAGAGCTCGCGAAAATCGGGTCGAGAGCTCGTCTCGCTGTAACCGAAACGGAACTGGTGATTGCCGGCGATGTAGGTGGCTGTGATGCCAGGCAGCAGGTCGCGAGAGGTCAATGTGGCCTCGATCGCGCTGTCCGGTCGGAACAGATCAAAGGTGCGGACATTCTGTCGGTAGTCTTCCTGGCGCACGCCCGCCAGCAACTGAATCCGATCATTGAAGTTCAGATCGGCCTGCAGGTACCAGGATTCCAGTGCGCGCGTGGCGACGTAGGTGTCCGTGGGACGTGTGGTTTCTGTCAGTTCAAACTCCGACGGGCCGATATTCTGGGCGGCCAGGATTTGTTCCAGTGGCTGCAGCAGGAAACCTTCACGGCTGACCACATCGCCTTGCTCGACGAAGGCAAAGCGGCGAATCTCGTAGTCACGCTCACTGTCCTGCTGGTTGTAGCCTGCTGTCATCACAATGGAGGAACTCAGCGGACCGTAAAACACCATTGATGTGTCGAGAGCATAATCGGTGTTGTCGTCGTGCAGCTCACTGAAGCGGCGCACATTGCCGTCGGAGCGCAGATTGAAGACATACTGATCGTCCAACAGGTCGTAACGGTATTCGCGCGTGTCTGGCGCCATGCGGTCGGCCGTGGACTTGTTGACGCGCCAGGTCACATTCAATTCATTGGCTTGCGGGAAGTAGTGATCGCCCTGCAATTGATTGGAGTAAAGTTCGCGCTGGATGTATTCGATCTGAGTAAAACGGCTGTCAATGCGTTCGTCACCGAAGAAGCCGATTTCCTGGCCGGCGATGTCGTCAGACTGGCGCAGCATGATATTGGTGGCGCTGATGCTGTGGTTCTCGTTCAGTTCCAGCCCGGTGGAAAGAATGCCGCTGATGTCGATGTTGTTCTCAGTGCCGTAGTAAGTGAAGGCATTCTCGCGCACCAGTTCGTCGACACCGCCCACCTTGTAGGAATTGCGCTCGATCTCGTGTGCGTCCCAGCCGTTCTTGTAGTCCAGCGCAGCCAGATAGTTGAAGCGCGCGCTGCCGAGGTCGTGATAATTGCCAAGGCTTGCTGTCAGGCCGGCATCTGCCGGCAGTGTCTTGTCACTGAGGGCATAGTCCTGACTCAGACTTTGACCGATCGCCTGAAGTTCTGCCGGTGTCGCCCCACCGGTATTCAGATAGGGGCTGCGGCGCTGCAGGCGCTGACCGTCCGCCGTGGCATTCCTCAGCAATTGCGGCATCTCGCGCGAGCCATCGTCGTAGCCCAGCCAGTCGCGGCTGCCGCCGGCGGCCTGCACACCTTTGGAGAACGCGGTGTGCTCGGTCATGCCGACGGAGCTGGCGAGATTGAAGAAGAATTCATCGCTGCTGCGCTTGGTGCGCATCTGCAATACGCCGCCGCCGAATTCGCTGGGGAACTGCGCCGAGTAGGTTTTCTGCACCACCACGCTGTCCATGATGGCATTCGGAAACAGATCCAGCGGCACGACTCGATTCAGGGGCTCCGGGCTGGGAATGCTGGAGCCATTGAGCAGCGCCGACGAGTAGCGTTCGCCCAGACCGCGGACATAAACGAACTTGCCACCCACCAGACTCAGCCCCGCCACGCGTTTCAGACCTTCCGCAATATTGGTGTCGCCGGAGCGCGAGAATTCCTCGTTGCTGAGGACATTCGACAGCGCGGAGGTGCTGCGCTTCTCATCCGGCACAAAGCGGCCGACGACTGAAATTTCCTCTATCTGGGGACGCTCGGTCTGGACGGTGGAAGTGTCCTGAGCCAGGACCGTCTGAGAGCTCAACGCCATGGCGATGGCAGCAGGGAGAGCACGCTTGATCATCATAAGAAGTTCCGTAAGCAGAGTGGTTGTCTCGATTGCAGGGCCAGTCTAGTGCTGTAACGTGACAGAAATATTGCAAGGCGATGAATGACAGAAATATGTCAGAGAAAACTGGAACAAGAATTCTCAGCGGAAAGAAAAAGGGGCGCTGCGAGCGCCCCTGTTCCTGACCGATGGCGCGCTGCACTCAGTCGCGGAAGATCCACTTGGCAGTCCAGTCGCTGGCTTGATCCTTGACCGCGCCGATGTGGCTGACGCTGTCGAAGAAACTGTCAGAGAAGGTGCTGGCCACCACGGCATTGATCAGCGGGCCGTTGACAAACCCAGTCAGATCGGCGGTGCCGATACCGTTGCGGGCCTGGCCATTGAACCAGTCTGCCAGCGACCAGGGGTCGGACGTGGACGTTGCAAACGAGTTGGCACAGTCAAGGCGCGTCGCTGTCATGGTCAGATTGCCAGTCAGGGCAGTTGCCGAGGTGCCGGCATTGGTGAAGGTGGCCGCATCGTTCACATCCACGCAGTAGCTGGCGAAATTGGTCACTACGCTATTGTGGATATTGGCGCCGGTGCCACGGCGCAGCTCCATGCCGCGGCCGCCGGTGCCGCGTCCGATCATCGTGAAGTTCACCAATGTCGGCTTGGAGCGGGGCGTGGAGTCGAAGTTGAACTCGTTGTTGTCCGCCTCGATGCCGCGGTCGCCGAAGCCGGTGCGCTGCTTGATCACCGCGTGCTGCACCTTGCCCTGGTAGCCGAAGGTCCAGTCGAAGGAATCGTCTTCGTTGCTGGTCAGCACCAGGTGCTTGGCGTTCACGGTACCGCCGAAGAATTCGACGCCATCGTCGGAGCTGCCGTGCACCTGCACATAATCCACCGTGGTGCCGCTGCCGACGCCCTGGAAGGCGATGCCGTTGAGTTCGTTGGTTTCAGTGATGTTCTGACCCGGGTATTTGACGATCACGTAGTTCAGTGTGCCGCTGTTGTCCGTCGGGTTGTTGCCGCCGTACTTGCCAGTGGAACCTTCGCCCTCCAGTTCGCACAGCGCCGTGCCGACCGCACAGCCATTCACCGGCGCATTGCCGTTGATGATGATGCCACCCCAGCGACCAGTCGTGGTGGCCGTGGCAGTGGCTTCGCCGTCGTAGGTGAAGGTAATCGGCGCAGCTTCGCTGCCCAGGGCCTGAATCCTTGAGCCGCGTGCGATGACCAGGAAATTCAAGCCGACCGGGCTGATGACTTTGACGCCGGCGTCGATGGTCAGGGTGGCGGAGTTGGTGTTGTCACCGCCAATGAACACCGCACCATTGAGCAGGTACACATTGTTGGCATTCAGGTGGGTGTTGCTGGTGATCCGACCGCTAAGCACGCAGATCGGCTTGCCCTCGAAGGTGCCGGTCGATGACAGCGTCGTGTTGGTCGGGCAGCCCGCCGCGGGCTTGGCCGCTATCGAGAAACTAATCGGAGTTCCCGTGTAAGCGATGGTGTTGACATCGCCGTTGATGTAGTAGCCGAAGAATACCTGGAAGCTCAGACCCGCGAGGCCGGAGTTCACGCCGATCAGGTCGTTCAGAACGGTCACTGGCTCGGTCGCCGCAAGGGTTTTCACGGCAAAGGGCTGCAGACCGCTGACTTGACCATTCCAGGGCAGGAAGAAGCCTCCGGAGACCATCTGATAGACGCCCATTCCGGGAATCTGGACCAGGGCGACCAAGGCGCCTTTCTTGCCGACGTCGGTTGCCGCCACCTTGATGGTGCCGACAACGTCTACTGCTGCGCTGCTGGCGGCGCTGGTTGTCCAGGATGAACCATTGTTGATGGTGGCACCACCGGTGAAGGTTGCCGTGGTCGCGGCACCGCTGGCAGTGGCTGCACTCAGGGCTGGTTCCGCGGCGTGAGCGGACAGCGCAGCAAGGCTGAGCACAACGGCGCTGACGGCGGTAGAGAGGGGTTGGCGTGTGAAGTTCATGAAGACTCCTGTTGTCCTGGCTCGAGGCGAGCGGATGCGTGGAAGATAATTGGCAGGGTTGATCCTAGGTCGACAATGTTGCAGTTCAGCGTCACTCAAGTGACAGATTGTTGACAGTTGCCGGTGCCACGCGCGTCACCCTGCTTCGCCCGCAGGCATTCGTTGCTGCCGTCGCTGCCGCAAGCGGGGCTATAATGCCGACGGCGATGCCTGGGGTAGTATTCGAGGAGTTTCTGCCACATGCGTCCCACACTTCTGTCTTCTTCCGGGCTCTGGCAGAGCCTTCCGCCACAGGTGAGCAATTGAGCCCAATCCCTCCTCCTGCATGGCCTGGTCTTGACGCGTCCGGGCTGCTTTGGAAACCCGCCGCCCAGGTGTTGCCTCGGCCGACGCCCTGCGTGCAGACCTGGTTGCTTGACCCTGGGTCGCTGACGGCCCGTCTCAAGGGGTTGGCGGCTTTGCAGTTCCGGGTACGGGTGCTGGAGGAAGGCTGGGTCCAGCAATGCTCGCCCGCCCTGCTGCAGTGCTTCCAGCCCCACGTCGCGCGTCAGCGCATGTGGTCGCGCAAGGTGCTGCTGCAATGCGGCGACACCCCCTGGGTCGCCGCTCATTCCCTGATTCCCCTCAGCAGCATGCAGGGGCCGCTCCAGCGTCTGCGTCGACTGGACGAGCGACCGCTGGGCGAGTTCCTCTTCCGTGAACCCAGCATGCAGCGCTTCCAGCTGGAGCTGACGCAGCACGACGAGATCTGGGGCCGCCGTTCGCTGTTCTACCTGCATGCTCGACCGCTGCTGGTGGCGGAATTCTTTCTGCCTGCACTGCTGCAGGCCGCGCGGCAGGAGCATGCCCGGTGAGCGCAGCAGCGGCCGGCGGTGCCCTCGAGGGCATCAGGGTAGTCGACCTTTCCCGCGTGCTGGGGGGGCCCTACTGTTCGCAGATGCTGGCCGACCATGGCGCCAGGGTGCTCAAGATCGAACCGCCGCTGGGGGACGAGACACGGGAGTGGGGCCCCCCCTTCCACGAGGGCGACGCGGCTTATTTTCTCGGAGTCAATCGCAACAAGCGCGCCATGGGACTGGATCTGACCTGCACCGAGGGTCGGGACGTGCTGCTGCGTCTGCTGCAGGATGCCGACATTCTGCTGGAAAACTTCAAGCCGGGAACACTGGAAAGATGGGGGCTTGGCTACGAGGCAGTGCTGCGCGAGCGGTTTCCCCGGCTGATTCACTGCCGCATCAGCGGCTTCGGGGCCGACGGCCCGCTCGGCGGCTACCCAGGCTACGACGCCATCGTGCAGGCCATGGCTGGCTGGTTCAGTGTCAACGGCGAGGCGGGCGGGAAGCCGACGCGACTGGGCCTGCCCATGGTGGACATGGGCACCGGTCTTTACAGCGCGGTGGCAATCCTGATGGCCCTGACCGAGCGCTCGCGCTCGGGTCTGGGACAGTTCATCGACATGACCCTGTACGACTGCGCGCTCGCGCTGCTGCATCCCCATGCGGCCAATTACGCCCTGTCGGGCAAGGTGCCGGTGGCCACGGGCAATGCCCATCCCAATATCAGCCCTTACGACACTTTCCGCACGGGCAGTGTCGACATCTTCATCGGCGCCGGCAACGACGCTGCCTTTGCCAGGTTGTGCGAGCTGCTGGAGGCGCCCGAGCTGATTGCCGACTCCCGCTTTGGCCGCAATGCCGATCGCGTCACCCATCGTGCCACGCTGAAAGTGGAGCTGGAGTCGCGCCTGATGCGCGTCGAAGGCGCCGCGTTCTGCGAGCGTTTGTTGCAGGCAGGCGTACCGGCAGGCCCCGTTCAAGATACGGCGCGGGCACTGGCGCACCCGCATACGGCCCACAGAGGCATGTTGCTGCAGCAGAACGGCCATGCCCTGGCAGGCACGCCGATCAAGTTCTCCCGCACGCCGGGCAGCGTGCGCAGCCTGCCGCCACGCTATGGCGAGCATACACGGGAGGTCCTGCTGGAAATGGGCTTGTGTGATGCCGATATCCAGACACTGCTCGAGGCTGGCGTGGTGCTGGAGCACCGCCGCCAACGCTGACGCGCGGGTCAGTCGCGGGCGGCCGGCATACGCACTGTCAGCAGCACGTTCTCGGCCCGCACGGGCATGCCATCGCGCAGCGCCGGACGAAATTGCAGCAGTTCGGTGAACTTGCGCAGTTTCACGCGGTTGGGGGTGCTGTCCGGGTTGACTTCCAGGTATTCCACATTGCCGACCTGCCCATTGGTGCGCACGGTGAAGCGCAGGCTGGCCTCCAGGGTGCCGTCGGGATTGCCTGAATCCCCCTCGAGCCCCGGGATCAGGGTCGAGATCAGGGTATGGTCGGCCAGGGTGTAGGAGACCGGGTCGGCGACATGCCGGCAGTCTGGCAGGGCTGCCTCGACGCTGGCATGAAAGACCGTCAGCGGCAGCAAGACAGGGCAGCGGGCAAGAGCCGCCACGCGCTCCTGGGCAACGCCCGCCTGCGCCAGCAGCTCGAGCGCCTCCTTGTAGGACATCATGGCGGCACCGATGGAGGAAGACCCGCGCCGCACGCCCGCGAAATTGCCCGGACGATCCTCGAACTGGGTGCGCATGAGCACCGAATCTCCCATCGCCATGAGGGCCATGGCCTCTGCCTCGCGATTGCCAGTGCCGGCGTAGATGTCCCGGATGCGTTCCAGTTCATCGTAGCTGGCGCCCATGTTGGCCTTGAAGGAACGCTCGATGACCGTGCTGGCGCGCGAACCATAGAGGGCCTCGACTTCCGCCACCCCCAGGCCGCCGGCACCGCTGCCTGCCGCGAGGATGCCGCGGTCGCGGAGGCCCTCGGTCTCCAGCATCAGCGCCTTGGAGGTGTCATCCGTCAGCATGATCGCCAGGGCGATGTAAAGCTCGGCGATGGACTTGTCGTAAAGATAGGGCACCAGCGCCTCGCTGTCGGCACCCAGCTGTCCCTCGGCGAGTTCGGCGGCTTTCTCTTCCATGGTGCTGAGACGGACCAGGTGATGGGCCTCGCGCACACGCTCGTCCTTTTCCAGCGCCTGCAGGTGCCAGGCGCTGATCTTCTTCAGCCCGGCCAGACGGGCCTCGGCCGGCAGCGAGTCGTCGCGCTCGTAGAGCCAGCTCAGATATTGCAGGGTGTCGTCGATGCGCCCCCAGTCCCCCTGGCGGGACTGCAGCTCGAGCAGGGTCTCGATGACGGGAATCTGTTCCGGCGAATACAGGCCGTGGGTGATGCGCTGGATCTGCAGCTGTTGATCCAGCAGGGTGGCGGCGTCATCGAAGCGTTCGTTCTCGATGTGGACACCGATCAGAGCGTCCAGCGGTTCCAGCAGGCGCGTGTCGAAGGGGCCGTACGCACTCTGCAGCGCTCCCAGCGCCTCTTCGTGCCGGGCGATGCGCGCTTCCAGGTCGATGGCGCGCTGCATGGCGCTCGAGAGATCATCATCCTGCGCCACGCTCGTCATGCCGGGCAGCAGCAGGGCGACGCCCGCCAGAGCCAGTGCCCTGCGCAAACGAGCAGATCGATGGACAGCCTGCAGGGGCAGAGAGTGCATGCCGCAATTCGCCTGGATCAGGTGGTTGACAGGTGCCAGTAGATCACATAGATTCGCCCGCCTCAAACCCGTTGTGCAATTTTGCACCACTCTGGATCAGCTCCATGAACACGACAGCTCTGCGTCTTTCCGCCCTTGCCATGGCCGCCGCCATGGCCGCTGCGCGCGCCGCCGCGGCCCGTCGTGCCGCACGCGCGCGTCGCGCCCATTCATCGAGGAAGCCTGAGACCCTGTAAGCAGTCACGCAGTACCCGACAAAACCTCCAGGCGTCCCGACTCCTGGAGGTTTTTTTTTGCCTTGAAGAAAGCCGGAGGGCTTATGAACACCATTGATATCGAAGACAGCCTTGCGCTGTCGGTCTGCATGAAACAGCCAGTGGCCATTGCGCGCGGTCTTGGCGCCCGCGTCTGGGACGAACAGGGCCGCGCCTTCCTGGACTTCACCGCGGGTTGGGGTGTGACGTCTCTGGGCCACTCTCACCCGGTGCTCGTGGCCGCCATCGCCGAGCAGGCGGGCAGGCTGATGCAGAACCCCAACTCCGGCTTCACCTACTCGCCAGTGCGCGCGAAGCTGCTGCAGCAGTTGCAGGCCGTGCTGCCGGCGGGGCTCGAACGTGTCTTCTTCGCCAACAGTGGTGCCGAGGCCAACGATGCCGCCGTGAAACTGGCGCGCAAGGTGACCGGGCGCAGCAAGGTACTGGTGGCGTCCAACTCCTTCCACGGGCGCACGCTGGCCACGCTGTCGCTGTCAGGCGGACCGGAGAACGGGGCCCGCTTCGCGCCGCAGGTGCCGGGTCATCAGTTTCTGCCCTTCGGCGATGTCGACGCGCTGCGTGCCGCCATGGACGCCGAGGTCGCGGCGGTGCTGCTGGAACCGGTGCAGGGCGAGGGCGGGGTGCGCCTGCCGTCGCCCGACTACCTGCCAGCGGTGGCAGAGCTGTGCCGTGTGCGCGGTGCTCTGCTGATCGCCGATGAGGTGCAGACGGGCTTCTGTCGCACAGGCAGTTTCTTCGCCGTGGATGCGGTGGGTGTGCAACCTGACATTCTCACCATGGGCAAGGGCATTGCGGGCGGCTTTCCTCTGGCGGCATTCGCCGTCACCGCGCGGGTCGCTGCAGGAGTAGCCAGGGGCGATCACGGCGGCACCTATTGCGGCAATCCGCTGGGCTGTGCAGCAGCCAGTGCCGTCGTGGACTATCTCGTGACCCACGATGTTGCCGCGCGCGTGGCGCGCCTGGGGCAGGTCCTCCTGCAGGATCTGCAGCAACTGGCCGAGGAGTTCCCCGGCTTGCTGCGGGAAGTGCGCGGCAAGGGCCTTCTGCTGGGGCTGCAGCTGCACAGCGACGCCCAGGTGAGCGCCCTGACCGAGGCAGCGCTGGCGCGCGGTCTGCTGGTGACGCCCACCCGCAATGCGGTGTTGCGCCTGATCCCGAGCCTGCTGCTGGAGCCAGCGGAGTGGGAGGAAGGGCTGGGCATCCTGCGCAGTGCCTGTGCCGATGTGCTGGCGCAAGTCCCTGCGGCTGTCCGTGCAGCCTGAGCGCAGTTCCCGGCACAGGGGCGGCGGCTTGCGTGCGGATTGAGTACCATGGCCGGCGCGCGGATGTCTGCCGCGCCCTCAAGGAGCAATTCATGCAGAACACGAAGATCGTGCTGGCCCGGCGTCCGGTCGGCGAACCCGAGGATGCCTGTTTCGGTATCGTTCACGAAGAAGTCCCCGCACTCGGCGCGGGGCAGATCCTGATCAAGGTGCTGTGGCTGTCGCTCGACCCGTACATGCGTGGCCGCATGAACGACGCCAAGTCCTATGCCAGGCCGCTGGAGATTGGCGAGGTCATGCCGGGCGAGACGGCCGGCGTGGTGCTGCAGTCGCGCTCGGCCCACTACGCGGTAGGCGACCATGTCACCCTCCACAAGGGCTGGCGCAGCATGATCGTGGCGGACGACACCGACCCCCTGCTGATGAAGGTCGACGTGGCCAACGGCACGCTGTCCGCCCATCTGGGTGTGGTGGGCATGCCCGGTCGCACGGCTTACTTCGGGCTGCTGGAACTCGGTCGTCCGCAGGCGGGCGAGACTCTGGTCGTGGCGGCGGCCTCCGGCGCCGTCGGTTCCGTGGTGGGCCAGATCGCCAGGCTCAAGGGCCTGCATGTGGTGGGCATCGCGGGTGGCGAGGCCAAATGCCGTCATGTGCGCGAGGAGCTGGGCTTCGATGAGTGCCTGGACTATCGCGAACCTCACCTGGCCGAACGTCTGGCGGCAGCCTGTCCGCGCGGCATCGACATCTATTTCGAGAACGTCGGCGGGGATATCACCCGCGCCGTGGCGCCGCTGCTCAACCCCGGCGCGCGCGTGCCCATCTGCGGCTACGTCTCCCACTACAACGACCAGGACATCGGTCAGTCGGTGCTGCCGGCCGACATCCTCAAGGCGTTGCCGGTGGTGCCCGAGCACCGCTTCTTCCTGGTCAGCGAGTGGTTTGCGCGCTGGCCCGAGGCCACGCGGCAGTTGGGGCAGTGGGTGAAGCAAGGGCGTATCCAGTACCGCGAAACGGTGGGCGAGGGGCTCGAGAAGGCGCCCGAGTATTTTCGCGGCCTGCTGCGCGGCCGCAATCTCGGCAAGCAGCTGGTCAAGGTGGCTGACTGAGGTTCCAGTGCCGCGTATCAGCCCTGAGCGTGCGTGGCCGGCATGAGGTGAATCAGCTCGCCGCGCAGGCGCACCTGCAGGGTCTGGCCTTCGCTCAGCGCGTGGCGCTGGGCGACATGGCGCGGCACGCTCATCGTGAGGGTGTCGCTGCCGCATTGCAGCATCACGCGCAGTTGTTCCCCCAGCGCGAGCATGCGCGTCACCTGCACCGGCACCTGATTCTCCAGCGGCTGCAGACTCGTCGCATGACTGCTGAGCAGCATCACGCCGGTGCCAGGCACCGCCCACATCACTTCCTCGCCAGGCGCCATGTGCGTCTGGCGTGCAATGCGCAGCGTCTGACCCTGCCAGCGCACGACACTGCACACCGGCTCGTGGCCCAGCAGCGTGCCGGCAAACAGATTGCGCATCCCCAGCATTCGCGCCACGGCGGCGCTGGCCGGGGCCCGCAGGAGTTCGTCCGGGGTCGCTGTCTGCAGGATGCTGCCGTGGTCGAGCATGCACATGCGATCGGCCAACAGGGTGGCTTCGTCGAGATCATGGGTGACGAGGATCACGGGCATGCGCAGTTCCTCACGCAGCTCTGCCAGCTCGTAGTACAGCGCTTCGCGGGTGGCGCGGTCCACCGCAGAGAAGGGCTCGTCCAGCAGCAGGATCTGTGGTTCGCGGGCCAGCGCGCGGGCCACGGCCACGCGCTGCTGCTGGCCGCCCGACAGCTGACGCGGCCGCCTGTTCTCCAGTCCCTGCAGATGCATGCGCGCCAGCCAGCGCCGGGCGCGCAGTTGGCGTTCCACCACTGGCAGGTCGAGCATCGCCGCCGCCACGTTGTCCAGTGCGCTCAAGTGCGGGAATAGCGCGAACTGCTGGAACACCATGCCCACGCGTCTGTGCCGAGTCGCTACACAGAGCCGGGAAGCGCTGTCATACCAGAGCACGCCGTTGCACTCGATGCGGCCCTGCCCGTGCGGGTGCAGGCCGGCGATACTGCGCAGCAGCGTGGTCTTGCCGCTCCCCGATGGCCCGACCAGCGCCAGCACCTCCCCAGGCGCGCAATGCAGGCGGGCATCCAGCGGGATAGGTGTCTGCTGTTGCAGCGTGAGGTGCAGACCGTCAGGCATGGGACTGTCTCTTCTGCAGTCGCGCGGTGGCGAGGTAGGACAGGCTGATCGCCGCCAGGGAAATGCCCAGCAGCACCGCCGACATCACTCCGGCGGCCTGATTGTCGAAGGCCTGCACGCGGTCGTAGATCGAGATGGCGATGGTGCGGGTCTCACCCGGGATGCTGCCGCCCACCATGAGCACCACGCCGAACTCGCCCAGGGTGTGGGCGAAGGTCAGCACCAGGGCCGAGAGTATGCCCGGCCAGGCCAGCGGCAGCTCGATGCGCAGCAGGATCTGCCAGGGACTCATGCCGCAACAGCGACCGGCCTCGCGCACTTCCGGGGCAATCGCCTCGAAGGCGCGCTGCATGGGCTGGATGGTGAAGGGCAGGTTGAAGATGACCGAGGCGATGAGCAGTCCGGCAAAGGAGAACGTGAGCTGCTGACCGAACAGGGCGTCCCAGGCGCGGCCGAACGGGGAGTTTGCTCCCATCGCCACCAGCAGATAGAAGCCCAGCACGGTGGGTGGCAGCACCAGCGGCAGCGCCACCAGAGCCTCCAGCAGACTCTTGCCGCGCACGGACGTCCACGCGAGGCGGCGGCCCGACCAGATGCCGATGGGCAGCAGGATCACCATGGTCCACAGGGACAATTCCAGGGAAAGCAGCAGGGCGGTCCAGTCCATGTCCGCTCAGTCCTCGGTCGGCAGTGCAAAGCCGAAGCGAGCCATGATGGCCTGTGCTGTCGGCTGCTGCAGATAGGCGTAGAAAGCCTCGCTGCCCGGCGAAGCAGTCTTCATCAGCACCATGCGCTGGCGCAGCGGGCTGTGCCATTGCTCGGGCAGCAGGGCGGATGTGCCGAGCGCGGACACCGTCGGTGCCTGCGCCAGGGACCAGGCAATGATGCCGCCCTGGGCATTGCCCGACGCCGCAAACTGCGCGGCCTGCGAGACATTCTCGCCCAGCACCAGTGCATCCTGCAGAGACTCCCAGAGGCCGGCGTGACGCAGGGCTTCCTCGGCGCGTGCCCCGTAAGGTGCGTGTTCCGGGCTGGCTATCGCGAAGCGGCGGATCTCGCCGCGTTGCAGGGCAATGCGCAGGCCATGCAATTCGGTGTCCACCTGCAGCGGCGATCCCTGCGGGGCGAACAGCGCCAGGCGGCCGATGGCATACACAGTCCCTGAGTCACGGGTCAGGCCCTGCTCGGCAAGCCGGTTCACGAAGCTTTCGTCGGCCGAAAGAAACAGCTCGAAGGGGGCGCCTTCGACGATCTGTCGGTAGAAGTTGCCAGACGACCCGAATACCAGTTGAACCTGTTGACCGGTGTCCCGCACGAACAGAGCCTGCACCTCCTGCAGCGCGAACTGCAGGTCCGAGGCCGCAGCGACGGTGGGTGTCTGGGTATGGCCCGCCGCGAATGGCAGCAGCCAGGCCAGGACGAGCGCGACGAGGCGGTGCAGTGGAGGGATCGGGGACATCGGACGAACTCCGGAGCGGGGGCGGGACGTGTGCGCTGTATCATTTCATATATAGCGCAAGGGCGTCCAGCCGAGCGTCCGGGAGATCAGGACAGCCAGTCGAAATGGCGGGTGAGCGCGGTCAGCTTGAAGCCGCGGGTCTGCTCCCGGGCCTGGGGATTAGTGTCGTACTTCACATCGGGGCCTTGCAGCAGGCGGGTCTGGAAGCTGTCCAGGTCGAACATCACGAGGCTGGCGCGCTCGTCCTGACCCTGCAGCGAGGCCGGGGCCAGGCGCGGAGCCTGGGCAAACAGCAGAGCACGGTCCAACGGGGACCATTGCAGGTTGTAGATCACGTCCTGCGTGCTGAGGACGGTCACGGGGGAATTCGGCAGATCGGCGGAGCCCAGCAACAGGCTGGAGCCCTCTTCGCCGTAGCGCACCATGGCGAACAGGCGACCGTCGCTGGACAACACCGGCGCCGTGCCGGACAGCGGGCTGATGTCGACGTCTGGCCTCGCGTCATCGCGCAGCGTCGCCGAGGCCGTTGCCACACGCCCGCCCAGCAGACGCTCGGCAGCCGTCTCGCTGCTGAGGGAGATGTCGGCCAGGGGATAGGCGGCCGGCGCCGGAGCATCGGCGGTCAGCAGACTCTGGGCGCCCAGCAGCATGACGGCGCCGAGGGCCATGGTCATGGCGCTGCCCAGCAGCGGCCTCGCAGGCAGGCGCAGGCGTTGCGCGACAGACGCCGCTGCCGGTGCTGGCAGGGTGGTCGCGCTGCCTTGTTCACCAGGGAACGGACTGGCCTCCTGCACGCGACAATGGGCAGCGAGCCGGTAGCCGGTCTTGGGGATGGTGTCGATCAGCGAGGCATCCGTGCTGTCTGTTTCCAGTCGGCGGCGCAGTTCGGAGACTGCGCGAGTCAGGGAATTCTCGTTCACCACCACGCGCGGCCAGAGTTCCTCGATCAGGGATTCGCGGCGCAGCACGCGTCCCGGCACCGCACAGAGAAGACACAGCAGGCGCATCAGGCGCGGTTCCAGGGAGCGGATCTCGCCGCTGTCCTGATGCTGCAGCTGACGGCTTGCCGGGTCGACCAGCCAGCGCTGCAGGATGAAGGCGCCGCTGCGTGCCTCCAGGGGCGAGTGGCGGGTGTCGGCATTGCGCTGTGTCGTGTCACTCATGTCGGCCTCTGCGCTTGCGCGCGCTGGGATCGTTGGCAGGGTCTGCCTGCGCGATGTCTTCTCCATGCTCTCTACGTCTTTTATCCGGATTTGGCTCAGCTTTCCAGCTTGTGCTGGCGCTTTGCCTGCTTCTTCACATTTTCTGGATGAAAACTTCCGCTTTTCCACAGGTATTTCCTTTCCCGCGACCGCACTGTCATGCCACGAGCGGCCGCTGCAGGGCGGCCTGCACTTTCGACGATTCGATTGACGCATGAGAGGTGTCTGCGATGAACAAGCATGTAGCAAGTCTGGTGTTGATGTTGGGACTGAGCGCGTTGGCGTCAAGTCCCCCCTTTGCCGGGAGCGCAGAGGCCGCCGGCAATGGGGTGCCTTCGCTCGCGCCCATGCTGGAAGAGGTGACGCCAGCCGTGGTCATCATTTCCACTGCACGCTCGCGTCCCGCTCCGGAAGGATTGCGTTTCCTGAATGAAGAACAGATGCGCCGCTTCTTCAACGATCCCTCGGCCGCTCCCGGCCAGCAGCGCGAGCCCGCCGTTCGCGGCGCCGGTTCCGGCGTGATCGTGGACGCCGACAAGGGCTATGTGGTCACCAATCATCACGTGATCGACGAGGCCGATGTGATCACCGTGTCCCTGCAGGACGGGCGGGAGTACGAGGCGAAACTGCTGGGCAGCGACGCCAGCACCGACGTGGCCCTGCTGCAGATCGAGGCTGAGAACCTGCAGGAGTTGCCGTTTGCGAACATCGAGGATCTGCGCGTGGGTGACTACGTGGTGGCCGTGGGTAACCCCTTCGGTCTGGGGCAGACCGTGACCCAGGGCATCGTCAGCGCACTCGGGCGTTCCGGACTCAACAACGACAACTACGAGGACTTCATCCAGACCGACGCCGCCATCAATCTGGGCAATTCCGGAGGTGCACTGGTGGATCTGGAAGGCCGGCTGATCGGCATCAACACCGCCATCATCAGCGGCACCGGCACCAATGCGGGCATCGCCTTCGCTGTGCCGGTGGACATGATCGCCTCGGTGATGAGCCATCTCGAGCGTGACGGGGAAGTGCGACGGGGCCAGCTGGGGGTGCAAATACAGGATCTGAATGCCGCCATGGAACAGGCGCTGCAGACGGGCGCAGGCAAGGGGGCCTTGGTGACCAGCGTGCTGCCTGGCAGTGCCGCCGAGGCGGCCGGCATTCAGGCCTCCGATGTCATCGTCGAAGTGGACGGGCGTCGCATCGAGAGCGGGCGCGAGCTGCGCAATCTGATCGGCCTGATGCGCCGTGATCAGGCCGTCGAGCTGCTGGTCTACCGCGACGGCCAGGCCCAGCGCATCAGCGCCGTGGTCGGTGGCGGACAGCCGGTGGTCGCCGCCAATACGCAGGACAGCGGTCGTGCGCCGGCCGACCCCGTCTATCAGGGCGCGCAGCTGCGCAGCCTGGATCCGGTGGCCGGGGCGCAGCGCGGCGTGGAAGTGGTGAGTGTCGAGCAGGGCAGCCCTGCCTGGCAGGCCGGGCTGCGCGCCGGCGACGTGATCTACGAAGTCAATCGCAGCGAGGTGGCCACGCTGCAGGAATTCAATCAGCGCGTGGACGCCAACGCGCCGGTGACCGCCCTGAGCGTGCTGCGCGAGAACCGTCGCATGCTGGTCATCATGTCCTGAGATTGCATTACCAGTGCAAGGCGAGGGTGACAGGTTTTCAACACTGTGCCTGACTTTGGCCGGCTGCGGGGCACCCCCAGCCGGCATTTTTTTGCAAAACCCGCCGGCCATGCTATGTTCCCGCCGCATCTGCCTTGTTCGCCTTCGGGGTTCCTCGTCTTGTCTTCTTCACGCTCCTCTCGTTTTCTGCTTCTGGCCGCCGCACTGTTCGCCCCTGTATTCCTGCATGCCCAGACACCGCGCTATGCCCAGTATGTCGAGTGGTTCAACGCCAGCGTGGCCGCCAGCACCGTGCCCGGCGTGGCCATGGCCGTAGTAAGCTCCGATCGTGTGCTGGAGATGCAGACCTGGGGCGTGCGCGCCATCGATCAGACAGACCCGGTGGACGCTAGCACCGTGTTCCGCATCGCCTCCGTCTCCAAGACTTTTGCCGGCGCCGTGGCCGCCACCCTGGTGCACGAGCGCAAGCAGGACTGGGACACCCCTCTCACGCGCACCCTGCCGCAGCTCGTCATCGGTACCGAGCCCAGCAGCAGGGAGCTGACCCTGCGCCATGTGCTGAGTCACTCCACCGGCCTCATGCCGCACGCCTTCTCCAACATGCTGGATGCCGGCGTGGCCTATCAGAAGATTCAGCAGCAGTTCACCGAGATCCCCACGGTGTGTCAGCCGGGGCGCTGCTACGGTTATCAGAACGTCGTGTTCTCCCTGGTTTCCGACGTGGTGCAGGTGTCGGAGCAGATCCCCTATGAACAGTATGTCGAGAGCCGGCTGTTCGAGCCGCTGGGCATGAACCGAGCCTCCATGACCCTGGAGGACTATCTGGCAGACACCAATGTCAGCGCGCCGCACCAGCGCCGCGGCGAGCAGTGGCAGACAGTGAGCACCAATGCGGCCTATTACAGCGTCGGACCTGCCGCCGGGGTGAATGCCAGCCTCAATGACATGATCATATGGGCCCAGGCCAATCTGGGCGCCCACCCCGAGGTGCTGCCGCCCGAAGTGCTGGCCCAGCAGCATGCGCCGGTGGTGGAGACGCCGCGGGGCAATTACTTCAATCGCTGGCCGAATCTCGAGCATGCCTGGTATGGGCTGGGCTGGCGCGTGTTCGACTATGCGGGGCAGCGCGTGGTCCACCATGGCGGCGGCGTGCGGGGCTTTCGCACGGAGCTGGTGCTGGTGCCGGCCCTGGATATCGGCATGATCGTGCTTTTCAATGCCGAGACCCCACTGGCCAACGACGTGGTGCCGCATTTCCTCGACGCCCTGCTCGTCCCGGAGCTGGCGCTGCAATGACCCCTGTGATCGATCTGCTCAACAGCCATCGCAGCATCCGCCGCTTCAACACCACCCCCATCGAGGAAGGACTGCTTCAGGCCATCGTGCGTGCCGGACAGGCGGCGGCCACCTCCAGCTTCCTGCAGGGCTGTACCGTGATCCGCGTGCGTGACGCCGAGCGGCGGCGGCAGCTGGCAGCGCTGGCCGGCAATCAGGCCCATGTGCAGAGTGCGGCCGAGTTTCTCGTGCTCTGCGCCGATCTGAAGCGGGCGGCCAATGCCTGTGCGCAGCAAGGCAGGGTGTTTGCCGGGGACTATACGGAACACTTCATCATCGCCACGGTGGACGTGGCCCTGATGGCGCAGAACATGGTGGTGGCGGCCGAATCGGTCGGGCTGGGCATCTGCTACATCGGCGGTCTGCGCAATCACCCGCAGGAAGTCACCGAGCTGTTGCAACTGCCCGCGGGCGTCTACCCGGTGTTCGGTCTGTGTCTGGGTTACCCCGACCAGAACCCCGAGTGCAAGCCGCGCCTGCCGCTGGCGGTGGTGCTCAAGGACGAAGTCTACAGTGAGCAGGGAGATGCCGAGCGCATCGCCCTGTACGACGAACAGGTGCGGGAGTATTACCGCACCCGCACGGGAGGCGGACACGGCCAGAGCTGGAGCGAGCAGGTCGCCGGCCTGCTGAGCGAGAAGGCCCGCCCGCACATGCGCGAATTTCTTGCCGGCCAAGGCTTCACGCTGCGTTGAAAGCGCTCCTGCTTCCCCCTGCGCCCCGAGAAGGATGAACCTTGTCACAGATTGCGCCCGGTGCGGCGTCAGCGCGAGATTCGGTGAGCGGTTTGACACCTGATGCGCTGGTAAACGCGCAGACCTGCCTGACCTGCCAGGGCCGTGGCCATCGCCGGCGAAAACTGCTCTGACCCTGACGGCACGACGCCTGCGGTGTCCTGGTGTCTTTCGCCCGGGGCATCCTCTACAATCGTCCCGACCCCGCTGCACAAGAACAACAACCCCGTACAGGAGCCCCGCCCATGTCGTCTGCCCGCCGTCTGTTGCTCGTCTGTTTCGGCCTTCTCGCCACCGCCTGCGGCGCCGTGGCGCAGGACCAGGCCGAATCCCGCTATGTCTACGCTCCGGAACGCAGCATCGATGGCGGCACCGGCATGTTCTACATGGGCCGGGAGACCTCCGGCGTCATGGGCCATCTGGCTGCCGAATGGCTGGAGCGCCCCACGCGCACGCATGAGGAAATGCCCGACGAGGTGGTGGAGAACATGAATCTGCGGCCCACCGACGTGGTCGCCGACATCGGTGCCGGCTCCGGCTATTTCACCTTCCGCATCGCCGCCAAGGTGCCCCAGGGCAAGGTGCTGGCCGTGGATATTCAGCCCGAGATGCTGGCAATGGTCGACGCGCGTCGTCTCAACGAGAACGTGAGCAATGTGGAAGGGGTGCTGGGGGATCTGCAGACCACGAACCTGCCGCCCGCTTCCGTGGACGTGGCCTTCCTGGTGGATGCCTACCACGAGTTCT
>Ga0255220_1000172_pt1 | contig 28082 bp, 25 predicted proteins | sample Miss_Colum_RepB__FD_188423 | JGI IMG/M metagenome (GOLD analysis project Ga0255220, IMG submission 188423) | Freshwater microbial communities from Mississippi River, Louisiana, United States - Miss_Colum_RepB_8d | ecosystem: Environmental > Aquatic > Freshwater > River | place: USA: Louisiana...
AGCTTGATTCGGCGCTGAGTACCGCGAGCATGGATTGTGCGTAAGGTTCCCAATCGGTTGCACAGTGGATATAGCCTCCCGCTTTCAGCCGTGAGGCCATGAGCTTGACGAAATCGGGCTGAATTAGGCGTCGCTTGTGATGGCGTTTTTTGGGCCATGGATCAGGAAAATAGATATGAAAACCGGCCACTGAATGGGCGGCAACCATTTGGCTTAAGACTTCGACTGCATCGTGTTGGATCAGGCGAACATGCTCCAAATCATGACGTTCTATGAGTTGCAACATACTACCCACCCCAGGAGGGTGTACATCGATCCCAAGATAACGTTTAGAGTGATCTTGGCTAGCAATGGCCGCCAAGGCGTCACCCATGCCAAAGCCGATTTCGATGATTAAAGGCGCATCGTGATACTTAGTAGGCCAATAGCTTGCAAGTTTGTCTTCTTCAGGCGTCGATGCTTGGGCCGACGGAGCGATATGGTCCTTCTCGGCAGGCACTTCAAATGGGATGAGATAGCGTGGAGCAAGGGTTTCGAGCGCTTTGCTTTGACCGCTACCCATGCGGCCAGCCCTTACGACGTAACTGCGAATCGCCTTTCGCTTCAATCCGCCCAAGGGTCTTTCCCCGATCTCAGATGATGCTTGCGAAGCATTTTTAAAGTGAACCGCCTTCCATCCAATTGATCTTGCGGCGGCGATGTTCACTTCGTTATCGTCGAAAAATACATAACGCGCCTGTTTGCCTTGATCGAAGCGCTCCTTAGCGTAGTTGAAGAACGCAGTTTCTGGCTTGACGTACCCAATTTCGCTCGAAAAAATCCCGTCGGTGAAAAGACAGAAGATGTCGCGATGGCACTGCAGGTGCTCAATAAATGGTGTGGGCATGTTCGACAGAAAGAGGAGCCGATACCCTTTGTTGTGTAGATGCTGCAGCATGGCGACTGTTTCCGGCATTGGTAGGAGGCGCGGACCGATTGAATCGAGCCATTGGTGGATTTGATCGGTCAGGGTGCGGACATGGTCGGACCGCGCGTCCTGTTGCCTTGTCATGTCGGTTAAGTGGCGATCGTGTTGAGCCCTTAAAGCTGTCGGCAATTTGTCCCTCGGGTCAATCGTCTGATCCTCGTCTTCTCCTAATCCGTAATCAGCTTTACCTATTCCGGCTTCAAGTCTTATCGCAATTCTTGAAGCCAGTACATTGGTTCTTATCAGACCGCGGTCAAAGCTAATCCAGTCAGACCCAAGCCCGTAGTCTTGAAAAACTGCTTGGTGTAATAAGTCCATGGCCTCATCAACAAATCCAATATCGCGTCTCAAATCGTTCAGGAGAGCCTTAGGGTTCCAATCGAAAACAACCCCCCCAAGGTCAAAGACGAGGCTCGGTGGGCATTCGTTAGATACTATATCCATAACGGTAGGAAAGATGACAAATTTGGATAAGCAAAAGTGCTAAGGTGGTTGTGGTTCAACACTAACTGAAATCGCTGAAGCTGTACCAAGCACCCATTGAACGCTTCCGAGGTTTTTAATAAAATGAACCTGTTGAGGCTAAATGCTGTCAATAAAGTCCGCGGTTGATATAGGGTTTTAATTTATCCCATGCAGATTCCTGATCCTACTCAATTCGAAGTAAGTACCAAACTTCCGATCTTCGGATATCAATTATCTCCTCTTGCGCCTGAACTAGTTCAGGCTCGCGAAGCTGTACATGAGTTGCAACTGAGCCATCCCGAGCCACTACAGTCGAATGTAAAAGGTGAATACACGAGTCCTTGGAAGAGCCACTTACTTAATGCAAAACTTCAGCCGCTTTGTCAGCTTGTCATTGGCCTTACCGAACATGCAGCAAAGCACCACTGGAATACAGATATTCGTAAGCTGAATTTCCGCCTCGAAGTTCTCGATTGTTGGGGGGCGATCTACGGCAACAAGGGCCATACAATCGCCCACACGCATTTTCCAGCTGACTTTTCGTGCGTGGTCTATCTCGATACCGATGATGGTTGCGCGCCGCTTATCTTTGAAAATCAAATTAAGGTGAGTCCAATGTCGGGAATGATTGTCATCTTCCCAGGCATGCTGCTTCATCACGTTCCAGAGAATCAAGGTCAAAGGACCGTTGTCGCTCTAAACATGTTCAAGGTTGCCAACTTCTAAGGGGCTGCTTTCATTGAGGGCGCTCTAAATCACTATTTCTGACATCCATTTGTTGAATGCATGCTGCCCTACTAACCGCCTCTATGGTCACGGTTTTGTTCGGCGCCTTAGACTTTGCGTTGACTGACTTGGAAGCAGGTTTTTATTACTGTAAAGTCCGGGTCTTAGAAGCGGGCATGGTTCAATGGTAGAACGGCGGCTTCCCAAGCCTCAAACACGGGTTCGATTCCCGTTGCCCGCTCCAGCACCACGTAGAATGCGGCACCCTACGCTTTGTGTAATCAGAAGCCTCAGGTGCGTTTTTCACAGCGTTTTGTGTAGCAATTGCTTGTTTTGCGGCCCAGGCTCAGTTGTTCGGGATTGCTGGACCTGAGTCTGCAAGTTCGATTGACGCTATGAGGAAGTCTTCCTTAGCCTGGCCCTGCGCCATTAAGGCAGCCAGCCATCGAGGTGGTTTTCCGCGCCCGGTCCAGGTCTCATGGGTGTTAGGGTGTTTGTATTTGGGTGGCACGGGAGGCCGCGCAGCCTTCAAGGCTTTCTGTGTTTCACCCGATCGGGTCTTGCGGACTTTCCGGTTCGTTGAAGTGCTTTGAATAGAGTCATCAAGGTCGGTGATCGATACATTTAGCTTTTTCATGAGTGCTCGAACCTGCGAAACTGATTTCGATTTTCGCGCTAAATGTGAGGCCTCAAGTTTTTTGGCCTGCGCTTGCAATTTTTGAATTTGTTTTTGAATCGAATCATATGACATTCTCGGCATTTAAATCCCCAATAATCGAAAAGAAGAGAACATTGACTGGATTGAACCACATCGCTTGATTTTATGGAAAGCAGAATAAGCAAGATCGAGGGCCTTATGGCGAAGGATTTGATTAAATTAGATACCGATTAGTTGCTCGCAAATACAATCGACTTAACTGAAACGAAACACACTGAAACGAGAGTCTAAGTATATGGTTACTGTCAATGAGGTCCTTGCCTCTAAGCAATTTGGCTTGATTCATACCAATCCAGACGTGATCGTCAAAGATGCGATGAATTTGATGATTGAAAAGCATATTCACTGCCTAGTTGTTTATGAAAATGAAAAAATGTGCGGGATTATTTCGGATCGCGATTACGCCCATAAAATTGTCGCAAAAGGGCTCGATCCTGAGCAGGTAAAAGTTGGCGACATCATGACGCGTAATGTCATTACGATTAATCGCACGGCCTCCATTGCCGATTGCATGAAAATCATGTCGGAGCATCGATTTAGACACCTGCCGGTTGCTGAAGGCGAGGACATCGTAGGCATGATCTCGATGACCGACGTGATGCGGGTGATGATGGCCTCCGCTGACGAAGACCAGGAATGGCAGATGTAGTGCGATTGAGGCGCTAGCGAAACCGCAAGTGTTGGCTGGATGCAGCACAAACTTTGGCCCGACGGGGCCTTTTGTGTAGTATCGGGAGCGTGTAGGAGCCTTGAATGACACCCAATCCCTAGTGCTCTTGCCTAAAACCATACATAAATCGCATGTCTTTATCGATCAACGGAGAGTTACTCAAAGCAGCGCGACTTCGTCGCGGGCTTTCGATCGCCACATGGGCGCGAGAACTCATGGTCTCCGAAACACAGCTTCGGTCGCTTGAAGAGGGCGAGGACCGCGGCTTTTACAACGACACTCATCGTAGGCAGATTGCACAAAAATATGCTGCGGTCTTGGGTGTTGATGCCGCGGGACTGTTTGCCCACGTTCCCAAGCGTAGCGATCCGCGTCGGTCGGCCGGGGAAAGTGCGAGCGGCCTAGACCTAACGATGAGCCAGGAGAGTGTGCTCAGGCAACACGACGTTTCTCTTGCACTTGCCAAGGCCCACGAGGGTACCGGTGATTTGCGACGATGGCAGGGTAAAAGAAAGAGTCGACAAGCCCGCACCGAATACATGCTTGCGGGCGGCGTTCTTGCCGCACTTGCCATTTGGTTTAGCGTTGACGCCTGGAAGCATCAACGCGCGGGACAAACGTCTAACCCCTTATCGGTGGTTGAGCAGCGTTTTGATGATCCGCCGTCGGCGCTCAATGCGCGGCCGGTTGAGCTTGCCAAAGGCGGAAGGGTTGATCTTGCGCTGGCCAAGCCCAGTGAACTTGATTATCCGCAACCCTTTGTGAGTAAGCCCACAGAGAGCCAATCGGCCGGTGCGACAAGCAGGGGCCGCGAGACGGTTAATCGCAGGGATGAGGCCACCAGTAAGCTTCATCGCAAAGACGAGGCCTCTAATAAGCGCGCCAGCGAGAAGCCGGGACTTGAGGAGCGCAGCCGATCGTCGGCCAAGGAGCTGCGATATCCCGACCGCAAGGCTTTAGCCGATGCGAGTAATTACCAAGGACTGGCCGGCAATAGCCAGGGCGCGGCTGCCAGTGGCCAGGGTCAGGTAGGAAGTAATCAAGGATCAGCTGACAATAGGCAAGGCGCAGGTAATAACGGTCAAGGCCCAGACAACAGAACTGGCCTTGTGGCTGTTGCGCCATCAAGCGGACCCGAGTCGAGGCATGTGGATCTTTGCGAAGTGTCTGACCGCATGGCAAGCGTGGTCGTGCCGGTCAGTCGGCTTAAAAATACCCCGTATGTGCATGTTGCATCGGGCGTGAGTCAGAAAGTCTGCGTGCGTAGCGCGGATGGTCGGGTTGAGCGTATGTCTTTGTCGGCTAATGAAGCGCGATCGATTTTCGGGAAGGCGCCCTTCACCGTGGTGACCGAGCAACCGTCATCGGTCGAGATTTTCTATCTGGGTGCTCGGGTGCGCCACAACGGCGAGTCACGCGTCTTGAAGATCGTCGACCCCGATCCGATGTCTTAGTGTCGGTCGAGCTATGCTGGTGGGCTATACCTATGACCCGATTTACGCCCGCCACGATATGGGTGAGGGCCATCCTGAGTGCCCCGAACGAGTCCTAGCGATTGATGCGCACTTACGATCGGTCGGTCTCCTCGAGCAATTAGCTTGTTTTGATGCTAAGCCAGCAAGCCGTGAAGATGTGCTGCGTGCACACGAGCCAACCTATGTTGATCGGGTCTTTACGCTGGCGCCTCGTGCTGGGCATACGCAGCAGCTTGATGCCGATACAGCGATGAATGAGTCGACACTGTCAGCAGCATTGACGGCGGCTGGCGCTGCGATCGCTGCGGTTGACCATGTCTTGGACGGCAGCTTTATCAGAGCTTTTTGCAATGTTCGCCCACCTGGCCATCATGCCGAATCCAATCGCGCGATGGGCTTTTGTATTTTCAATAGCATTGCGATTGCGGCACGCTATGCTTGCTCCGTGCGGGGTCTTGAACGCGTGGCTATTGTTGATTGGGATGTCCATCACGGCAATGGTACCGAAGAAATTCTTGCCGGGGATGCTCATGTATTCATGGTGCACAGCTTTCAGTCACCCCTTTACCCCTACAGCGGTATGGAAGCGCTTGGTGATAATACTTGTAATATACCTTTGGCTCCTTACTCTGATGGCGCAACGCTACGCCAACGCTGGATCAACGAAGCGATACCTGCGCTCGAAGCTTTCGACCCCGAGCTCATTTTGATCTCTGCAGGATTTGATGCGCATCGCGATGATCCGCTTGCGCAACTTAAGTGGACCGAACAAGACTATGCTTGGGCGACCGAGCAATTGCATCAGTTATCGTTGCGTTCGGCTGCCCAGGGAAGAATCGTTTCTTTATTGGAAGGCGGCTACAACCTAAAAGCGCTTGCTTTATCGGTTGAGGCACATATTCGTGGTCTGATAGCCGATCACCACTAGTTTGATTGTTGGTGATAAGAAACAACACGTTCTACTTCTTCCATCGATCCAAGAATCACCGGAACGCGTTGATGCAAAGCCTCCGGGTTTACATCTAAGATAGGCCCTATGCCCGTACTTGCTGCGCCTCCTGCCTGTTCGATTAACATGGCCATTGGATTGGCCTCATACATAAGCCTCAAGCGTCCTGGTTTGGAAGGATCACGCGCATCACGGGGATACATAAAGATACCTCCTCGGGTCATGATGCGATGAACATCGGCCACCATCGATGCAACCCAGCGCATGTTGAAGTCAGCAGCGCGCGGCCCTGATTTGCCCGCAAGTAGTTCATCGATGTAGCGCTTAACTGGTGCCTCCCAGTGGCGAGCGTTTGAGGCATTGATTGCAAATTCCCGGGTTTGTTTGGGAACCTGCATCTTGTCCTGGGTAAGCCACCAACTGCCTGTTTCACGATCCAGCGTGAAACAGGCCACACCATCGCCCACGGTAAGCACGAGCAGAGTCGATGGCCCATAAACCGCATAGCCGGCTGCGAGTTGCTGGCGACCCGATTGCAAGAAGTGGCTCGTCTTGGGCTCTGCACCAGCTTCGGGCATTTGCAAAACCGAGAAAATCGTTCCAATTGAGACATTCACATCGATGTTGGATGATCCATCAAGCGGATCGAAAAGAAGTAAATACTCACCGCGCGGATAACGATCAGGAATCGGATAGGGCTCATCCATCTCCTCTGAAGCCATTGCCGCTAAATGACCGCCCCAGGCATTGGCCTCAAGCAGAACATCGTTGGCGATCACATCTAATTTCTTTTGCGCTTCGCCTTGAACATTGGTGTTGCCCGCATCACCAAGATGTCCTGCCAGTGCGCCCTTGCCGACCGCATAGCTAATTCGCTTGCAAGCGCGTGCCACCACTTCGAGCAAGAGTCTTAACTCGCCGGTCATAGCCCTTGCGGAAGAAGGAGCAGATACGCTCGATGCGCCTGAGGCGTTTGATGAAGCCGATGCGCTTTGCCGCTGCTTTTGAATTAAGTATTGCGTCAGGCTAATTGGGCCTGGGATATCGTGGGTGTGGATTGAGTTCATCGTGTTTTCTCGATCAATGGATGCGTGCAAGGATGGTTTAGCTTAATCCGCTTGCCAGCTAGCCCTGGCTTTGCAGCGCACTTTTTATGATCTCCGTGCTGTCGGGGGATAAGGATTTATGTGCTGCAAGACGCTCAAGGCAAGCTTTCGCTAGTCCTTTGGTGGGTTCGATGAGCAAAGGCCATCGATCCATGGCGCGTGCTAAGCGGGCAGCAACCTGGGGGTTGATTGCATCAAGTGCCAAAAATTGTTGTTCGAACCAGGCGTAAGACTGTCCGCTCGGCTCATGAAACTCAGCGAGGTTGGCATGGCAAAAGGTGGTAATCAAGGCGCGAACCTTATTCGGATTTCGCATCGAAAAACAAGCGTGATTACTCAAGCGAATGACGTCATCCAGTACCGCTGGCTCGCCATCAAGGCGCTGTCTTGTGGCTTGCATCACAAGCCAGCGATCCATGGCAAGGGCCTCATCCATAAACTGTTGCTCAAAGGCTTTGAGCGCTTGCTCACGGATGGGCTTTGCCTGACGCATCAGTACCGACATACCGGCAGCCCGATTGGTCATATGCGCATCAGGGCTACACAGCGACTCAGCCACACGAAGTACTTCAAGCTGTTGCCGCGGCTGGCTGCCGAATGACCACAGCACAAGTGCTGCATGGCCAAGGGCGCGCTCGCCAGCCTGCCTTGGGTTTGGCTCATAAGGACGCGCTGCGTCGACGCTTCGCAATTCGTGCACCGTATCGCCAAGCAGTCCGCCAAGCTCATCAGCACAGGTCTTCATTAACAGATTGCGTTGCAGCCTTAGGGCTTGCGGGTCGAATACCGGCACGGCCTGGGCAAGTTCGAGCTCTGGCGGGAAACTGAGCATCAAGGCGGCAAACGCCGGATCGAGTGCCTTATCAAGAAGTACCACCTTGAGGGCTTCGATCACGGGTGTTTCGCTACCTATGCCCAGGATTGCAGCACTCATGAGTCGTTGCATCATCATCCAGCGATTTACGGGGTCACCATCACATCGCGCGAGTTTGGCGACTTGTTCGATGCTTAGGTCGTCATGAAGCAGCACTGGGGCAGAGAAGTTTCTGAGCAGCGAAGGTGTTGCGCCAGCCCTACCAATGAATCGCCTTTCCTGATCCCATTGATCGATTTCCCAAAGCTCAGCCTCCACTTCTGCGTCAAAGCCGATCAGCACTGGAATCGGCAAGGGGTCTGATGGCTGTTGTTGCTTTGGGTTTCGGTGCTGAGGTGATCCTTGTTGAATTCGCAGTATTAAATCTTCCCCATCGCTGCGTTGGCTGCAAGTGAGAACAGGCGTTCCCGCGGTGCTGTACCAGTTGCGAAACGACGCGAGCGATCGCTGATTGGCTTGGGCCATGGCATCCAGAAAATCATCACAGGTGACTGCCTGTCCATCGTAGTTTTGGATATAACGATCAATTCCCTGTCTGAATCCCTGTGGACTCAGCATGGTTTGAAGCATACGTATAACCTCAGCGCCTTTCTCATAAACAGTCATGGTATAAAAATTATCAATGGCGCTATAAGAATCGGGGCGAATAGGATGTGCCATGGGACCTGCATCCTCAGGAAATTGCAGGGCTTTGAGGACTTTTACATGGCCTATGCGCTGAACGGCTCTTGCGCTTCTTGAGGCCACATCGCCCAAATCCGCGCTTGCCTCGGCCGCGATATCAGCAGAGAACTCTTGGTCCCTGAAAACCGTTAATCCTTCTTTGAGCGTGAGTTGAAACCAGTCTCTGCAGGTAATCCGATTGCCGGTCCAATTATGGAAATATTCATGACCTACCACTGACTCTACTGCAGCAAAATCAGCGTCAGTGGCCATCCTGGGGTGTGCAAAAACATATTTTGTATTGAAGATGTTTAAACCCTTGTTTTCCATCGCCCCCATGTTGAAGTCGGCTGTGGCGACAATCATGAAGCGCTCTAAATCAAGCTCAAGCCCAAATCGTTGCTCATCCCAGCGCAGTGCCCGTATTAAGGACGCCATACACCAATCGGTTTTGTCTTCGTTTCCAGGCTCAACCCAAACCTGCAATAAAGCGTCCTTGCCGCTCGCTGTCTTGATGCGAGCCTCTGTTGCAACCAACCTCCCCGCAACAATGGCAAATAAATAGCTGGGTTTGGGGAAAGGGTCCTCCCATAACGTTTCAAGCCTTCCATCATCGAGCGTTGTGGTCGATAAACAGTTGCCATTTGCCAGCAAGACAGGGTAGCGGTTGGGGTCTGCTCGCAAACGGACCCTGTAGCGAGTCATCACATCCGGACGGTCAGCAAAAAAGCTAATCCTGCGAAAGCCTTCTGCTTCGCATTGGGTAAGCAGATTCTCTCCAGATTGATATAGTCCAGATAGCGAACTATTTTCAGACGGTTTAATGCGCACAACCGTCTCAAGGCAAAAGCTCTCGGGAAGATGCTCGATGATCAATTGATGGTTTGTTAATTGATATCGATCTGATTCAAGTGGTTGGTCATCAAGCGATATCGACTTAAGTTCTAAATCTTCTCCATGAAGAACAAGCTTGTTTTGTTCATCGGAACGATGGTCTTTATCCACGGCATTGCTGTCCTGTGCAGCAATTGCCTGCTTGCGCGTTAATTGCATGCGGTTACGCACCAGTGTGGACTCAGCGTCCAGATCAAAGCAAAGCTCAACTTGGTGAATCGTCCAGCCAAAAGGGCGATAGTCTTGGCGATAATGAATCGTCATATGATCAAACTCCGGTGATTTGATGCGTATTGTCTCAAGCATCGGTATTGTCTTCTGTATCTGGAGCAACATCCCATGCCATCACATGCCACAAATCACCAAGCTTCGAGCGGCTATCCCTCAAATCACCAAGCTTCAAGCAGCCACGCATCAAATCATCCAGCTGCACGTTCAGGAACCTCGTCAGCCTCGTATCCCAGAGATTTGATCGGCTATGGAAGGAATCCACCGCAAGCCAATTGGCCGGGTAAGGCCAAGATTGCCTTGCAATTCGTGCTCAATTACGAAGAGGGTGGTGAAAATCATGTCTTGCACGGCGATCCGAGCTCAGAGCAATTTCTTTCTGAGATTATTGGCGCTGCCGCTTATCCCGATCGCCATATGAGCATGGACTCGATCTATGAATATGGATCAAGGGTTGGTGTTTGGAGGATTTTGAAGGAGTTTGAACGCCGCAAGCTGCCTTTGACGGTATTTGCGGTCGCCATGGCTTTGCAACGGCATCCTGAGCTTACACAAGCTTTTGGCGAACTTGGTCATGAAATTGCCAGCCATGGCTGGCGTTGGATCCATTATCAGGCCATGGACGAAGCAAGCGAGCGCGCTCATATGCAAAAAGCACTGGCTATTCACCAGTCGCTAACGGGCGCTTTACCGGTGGGCTGGTATACCGGCCGCGATTCGCCCAACACCAGGCGCCTCGTGGTTGAACAAGGCGGTTTTCTCTACGACAGTGACTACTACGGTGACGATTTGCCTTTTTTCACTGAGGTAGCTTGTGGGGATGGCTCGCTGCGTTCACATCTGATCGTGCCCTACACGCTTGATGCAAACGATATGCGTTTTGCAACACCACAGGGGTTTAACACGGGAGATCACTTCTTTAGCTATCTCAAAGATAGCTTCGATGTGCTTTATGCTGAAGGTGAAGCGTGTCCGCGGATGATGTCCATTGGCATGCATTGTCGTTTGCTTGGCAGGCCAGGTCGCATGAGGGCGCTGCAACGATTCCTTGATTATGTCGAGACGCATGATCGCGTGTGGATTTGTCGCCGTGATGCCATTGCAAGGCATTGGATCGCGCATCATTCGCCTGAATCGCCCCGTTAAGCGCAATACCGCTTATTATTTTAAGGGCGCTGAGACGCTGCTTGATATACTCCTTGGCTTTACCCGTTATACCGAGGTTCATCATGGCAGAACGTTCACGTACACGTCGCAATACCCTAGAGCGTCGCGCATTACCCAAACTGCTCAAGCGACAGTTTTCACGTGCGAGCAAGTCGGTTTTCAAAATGCTGGAGAAGGTCAAGCGAAAGTAATCGGATTGCAAAGTTTTTGTGAAATCAAAAGCACTGCAGCCGCTTCGCGACTTCGTTAAGGAGCTCACGGGGCTCGTTGACAAGACCGACGATGAAGCGATCCTGCTTCAAGGTGTTAAGCCTTTACTGCAGACGCTGATCGCTGACGACGCCTGGCTGCCAGCTTCGTGTGCGCAGGCACACCCGCAGTTTTATCGGCAGTACTTACTTCATTGTGATCCACTTGAGCGTTTTTCGGTGGTGAGCTTCGTATGGGGTATGGGCCAGAAAACGCCGATTCATGACCACACGGTATGGGGTTTGGTCGGCGTTTTGCGCGGCGCTGAACTTTGCCAGTCCTATGAAGCCGACGACATGGGCTTGATGCGACCGCTTGGTGATCCACACCGATTAGAGCGTGGGCAAATTGAGGCGGTCTCGCCGCGCATTGGCGATGTTCACACCGTTGCCAATGCGATGCTTGAAGAGCCATCGATTAGCATTCATGTTTATGGGGCAAATATTGGCGCTGTTGAGCGTCACGTCTTTTTGCCCGCAGAAACAACAACTGGTCACGCAACTAGCCTGAAAAAAACCTTTATATCAGGCTACAGCTCGAGCTCGATGCCGAATATTTGGGATCGATCAAACTAAGGATTAATCAAAACGAAGGTTCGGTCCCATGAATGATCGGCGGTCCGCATCAAGTATCGATTACGTTCTTATGCATCGGCATCGCCTGGCTCGGTCATCCGCTTGGCGATGACCTTATCGATGCGGTGACCGTCAAGATCTACCACCTCGAATCGCCATTGAGCCCAATCAACCTGATCGGCTGCATGAGGTAGTCGACCAAGCAATAGCATTAACATGCCGGCCAGGGTGTGATAGCGACCCTTATCTTCTTCGGGCACCTCAAGCAGCCCAAGCAAATCTTTAAGTTCAGGAATAGGGATCAAGCCATCGAGGAGCCAGGAGCCGTCCTCGCGCTGAATTGACCAGGCATCGTCAGCGTGGCGTGGCTTGAATTCACCCGCAATCGCTTCAAAAACATCTTGCTCGGTGACAATCCCTTGAGGCTGTCCGTACTCGTCCATGACCACGACCATCGATGTCGAACTTGCCCTGAAGTTTTCAAGTAATTCCATCCCAGTTAATGTTTCTGGAACAAAGACGGCAGGTTGCATGGCGCGTTGAATATCGGCCGCTTCTTTGCGCAAAAATTGATTGAGCAAATGCTTTGCAGAAACAATACCCACAATCTCGCGGCTATCGCCACGTAACACTGGGAAACGCGAATGATCGGAAGCTGCGATGACCGCAAGATTATCCTCGGTGGGTACCTCGGCATCGAGCGCTACCAATTCGGATCGAGGCACCATCAGCGAAGTAATCTGTCTATCATCGAGTCGAAACACGTTTCGAACCATTTGGTGCTCTTGGGCCTCAATCACACCAGCATCGGAACCTTCCTCAAGCAAGGCTTCAATTTCTTCTTCCGTCACCGATGGTTGTTCTTGGATACGCCTGGGGAAAACTGCAAGAACCAGTTCGGTGGTGCTCGTTAGTAAGCTCACAAAGGGACGCACGATCAGTGCTAATAATTGCATCGGAGCGGCTACGATACGGGCGATGGTCTCTGGATTGCCCTGCGCGAGGCGCTTGGGAACCAATTCACCAAAGACGATTGATAAAAAGGTGATAATGACCACAACCAAGCCAGTTGCAATCCACTGTGAGGGCTCATTGGCCATGCCGAGCTGGCGAAAACCTTCAGCGAGCGGCCTTGCAAGCGTTGCTTCACCAACGATCCCCGAAAGTACGCCCACCGAGGTAATACCAATTTGAATCGTTGAAAGGAATCTTGTCGGTTCGCTGTTGAGTGCGAGTGCAGCTGCAGCTGCGGTGTCCCCCTCATCAACTAATTTTTGTAATCGTGCCTTGCGGGAGGACACGAGTGCCATTTCTGACATGGCAAAAAGTCCGTTTAAAAGAATCAAAAAAGCGACGGCAAAGATTTCCATCACGAGGAGCCGGAAGTTACGGAACTTCCAAGGTTACCGGCATTACGGCGACTCGTCCATTTCGTCCTTCGTTTATTGCAATAATTTAGCCATCAGCATGTTGTGATAATCCGTATCACCAAGACGCAACTCAAAAGCCGTTAGCCTTCTAAAGAAATGGCCAACACTTAGCTCATCGGTAACGCCCATGCCGCCGTGTAACTGCACGGCTTCTTGAGAAATACTGCGCGCAGCAATACCGATCAGCAGCCGCGAGGCAGCAAGGGCATGCTCGCAGGACGACAAATTAGCTTCGATAGGCTTATCGGACGCTAATCGTTCGCAAGCGTCTGCTGCACGAATCAGCATCGAATACGATTGTTCGCTGTGAACAAACATATCGACTGCACGGTGTTGTAGTGCTTGAAACCTTCCAATAGCTTGACCGAATTGCTTGCGGGTTTGCAGGTATTGCTTGGTTTGCTCAACCAGAGCTCGCATGCAACCTTGCGCATCGGCACACCAAGCCATCAAACGGATCGCCTGACTTTGGCGAATCGCCTCGTACCCATCGGCGCTTAATAAAGCGCTGGCCGGTACCCAGCAATCGCGCAGATCTAAATCGGCGTACCAACGTGAATCCATGCCAGGATAGCTTTTGAGCTGTACACCTGGGACTTCAGAGCCAAAGAGGAAAACAGCGATGGTTGCATCATCTGCATGCCCTAACTTCGCGGTAAGCAGCCATTGATCAGCAAGTCCGCCCGCACATACCAGCACCTTGGTACCGTTGATGACATAACCGTCGCCCGCCTGATGGGCTCTTGTTTGTACCGACATCATTTGGCCTTGCATATGCGCTTCATCGTGCGCAGGAACAATCATGCGAGCGCCACTTGCGATTGCGCCAAGGGCTTCGCTGATCCGCCTTTGTTTGGCTATGAATGATGGATCAGTTGAGACTTTGGAGCTTTTTAAATATTGCAACAGCTGCACTGACTCGATGGCAACCTCATGCCAGGGTTCTAGCAAAAGCCCAGGGGCAAGGGCTTGTGCAACAAGCATGGCATCAAAAGCATTGCCGCCGATGCCTCCGTCTTCCTCTGGCACCATCAAGCCGAGAAGTCCAAGTTCGGCAAGTGTTTGCCATCGCCAACGCGGCGATCCTGGATCGGCTAGTTGTTTGCGTCGGGCATCAAAGCCGTAGTCTCGCTCTAAAAATCGTTGCACACTGTCGACAAGCATTTGCTGCTCAGCGGTGATCTGAAAATTCATCGTTTCGGTCCTCGCGCTTAGAGTCCCAACACCATCTGGGAGATGATGTTGCGCTGGATTTCATTGGATCCACCGTAAATCGTGGTCTTTCTCATATTCAAATAAGCAGCCCCCAAAGGAATGGCCCAGGGCGCGACAGGTGCTTGTGCTTGCCAGCCTGCATTGATCCAATCGCGTTGAAAAGGGATCGCGGCCGAACCCACGGCAAGCATCATTAACTCGGTGAGCGATTGCTGAATCTCACTGCCTTTGATCTTTAGAATCGACACCTCTGGCCCCGGACTGCGTTTTTCGGCTTCAGCAGCGAGCACGCGCAGGTTGGTAATCTCAAGTGCCATGAGCTCGGCTTCAAGGCGGGCGAGCTTGGCAGAAAATAAAGGATCGGACAGCAAAGGCTTTCCATGACGTGTTTCACGCGAGGCAATCCGCTTTAGTCGTGCCAATTCACGCTTTGAAATCCCCACGCCTGCAATATTGGTTCGTTCGTGACCGAGAAGGTATTTGGCGTAAGTCCAGCCCCGATTTTCCTCGCCAATAAGGTTTGATCTTGGAACGCGAACGTTATCAAAAAAAACTTCATTGACCTCATGGGCACCATCCATCAGGATGATCGGCCGCACGGTGATCCCGGGCGACTTCATGTCAATGAGCAAGAAGCTGATGCCCTGTTGAGGCTTGTTGGCCTGTGGGTCTGTTCGCACCAGGCAAAACATCCAGTCGGCATAGTGGCCAAGCGTCGTCCAGGTTTTCTGTCCGTTGACCAGGTAATAATCACCATCGCGTACGGCGCTGGTTTTGAGCGACGCAAGATCAGAGCCGGCACCAGGCTCGGAATAACCCTGACACCACCATTCATCGGCGCTTAGAATTTTTGGCAGGTAGCGAGCCTGCTGCTCGGCTGAGCCAAAAGCCATAATCACCGGCCCCACCATCTTGAGTCCGAAGGACAGTAGGCGGGGTCCACCAGCGGCTGCGTGTTCTTCCTCAAAAATATATTGGCGGATCGGGTCCCAGCCTGTTCCACCGAATTGGCTGGGCCAACTAACGCCGGCCCAGCCCTTGCCATGAAGCAGCTTTTGCCAGTCGATATAGTCGTCGCGTGCAATCGCAACACCGTTGTTGACTTTCCATCGAATCGATTCAGGTAAGTGGCTCGCGACGAATTCGCGTACTTCGTCGCGAAAGCGCTCGTGTTCAGGACTGAATTGAAGATCCATCGATTCCCCCGGTATTGAAGCTTTTTGTGAGATGCTGAATTATCGCGCCGATTCGACCTGATATCGGTCAACCGCATGAGGATGCTTGTCGTTATATGCATTGAAGCTCTAGGAGGGCCCCAACATGCTAAGCAAACGGACTGTCGTATCAGTTGCTCTCGGTTTCGCGCTTTTGAGCGCAGGCTTGCACGCTGCTCATGCGGGGGCGCGCTATCACCAAGACGTCTTGCTCTCTTACAACGCCGGCCATCGGGTCAAATTTCATCAGGTGCATCCAGGCTCCATCCGCAGCCATGGTTTTCATGGGCATCATCGCTATTACAGTCATCGCCCGGGATATGGCATGGCGGCTGTAGGGCTCGGCATCTTGGGGGGCGGCATCCTAGGGGCGGCCATCGCCCACGCAGGCACCCCGGTGGTTGTTAATCCTGCGCCCGTGGTTTATAGCCATCCGCTTGTCATTGCTTCGAGCGTCCCTCAACAAACCCTTGTCGTCGATCAGGTCCAAACGATGGCTCCTGCTTACGGAAGCGTCTATAGCGCCTTGCCAGCGGGCTGTAGCCTGGAACAAGTTCAAGCGCAGAATTATTATCGCTGCGGCTCGTACTGGTACTTGCCGCAGCTTGGACCCCAAGGGGTTCAATACATGTTCGTGACTCCGCCGCGTTAGTGCAACGCAGCAGCCCAGGCTATAGCCATACTTCAATCAGTGAGGGACCTCTGGAGGCGATGCCGCGGCTAAGTGCTGATTGAAATCCTGCTGCGTCGCTTACACGCTCTGCGCTCACGCCGTGTCCGCGAGCAATTGCAACCCAGTCGAGATCGGGTCGATCAAGGCTTAGCATATCGGTTGCTCGCTGCCCTGGGGAGCCAGCGCCTACGGCGTTGAACTCACCACGCAAGATCGCATAGCTGCGGTTTGCAAAAATCACCACCGTAATGGCCAATTGTTCGCGGGCCATGGTCCAAAGCGATTGCTCGGTATACATGGCTGAGCCATCACCCTCCATACATATCACCGACCGGTCGGGGCATGCGAGAGCCGCGCCAATGGCATTAGGCATGCCAAAACCGATCGAGCCTCCCATCGAATTGAGCCAGCAATGGGGTAGGGCTCCTCGGGTGGTCGCGGAGAACTGCCTCCCTGTGGTGACCGACTCGTCGATGACGATGCCTTGCTCAGGGATGCAAGCGCTAAGCACCTGAGCAATGCTGTCGGGGTTGAGCGGCCCGGAAACCTTACCCAAGGCGTCACGCTCGGCGACTTGGGCAGGCCTTGCATGGCTAGCGTCGCAGGCCTGGACCAGATCTTCAAGCGCGGCAACGATGTCGTCATCGACGTTCGCGAGTTCGAGAACATGGGCCTGAGGGTCGAGCAAAACACTCGGTTTGTCGGGATAGCCAAAAAACGCAACCGGCGTTTTAGAACCGATTAAAATAACCTGACGATAGGGAGCGAGCACTTTAATCGCCTGTTCCACCACATAGGGAACACGCGGTAGGTCCACCCTGCCAGCGCCGCGCTCGAGTCTTGCGTTGTTGAATTCGGCCATTAACTTGCAGCCGGTTTTGCCAGCAATTTTCCCGGCAAGATGGAGGGCGGGTTCGCGAACGCCGATGCCGCCCAGTAAAACAAGGCAATCGGGCTGCCGAAGCATTTGCGCGGCCTTTTCGATCTTGTCGGCGGCAACTCGGCTTCGAGCCTGTGCGGCTCCCGATTTGGCGGGGCGGCCGCCCTCGGACCAGGCGGTATCGGCTGGAAGAATAAGCGTTGCAATTTGACCTGCTTTGGCGCAAGCCGCGCGAATGGCTTCAGCACCATCGGCGCCAACGTCGGCTGCGCTTCGACTTGTGTGCACCCAATGTGAGACTGGGCGAGCAATGCCTTCGATGTCAGCCGTGAGTGGTGCATCGTGAGCGATATGGGGCAGTGCATGCTCGCCCACGACGTTGACGATGCCGGAACGGGCCTTGCGCGCGTTGTGCAAGTTGGCAAGACCGTTTCCGAGTCCGGGGCCCAGGTGAAGTAGGGTCGCAGCGGGCTTACCCTTTAAGCGGTAATAACCGTCCGCCGCGCCGGTCACCACACCTTCAAACAAACCGAGTACACACCGAAGACCACTTATTCGATCGAGTGCCGATACAAAATGCATCTCGGAGGTACCTGGGTTGGTGAAACAAAGCTCAACACCGTTGTCGATGAGGCTATGAGTGAGTGCATCGGCTCCGATCATTTTTTCATTCTCCAAAAATAGGCTGGCATTGCCTCAGGTCTTTCGAAAAACCCGCCATAAGACCGGGCCGATCATCAAGGCAAGTGCGATAGCGAGCAAGCTTGCAGAGAGCGGTCGTGTCACAAAGGTGCTCCACTGACCTTGGGATATTGTGAGGGCCTGGCGCATCGATTGCTCAAGCATCGGTCCGAGAATGAGGCCAACGACGAGTGGTGCGACCGGGAAATCGAAACGACGCATCCCATAACCGAGTAAACCAAAGACATAAAGCAGGCCGACATCAAAGAGTGAGTTGCTGGCGCCATAAACCCCAACCGTTGAAATCACCAAGATGCCCGGATAGAGCCACGCAGAAGGAATATGTAAAAGTCGGACCCAAAGGCCAACCAAGGGCAAATTAAGCAAAAGTAGGATCACATTACCGATGAAGAGACTGGCAATTAGGGTCCATACAAGCGATCCCTGCTGCGTAAAAAGCATGGGACCCGGCTGAATGCCGTAGCTCTCAAACGCTGAAAGGATGACCGCTGCGGTCGCCGAAGTCGGGATGCCAAGGGTGAGCAGTGGCATGAGCACGCCTGCGGCCGATGCGTTGTTGGCAGCTTCAGGACCGGCCACCCCCTCGATCGCACCGTGACCAAATTCCTCAGGATGGCTGCTGAGTTTTTTCTCTGCATAGTAAGAAAGCAGTGTGGGGAGTTCGGCTCCTCCAGCTGGTAGCGCACCAATCGGAAAGCCCAGGCCTGCACCTCTTAGCCAGGCTTTCCAGCTGCGGCGCCAGTCGCTTTTTGAAAGCATCAGGCCGCCTTCCATGCGCATGATTTCCCCGCCTGCACTGCGTCCCTGCCAGGCCAGGTACATCGCTTCACCGACGGCAAACAAGCCAACTGCCGCGATCGTCACTTCAATACCATCGAGTAATTCAGCGGTACCGAAGGTGAAGCGCGGTTGGCCGGTTTGCAAATCGATGCCAACCAAACCGAAAAGCAGTCCAAGCGATAAGGCGATTAGCCCGCGTAGCGCCGAGCGACCAAGCACGGCAGATACAGCGACCAGCGCAAGCACCATCAACGCTGCGTATTCGGCTGGACCGAAGGCAAGCGCAGCTTCAACAACGAGCGGCGCGAAAAACGTTAAGGCGAGGGTGCCGATTGTGCCTGCGACAAAGCTTCCAATGGCTGCCGTTGCAAGGGCGGGCCCACCTCGCCCCTTGCGCGCCATCTTGTTGCCTTCGAGCGCTGTAACCAAGGTTGCCGATTCACCGGGTGTGTTGAGCAAAATCGAGGTGGTTGAACCACCATACATCGCACCGTAATAAATGCCAGCAAATAGAACAAACATGGCGGCCGCTGGAACCTTGAAGGTTAAAGGCAGCAGCAAGGCGATCGTGAGAGCCGGGCCGATGCCAGGCATAACGCCAACCACGGTACCTAATAGACAGCCAATAAACCCATATAGCAAGATGGTGGGTTGAATCGCTGCATGAAAGCCTTGCATCAAGGCATCAAAACTTGCCATCAGCTAAAAGCCTTTCACCAGGGGGCCGAGCTGGACACCAAGACCAAGCGCGAAGATCATCCAGACGACGGTTGTAAAAATCGCACCGATCAAAAAATCGATTGTTGTTCGTTTTGAATCAAAAGCCTTAGCAATACCGACAAAGGCGAATGCACCTGCAGCGCCAAGGCCAGTTATTGGAATAAGAACCATAAGCGCAGCAAGGCCGATACCGTACCACTGCAAGCGCTTATTGGCTCCGGGATTGGGAGTCTCCTCAGGGTCGTCGATCATATCGACTTGACCGGTCTGCCAATCTGCAAGCAGATAAGCGATGGCAAGCAGGCTCAATAAGGCAACGGTCACCCCGGGTACTAAATGCGGGCCAACTTCGGCATAGGCCGGCGGTGCAGGAATGATGCTGACCTGCCAGCCTGCCAAAAGGCCCAGGGCCAACAGGATCAGCCCCGCAACGCGGGTTGGCTTTAGCCGAGTCATGTCAACTTGATGGGTGATACCGGTCCGACAATGAACATGCCGGTCCCCAATTTAAGATGCCAAGCCCAAATCTTTAAGTACGACTTCGGTGGCGGCGATATCGGTGGCCAGTTCTTTTGCGAACGCGTCGCCTGCAAGAAACACATCGGTCCACTTACGTTGTTGCAGGATCTCCTTCCAAGCTGGCGAGGCGTGCATTTTTGTAAGTAATTGCAATAAGGCATCACGCTGATTGGCGTTGATACCGGGGGCGCCAAAAACACCTCGCCAATTAGCCGCTGTGACATCCATCCCCTGTTCGCGAAGCGTCGGTACATCAACACCGGGGATACGCGTGGTGCCAGAGACTGCAAGTGGCCTCATACGCCCCGCTTTGATTTGCTCGGCAAACTCCGAGTAGCCGCTAATGCCTGCGGTAACCTGTCCGCCAAGAATGGCTGCATTGGCCGGACCGCCGCCTGCAAAAGCCACGTAGGCTGCCTCGCGCGGGTTTTTACCAACGGCTTTGAGCATCATGCCAAGCAAGATATGGTCGGTGCCACCAGCACTGCCGCCTGCAACACTGACTGCTTTAGGGTTGGTTTTGATCGCCTGCTCAAAATCCTTGAAGCTCTTGATCGCTGAATTTGCAGGCACAACGAGTACACCAGCCTCCTCAGTAAGTCGCGCAAGCGGGGTGACATCTTTGATCGTGACTGGGCTTTTGTTGGTTATGCCGCCACCAACCATCACCGAGCCGCCGACCATGAGTGCATTAGCCATACCTTTGCGCTGATTTACAAAGCGCGGCAAACCCACCATGCCCGCAGCACCGCCCACGTTCTCAAACTGGAAGCTACCCACAAGGCCTGCATCGCGGGCGGCCTTCTCGATCGAGCGCGCCGTACCATCCCAGCCGCCGCCTGGTGCAGCGGGTACAAACATCAAGATGCTGTCAAACAGAGGTGCTGCCTCAGCAAGCAGGGGCAATCCTGCAGCAGTCGTGAGCGCCAGCGAGCTGCTCGCCTTCATCCATTGACGACGGCTCATGAGGTTTGGCACACCTTTTTTGGAATAGAAAAGATCCATGGGTTTCTCCACTTTTTATATGAGTCTGACTATTTTTAAGAGCCTGAAGATTACACTTCCTTTGGGCTTTTGCCCGCCTTCTTTTTAAAAAGACTTTGGATTTCATCGATGAACCCGCCAATTCACGTCGCAGGCTTACATAAGCCATTTATCGTGTACCACCCGACAAGTACCCCGATCGCACTGGTTCTTGATTCCCCCCATTCAAGCACGCATATACCGCAAGACATGCATGCGGCCCTAGCCGACAACGAGCTGCGCGATGGCGAAGATCTCTTGGTCGATGAGTTGTGGAAAGAGGCACCTGCGTATGGAGCGCACTTTCTTGTGGCAGGGTTTTCAAGAGTTTATATCGATCCGAACCGCCATCTAGCAGATATTGATACCGCCATGCTCGATGGTTGCTGGCCGCATGCATTGCAGCCCAGCGGCAAAGCGGCGATCGGCAAGGCGCTTGTATGGCGCACGCTCGACGATGGAAGGTTGATTTATGACCGACTGCTCAGTGTCGAAGAGCTTGCTCAGCGCATCAACCTATACGCGGCGCCCTACCAGGCTCAGCTTGCAGCCTTGATTGATGATTTACACCGCGACCATGGATATTGTTATCACATCAATTGCCATTCGATGAATGCGGTCAGCGGCAAGATGGGGCAGGGAGGGGCAGGCATTGCGCGCGCCGATGTCGTACTTGGTGACCGCGATGGGACCACGTGCGAAGCTGGATTCACCGATTTTGTCGCAGCACACTTTCGTGAACTTGGGCTTGATGTCAAGATCAACGATCCGTTTAAAGGCGTCGAGCTGGTGCGTGCCTTTTCGGATCCATCGAGAGGCCGTCATAGTTTGCAGATCGAATTAAATAAACGTCTTTACCTGCAAGCTGATGGCCGCAGTCCTTCAGCAAATTTCCCCAAGCTTCAGCAGGCCTTAAACGCACTGACGATAAAACTTGCGGACTATATTAAAAAAAGTTAACCGTAAACCCTGTAAAGCGAATACCAGATTAACCGAAGAGCCTGCCCAATGCAGACCTTTCCGACTCAAAGATCTCAATCACATAATCGACCATGACAAGCCCAACCCAAGCAAGCAATCATTCTCAACCCCTAGCAGCGAATCACCTTCAATCGCAGGTGCCTGTTGAGCTTCATGCGCCAGACATAAGCGCTTACCGACGCATGAGTTCGATATCGCGGTCTCCTGATTTGGACTATGTATGGCGTTTTGAATCGGGTAAGCCCGGGCCACATGTGTTGATCCAGGCACTTACCCATGGCAACGAGTTATGCGGTGCTATAACGCTCGATTTTTTGTTGCGCCAGGAGGTTAGGCCTTTACACGGCGTCTTGTCACTGGTCTTTGCGAATGTTGAGGCATACAAGCGTTGGGATCCTGCCAATCCCCATGGGAATCGTTTTTGCGATGAAGACTATAACCGTGTATGGGGCGATGAGGCTTTAAATGGATCGCGTGATTCGATCGAATTGAGGCGCGCGCGCGAGTTGGTCAACTACATCGACTCAGCCGATTATCTGCTTGATCTCCACTCAATGAGTGCGCCTTGCGAAGCGCTGATGGTGTGCGGGGTGCGTGAGCGGGGTGGCCTTAAATCGGTTGCCTTATCGCAGGCGATTGGTCTTCCGCGCTGGCTCATGATGGACACTGGTCATCCGGCAGGGCTTCGGATGATCGAGCGCGGGCGATTTGGTGATCCCGCGTCGAAAGCCGTCGCCGCTTTACTTGAAGCTGGCCAGCACTGGGAGCAACAAAGTGAGGTGGTAGCGCGTGATGCGAGCTTGCGATTTTTGCTTCACACCGGTATGGTCGATAAGGATTGGGCTTTATCGCATTGCAGCTTGCCGCTACCCGCTCAGCAGGTTATCCAGGTGACCGAAGCGGTAACCGCAAAAACCAAATCCTTTCAATGGCTTGGCGATTATCAGGGGCTAGAGGTGGTTGAGCACGCTGGCACAGCGCTTGCCCAAGACGGCGAGCATACGGTGCGCACCCCTTACGACCGTTGTGTGTTGGTCATGCCCACGCGTGCGCGATTTAATGTGGGTAATACCATGCTTCGCTTTGGGCGTATCGAAGCTTAGGGCTTTGGGCTTGAGCGGTAGGGGAATGAGGCAATCGCACCATAAGTCAAGGTGCTCTGGGCAGCTGCTTGGTTGGCCTCGTGGGCGGCTTCGGCAGGACTGCTGCCGCGAAGCCTTGCTGCAAGAAAATTGCCGTTAAAGCAATCGCCTGCACCGGTTGCATCAACGGCGTTAACGGGATGACCGGGGATCGCTTGCAGGCGCCGCGCTGCGTTGCCTAGCCGTTCGGTCAGTACAGCGCCTTTTGGTCCACATCGTAGAACGACTTCGCGAATGCTAAATTGATCAAGCCAATGTAAAGCGTCTTCAATACTTATATCGGGCCGCTTGGCTAGTGCGCCCACATCGTCCAAACTGGGCAGTAATACATCGATAAAGGGGGCTAGTTCGACAAGCGCTTGATGTGCATGTTCTGGACTCCATAGTTTGGAGCGAAAATTAAGATCGTATGCTCGTTGACAGCCTGGTAGAGCGCTTGTAAAGGCCTCTTGAACGAGTGCTCTACAACTTGGACTGATCGCCTGACTAATCCCAGAAGCGTAAAGCCATCGACTTGCAGGCGCATGAAGCCAGCGGCTCGCTTGCATTTGGCTGGCTGCCGAGCCTTTGCGTCGGTAGCTGAATCGATGACCATTATGATCGTGATGAATAAAATAAATGCCGGTTGGTGCACGATCGCTGCGCTCAACGGCCTGACAATCCACCGCTTCTCTTGTCATCAAGGAAAAAATCGCGTTTCCGAATTCGTCGTCTCCCAGTGCACTTAAAAAGCCGGTTGTAGCCCCGGCTCTTTGCGCAGCGATCAGCATGTTAAGGGTATCGCCGCCAAAGCCTTCAAGCCAATGCCCGGGGCTGTCGGGTAGCTGGCTCAACTCAAACATCGCCTCGCCAATGGCGACGATGTCAAGCATGGTTTTCTCGCTTTGACTGTTCGGCTTGCGCTTGTTCAAAAGCTAGCAAAAGTTCGGATGCAGGTTGTGCACCGGATAAGCCATATCGCTTGTTAATGATAAAAAATGGCACACCCCCGATACCACGCTCTGACCAGGCTAAGCTCTCATCGCGGGCCTGTTCGATATATTCACTTGACTGTGACAAGGTCACCAAGTCATCAGTCAAGCCAGTTTGCCTGCCGATGTCGGCCAGCACCTCGGGCTTACCAATATCTTGATGATCGCTAAAGTACGCCTGAAATAATGCCTCAACCAAGTTGTCTTGAAGCCTTGGGTCGTCCTTGGCTACGGCAATCAGTGCATGTGCTCGGCTGGTGTTTGGCTGTTGCTTGATACCTGAGAAATCGGGATGAAGCCCGACTTGAGCTGCTGCAGCGCTAACGCGTTGATAAATGCTCGAGGGATCAGAACGACCAAATTTCCATAATAAATAATCACTGCGAGCCATGCCGTCGGCTGGCAATTGCGGGTTGAGCTGAAAGGCCTGCCAGTGAATCGTGGCTTGTGCGCCCGAATCCTGCCAGCTAGCCAGGGCAGATTCCAAATTACGTTTGCCAATCCAGCACCATGGGCAGACCACATCGGAGACGACAATAATTTCGATCGCTTGTTTCATGGTCAAGAACTCCGTGGGATGATTGCATTGGGTTTAATCCTAACCGATACATTGAAAGGCTAAGCGATCACGCGGTCGAACATGCTTAAGTTGAGTCTTACCTTGCTTGTCTCAAGCGTCTTGGGGCTGGTCTTGCTGATTGGCGGCTATCTTGTGCTTGCATGGCCGGGCACCGACGATCAACTGCAGCTCCCAGGACTGAAAGCGCCGGTACTTATTCAGCACGACGATGCAGGCGTGGTTCATCTGCAAGCTGCGTATCGCCGCGATGCCTGGTTTGCGTTGGGTGCATTGCATGCGCGGGAAAGGCTCTGGCAACTAGAAATTAATCGCCGTATTGCGCAAGGAAGACTGTCGGAGCTTTTTGGGCCATCGACACTCCCCACCGATCGTTTCTTGCGCAGTTTGGATTTGCAGAATCTGGCACGAAAGCAGCTCCGAGGAGCGAGCCCAGCGCTCAATGAGCAACTACAAGCCTATGCCGATGGCGTCAATGCATGGGTTGGGCAAATGAAGTTTTATCCGCCCGAGTTTTTGCTTTTGAAGGCTTGGAGCGATGCGCCTTACTTTGAAGCCTATCGCCCCGAAGACGCGCAGGCGTGGTCGCTGGTTATGGCATTGGACCTCGGCGGCAATCATGGTCAGGAAATTGCGCGATTTGAGTTGGCGCGTCATCTCTCGATCGCGCAACTCAATGCCTTGATGCCGCCCGTCCTAACCGACTTATCAGCTTTTTACCGTGACCTGGCTGTCTACCGCCCGCTTGGTAAACAGAAGGGCCCTCATATACAGGCCGCTGCACAAACTGGCTTTGAAACAGTGGAAGGCATAGGTTCTAATAATTGGATTGTTGATGGTACGCGCACTGCCAGTGGCAAGCCATTGCTAGCCAATGATCCACACCTCGGTTTGAGTGCGCCTTCGATATGGCATATTGCGCATTTGCGTGCACCGGGCCTTGACGTTGTCGGTGCGGTGCTTGTCGGGATACCCGCGGTTGTTTTAGGGCGCAACAGCCATGTGGCGTGGGGTTTTACCAATACCGGACCCGACGTTCAAGATTTGATGCTTGAGCAACTACATCCCGAAGATCCAAGCCGCTATCGGATCGCTATGCTTGGTAAAGACCAAGCGACCTATACCAGCTTTGAGACAAGAACCGAGGAAATAAGGGTTCGCGGCGACAAGGCCGAAACGAGGGTGTTTCGTCGCAGCCGACATGGGCCAGTGATATCGGATGTCAATGAAGCTTTGCAAGCTCAAGTCGATGCAAGCCGCTATGCGCTAGCCCTGCGATGGACGGCACTTGCTGAAGATAATCTAAGCCTAGAGGCCTCCGTCGCAATGGCTCAGGCAAGCAACATTGAGCAGTTGCGCGATGCCTTACGTCTTTATCAAGCACCAGCCCAAAATGTTGTCATGGCTGATTTGCAGGGCGATATTGCCTATCAGGTTGCCGGGCTTGTGCCTAAGCGCAAGGAAGATAAGCTTGCTGGTGTTGCACCGGTTCCAGGCTGGGATCCCAGATTTGCTTGGGATGGATTTTTGAGCTTTGATCAATTGCCTCACAAGAACCGTAGGGACATTCTTGCCGAGGGTGCGGTTTTTGCCACTGCTAACGAAAAGCCCGATCACGCTGCTTTTTTGGGTCATGATTTCGCGCGACGCGATCGTAAGGATCGCATCACTGAATTGCTCCTAAAAGAAGACCGTCATACGATTGAGAGCATGCGATCTATCCAAGCTGACCGTTATTCAAAGTCGCTTGATACTTTAATCAAAAAAATGGGCAAGCCACAAAGTAAGCACCCGCTGCATGCAAAAGCATGGCCTTTGCTTGAAGGATTTGCAGGTGATATGGATCGATCATCGGTGGGGCCAAGCCTGGCGATTGCCTGGGTCGATGCATTGACGAGGCGCATACTGTCTGATGACTTGGGCGCGGGTCTTTGGTCGAGACACTATGGTCGGCGTGACTTTCGAACGGCCATTGAGCACATCGTATCAACGAAGGATGAGTCATGGTGCGATGATCGGACGACTCAAGTTATAGAAAGTTGCTCGATGATGTTGGCGCTTGCCTGGGACGACGCCTTAGACCAGCTAGCAAAACGCTATGGTGATAATCCGCTTACCTGGACATGGGGGAGACTGCATCCTGCAGTTAGCAGCCATCGACCTTTTTCAAATATGCCTGGCTTAAGTTCACTGTTTGAGCTGCGTGTACCCAGCGATGGTGAAACCTACACCATTAATGTGGGCCGGCTTTCATTGTCGAGCCGCGATGAACCTTACCGAAATCAACATGCCGCAAGTTTGCGTTTTATTTTCGACTTATCAAGCACTGAGGCTTCGCGCTATGTGCTTCAAACAGGACAGTCAGGCTGGTTTTTTATGCCCAGCTACCGAAACATGAACAACGAATGGGCCGACGTCCGCGATCGGCCCTTGCGTATGAACCCCAAGGCGAAAGATCTGCGTGCTCAAGAACAATGGATCCCGCTGAGTGCTCGGTGATGATCTATAATATATAGAAACTATAATTTATAGTAAACCATTTGCTGAGTGCTGGCAATCAGTGCACCCTGTCTGGACCATAAATAGGCTTGCTGATCGAAAAACCCGCGATTAAAGCGGTTGGTGTCAGCAAGGCCTAGCAAATAGTCCTGCCCAATAGCATCGATGTCCTGCTGACTGCCGTGAAAATAGATGCTCATGCTGATAGTGCCTGCTGGCACCCAAATCGGCCGTCGGACAAAAATCCTTGGAAAGAAGATGTCGCACAACGAGGCAAGCCCCGGGAAGTCGAGCTGGCGCAAGGGTTCATCGCGAAACCACAATAAGCTTTTGCTGTCTTGGACTTCAGGTAGGCCAAATCGTTGGATGGCGCTATCAAGCGATGCCTGATCCTGCGCCTTGCCACGAATTTGCATATCGCCATTCACATAGCGCATATCAAAACTATTGACCCAATCAGGCGCCTGCGGCCTGTAGAACCGTTCAAGCGTTTCAGGCTGAGGTACTTTTGGCATAAGCAACTCTTGCAAGCTCCAGGTTTCGCGGCGTCGTGCAGTGATCAGCATGCCTGTCATGACCACCACAGATGCTTCGCCCTGGAATTGCACCATATCAATGGCCCAATGCTGGGTACTCCGATTGCTGCGCTTGATGCTGCTGTGGATTTCAAAGGCACCGTCAGCGACCGGTGCGGCATAGTGCAGCGTCAGTGACATCGGGTCACCGATGCGACGCTCATCAAGCATGACGGCTTGGAGCATCTGTGCCGCGGTTACCCCACCGTAGGGACCAACCATATTCCGATAAAACGGATGTGTGCTGCCTTGCCACTGGCCAGGCTGTCCGCCAGGCACTAATACCAAAGCCTGATCGAGGGGATGGACGCTTTCGGATGCTCGTAACATGAAAAAATAGACCTTTAAATCAACAACAACGAAGACGACGGCATGAATTTACAACTTTCGGGGCGAAACGCACTTGTCACAGGCGCATCGGCTGGGATTGGACGCGCAATCGCCAGGGTTCTCGC
>Ga0255220_1000173_pt1 | contig 28016 bp, 30 predicted proteins | sample Miss_Colum_RepB__FD_188423 | JGI IMG/M metagenome (GOLD analysis project Ga0255220, IMG submission 188423) | Freshwater microbial communities from Mississippi River, Louisiana, United States - Miss_Colum_RepB_8d | ecosystem: Environmental > Aquatic > Freshwater > River | place: USA: Louisiana...
CATGAATTTTGCGGGATTAAGTGATATTGAAAAACAGGCGCATGTACAAAGTCAACTGCTGAAGCAGATTGAGCTGTCGTGCGAGCCGGGCCGCAGCCGAGAATATCACCATCTCATTCCAGCAGAAATTTGGGGAAAAGATGAAATCATAGGAGAACTTGGCTTACGCGATAATAGAACTGCCTATGATAGTCAGCAAAACCGTATGCTGCTGCCTTCAACTCATTTAGGCGCTGTGGCTATCTACCGCGTCTTCTACAAATGCAGAGTCGTATAGTAGCAAGATCGGCGCCTAATTTCAAAACGACACACGAAAAAGCCCACGAGAGAGAACCGGCCTTTTTGGCCCTAGAGAATCGGGAAAGTTGGTTCTCCCGTGTCGTTTGGGAGCGAAATACCCCCGCAACGGCCGCAAAACTCTCGACTTAAGGAAAAACCGCCTGCAGCGGCGATAGGAATGGTGGTGGACGGTGTCCTGACCTTGCCAGCGTGAGCGAGCTAGTTGCAGATATTCGACGCCTTGCCCTGCCTAACAGGGCAGATACAGGGCAGTTTTTTAGATACGCAAGGATATACGCTCCAACTGCAGATTGAGATAAGCCGATAAACTGCCAGTTTCCGCTTACTTGATGATGAGCCGGGAACCACATCCACGAAAAAATAACAGGGCACAATGTTTGACTATCAGGGCAGAGCCTTTCTTCTAGCAGGGGACATAACATCGACAGAGTCCAGCCAACTAAAATACAAAATTTAAAATGTATAATTTTTCCACTTGCAAGGTGCCCTCATTTTATGAATGATAAAAATATTCAGATGGCAATAGTCAGGTTGATAGAGCCCCTGGGCCGTCCATGCAGTTCGCTGCATGCCAACGCAACAGGAGGCTCACATGAACCCAGTAAAAGCTATCAGTACGGCAGCGTCGAGTGCTGCCCTTCTTCACGATCTTCGCCATAGCATCGAATATCGTGATCCAAAATCACTCAAGCCTAATCCCAAGAATGCACGCAAGCACAGCAAGCGGCAGCGTGCTCAAATTGCGGCTAGCATTCGTGAGTACGGCTTTATCAATCCCATCATCACTGATTCCTCCGGCAACGTGCTGGCGGGCCATGGTCGGCTTGAAGCAGCGCTGGAGATTGGGCTGGATCTTGTCCCCACCATCAACCTCGGCCATCTGACTAAGGAGCAGATCCGCGCCTATGCTTTGGCGGATAATAAGCTGGCTGAGCTGTCGGAATGGGATCGGGCGATTCTTATCGAAGAACTCGGTGAATTGAGTCTGGCTATGAACCATATCGAGCTTACCGGCTTCTCCACTTGTGAAGTTGATCTGCTGCTCGATAAGAATGACCCAGACAAGATGGATCCGGCGGATATGTGCCCGGCGCTGAAGCTCGATCTGGCGCCCGTCACCAAGCGTGGGTGCATCTGGATCATGGGCAAGCACCGCCTGATGTGCGGAGATGCAACGAATGCCCAGGATTATGCAGACCTGATGAACGGACAGTTTGCCATCATCATCAGCACGGACGCGCCCTATAACCTCGCTGTTGCATCACTATCAGTAATCAAGCGCCACCGAGAGTTTGTTCAAGCCTCTGGGGAGATGAGTCCTGAGCAGTTTACTGAGTTTCTCAGGAAGGTCGCAACCTTGCTCAAGGAACACAGCGTCGACGGCTCAATCCATTATTATTTTATGGATTATCGTCATCTGATGGAGATACTGACCGCTTGCCAGTCTGTCTACGGCGCCATCAAGCAGTTAGCGGTTTGGGCCAAGAATAATGGTGGTATGGGTACATTTTATCGTAATCAGCATGAGTTAGTGCTGATCTTCAAGAATGGGTCTGCTCCCCACATCAACAACTTTGGCCTCGGCGAAAAGGGCCGCTACCGTACCAATGTCTGGAATTACGCTGGCGTGAACACCTTTGGTCGCCATCGTGATGAGGAGTTGGCGATGCACCCCACCTGCAAACCCGTCATCATGATTTCCGACATCCTGCGCGACTGCTCGAACCGCAATGATATCGTCCTCGACCCCTTTATGGGCAGCGGGACCACCATCATGGCCGCAGAAAAGACGGGGCGTATTGCCTATGGCATGGATTTGGATCCGCATTATGTCGATGTGGCCGTGCGGCGTTGGCAGACCTATACCGGCCAGGATGCCGTGCATGCCACAACCGGCAAGACCTTCGCGGAAACTGAGGCTGCAGCGGCGGAGGGCGATCATCATGACTGATTATGACCCATTCAACAAACCGCCCCGTAAGCGCTCCGGCCGCGGCGGCAATTATGTTGACCCGCCAGCGCAACATCGCTTTAAGCCCGGCCAGTCCGGTAATCCCCGAGGACGACCCAAAGGATCGATTAGCCTGACCAATGCCTTAGTCAAACTCTTAAACAAGAAGGTTCGGGTTACGCTTGATGGTAAGATGAAGTCTCTTTCTCAGTCCGAAATCATCGCCATGCAGGTCATGAGCGAGGCGACAAAGAAAGATCTTAACTACATCAAGTTTATCGCTCAGCAAACACAGAACCATCCCGAGATGCAAATGCAGGCCGCGGCTGATGATGCCGAAAAGGAGGTCTTGATCGATAAGGTAATGGAACTGATGAAGGTGCTTATCCAGACCCAAACTCAGGATATTCAGCCCAATCCCATTACATTGTTTGAGGAAAATGTGGAGACTACCAAGCCCATCGAGGTCGGCGTTGTCGTGACCAAGGCGAGTGCTCCAATGCCAACACAGGTGCCCACCTCTGTACCAGCCGCCCCTAGTCCGCGGCCAGTACCAAAGCCCCAGCTCTCGGAGGAGCAGTTAAGAGCGAGAAGAAAGAGACAGGATCTTCTGAATGGCATCTCCCGTAGCGATAGCCCTGAGAAATTATTACGCTTTTATCGGGAGGATTTAGAGGCCTTGGCGCGCATAGAAAAAGGCTAAAGCTATACCGCCCAATTCACGGCGCGTAGCTGCTCGGTCACGTCCTGAGCTTCCGGCAGGTGCCACTTATCATCGGTGAGCATGAATTTCCAAAGTTTGTGTTCATCGATGTACGTGGCGTGAGCCAGTACCTGCTTACATGGCAGCAGAATAGCGCGCTGTACGCTGTAATCCGGATTAAACAGGACAGCTGCCAGCATATCAAAATTATCTGTATCTAGCTTTCGCAGGGCGCCAAGCTGACGAGAGGGGTTCTGCGGTGTCAGGCGACGCCCTTTGATTTGGTAGCGGGTGCCTTTCGGGTCAACCGCGTCGATTGCTTCTTTTGAGTTCCTCTCGAGCGTCCATCCCATCGCCTTGCTGAAAATGTATTCGGCTAAGTCTCCCACCAGATTATTGGAGGTGCGCATGATGCCTCGCTGCCGCAGTTCATCCCCAATAGCCGTGTACATATCAAATAGCTCGGGGATTGATCTGCCAGACAGCTGCAGGTCGCATGCCGGGGTGGGCTCAATTTCTTTCATAATTGCTCCTATGCCTCATCTTTCTCATTACCCTGGTCAGTAACGCTCTTGCTGGGGGTAAGATCAAGCACAAAATATCCTAATTCGGGTTATTCTGCATTGGGATTTACCGTGAAGGCCTGTTTGGGGCCAGTATGCGTAAATCTGAGGCAAAAGACATTGACCAACGCTTGCAAGACGTTCTGGCTAAATGCCGGAACGAACAAGGTTTCACGCAGGTACAGTTAGCCCAAAAGCTCGGTAAACCCCAATCCTTCATCTCTAAATACGAAACTGGAGAGCGAAAGCTTACAGTCGGCGACTTTGTAGCTATATGTCGAACTCTTGGAGTCGATCCAGGTAAATTGCTGGGTCAGCTTTAATCTAACGAACTGGTGAGATTTCACTGGATAATATCGGCAAAGGAAGCGTTGTGGTGCCACCTAACAGGAGGACCACATGAAGCTTAAAGACCAATCTGCGCTGGACACTTATATTGAGAAAAAAGCAGAATTCGACCGTCTACTAATCAGGCTTCAAGAACTTAGCGCTGACCACTTCCATCTTGAGCCAGAGAATATTAACTGGGGCCATGTCGGTGACATAGCTAAGTACACCTATGTCCTGCATCAAATTACAGACGTAGTTTTTAAGCAGGGCGAGCATATACCGGACTAATAACTAGCCTTTGGGCTTGAACTTGTCGGCATTACAAACTCTTCCTTTAATCGCCTTGGCCCATAACTCTTCTTGCTTCTTAGACGGAAGCTTATTCCAGGAAATAAGTTTAATGCCAGCGGCTTTATAATCGCCTTTATGGCGCATGGCGGCGTAATTCTCGGTGCGGGTTACGATATGCACCTGCTCCCACTTGAGAAGTGAGTTGATAAATTCTTCAGGCTTATTGAACTTCCGTCTAACATGATCCGACACAAGATCCGTGAGTTTGGTCTGGATACGCTCGAAATGCTCCAGCCGCAGCTCCTCTTTACCCTTGGCGGCCTCTGCAGAAACCTTTCCTGAAAATCTGCGTATCTTCAGACGAAGCTTAGTCGCGCGTACGTGCGTAAACCATGCTCGCGCCTCACTTGGTGTAATATTCGGACGCTTTGCAAGCCACATGATCTCTTCATATAGCTTAATCAGCTGGACATTCAGCTCGCGTTCGTCGGGCGAAACCATTTGCACAATCATACTTCGAAGAAATCTTCATCCAGTCGTTTAAGAGATAATACCTCTTCTTCGCGGCACCCGACATTGTAACGCACCATCAAACGAGCAAGCTGCATACCATCAATTAATACGATGCGCCCGCCTAGCTCTTTGGCGGTCTGAAGGGCAGAGCTGGTAAAGGTCGACGTTGTCACAAAAATGCCTTTGCCAGCGCGTTTGATGCTGAGAGCGCCGAAGAACTCCCGGATGGCGCCCGGCCCAACGGTATTGGTTTCAGAGTAGCGCTTGGCCTGAATATAGATCTGGTCAACGCCTAGGGGATCCTGGTCAATCACCCCGTCAACACCGCCATCACCACTTTGCCCTAAGGCACGGCCTGCCTCATCCGAAGATCCGCCATACCCCATGGCCAATAGCAAAGTAATGATCAGCTTCTCGAAGAATGCGGGGCTAGCAGCTCTAACTTTATCCAGCAGGTCAGCTGCAAGAGCGTCGACAATGCGCGCATGCGCTGCACGTAGCTCTTCATCAGGCGTAGATGTTTGGTTATGAGTCTCGGGAACCGCTGCAGTAGTGTCATCTTCTGGGCGAAACCGTGACTTAAACTCCTTGTAGGCGGGATATTTCTCGAGATAAGCATTGTTTATTGTAGCGCTCTTGTCTGCAAGTGCAGCTACTCCATCAGCCGTAAGCCTGTAATAGCCCCGCCGAGTTGCCTCAACCAAACCAGCATTCTTGAGATAGCTCTTCGCCCAGTTCACGCGATTGGAAAAACGGGTTTGCTTGCCGCTAGGCAGCATTTCCGAAACTTCTTCCGGCGTGAGCTTTAGCTTTTCAGCGAGAATCTGCGCAACCTCATTGATGTTTGCTTCGCCAGCCGCAGCACATTCCAAAACAGGGCGCATTAGAGATTGGTAATCAGGAATCATTGCTCACCTCAAATTTACCTTCAAGCTATCGTGAGCTGCAGCTAAAAAGAAGATATTTTTCTTGAGCCTCGTATATTTCTTGAAACGACTTCATACAGCCAAAAAGGCGCCAACATGCATATTATAAAGAACTAACTTTTAGAAAATGCGGGCTGCACCGATTAAAGCACAGCCCGCACCTAACCACTTACGCCATCACGTTATCATTACCCTGACTAATCACAGCACAGGACAACTTGCCATCGCTCTTGGCGGCATTATTGCGCCAGTGAAGCGGGCGGAGATTGCTCAGTGCATCAGTACCGCCTTCGGACACGGGCTTGATGTGATCAATCTCCCATCCGTATTTGTTATTACGGTTACCGTACTCACTGTAGAGCATCCAGGCGCCACACTGATCTTTGCGGAACCCCCGTTGCTCATTCTCACTGCCCTGTGGTTCAGCCTTCAGCCAAACCTGCCGTACTACTTCTTGCGTTATTGCCATTGTGTAAGGGCCTCCTTAGCCCATGGTTTTGGCACCCCACCCCCGGAGACACGAGGTGAAGCGCCGTTGACTTTAAGGAGGAGCCCGCTATGCTGAAATCCTAGCAAAACCAGCGTGGGCGGGTTCCTCCGTCCCCTGTTTCGGGTCACCCATTGGCGTGGGTGACCTTTTTTCTACACACATTTTCTGGGAAAATTCCCCTTGAATGTTATGTTGATATAACATATATAGCATATATGACTAAAACACAAGCCCCCGACTTCCCTTTTTTGCTACGCGCGATTCGCGCCAAGCTCAATCTCACCCAAGAGCAGCTGGCCGAACGGCTGAGCGTCTCCTTCGCCACCGTCAATCGCTGGGAGGGCGGAGCCAGTAAGCCGCAACGGGCACAGGCTGAGGCCATTGCCGCCTTAGCTGCCGAGACAGAGGTAAATGAAGACTTGGCCGTAGGCACAGTTATCCCGCGCCGTGCGCGCGCCGCTAGTTCAGCCGCACCCACAACAAAGCCAATGGAGCAGATGCTGTGGGATGCCGCCTGCTCTATCCGGGGTGAGAAAGATGCCGCCAAGTTCAAGGATTATCTCCTCCCACTCCTATTCCTCAAGCGCCTGTCAGATGTATTTGATGATGAGATCAGCCGCCTGGCCGAGGAATATGGCGACCGAGAGACAGCCCTAGAAATCGCAGAAGGCGACCATAGCCTCCTGCGCTTCTACCTTCCTCCCGAAGCGCGATGGGGGGCACTGAGCGGCCGAGAGCCCTATGAGTGGCCTCGTGGCGCCGCACCGCGTAATATCGGTGAACATCTGACCAAAGCTGTTCGAGCAGTGGTCAAGCATAACCCTGATCTATCCGGAGTCATCGATGTGGTGGACTTCGCCGCAGAACGCAACGGCGAACCCGACATCAACCCCGCCAAACTGCGGGGAGTAGTCGAAACATTCTCCGACCCACGCTATCGCCTCGGCCTTGCTGATGTTCAGCCTGACTTCCTTGGCCGTGCTTATGAGTATCTGCTCCGTAAATTTGCCGAAGGCTCAGGACAGAGCGCGGGTGAGTTCTTCACCCCAACGGAAGTGGGCTTCCTCATGGCACACATCCTGCGACCTAAACCCGGCGAGACCTGTCATGATTACGCTTGCGGCTCCGCAGGCTTACTCATCAAGTTACAGCTTGTGGCGAAGGAGCTCGACCCCACAAGCCGTGTGCCGCTCAAACTCAGCGGGCAGGAATTGCAGGCCGAAAGCTACGCAGTCGCGCAGATGAATGCGATTATCCACGATATGGATGTCGCTCTGGAACGCGGCGACACAATGATTAACCCCAAGTTCCGCGATGCCAACGGCAAAATCCTAGGGCACGACATTGTGGTTGCCAACCCCATGTGGAACCAGCCGTTTGCGCCCGACCTCTTTGCCAACGACCCGTTTGATCGCTTCCGCCCAGCAGGCGGTATCACCAGCGGCAAGGGCGATTGGGCGTGGCTGCAGCACACATTGGCCTGCCTTGGCCCAACTGGCCGTGCGGCAGTAGTGCTTGATACAGGCGCAGTAACACGTGGCTCAGGTAGCAAAAATGAGGATAAAGAGCGAAATGTCAGAAAATGGTTTGTCGATAACGACCTGATCGACGGCGTGATCCTATTACCCGAAAACTTGTTCTACAACACCACAGCGGCAGGCATTATCGTGGTGCTCAACAAGCGTAAACCAGCAGCGCGAAAAGGCAAAATCACGCTTTTGAACGCTAGCAAACATTTCAAGAAGGGGCGCCCAAAAAATTATCTTCCTGAAGAAGATATCCGCACACTCGCAGCAACCTATCTAAAAGGCGAGAATGTAGAGGGCGAGATAAACACCATCACCGCTAAACAGGCCGAGGAAGCCGATTATAATCTCAGCCCAAGCAGATGGGTGGGGCAAGCGGATGATACGGAGGTTGGCTCCGTTCCCAAACTCCTTCACGAGCTCAAACAACTTAACGAGCAGGATACTAAGCTGACATCAGAACTTCTTCATCTGCTGCGTCCTCTAGCTAATGCCGGAGCCGAATAATGAGCGAGGCATGGGTTAACTCATATGTTGGAGATTGCCTTGTTCCAGTATCAGTAGCGGGCAAATCTAAAATCCAATCGCGAGACTATAAATCAAGTGGGCGCTTCCCTGTTATCGATCAAGGGCAAGAAAAAGTTGCAGGCTGGACAGATGATAAGAGCGCAGTAATTGATGCGCCCTTACCGTTAATTATCTTTGGCGATCACACTCGTGTCTTCAAATTTATAGATATACCTTTCGCGCGCGGCGCGGATGGTACGCAACTGTTGCGCGCTAAGTCCGATATTGCCCCCCTGTTTTTCTTTTACGCCTGCCGCGCCATTGATCTACCTGCGCGCGGCTATAATCGGCATTTTACCGTCCTGAAAGAAAAAGAGATTTCTTACCCTAAAGACAGCGATGAGCAGATTGCAATTGCTTCTGTGCTTCTTCAAACCGAAATGGCCCTGCATAAACAATTAGATATCTTGCAGACGCTTCAAAAACTTAAACAATCCACTATGCGGAAGTTGTTCACGAAGGGCTTGCGCGGCGAGGCACAAAAAGAAACTGACATCGGCCCTGTGCCGGAGAGTTGGGATACGGTCAACTTTAGCGCGGTACGTGAATGGCTCCAATACGGTACGTCCATACACTGCACAGTCGAAAAGAAACGCCATCCCGTTTTGCGAATACCGAATGTGGAGCCCGGTCGCGTCAATCCAACAGACCTCAAATTCTGTGATCTTTCGGATAAAGAGGCCAACAAATACGTTCTTGAAAACGGAGATTTGCTTTTTATCCGCACAAACGGTGTATTGGAGCGCCTAGGCTCTTGCGCTGTTTACGATGGCGAGCCTACCAATGCGCTTTTTGCGTCATATTTAATTCGCGCTCGCCTGAAATCCGGCATTGACCCAAAATATATTGCCTATTTCTATGCATCCAGTCTGGGTACATCACTTGTGGCTGACCGCGCAACTCCCGCGGCAGATGGAAAATATAACCTAAATACAGGAACAATAGACTCATTACCGCTTCCATTACCCTCAACGCTCGACGAACAAGAGGCAATCGTAACCATTCTTTCCGCTATTGACCAAAAAATTGATCTCCATCGCCAAAAACGCGCAGTGCTGGAGCAATTGTTTCAATCCCTCCTGCACAAACTGATGACTGGCGAAATCCGCGTGAGTGAGCTTGACCTCTCTGCTCTAGCAAAGGGAGAAGCCGCATGACCACAGCTCTTAAAATCTCCGAGGCTGGAACTGTTCAGTTCCCCATGGTGCGCCATGCCGCTGAAATCGGCTGGACTGCGATAAGTCCTGATGATGCCCGGCTTTTTCGCGGTGGCGATGCGGGCACGTTCTTCCGCGAATTACTCGAAGAAAAGCTAGCCGCCTTCAACCCGTGGCTATCAAGGGATGCGTTACGCTCAATTGTTGAAAAATTGGATTCTCTACCTGCCAGTATTGAGGGAAACCGTGAAATTCTTTCATGGCTGCGTGGAGAGCGGCAATGGTATGACGAGGCGGAAGAACGCCACCGTCCTGTAACCCTTATCGACTTCTCCAATGCCACTGCTAATAGCTTTCACGTCACGTGGGAGTGGAAAATTAAGCCGCTCGCACGGCCTAAGGGTAACCGCGCTGATGTGATGTTTGTGGTAAATGGTGTGCCTGTTGTTATCGTTGAGCATAAAAACCCTAAGGATGGCGATGCCATTGAGCGCGGTATTAAGCAGCTTCGCCGCTATGAGCTGGAAACACCAGAGCTGCTAGCTACGCCACAGATGTTCAATGTCACTCACCTGCTAGATTACTGGTATGGCGTGACTTGGAACGTTACTCGCCGCGATATGGCGCGGTGGAAACAAGCACACGACGAGACTTATCGCTTTGCCGTGCAGTCTTTCTTTGAGCCAACCGAATTTCTCCGCACACTCCAGCACTGGATTTTATTTTACGTTCAGGATGGTGAAACGCGTAAATCCATCCTGCGCCAGCATCAGCGCCGCGCGATCGACGCGATTATGGCCCGCTGTGCAGATAAGCAAAAGACGCGTGGCCTTGTTTGGCATACGCAAGGCTCTGGTAAAACCTTTACCCTTCTTACTGCGGCACGCCTGATTTTAGAGAATAAGGATAAGTTTTCGAATGCCACAGTCATCCTCGTAGTTGACCGCACAGAGCTTGAGGGGCAGCTAAAAGGCTGGGTTGAGCGCCTATTAGGTGAGATGCAGCAGCAGGATATTGCTGTCAGGCGTGCGGAAAGTAAGGCAGAGCTTCAAACCCTGTTAGATGCGGATTTCCGCGGTCTCGTTATTTCAATGATCCATAAGTTCGAGGCTATACGCAAGGATTCCTGTCTGCGTGATAATGTTTATGTCTTTATTGATGAAGCGCACCGCTCTGTCGCGCATGATCTTGGCACCTATATGATGGCCGCCGTGCCGAGATCAACCATCATAGGCTTTACTGGCACCCCGATTGCCAAGTCGGCACAGGGCGAAGGCACATTCAAGATTTTCGGAACAGAAGACGAAAAGGGCTATCTCGATAAATATTCTATTTCGGAAAGTATTGCCGACGAGACAACTCTTCCTATTAAGCACATCATGGCGCCCAGTGAGATGACTATTCCAGCTGAGCGACTTGATAAAGAGTTCTTCGCACTTGCTGAGTCAGAAGGCATTTCTGATGTGGAAGAGCTAAATAAGGTTCTCGACCGGGCCGTCGGTATTCGCACCTTCCTCACCGCCGATGACCGCATTGAGAAAGTCTCAGCTTTCATTGCTCAGCACTTTAAGGAAAATGTGCTGCCTCTTGGCTATAAGGCCTTTGTCGTCGCTGTTAATCGTGAGGCATGTGCTAAATATAAGCGTGAGCTTGATAAGCATTTACCCCCAGAGTGGTCAGTGCCCGTTTATACGGAGAATGTTAATGACAAAACCGATCGCCCACTTGTAGCAGAGCTACAGCTTTCAGATGAAGCCGAGGCAGATGTCCGCATCGCTTTCAAGAAGGCTGATAAAGAGCCTAAGATCTTGATTGTTACGGATAAGCTGCTCACAGGCTACGACGCGCCACCGCTTTATTGTCTCTATCTCGATAAACCGATGCGCGATCACGTGCTTTTGCAGTCTATTGCCCGCGTTAACCGCCCCTATGTTGACGGAAATGGTATTCAGAAACGTGTTGGATTGGTGGTAGATTTCGTAGGTGTGCTTCGTGAGCTGAAGAAGGCCCTTGCCTTCGATTCCAGCGACGTAAGCGGCGTTATTGAGGACTTAGATGTCCTGCTGCAAGATTTCCTCAAGCGCATTGCGGATGCCAGAAAAGACTATCTGGAGGCAGAAGTATCAGGCTCCCCGGATGAGCGGCTAGAGAAGATGGTTTATGGGCGCTTTCTAACACCCGAAGCGCGAAAGACGTTTTTTGAAGCCTATAAGGAGATTGAAGCTTTGTGGGAGATTCTCTCTCCCTCACCAGAACTACGAGATTATATCTCAGCTTATAAGCACTTGAGTCTCCTTTATTCGGCCGTACGCAATGCATATGCGGAGAAAGTTGGCTTTGTTGCGGACTTAGCATACAAGACCCGCCGCCTTATCGAAGAAAGCGCAGAGCAGCAAGGTCTTGGGCGGCTCACCAAGAGCATCACTTTCGATACAGCCACCTTAAATTCTTTAAGGGGAGATAAAGGCTCTGATGAAGGTAAAGTCTTCAATCTTGTACGAGGGCTGCAGAAGGAACTTGATGATGATCAGGCGACAGCGCCGGTCCTTCAGCCCCTTAAAGATCGGGCTGAGCGCATCATTAAAGACCTAGAGGATCGCAAGACAACCGGGCTAGCGGCAATGGATATGCTAGCCGCACTAGCCACAGAGAAGGAAGAAACAATAAAAGCTGCCCGAGCTAGCGGCTTGTCATCCCGAGCGTTTAGCGTTTTCTGGCTACTACGCGATGACGCTGCAGTTAAGTCAGCGAGCTTAGACGCCATGGCTCTAGCCAAGGAGGCAGAAGTTCAACTAGCTCGTTTTCCTAATGCTGCGGTCAATCCAGATGAGCAGCGCCGCCTTCGTGCTGCGCTTTATAAACCCATGCTATCCATAGCCCAGGATGAACGAGCAAGAGTTGTCGATTTAGTCGTCAAACTGCTACTATTAGAGGGAAATGAATGAAATCGTCCCTTTATCCCGAACAAGATCTGCGCCGCAGGGCAATGGCCTGGGCCATCAGGCTTAAGGTTAGCCCGCGAGTTGTTCGTGTACAAATGATGCGTCGCAAGTGGGGGTCCTGCTCTTCAGTAGGCACGATTACATTAGCGCGAGATCTTTTAGATCAGGAGAAGAAATTCCAAGACTTTGTAATTGTCCACGAACTTTTACACCTACGTTTTCCTACTCATAATCACGGCCGCGTTTTTAAATCACTTATGAGTGCATATGTGCCCGGTTGGCGAGCATATAATACTTCCGTCAGGAGGAATGGATGAAATGATCAAACACATTAATAAGAATCAAAATCTTACTCCCATGAGTATAGAGCTAACTATTATAATATCAGCTATCTACACTGTAGACAGAGGCTTATCTAATGGGGAGATAGCATGACGCTTACTTTAAATGCCTATCCCATTTCATTTGCTGATACCGCGAAGATTTCCGTATGTAAAACAGCTTATGACAAAGATACGTTTCGAGAACTGCGTATACAGCATCGTGATAATTTCGTTCTCTATCGAATGGGCAATCAAGTTGCGTGGGTTTCTGCCAATGGAAAATATCCTATCACTGGCGAACAACAGGAACTAAGCGCCCATGATAATTACGGATTATTATCTTCCTTAATCAAAGATGCCATTGTCCGGCTTCTTAAAAATCAGGGGCGTAATTCCCCGACAGGCTTCAATCCTATCGAAATTGTCAGCACCCTCGACAAAGACAATGTTATCAGCGACCTCGTCGATACGCCGTTCCCATTCAAGATCAGCTGCAAGTACGAGATCGATATTCGTAATATTCGCGGTCAGCTCCATCTTATCATTGATTGTTCCACCAAAACCCTGACGACGCAGCCCTGCACGCTTTTTATCCGGCAGGGCTTTGATCTTACGGGTCGCTTCATTGTTTCAGTCGCCGCTGACGGGCATCACAAACTGCTTGGCAGAGTAAGTAGCGTCTCGGGCGATAATATTAACTATCAAAGCAAAGATGGGGCTACCGCTACTGTCGCTGCAAAAGAGGTTTTTCTAGAAGCAAGTCGAGAGAACTTTGATGATTATACACGCCACCATCAAGGAGATAAGGCTGCAGACCTGCTAGAAAAAATCAGAGTGAAGGTTTCTGTCTTTAACGGTGGAGCCAATAAAAAAGAGCGAATTAGACGATTCAAGGGATTTCTCGCAGCACGAATTAAAACGCTAAACGGAATCGATATCGCCGTTTCAGATGAAAAAGACATCAGTCGCGATGCCTATCAGATTGATAAATCTTTTTTCGTATTCAGCGACAACCTGGAAACTGCCACTAAGGATGGCGATAACGGCGGCTTGAAAAAGACCGGCCCTTACACCAAGAGAACCTTTGATCGTAACGATCCATCGATTTGCATTATTTGTTCGCAAAACCACAAAGGCCAAATTGAGCAATTTGCTCGGAAATTCCTGAAAGGAATTACGGGACATAAATATTTTGCAGCCGGGATGGAGGGAAAATTTCATATTGGCACAAGTAAAGTAGAGGTCTTCACTTTTGCTGATCATGGGGTCGTGGGATACAAAGCTGCCATCGAAGCTGCTATCCAAAAGAAAACTCAGGACGGCGGACGCTGGGATTTGGCATTGGTTCAGGTAAGACAGGCTTTCAAGGAATTGCCTGTAGATCAAAACCCTTATTATGTAGCCCGCAGCCTATTTCTTCTGCACCAAGTCCCAATTCAGGACTTTACCTTGGAACTGTTGTCGCAGGCGGATAGTTCATTGGGCTATTCGCTTAATAATATGGCTCTCGCCTCTTATGCCAAAATGGGCGGCGTACCGTGGCTCTTGAAATCATCGCCCACGCTTTCCCATGAACTGGTAATCGGTATTGGAAGCACAAATCTGTATGAAGACAGGCTTTCCAAAAACCAACGCATTATGGGGATCACTACCGTCTTTTCAGGTGATGGCAGTTATATTGTTTCAAATACCTCGAAGGCTGTTACGCCAGATCAATATGCAGCAGCGTTGGTAGAGGTACTAAAACAGACCATTGAAAAAGTTAAAACACGTCTAAACTGGCAGCGTGGGGATACGATACGCATCGTATTTCACGCATCCGTGAAAAAGTTCAATCACGAGGAAATTGAGGCCGTCAAAAAGGTCATCGACGAATATCGTGAATACAACATCGAATATGCATTCCTAAAGATTTCAGAGCATCATGGGCTACATATGTTCAATTCCGCAACAGCAGATGAAGAGCGTGGCAAATATGCACCTCTGCGCGGCCAAGTCTATAAACTTTCAAACCATGAAAACCTTGTCTATTTGATTGGACAGAGAGAACTCAAGCAAACTAGCGACGGCCATCCACGCGGCCTCATCCTGTCTGTTCATAGAGATTCAACCTTCAAGGACATAAAATATCTCAGTGCTCAGCTCTTTAATTTCTCAGCACATTCATGGCGGAGCTACTTCCCCAACCCGATGCCGGTTACGATTACTTATTCAGACTTAATCGCGCATAATTTGGGATGGCTCAACAAAATTCCAGGGTGGAATGACACCGTCATGCACTCGAAAATAGGACAAACGCAATGGTTCCTATGACCCCAGCTAACACATATGAAATTCGGAGTTTCATTTTAACCGAAGTCTTGCGAAGCGCAGAAGGAGATGCGCTAAGGCAATCCTTCCTTACTTATTTGGGTCTTCTACCTGCCGATGGTACACAGCAGCCATCAGATAAACTATATCTGCGCTGTGCAATCAGCGGCGTCGCCGCAACAGGTCAATGCAAGGAAGACCTAGCAAGGCTTCTGGGGCAGTCCTCATATATGGACGGTGTTCCTATGCCCTGGGTGGCCGATATCTGGGCTGTCTTAGGAATCAAATGGGCTGTCGATCACATCGCTGATCCGACCATCGCTTCGAAATTTTCAGGCTGGGTAAACGATTTCCTTCCCCAAAGAATTCGTGAAGGTCGGCTGACCCCAAATGAGAAGGGAATCGCAGAATATATTTTGTCGAATGAGCTGAGCAACACATCTACCGCGTGTATCGCGCTATTTTTACATTATAAAGATATCTTACCTATTCAGACGCCCGATCAGGAAAAGGAGTATCTTGAATCTTTTTTTGAAGATTTCCGCGATGCTTATAAACTGCGCCAGCCTACTTTGATCTTAGCTTTATTCATCTATGTTTTTGATGCAGTCAATGCCAAGATAGCAGCCTTGCCTCCTAATCTATGGGGAGAACAAGAAATCATAAAATTCCTAGATGGTATACCAGCAGGCTTAAAGAGATGGACTTGGGAAGACACCCCAAGAACAAGGAACTCTACCGGCGTGAAATGGCATGTAGAAAACGAGTATCACGTTCAAAACCTACTGTATGTGATGCTAGGGCCGATGTTTCCTGATATTTCTGACGAAGTTTATACTGATCCCGTTGGTCAAAAAAATCCGCGTCTCGATTTATATCTTCCCTCGATTGATACGGTCATTGAGGTTAAATTCCGAAAGGATGGAAAAAAATCGTTTCAAGGTTTGATTGGGGAAGTCGCAGAAGATGCTTCACTATACCGCGCCGACCCAAAATTTAAAAAATCGAAATTAATTGTATTTCTCTGGGATCACACAAGAGCAACGCAAGAACATACAAAATTTAAGGAGGGTGTTATGAGAATAGAGGGTATAAACGGCTGCGTCGTCGTTTGCTCTCCTTCTGTCATGGATTGATCAATTAGCTCTTGGCCGGGTTCGCCATGCGCTATTGCCACCGCGCCGCCATCTTCTTTTCGGCCGTCAGTCCGGCCTATTTTATCATCCTTTTTCTCCTTTATTGAGTAATGGGTCTAGACGCCCCAAAACTAAAAAGTTTGGTAAAATTTCTATTTTATGGGCAAATAGTTTCATAAATCACTGGCTTTCCTCCTGGAAGCAAGCATTGCTGTGGGTGTTAGCGCCCTGTCTGGTAGTAGCCAGCCGGGCTTGTGGTGGTAGGGGCGCCGGAATGGCTGGTGCCTCGCATACAGGAGTACACCACCATGACCAAACTCACTGATACCCAATTCATGATTCTCTCGGCCGCAAGCCAGCGGCGAGATTTTTCAGTCTATCCCCTGCCCAAGTCGGTGAAGGACTCAGACAGAGCTAAACACCTCAAGAAGCTGCTATCGCTGCAAATGATTGAAGAGACCGAAGCTGTCGGTGACGCACCGGTCTGGCGTGAACATGAGGATGGCTACAATCTGACCTTGGCGCTGGCGGATAAAGGTTTTAAGGCACTCGGTCTTGCACGGGAAACGACCCCAGGGATCAAGAATAAGCCATCAGCCGGCAAAAAGCCTGCGTCAGAGGACAAGAAAAATGCTGGCTCGATTGGGCGCAACACCAAACAGGCCAAGATGATTGCCCTGCTGCAGCGCTCCAAAGGTACCACAATCGATGAGCTGGCAGAGGCTACTGGCTGGCAGCGACATAGCGTGCATGGCGTGATGTCAGGTGTACTCCGCAAGAAGCTGGGACTTGAGATTATCTCGGAAGTCAGCGCTAACGGCCGCACCTATCGGATTCAGGCAACCGCATGATGAAGAAGATGGATAAAGAGAGCCTCGCCAGTCATCTGGCGAGGCTCGAAACCATGGACCGCAAGAAACTTGTTGCCGACTGGAAGAGAACCTGGGGTACAGACCCGCCGGCCAGTGTCAGCAAGCAGCTGTTACGACTGGCGCATGCCTACCGACTGCAGGAGCAGGTTCTGGGTGGGCTAAAGCCTTACGTTAAAAGCCGCCTTCAGCTTATCGCCATGAGAAAGACTGACAACTTTGCGGCAGTCCCCATAATCAAGCCGGGTACCCGCCTGATACGGGAATGGCATGGTGTTATCCATGAAGTGCTGGTCATGGACGAGGGTGTCATCTACCGGGGACAGCGCTATAGCTCCCTCACAGCCGTCGCCCGGGCCATCACCGGCTCAAAGCAGTCCGGACCGCTATTTTTTGGTCTCTACAGGAGGCGTTGATGCAAAGCAAAGTCATCCGCTGCGCCATCTATACCCGAAAGTCCACTGAAGAGGGTTTGGAGCAGGATTTCAACTCACTGCAAGCACAGCGTGAGGCCTGCGAAGCCTACATCAAGAGCCAGAAGCACGAGGGCTGGCAGCTCATCAAAACCCACTATGATGATGGCGGGTTTAGCGGCGGCAATACGAACCGCCCTGCCCTGCAGAAGCTGCTGCAGGATATCGAAGCCGGCAGGATTGATGTCATCGTCGTCTACAAGGTCGATCGGCTTAGCCGCTCCCTTCATGACTTTGCAAAGATGGTTGAGGTATTTGACAGGCATAACGTGTCATTTGTCTCGGTGACCCAGCAGTTCAATACCACCAGTTCCATGGGACGTCTCACCCTCAACGTCCTGCTTTCATTTGCCCAGTTCGAACGCGAAGTTACTAGTGAGCGTATCCGCGACAAGGTCGCTGCCTCCAAAAAGAAGGGGATGTGGATGGGCGGAGTTATCCCGCTGGGGTACGATGTGGTAGACAAAAAGCTGACCATCAACCCCAAAGAGGCAGAAACCGTCAGGTATATATTCCGCACCTATTTGGAACTCGGCAGCGTGCGCAAACTTTCCTACAGGCTGAAAAACGAAGGAGTTGTTACCAAGCCTCTGGCCAGCCGAAAAAACCGGGGAGCGCCCTTCACCCGTCCGGGACTGTATCATCTGCTATCCAACCATACATATACCGGCCAGGTTCATTTCAAGGGGGTTAGTTACCCCGGACTTCATGAGGCAATCATAGACCCGGAGCTGTTTGAATCAGTGCAAAAAGCCATGATTGGCAACCGGACGGGCTTCCGGGCCCAATATACCTGGTCAAATGATTCCCCTCTTAAAGGAAAGCTTTTTGATGCTGCAACTGGCGAGGCCCTTGCTGTAACCTACAGCAAAAGGGCTGGCCGCCGGTATCGCTACTATCTTACGCGCGAGCTAAAAATTGATACGCGAACCAACTCCGAGCACGGTTGGCGCTTGCAGGCAGCCGTTATAGAAAAGACTGTCGACTCGATTGTCAGAACGATGCTGGCTGAAAGGGATAATATTCTGACTGCGCTAAAGCAGACTGGCATTCCAGAGCCGCTCATTCCGTCAATTCTGGACAAAATCCAGACAGCCCTTAAGCAGGAAGGCCTTATTGCGGGTGACTTCATCAAACGCGTATCTATTGGGCTGCAGAGCATTGAGGTGACGATTTCCCTGACTGGTGCAATGCCAAGTGATGCTCAAGCGACTGAGGCCATACTGATCCAGAAAATTGCGATGCAGATGCGGCGTCGTAATAATGAGATGCGACTTGTGCTGGATGGAACGGAGTCTACCGCTGGACTCGACACAGTTCTGGTGAAGGGGCTGGCGCAAGCCCATGTCTGGACTGAAGAACTCTTCTCGGGGAAAGTAGGCACTCTCAAGGAATTGGCCCAAAAGTATAATGTGAGCGATGGCTATCTCAAAAAGTTGATGCCGCTGGCGTTCTTGGCACCGGATATTGTTTTAATAATTCTAGCAGGAAAGCAGTCTGATGATGTGACCAAAGAGAAGCTAGTTAGCCATAATTTTTCCCATATCTGGAACGAGCAGCTTCATCTAATAAGTTCTTAAGTTAAATTAAGGCTATCACGAACATCCATAAGAGCATCGCCCATCTCATTGACTGGATGGTGGGGGCAAGTTTTCCCCATCAATATATCCATTCGGATATTTCTTTTAACGGTTCCGATGTTACCGTCATACTCAAGGTGCACAAAGCTCGGTGGGTTAGAAAACCATGGCGTAAGAATTTGGGTCAGGATCCCAATCGCTGATGATGCCAGAACCCCATTAGACCATACCACCTGTGGCCGACTGCCCGCTGCTCCGTAAAGCTCTGCTTCTGCTCTAAGGTTAGTTTCAGTTATCACCCCACAACACCGCAGGCACGGAAAGCCTGGGGTGGATAGTATCACCTGTCCGCTGACTAAGTGGTTCCCCGGCTTTGTCTCAGTCACATTCATGCCCACATCTAGATATGGGATAAGATGGCGACGGCAGAAACGCTCCAGCTGCTCTCTTTCCTTATAAGAGTCGACTGCACCAATGACCACATCGCACCGCTTAAGGTGTTCGGCGGCATTTTGCCAGATATCCTTGATCAAGGTGATGTCTGCGTCAGGCTGAACGCCCCTGATTACCCGTTCCGCTATGTGAACCTTGGCCTCGAGATTCTTAACATCCTCTAATGTGCTGCCTACGAGACGGTTAGTGTTGGTTCCTTCTTCGTCAACATCCTGAGGGTCAACCAAGACATAGCGACCTATACCCATGTGTGCAGACTGCTGAGCAATGTGAGAACCACCACCACACAAACCCACAATCCCCAGTGTGGAGGTTTTCAGCCTCTCCTCGCTGTGAACGCCCAAAAAGCTTTGCCGGTCCAGACGGGTCATGCTGCCCTCCATCGCCGCAGCGGCATACCGACCTCAGAAAAGTCTCGAATCGGAAGCGGAGGCTGGCCTAGCTTGACCCACGCCAAGCCATACGCAGCATTATTGCTAAGAACGATGGCCCCATGCGGCCGCTGTGGGGCAACTTTCAAAAAATCTGGAATAAACTTGGCGCTTTCGCGTACATCCACCCCGCTAAACCTGGGCACCCCACGCCCGCCATGAGAATGAACATGAAAAACCGATACATTCGCCGAAAGTGCCCATTGCATGGCTTTGCGGATGGCGTCAGCCCCCATCATGGCTCCCACTGACGGGTCGGGCAAGTAATCTGCATCAGCCACTGGGCGGTAGGAATGAGCCAAGATGAGAATACCATCAACAGAAGCAGCGATGCCAGCGGCTATAAACCCAACCCGCTCATAAGCAAAGCTATGCGGGCGATGGAGATCCTGCCTGATGGCAGCGAGAAGCGGGCTGGTGATCTTGAACTGAATGTTCATTGCACCACCCGCAGATGCTCGCACAGCATGCTGGGCCACGGCAGCTCTGCCGACACGCCCTGCCACGATGGAGCCCACCAGTTACGTCCCAGAACGCTATGCTGCGTCCAGTTCTGCCCGCGCTCGTGAACCGGCCGTTCAAAAAACAGCCGGGTGAGATAGCCCGAGTGCGCCGAGGGATGCAACAGCAAATCCATGCTTACATCCTGCCCTGCAGCCCGGAAACCAAAGCCTTTCAGGGCAACAAGAGGGTTACCGCCTTCATAATGCACAGTGGCACTTGGCGAGATTCTCCTGATTTTAGCAAACTCACCCTCGACGTTCATCATGACGCACCTCCGCAGGGAGCCTGACTGAAGAACTGCATGTTCTCAACAACACGCAAGTGTTCGCAGGGCGCGAGCGGGCGGAGTTGGCCATGCTCGTCAAGGACGTTCAGGACATAACCCGGCTCTACCCCCAAAGTCGCACTCAACTGCTCGGTGGTATAAACGCCCCGCGGAATACGTTTCTCATCTTGGTTAAAATAGACAGTAATCAGACGAGATACAGTGCGAAAATGCTCAGTGCCGCGCATATCCAGCCGGACCTCATCATCCGGCCCCAAGATGCGATCAGGTTCGTCTTCGCGCTCAAGCAGAAGGATATTGTCCTCTGGAGTGTGGGTGATTTGGCGAAGGCAAGGCTCTTTAATCGCGCCTTCACCCCAGACATAGCCACGGTTATCAACCGTGAACTGGAAGGTGCGGTCTGCGCGGAAGGCCCAGAACTCTTCAATGCCATCTGGCCGAAGATCAATAAGGTCATCCAGGCCGACCACCCGTGTGCCATTGGCCAGCTGACGGATGAGGACATGCTCATCTGCCGGGTTGTAGCCAGCCTCACCTAGGAGCTGCCGACAAACCACTTGCGGGTCGTTCAGGTTAATCTTTTGCCCATTCACGCGAGCCGCCAGCCAGTCACTGCCCTGTACTGCTGTATCCATGTTCAACCTCCTGTTTTATATAGATTTCCATTCCGCGTCTCTATTGCCGCATGCCTTCATATGCTCCCGCAGCTCACAGATTCAGACAAAACGCAGCCTATAAAAAAAATCGCGGTCGATGTCTGAATCGGGATATTCAGGGAGCATAGGAAGCCAGAGGTGAAAATGGTTTCGGCCGAAGTCCTTGATGACGTTTTAAGCGCAGATGAGCTATCTGCGGCCATCGACGACTTTTCCAAAGCTGACTGGGTACGGCTTCGAAAAGTTGCTATCCGCTATTCTTGGTACCGCAACGTTGACCCGGCCCAAATCGTCCAGGAGGCTATTAAGCGTGCGTTATGTGGCCAAAGGCGATGCCCCCGAGATATATCTGTAGTCCGTTTTCTAGCAGAAGCTATTCGCAGCCTATGTTCTTCCGCTGGTAAGTCGCAAACTAAACGGCGTGAAGTCTCACTTACGATATCTTTGAATTCTGATGAAACATTCGACCCCGGGTATAAAGATGATCGCCCGAATGTCGAGGAAGCACTAATTGCCGATCAGGACTACAAGAAAAAGAGAAATGACATCCTGGAGGTTTTTGCTGATGACATTATCGCACAGACCATAGTCGAAGGGATGATGGAAGATATGCGTGGTGAGGATCTCTGCGAGCTTGCCGGAATTGATAAGACAACGTTAGCTACCAAGCGCAAGCTAATATCCCGTAGGCTCGATAAGTTCTTTCCAGAATGGAGGAAGAAATGAGCAACCCTGTTGATAGAGCGCTGCATGATCTAGAGAGACTTGTGACCAGCTTGGCTGAAATAATTCTCGAATCTTCTGATGATGAGATATTAAGTGATGCCCGCGAGAATGGGGAAAATATTGACGATATCGTTGCCTCAATGCGTTGCGCTCATGAAAATGCAAAGCGTTCAATTTTGAAAGAAAAACTAACAACTGCCCGAGCAGAAGTAGCTCAATACAAGAAATCTACTTTAAGCAAAATCACTCGCTCAGATTACGGTAATATACGCAATATGATGTCATGTATTCTTGAAACACACCCGAGTGCTAAGAGAAAACTAACACTGGCCGCTCGCAACGGAAAAGAAATGTCCGATGAGGATATAAGAAGCCTACTAGATGATCTTCATGACTTAGATTTAATGCCCACACCCAAGAAGGTATAAAATTGAGTGCTGCTGAACAACTATTAAAAGGCTTTGGTATTTCAGAGCCCAACGAAATCGATCTTGAGGCTATCGCATGGACCTTAGGAGCAAGCGTTAAATATAAGCGACTAGATGGTTGTGAGGCGAGAATCATCGGCGATCAACACAAGGCAATTATAACGATAAATAATCTTTCGCACACCCGAAGAAAGCGCTTCTCTCTTGCCCATGAGTTAGGGCACTGGCACCATCATCGAGGGCAGCTGCTGTTTTGCCAATCAGTAGATATGCGCATACAAGATCCGAAATGCGATTGTGCTGAAAGGCTTGCAAATTTATATGCAGCAGAACTGCTTATGCCCTATTATCTTTTAGATGAACTTGTAATGCCCAAAAGGGAATTAGGGCTCAAACAGCTAGAGAGCCTTGCTGATCAATTTAGTGTTAGTCGTACAGCAATGGCTATTCGTATCGTAAAACGATATCCAGTTAGGTCTATTCTTGTCTGTCATTCAACGCATGGCCTGAAATGGTATATAAGATCACCGGACATCCAAGACGGATGGTCACCAAGGCCCGACTTGGAAGCTGGCAGCAGTGCCTTTAATATTCTATTTGGTGGCAGGCCAGATATGAAAACACCGATACCAGTTAGTGCAGATGCCTGGTTTAACCGGCGTGATGCATCCGGAATGTTTGTTCATGAGCAAACATTCCGAGTGAGCGAAACCGAAACAATTTCTCTTTTGTCCGCCAAAGAAAGAAGAATGCTGATAGTCTGAAGGTCATGCCAGTTTATAAATATGGAGGGACTATGTCCATGAAACACGCCGCAATAGCTTACGATTTTGATGGAACCTTAGTGCCGGGTTACATGCAGAATCATTCCTTCTTTCCAGCATTAAACGTCTCAAATCCATTTAAGGAATTCTGGCCTAGGGTCAAAGAAATAGCCCAAAATAACGACATGGATGAAATATTAGCCTACATGCACTTAATGCTCAAGGATGCAGATTATAAAGGAATTTCTATTCGTCGAGAAAAGTTTGTTGAGCACGGAAAAGGGATGAGATTCTTTAATGGCGTGGAAGAATGGTTCGACCGGATTAACGCCTATGCTATACAAAGTGGTATTCAATTAAAGCATTATATTATTTCCTCTGGATTGCGAGAAATGATTGAAGGCACATCAATTGCTGACAAATTTTCGGCAATTTTCGCCTCTGGTTACATGTACAACCAAGATAATATTGCTATCTGGCCAGCACTGGCCGTCAATTATACCAATAAGACGCAATACATCTTCCGTATAAATAAAGGTATTGAAAATAGTTGGGATAACAAAAGCCTCAACAAGTATATGCCGGGAGATCGCCCCATACCCCAAGAAAATATCATCTATCTTGGAGATGGTGAAACCGACGTTCCAGCTATGAAGATGGTCAATTATTTAAATGGGCACTCAATAGCTGTTTATGAGCCCAATAAGGAAGATGCCAAGAAAATATGTGATGATTTAATTACGCAAGGTAGAGCAAAGTTCTCCTGCCCTGCTGATTATTCAGAAAACAGCCTATTAGATCAAACGATAAAATCTATCATAGATAAAATCGCCAACGATAAGGACAGCTAGAAAGGCTAAAATAATGAGAGACCCGATAAAAACTCCAAGAGACTATTTTGAGAATATCGTTAAACCTGCATGTGCAGAGTTTATTGCGAATCCAAGTGATAAAAATAAAGCTATAGTAGCCTGTGAAGCAGTATGGAATCTATCTGAAAGAGTTGTAAATTCTTACGATCCACTTAAAGATGGAAATATTCAGAACTACCGAAGCCACTTGGCTGCATCCTGTCCGGACCTACTCATAGCAGGACATATTACAAATAGTGTAAAGCATTACCCTCCTCAGCATAAGAACACCGTACATTATGATGTTGGCGTCAGTTCTGGTTGTGACGCAGTACCAAAATCTCTAAGTGGTGAGTATGTTGTCGCCGCACCCCTTAGCGGTCCTACCGCATATCCTATTTTAATTACCCAAAACTGTTTGAACTTGTGGCAATCAGAGTTCTCTTCGCGCGGTTGGTAACCCACGCCGGGTCGGACACAATCTCTTGCGGAGAAAACCAGGCTGAATAGCCCTACCAGCGCCCGAAAAGCTGCTCTCTCCGACCCACCGAGGGCGAAATACCCCGGAACGGCCGCAAAACTCTCAACTTAGGGAAAAAGCACCGCCGCAGGCGGTAGGAATGGTGGAGCTGAGGAGAGTCGAACTCCCGACCTCTACAATGCGAATGTAGCGCTCTCCCAACTGAGCTACAGCCCCACGCTTTGTATGGGCGGCAACTTGGCCGATTTTGCCCCTTGCTGTCAAGAGAGTGCAAAAGCCTGTTTGCCGCGCGGGCGCATGGTGGTTCGCCCGAAATAGCTGGCAAATGCGGACAAAAACCGGCCCATTACGCCGTCTTGGACGGGGCAGCGGCCCGTGCTAGTCTGCTGACACAATTCCCCTGCGCGTTTATCAGCGCGCCACCTGCCCGGCGTATGCCGCTATAGGAGATACAACCGTGCCGTTTCTACTACTTATATCAGCCATCATCAGCCTTTATGTCTGGGTCGTGATTATTGGTGTGCTGCTCAGCTGGTTGATGATGTTTGGCATCATCAACAGCCGTAATGATTTTGTGCAGGGCGTCAGCCGCTTTTGCTACCAGCTCACCGAGCCTGCCTTGCAGCGCATTCGCCGTTACATCAAACCCATCAACGGGCTGGATCTGTCGCCCATTGTGCTGCTGCTGGGGCTGGAATTTGTGCGCAACTGCGTACTGTATTACGGCCCGCGCCTGCTTGGCAGCGTCGGGTTATAAGCATGACACAGACGGCCACGCTGATTGACGGGCGCGCGCAGGCAGCTGCCCTGCGCCAAAGCCTCAAGCAAGCCTGCGCCCAGCTGCCCACGCCGCCACGGCTTGCCACCATTCTGGTGGGCGATGATGCGGCCAGTCAGGTCTATGTGGCCAACAAACTCAAGGCCTGCGCTGAAGTTGGCATAACCACGCAGATGGAGCGCCTGCCTGCCACCACAACGGCCGATGAGCTGGCCCGCACCATCGACCGCCTGAATGCCGACCCGGCCATCAACGGCATTTTGCTGCAGCTACCCCTGCCCGATGGGCTCGATACGCAAGCGATGATTGCACGGCTTGATCCCGCCAAGGATGTTGACGGCCTGCACCCGCTCAATGCCGGGCTGCTGGCGCAAGGCCAGCGCAGCGGCTTTATTCCCTGCACGCCGCATGGCTGTCTGCAGCTGATCAAAAGTGTGCGCACGGATCTGGCCGGTCTGCGCGCGCTGGTAATTGGCCGCTCGGTTCTGGTCGGCCGGCCCATGGCGCAGCTGCTGCTGCAAGAAAACTGCACAGTTACCCTCGCCCACAGCCATACGCAGGACATGGTCGCACTGGCCGCGCAGAGCGATATTCTGGTGGCCGCGGCAGGTCAGCCCTCGCTGGTGCAGCCCCACTGGATCAAGCCGGGCGCCATTGTCATTGATGTGGGCATTACCCGCACCGCGACCGGTGTGGTGGGCGACGTTGCCACAAGCGTGCGTAACCAGCCTTGTGCGCTCACGCCAGTGCCCGGTGGCGTGGGCCCCATGACCATTGCCAATCTGCTGGCCAATACCCTGACCGCCACCTGCCGCCAGACCGGACACCCCCTGCCAGCGAGCCTGCAGCCATGATTACCGCTTATAGCCGCAATGGCCATGTCACCCGCACCGTGATTGAGGCAGGCGCGCCATTGCCAGCTGGCACCGTATGGGTTGACCTGTTCAACTGCACGCCAGACGAGCTGACCCGCTTTGGCCAGACCCACAAGGTCAAGCTGCCCACCTTGCGCCATGTGCGGCTGATGGAGCAATCGCATCAGCAATATGTGGGCAAGCACGGTATTACGTATCTCACCACACCGACCATTGTCGGCGCGCAGGGTGATAATCCCACCTCGGGCACCATTCTGTTTGTACTGTCCCCGCATTTACTGATTTCGGTGCGGCAGGCTGACTCACGCGCGGTCAGCAATTTTGCCAACATGGTCATGCATGAGCCGGTCCTGCTGGCCAGCAGCGAGGCCGCTTTTGTCAATTTGATCGAGGCGTTTGTGCATCGTCTGGCCGATCTGTCGGAAGTCACCGCGCATGAGCTGGAGCAGGTCAGCCACATTGTGTTTCAGGAATCGTTGCAGCGCTCACGCGCGCCCGGCAAAGGTAAGCCGGACAGCTGGCGCAAGATCATGGCTGGGCTGGGCCGCACTGCGCGCCTTAATCACCGCCTGCTCGCTACGCTAACCGGGCTTGATCGCCTGCTGGCCTTTGTGCAAACCCCCGATGAGCCCTGCGTAGGCGAAGACAACTATGCGCAACTGCAACTCATGCAGCAGGACCTCAAACGCCTGATCGACCATTCCGGCGCCATGATCAACGAGGCCAACTTCCTGCTCGACGCCATTGTAGGCGCCATCTCCATCGAGCAGAACAATGTGGTCAAGATTTTCTCGATGGTGTCCGTCATCCTGATGCCACCCACCATGGTGGCCAGCATCTACGGCATGAACTTCGCACACATGCCGGAACTCTCGCATGTCTGGGGCTATCCGGTAGCGCTGCTGGCAATGCTGCTCTCGGCCATTATTCCGTGGTGGTGGTTCAAGCGGTCAGGCTGGTTTTAGGCAGCGCCCATTTACGCTGCGCCGTTATTCTTCCACGCTTGTTGTTTGCGGTAGATGGTGGAGGGGCTGACATCCAGCAGCGCGGCGGCTTTGGGAATATTGCCATCACATACGCGAATGGCGTGTTCAATCGCTTCCCGTTCAATTTCGGCCAGCGGACGAATGACATGATCACCCACCGGCAAGCGGCTGACGGTTGAGCTGACCAGCTGCGGCGCCGCCTGCCCCACAAAGCCATGCGGGCGCGCCCAGCGCCCACCCACGGGCGCGGGCACCATTGGCGCCTCCACTAATGTCCCGCTATGCATGACCACAATATTGCGGATGATGTTCTGCAGCTGGCGCACATTACCCGGCCAGTCATAATGTTGCAGCATGCCTTCGACTTCCGGGCTGAAGCCTTGGAACGGCTTACCTTCTTCCGCCGCCGCATCACGCAGGAAGTGCTGGGCAATCTCCACCACATCGGCCCCGCGCTCACGCAAGGGCGGCAGGCCAATGGGCAGCACATGCAGGCGGTAATACAGATCTTCACGGAAGCGGCCGGCCTGCACTTCTTCCATCGGCTCACGGTTGGTGGCGCAGACAATGCGCACATCCACGCTCTCGGGCTTGCTGCCCCCTACCCGCTGGAATGTGCCAGTCTGCAAAAAGCGCAGCAGCTTGCTCTGCAGGTTTAAATCCATCTCGCAGATTTCATCAAGGAAAAGGGTGCCGCCATCGGCCTGCTTGGCGGCGCCGTCACGGTCAGCCGTAGCGCCGGTAAACGCGCCTTTGACATGACCAAACACTTCGCTCTCGATCAGATCCTTGGGAATAGCCGCGCAATTGAGCGCGACAAACGGGCGGCCCTGACGCTGTGACAGAT
>Ga0255220_1000178_pt1 | contig 27751 bp, 24 predicted proteins | sample Miss_Colum_RepB__FD_188423 | JGI IMG/M metagenome (GOLD analysis project Ga0255220, IMG submission 188423) | Freshwater microbial communities from Mississippi River, Louisiana, United States - Miss_Colum_RepB_8d | ecosystem: Environmental > Aquatic > Freshwater > River | place: USA: Louisiana...
AAGAAGCAACCCAATTAGTTCCATTCCATGTAATAATATCTCCAATATTTGCTGATGATTGTTGTATGGATGCCAGTGTATGTGTATGTCCTAACTGAGCGTATCTAGCATCGCCTCTTGACTGATTGTAATATTGAGTGTGGTCATCATCAGATAGACCTGTGAAATTACCATGATCGGCATTCGACGGAGCATCAACAGTGTCTGCAGAAGTCATCTGAGAAATCTTGCCAGAATCGTTGATCAAAACTGGTCTAGCAACAGCAGATGCATCAAGCAATATCACATTTGCAACAGACCAAGGCGCCGCGACTGTTGCAATTGTGATTGTTTCTGAAATTGTTGCTGCTGTCGTTCTAGTGTTACTTTCGAAAACGAATCCAGTATTCGAACTTCCATCATTTTGAACCCCATGCCGAGTCCACCCCGATGTTGCTGCAGAAAATCCAATTCCTGCATTATTTGGAGATACATGGAAGCAAGAGAATGTGATCGAATTATCAGGCGCTGAAATCGATCCTGTTGTTAGAGTTGTACTATTTCCAGAATTTGTTTGCTGCGAGTTATAAGAAATCGGAGATACTTCAACAACAGAAATCGTTCCATATAGATCTGCAGATCCTGCATAATTCACGGATACAGTATATGTTCCAGCTGGAACGTTCGTTGCAATCCAAATTGTCGGACTTCCTTGATATGAAGGAAATCCATTTTCTGCAACAGAAATGCCTTCAGAAATTTTTGTGAAAGTTGCCCCAGCGACTCCTGAAACGCTTGTTGGTGATGTAATTGCAGTATCAATCTGAGCAGCACCGACTAGCAATGCGTTACCAGAAGACGTGACAGTGATTGAGGCAGTAATGCTTCCACTTCCTCCGCCTCTTGTCCCTGAAGCAACGTTTCCGATTGTAATCATGCAATTCTAATCAAGTTGAGTTCAGACCCTGTCTGAAGTGTGATTGCAGAAGATGCAACTTCTGTAGCAAATTGAATTTGGCAATTTCCAGCAGTCGCTCCATTAGCAATTATTCCGGAAATTCTTGCTGTATGATTCGATGCTGTAGCCGTCACACCGGTTCCAAGAACGTTGCCTAGATTAGTTGCAGTTGCTGCATTAGGGAAAATAGTTCTTAGTTGAGATGCTGCCGCAGTTGATGTAATTGGAACAACGATCTCAACCATATTTCTGCACCCAGATGGAGTTGAAATACCTAAATTGAGTCCTGTCGTGGTTGCTGCGGATTGGAAAGTTACAAAGCAATCAATCTTATAAACTGCATTCGCCACCATTGCAAGAGCAAGTTGTGTCACATTTGCTAATGTAGTTGACGTAGATGCTTGAGTTGCTGTCATGACAGCTCTTGTTGCTGTCATGGTCCCTGTTGCATATGTCACCGGAGTCCATGCTGATCCATTCCAAATCGCCGTCTGTCCAGTCGTTGCTCCTGACTGCGAAAGATTTGAAAGCGTATGTGTATGTCCTAACTGAGCGTATCTAGCATCGCCTCTTGACTGATTGTAATATTGAGTGTGGTCGTCATCGGATAACCCGATCAAAGATCCGTGATCTGAAAGAGCATCTGCATACAGAATTGTATCTGTTGCAGGAAGCTCTTGAATTCTACCATCAATCAATACAAGAGGACGTTTTTGTGCCATTTTATGCTAGAACAATCGGAAGTTCCATTTGGAAGTTCAAAGATGTTGCAGAAACTGCCAGACCAACGATTTGAACGACATTTCCGCTTCCTGTTGGAGCTGTTGATGTTGTTCTTCCTGCCGTAGATGCCGAAAGATATTGAACGCCAGGAGTCATTCCGGTCAGCTGTGTATTGGTTCCTTCGAAATAGACAGTTGCGTTCTGTCCGCTCGTCACCGCAGAAAGAACAAATCCATGAGCCTCTTTCCCTGATGTAGATCCATCTGCTTTTCTGACGTTTGCAGTTCCGGTGTTGTTATAGATATTGACAAGATCTCCAGCAGCCAGTGTTTCAGATGCCAAAATTGAAGCAGTGTCTGCCCCGATTCCTGTTGGCATAACTGTAACATCAAGTTTACCAGAACCATCAAGTTTGACTAGCTTATTTGCAGAACTGGTTACTGTGGCGTTGACAATACTGTCATCCAAAATTCCAGATGCATTCAGAGCTGGAATCTTTCCGGAATCTCCAGCACCCGCTGATGTCGTCTTGCTGTTGATGATTGTTGAATCGAGAATTCCTGAAGCATTCAGAGCTGGAATCTTATTAGCATCGCCGGCTCCTGCAGACGTTGTCAGTGTAGTTTCTTCTCTGAGTTGTCCAGATACTTGTTTCAGAATTTTTGTTGTTGATGCGGTTCCCATAAGAACTCCTTAATTGATTGAAATACAGATACCAAGATCAACGTAGATTGTCGTTGATGAAATTGGATATCCAAGCTGTTGAATGAAAACTCCATTACTAGAAGGCGACTGAGTCAGATTTCCATTTTCTCCAAGAAAAATTGGAACATCTAGAATCCAATTCCAAGAAGGTTCTGTAATCTCAAACTGAGTTCGAACATTGACTATATCTCCACTTATCGCAGCATTGAGAGAAATTCCAATTACTCTATTGATATGAAGTGGATTTGAACTAGAAGCATATTCGACCTGACCGAATTGATTCAAAATCAATGCTCTATGACCAGAAATGTTATATCCAGCAGGTTTTTGAATTTTTCCAAGTTCGGCTGTTCCGCCTGATGTATCTCTTTGAATGAAGATCACATCAGACGAATTAAAAACTTCGATTGATTGTTTATCTACAATCTCGATGACTTTATCGGATGATGTTCCCCCGACGACAATTTCAATCGTCGAACTGTCTTCGATGATTTCTAGAATTGTATCGTTGCTCATTGGTCGTAGAATGAAAGATTGCCTTTGAGGAATAGCTTTCTCTGTAGATCTGGAGTGGTCATCCAAACTTTGTATTGAGCATATGCCGTTAGTCGGATTCCGTCAGACAGATCATCAGCAAAGTTCAATTGAATCTTGCCTGATGCCGCATCAACTAGAATTCCACCGTTTCCGAGTGTCAATGTTCTGAATACAGTTGATTGATCCGAATAAAGTTCGGCTTCGAAGGAAAATCCAGTCAAGTCAACCGGCTCTCGATTTGATCCTTTCCAGATCATCGCAAGTGTTGAGTCTTCACCTTTCGGGATGTTCAATTTGTAAGATGGTGCTGCCATGTTCTTTTCCTTGATTCTATCTACTTACCATCAAAAGAAGAGGGAGGTATCTATGTCCTCCCTCTGTCTTAAAATGCAATGGAGGCCGTTCTCGTTAAGATTGGCCGTATAAGATCAAGAAACCAAAGAGTGATCTTGTTCCCAAGCTTTATGCAGATGCGGAGCAATGTCAAGGAAAGCATCATCGGAAATTCTACGGTCATATCTGTCCATGAATTGATTATCATGAGCATGATACTGATAAATTTCGCCGGTCTTCTTGTCATGAATCACATGAAGATTTCCTTTGTCTTTATATGCATCAAACATGCAATGTTTGCCGTCCATCGCCGTGCACCAATCGGTCGTTCCCTTTTCATCGGTGTTTCCACCATAAAGTTTCTGAGATGCTTCTTTGCTATGAAGTCTGTAGATCTTGATTCGATCATCTTCATATTTCTTTTCTTGACCAGGGTGTTCAGGAATTTCCCAAGATTTGACAATGTGAACTTTGCCTGTATCTTCTTTGTAAGGCTCGACAGCCTTTTCAACATCACCAATCGTCTTATATTTGTTGATGTCTTTCTCTGGAAGCTTGTGTTTCCATTTGTCAAAGAGTTCAAGGGTTGGCTTCAGTCTATGAGCATCTTCTTGACGAGTCTGACCATCATTATATCGAGCAACCGCCCATTGCGTATAGACTTTCTTCTTTGTTGGATCTGCAGTTTCGGCAAAGTGATCGACAATATCTGCTGGATCCTGATGAATAGCAGTTGAATCGTGCGAAGTATTCACGCCTTTGCTTGAATAAAGATTCTTCACGAAGTCAATACGATTCTCGAGAAGAATTCCAGACTCTGAAAGAATCTTTGATTCGATTAGAAAGTCTTTGAATTTCTTGATTTGTGTCATGTGATTTTCCTTAAATGAGATTGATTATTTAGACTTCTGGATTTCAAGTGATTTCAATTTAATATGAGAAGGGGCTCCATATCTTTCTGGTTCCTCTGTATCAAATGAATTGATGATGTAATCATTAGATCTATTCATTCTAGAAGTGAGCTTCTTGATAGAATTATGCATATCTATTGATGTTACAAACCGAACTTTATTTCCTCGATTGAGAAATGGCTCTGCTAGATGTCTGATGTTTGAAATGAATCTAGGATTTGGAGCATTCCCGGTTAGCGATCCAATATTATCGTCAAAATCAAAATGATGAATTTCAATTGCTCCATCATGTTTCGATGTCGAATAATGATCTTTTCCATCTGTGAACATAGAAACATTCGAATGTCCACAGAAAGACATTGATGATTTGATCATCAATGCTTTCAGATCTTCAGCATGCTCTAGATTCGGATCCGAATCTAGAGACTCCAGAATTAGTTCATTAAGAAGTCTCATGTTGTTCACCATGTTGGATTATCTGTCCAGCTAAGGAATCCGTTTGTTGCTGCATTTGCGATATTTCCTCCCACGGAGAGTCCAGGCCATCCGCCTGTAAGAACAGCACCTTGGAAAGAACCATCGTCTGTGAAATCAATCAGAACTTCGTTAGAATTTCCATAGACTTTCACATTATTTCCGACCTTCACCATTTTCACTCTTGCGTTTGTTGAAGGTAGATTATGAGTCACAGATCCAATGAACCACATATAAGCACCGTTCTTATACATGGCCATCGATGTCGGTCCAATGTCAAGTTTGTATCCAGTCGATGTCGACTTTGTTTGGAGAGTGAGAATCACAGTTCCAGGTGGGAGATTGAATGTTGCTCCAACGCTTTGATCGTCATTCTGAGTTCCATTTTCATGCCAAACTGGAGTGCCGTTTGAGAAGATATATGTCGTGTTACCAACTAGCTGACCATTCAGCGTTTCAAACATATCTTGAGTGAATCCGTAATAAACTGTATCTGTTCCCTTCCATTTTGGCGGATTCAGAGCACTCAGTTTAGTTCCATTTGCAGCATCAAACTGATATACTCCATTGACATCTGGATCGTTATCAACTTGAAGCATTACAACAACATCAGAGTTTGCATATCCAATTTCACCGCCTGCATTAGATGCGGCAACCGTGCAGTAAACACCGAGTCCAACGTAAGAAGAATCAAGAGTCACAGTTGATGAAGTTGCTCCTGGAATTGGTTGATTGTTAGATGCCGTCTTCCACTGATAAGCATAAGATGTAACAGAACCACTCCAAGTCCCGTTCGTTACGGAAATCGGGAATGTAACTTGGAGAGATCCGCTAACAACAGGAGCTACAGTATTGATTGGAGTTGTTGCTGAAACGATAACTCTGGCCATTGATGTTGCCGTTGCTGATCCAGCATCATTGGATGCGGTTTCCTCGACAAACAATTCATTAGTTACATCTCCTGCAACTGTCGTATATGTTGTTCCAGTTCCAACCTGCGTGATAGTTCCGCCTGTTGTTCTTCTTTTCCAGACGTAAGTTCTTGTCGATGGAATAGGAGCCCAGACACCAGGAGTAACAGTCATAACGTTACCGACAACGATATTTCCGGTAATGCTAGGATTCGTTCTGATAGAAGGAGCCGGAATCTTATTGAAAGGATAATTTACTGGATTTCCCTGAGATGCAAGTCCTCTTTGAGTTACCACTGCATAATCCGTTCCATTCAGACTGAAGAATGGAGAGGTTGGAAGCAGACTGAAATCGTTAGTTGCCCAGTCAAGGAATTGCGGATCTGTGTTGGTATTTGTTAGATTGAGGCTAGACATTGTTGCAGTCGATCTAGGTCCGCGAGCTAGTGTATCACTATTAGTAGGAACGAAGGACGCATCGATGAATACTGGACGAACATTATGGGCAATGTTATCGTTGAATACCCCAATTCCACCCCAATAGAAAATTCCCAAGTCTGGAGTTAGAGCGTATGAAGATGTAGCTTTATCTGACCAGAACAGATTGTTCTGAGCATATAGAGTTACCGCTTCTCTAATATTCATTGGAGAAAAAAGAGTATATGGAAGAGGATCGTATTGAATGCCTCTATATCCAGATGTTGCATCTCCTTTGCCGACAACAATGTTCTTGTAGAAATATACGTTTCCTCCTCGAATTTCATTGTTGATTGAATAGAGTCCATCACCGTGACCGATTGCATTGCAACTTGTATCTCTCAAGTAGAATGTATTGGAATAGATGTAAGATTCTTGGTATAGTCTAGTTCCGAACTTATCATCGAGATTAGCAGTTGCGTCATAACTTGCTTCCGGATCTCTGATAGAGATTGCGTTGGCAGCTCCGCACAAGAATCTATTATACCTGAAAACTTGACCAGAAGATCTTTCTTTCAGATGATCTCCAGCAGATCCATCTGTCAAAGGATCGAAATAATTGAATTCGTGAATTGCATATGCACCTTCTGTATACATGCTATGAGTGCTATAGACTCCATCTGGATTCCATGCGCCATTTCCACAATTCGTGAAGTAATTGAAAAGCGTATGAATATATCTCGACATCGATCGTTCACCAAGTGCTGGATTCGATGTTCCGAAAATTCCAAGTCCGCAGGTATCAAACTTGCATCCAGAAACTGTGATATGATCTACACCCTGGAACGTAATTCCAGAAGCGAAAGTTCCCCATTTCTGTCTGACTCCGGTATATGCAGTAAAGTAGTTCTTTGAATTGAAGTTTCTGAATTCAAGATTTGAAATATGAATGAATGCAGGCTTGAAAGTTGAGCTTCCGCCAATTGGAAATCTAACAGTAATTGCTGCAGTTCCATAATGATACTGATTAGTCAAAGATCCTGGATATTCAACTGCTTCAATTCCATCAAAGAATGGAAGTTCTCCATTCGGACCCTTCACGCCGATGATTTCAATCCATCTAGTCTGATCACCTCTGAAATAGATCGGAATCATCTGTTTATATCCAGCTGCATCGTAATAGATGAAAACTCTGTCTCCCGGAAGCAAAGACAACCAAGGAACATCGTGGATGTTCGTATATTCTTTTCCTGGACCGACTCTGAAATCGTAAGAAGAATTTGTTCGTCCTACTTGCGAAGGCAGAGGAAGAGTAAAATCCCAGGCAGGGTATGTCGTTGACAGAGCAGATGTAATCGGAGTCGGTGCAGATCTTCCGTTCAAAGGATTTGGAGCAATGTTTGTTGGAACGATAGTTCCGTTTGCATATTGATTGAACCAATTCACAGTATCAGAATATGATGCTGCTGGTTGTTGCATTACGAAACTCAAATTTCCAGAGTTTGTATTAGTTCCATCTGAAATTGTATAAGAAATGTTCGGAACTAGCCCAGAGAAGTTGCTCTCTGGAGTGAAAGTATATGCACCATCTGCATTGATTCGAACAGTCCCGACACCAGAAATTGTAGCTGTAGTTCCTGGATTGAAATTCGATCCTGCGCCTGTGTATGTGAAACTTACAACCGAAAGAGCATTAGATTCATAATCATAATCGTTCGAAAGAACGTTGCCCGTTAGAGTTGTATTCAGAGGCACAATTCCAACGTCTGCAGAAGCAATTGGAGCTTGATTAGATCCTGTAATTGAAATTGTCAATGTAGTTGAAGTTGATGTTCCGCCTCGGATATCTGTCACTCTATATGTGAATACCTCAGATGCCGATTGACCTTGAGAAAGCGCTCTAGCAGCTGTTCCGAGTGTAAATGTGTAAGACCCATTCGCGCTGATAACGAAAGATCCATATGTTGTAGTGAACGAAGTTCCGACTGTATACGCAGTTGAAGAATAAGAAATTGAAGATACGACGAATGTATCTCCATCGGCATCTGTGTCATTCGTAATGACATTTCCGGTAATATTTGTTGCAGAATCCAGAACAGTAGAGGTATCGGCAACGACACTTGGAGATCTATTGACACCAGACAAACTCGAATTAATAGTATCCAGATCGGCCTGTAGTCCCTGAACATCTGCCTTTGTAAGAATCAAATTCCCAGAAGCATCTCCAACTTTTCCATTGATTTTTTTGATTTTGACTGATCTTGAAATTGGCATTATTTTTCCTTATACCTCTGTGATTCTTGCATATCCGGTGGGCGATCCAGCCCAAATTCCACTGATAACTCCCGTATATACGAGGTTTGAAGATTCGTAAAAATCGCCTGGATCTAGCCGTGTAGTGAATGATGTCGTGCTTGCTGTATCTTTGAATGCAATATACAATGCAGTCGTTGCCTCGTTGATAATGATGAAGTTTTCTCTGCTAGCATTTGCTGCTAGCAGTTGAACAGATGAAGAATTTGATTGAATACTAGCTAGCATATTTTATCCTTAGGCTGTCAATTCTGTAATTGCAACAAATCCAGTCGGAGTCGAAGAAGAATCCCAAATCGCTGAAATTTGACCTCTGTAGACATATGCAGAGGTTTCATAATAATCGCCCGGATCCAATTTGATCGAATAAGCTGTATTTGATGCAGTGTTAGCGTATGCGATATAAACCGCCATGTTAGATTCATTCGCAAAAGAAAATCCAAGTCGATTGACATTTGATGCAAGCAAAGTTACACTGCTAGATGAAGCAGATACTTGAGTTGAAGTCGCTGTCGATGCTTTCTGGATACTTCCTCCTGCCGCAGCGGAAATCGTATTTCCAACAATCGTGATATTTGAACCAGCAGTAAGAGTGGCTTGCTTGCCATCCAATGCAGTTTGCAATCCAGTTACAGTTGAAATCGCTTGAGTTCCAGTGTGATTAGCTCTGCTCAGAAGAGTTGCATCAGGCGAGTTTGCAGTCGCATTCGTTGCAATTCCATTCAGCTTTGTCTTATCAGCTGATGACATCAATCCATTGACTGATGTGGTTGCTACAGTCGTATCAGCTTTGCCATTCAGTGCTGTTTGAGTTGCTGTTGAAATTGGCTTTGCTAGATCCGAAGTGTTATCTACGTTATTCAAAGCCAGAGTTGTCTTGATAGACGCTGCAGATGCGGATCCAAGGATATTGTTCAGAACATAAGAAGAAACACTTGACAAATTCACTTTAAGATCAAGTGCAGCCTGTGTAGCAATTGATACAGGCTTCGCAACGTCCGACGTGTTATCGACGTTTGCAAGTCCTACTTCACTCTTTGTGTGAGTATGAGCTGATGGAGCGAATGTCGTTGGTTTGTTTGTGATTGAAGACCAGTCTGTTTCAATTGTACCATCGATTGTAGCAGAGATTGTATTGCCAACGATTGTGACGTTTGCACCAGCAGTAAGCGTTGCTTGCTTGCCATCAAGAGCAGTTTGCAATCCCGAAACTGTCGAAATCGCTTGAGTTCCAGTGTGATTAGCTCTATCTAGAAGAGTTGCATCAGGCGAGTTTGCTGTCGCGTTCGTATCAACTCCGTCTAGTTTGATTTTATCCGCAGGTGCCATCAAGCCAGCTTGAAGACCAGTTGCATTTGTCTTATCTGCTTTACCATCAAGAGCAGTCTGCAATCCTGAAACAGTTGAAATCGCTTGAGTTCCAGTGTGATTTGTTCTCGATAGCAAAAACGCATCAGAAGAGTTTGCTGTTGCAGAAAAAGCAATTCCATTCAGCTTTGTCTTATCTGCTGATGACATCAAGCCATCAGCTGTCGTTGTTGCCGCCGTTTTATCTGCTTTGGCGTTAAGCGCTGTTTGAGTTGCAGTCGAAACAGGCTTGGCTAGATCGTTCGTATTCGTTACTTGATCCAATCCAAGAAGAGATTTCAGAGCGTTGGAATCTGCAGATGTAGTGAGAGTCAGAAAATATGAAGAAAATGCAACAGAATTGACTTTACCATCAAGAGCAGTCTGCAATCCAGAAACAGTTGAAATCGCTTGAGTTCCAGTGTGATTCGTTCTTGATAGCAAGAATGCATCAGTCGAGTTAGCGGTTGCGTTCGTTGCAATTCCATTCAGCTTTGTCTTATCAGCTGATGACATCAATCCATTGACTGATGTGGTTGCAACAGCATTTGATGCTTTACCATCTAGAGCAGCTTGTGTTGCTACCGAGATCGGCTTGTTTGCATCAGAGGTGTTATCGACGTTTGCAAGTCCTACTTCACTCTTTGTGTGAGTATGAGCTGATGGAGCGAATGTCGTTGGTTTGTTTGTGATTGAAGACCAATCGGCAGTAAGGGAAAGTCCGGTGACAGAAATTGTGTCGCCGACGATAGAGATGTTAGATCCCGCGGTTAGAACATTCTGTTTAGCATTCAAAGCAGCCTGAGTGGCCGAAGAAATTGGCTTTGATAGATCCGAAGTATTATCGACGTTACCGATTCCGATTGCTGTCTTGAATGCAGATTGATTGGCTGATCCGAGAACTCCAAGAGAGTATGAAGAAACAGCCGATGAATTGACCTTACCATCCAATGCAGTCTGCAATCCCGAAACTGTCGAAATCGCTTGAGTTCCAGTGTGATTAGCTCTGTCAAGAACAAAAGAAAGATCAGCTCCTCCAATCGATCCATCTAGACCATCAAGCTTTGATTTGTCTTCTTTCGACATCAGGCCATCTGTGATTGGAGAGGCAAGAGTCTTATCAGCCTTTGTATTCAAAGCAGCCTGAGTAGCCGAAGAAATTGGCTTTGATAGATCCGATGTGTTATCGACGTTTCCAAGACCGACTTCAAACTTCGTATGCGTATGATTTCCAGCAGCAACATCGTTAGAGCCAGTTCCCACGTCTTTGAACGCTGCAGTTCCCATATTCAGATTTGAAATGATAGCCGCGTAGTTCAGTCCAATTGCTCCGCCGACTAGAGTAATTCCGGATGCCGGAACTAGCAAATCTTGTTTAGCATTCAGAGCAGATGATAGAGTCGGGTTGTCAGCAATCAGTCCTGAAATCAAATCCCATCTTGTTTGATAGTATCCAGTTCCATTATTAATCTGCTGGACAGTTCCATTTGAATACTTGATGAACAATCCGCCAGAAATTTCGGAGAATGCTAGTTCGCCTGGAATAAGGTCTGTAGGCTGAGGTGTCGAATTTACAGTCGACGTCTTGATCTTGAATCTTGTTTTTTGATATGCCATGTTATCTCCGAAGAATTACTTCTTACTTAGAATCGCTATTCTTCAGAACTGCAGAAAGCTGATCAGTTGCGTAGTCTTCATGATTTTCTCTGAATTTGTGCACATGAAGTTTCGATCCAATCACATGAGAAAGAATTGTATCCTTCGATCCTTGCTTTCTAGCCTCGAAAGTTACTGGACTAGTTCTTGTAATGTCATGTCCTTCGTTTTCCATAGTCTTTTCGTGTTCTTTAGAAAGATCTTCAGGAGAAAGATGCGAGACATAAGCGTGATGAGTTGAATAAGATCCGGGCGATGTATGAGAACCAACTGCATAAGGCTTTTCGGACGAAAGTTCTTTGTGCACCTTCATTGCAAATCCATGAATTTCGTCTTCTCTAGCAGGATGTCCAATTGATTTGAGTTGAAGATCGCTCAATTGACTTCTGACTTCTGACGATGGTTCATACTCGAAAGCGTCGGAGTATCCTCTCTTGATTGGTTTCAGCGTTCCTAGATCATGATTGAGGTCATCGTGAAAGATCTTGTATTGCCCGTCTTCGCTCTTGAGTGCAGAGATTGGATTGCGATATCCATTTTTGTGAGCATTGATCAATGCGTGCAAGACATGGAGTCTGACATCGTCTTTTGACTTCAGTTTATAGGTATCTTTATTGAGATTGAAGATATCAAATTTTCCAGGACTTGACTCAATGCCTGGATGAATTTTCAAAAAATCTGGATGCCATTGAAAATTATGACGATACCCACCATAGTCTTTCTGTCTTGAAACAGTAGCAATTGGCATTCCGGTTTCTTTTTCATGAATGATTCCGAAATCTTGAGATGCTCTAGTTGGAATACTTTGTTTGGCGTAATATCTAGCAGTTTTGTTATGTTCCTCGGCTGCCTTCTTAATATCGGCAAGGTTATTGCTGATAATTGTATATTCTAGTTCTTCGTTGATAATGTCTGACATTCTTGCCTCTTATTTCTTCTTATTCTTCAAAGCTGCTTCTTGCACGCTAGGTTCAGAATCGTTTTTCAATTTTTCAATCACGTGCTTTGGAGTGTTCTTGTTTGATGCAACAGATGATCTAATCCAGCTAAATTCTGACCCGGCTAGCTTTTCTAGATGTTCCGGCGAAGCTTTCTTATGTCTAGCAATCACACCTTGATATGACGGATTGTCAATGACATGATCATGGACTTCTTTCGTTGCATTCGGATGTGCAATAGAATTGATGATGATTTCCCTATCTGATTTTGGATTTTTGATATGCTGGATCAAATGGGCAGGCGAGATAGATTTTGAATTGTTGATTGAATACACACTCTGAGGAATTGTAAGATCTCTGACTCGAGAAGATGTATTCGGATGTTCATAGAACTCATCGATTGATAGATAATATCCAGCCTTCTTGCTTTCTGCTTTCGCTGTATCATAGATTCTATCGATATGATCGGATGACAGATTCTTATTCTTGAGCAGGTTGCTAACCGAAACACTTTTAGGATGTAGCTTATGGATTTCAACTGCATCATCTGCGTCAAGCCTTCCGATTGCTCTATTGGCATATTTTCCATTTGCTTTTGAATTTTCTAGCAGCTTAGAATAATCAGATTCAAATGCCGGATGTCGATTTCGAAGTTCATCTACACCTCTAAGATCTGGATGTTTATCGACGAATTGATTGATATCTTCTGGTTTATCAAGCACATTCATGAATTGACCAGTCTCTGCATGAAATTGGTATTTCTTGTCTTCTTTCTTATCTCTGAAAACAAAAAGCGGACCTTGACTTGAATAGTTGTCGAAATAGCTTGAATGATCTTTTGATGCTGTGCACCACTTCGTTCCTGCTCCGTATCTGCAAGCTGCATCGTGCGTATGGATCTGATGAACTGATAGAGAATCTGTATCTAGAAGCTTAGTTGCTCCTTCTTCTTTGATAGCTTTGTCTTCTGCAGACTTTGATGTATGAGTTCCGATGTGTGGTGCCACGGCATCTTCAACTTCATTCAAACTCTTGTATTGTCCGATGTCTTTCTTTTCAAGCTTCGCTTTATGAGAATCAAAGTGTCCAAGCGATTCTTTGATTCGATCGGCATCTTCTTGTCTGAAGTCTTTATCTTTGTATCGATTCACGATCCACTGAGTGTAGATCTTCTTCTTTGATGGATCTGCATGCTCTGCAAAGTGATCGATAATCGACTTTGCATCTTTATGTTCTGCGAAGTCATCATGATCGGTTGAAATTTCTTTGACTGTGTCTTTAAGGAAATCGATTCTGTTCTCGTTGAGAAGCATTGATTCGATGAGTGTAGATAGATTGCTCATGCTCTTCTTTCTTGGTATGCTCAAACGTAGGAGTTGCATCATACTTAGAGTCATTGATAGATTAACGACAACGGCTCTGGTTGCATTTTTATCGTTATGATGTATCAAGATATGTCCAGACGTAAAAAAGGCCCCGAAGGGCCTTCTTTTCTGTTCCTTGCGGATTACAGGAGGTTCGAAACCTTGACACGTCTGAAGAACGTGTTCGAGTTAGCAGTCATACCGCCAGTCACGTCCGTCGGGTTAGCGAACGGATGAGCTGTCAGACCGTAACGAGTCTTGAACGCCATCTTCGGTTGGAAGCTGAGCGGATCAACAGCGCGATGCAGTTGAAGAGCTTGGTATGGGCAGTAGTAGAGACCAGCCGTATAAGCGTCTGCACCCTTACCGATAACTGCAAGCCAGTTTTCGTTGTTCGAGCCAAGATATGGATCGATAAACACACGATAACGACCGTTCAGGATACCTGCAAAGGTCACCGAAGTTTCGTCAACGATAGAAGGACCTTGAACTGCCGGAGCAAAGTCAAGAACACCAGCCAGAGCGAGAGCGGAAGCAACGTCTGACGAACAGACAATCACGTTACCACGCACCAGACGAGTTTCCTTGGCGATTTGGTTAGCATCGCGTTCGATGCCGTACATCAGACCCTTGAACTTCTCAACAGACCAACGGCCACCGGAGTCAACGTCGAGGTCGAAGATACCAGGAACGGTCGCAAACTGAGCACCAGGCTTAGCGGACACGAGGATGGTACGAACGATTTCGCGGTTTTGTTCCGAGATGATTTCCGTCGACAGGATGTCGATCAGTTCTTGCTCAGCTTCCACACCGTGGATTGCGCGCAGGTCTTGCACGAGTTCCACAGAGTATTCGGCCTTCAGAGCGCGAGTCTTGGCTTCGACCATCTTCGATTCGAAGGTCATGGACATTTCGGCGATAGCTGGGCTACCGGAAGTACCAAGAGCTTCACCAGCAGCAGTCGACATACCTGTACCGTATGTGAACGTACCAGGAACAGTATCGTTCAGAACGCCAGGGTTAGTACCTGCTTGAGTGCCAGTACCGGAGAAACCAGTATTAGCTTCTTGATAGAGAGCTTCCGAACCAGCTTGGTTCGTGTACTTTGCGCGTCTTGCAAAGATCTTACCAGTAGGCATGACCATTGGTTGAACGCCGCAAAGTTCAAAGCCGATGTGCAGAGGAGCAGTACGACGAACCAGCGAGATCAGAACCGGGTCAAACTTAGCGATGCCGCCTGTATCCGAGTAGCCACCAACCGAGTTAGTTGGAGCTGCTTCGAACAGAGCATGGCGAGTTTCTTCGTTTGCCTTTTCTTGGTTCTCGAGAAGGATTGCAGTCACCTTGCGACGATATGCATCCTTAATTTCGCCGACGCCTTCCACGTCGAGCACTTCTGCCCACTTTTCGGTCAGGATTTGATCTTTTTCCATTTTAGTTCCTTTTAGATTGAATTTTGGATATTCTTACTTACGCTTCGTTGTAGCCTTTCTGATATGATCTGCATACTTTGAAACCCGTGTTTCAGAAGGTTTCTTGATTTCTGCATCTTCAACCAGAGGTTTAGACGACAAATTCAGCTTAGATTGATCGATTTCGATTTTCTTGCCACTTCCGAAAACAGACTCTTTCAACGAAGATAGTCTCTTAGTTAGTTCTTCGTTTGAAGTTGGTCCGAGTTCTTCTACAAGAGTTTTCAGCTTGATAGCATCGATTTCGGTCATTCCTTTGGTCGCGTTCTCCATGATGATTTCACGCTTTGTGTCTTCGAGCATTTGAGCCTTTTCATCAAGAGCGAGTTTCAATTGGACGATTTCGTCTTTGAGTTCGTCTTGAGTCTTTTCCATTGATTCCACGATGTCGATCTTCTCGACTGGGAAATCAATGTAATGGGCATCAAATACTTTCTTGATACTTTCCATGAACGATTCGGTCAGACTAGACCTGGTTCCTGCTTCTAGAGCAAGTTCATTATCACGCATCCATTGTTCCGACAGAATGTCGAAATATCCATCAATTTGTTCAATCAAATTTCTTTCAAACTCGGAGACAGACTCTTCGAGCTTTTGTGTGTATGTTGCTTCGAACTGAGCAGTTTTCTCTGCAACTGCAAGTTCAACTTCTTCTGCAAGCTTTGCTTCAAATAGAGCTCTTGCTTGTTCTTTGAATTCTTCTGAGAGCTCTTCAACTTCTTCTTGAACTTTGCCAGAAAGAATATCAACAGTCTTCTTCAGATGCGAAGGATGGTTGAAGAAACTATCCGCTTGAGCAGCAGATCCACTGAACACATTCAGTTTTGCTCCGCCATCCTTATGACGTGCTACAATTGAAGCTCCGTTATTTCCAGCTTTGGCATGGAGAGTGATTGTCCAGTCGCCATGCTGAATAGAATCGCCACCAGTTTCACCAGATGCAGAATAAGATCCATCATTCAATGACTCATTGAAATCGAGAAGATTTTGAAACTTTGATCTGGACATACCAAAGTGCTTATGCATTTCACCTGAAGCATTTGCATCTTCAAGTTCTGGTTTCTTATTCACAAAGTCGAGAACTGCCGCTTCTCCTCTCGAATTTGGATTATAGAGATAATCGTGAATTTGCTTGGGACTAAAATTTGCATCATGCTTTTTATTGAAGAAATCGGTTGCCTTCTCAATGACATGATCTCTGGTTGCAGATTCTTCGATCTTTTCTTCTTCGTCTTCTGGCTGAGGATTTTGGTCATCGGCATCAGAACCAGCAAGAGCTGGATCTAGAGGATTCTCGATTGTTACAGCAGGCTCATCTGTAACTTGATCTGCTTTGCCTTCTGCATCGTCTTTCATTTCTTTCTTGGATTCATTGAAAGGATTTCTGCTAGAATTAAAATTTCCACGATGATCGGAAATTTCATCGTCTTCTTTATCGGACTCGAATTTAGGTTTTGTCAGACCATAGACACTTGAAGTTGAATAATGGTTAGACTCTGGCATACCGTCAATTTCTCCAGATTTGATCGTGAATGGCTTAGTTCCAGGAACCAAAGCAAATTCGTGGCTAGAAGGAAGAACTGGATGTGCAGTTACGCTTCCATCTTCATTCTTAGATAGAACTTTGAAATGTCTGATATTGTCTCCATAGTATACATCATCTCCATGATTATCATATGTGTATACATGATTCGGTTCCAATTCGGACGTATGAAACAATTGCGAAGCTTTGTATCCAGAAGAACTCTTAGAAGTTCTGGCTGTCTTCCAATCTTTTGCAAAGCCTAGAGCATATTCTTCCCGATTTGATGCATACGGATCTTCAGTTTCTTCAGAAAGCTTGGAGATTTTGTTTTGCATTTCTGTCTTATCTCCTTGATATCCACCATTGCTTGAAATCTTCACAAGATGTCCACCATGAAGACCTTCTGTACCAGCGTATCCATCAATGAAGTTATCTGTTTCCGTATGTTCATGAACCGCTTTTGCCTCATCTGCAGAAAGATGAGGATTCTGAGCAAGAATTTCATCGGGACTGTATACGTCATCACAGCATGCTGCAAATGGCTTTCCGTTGACTGTGCCTTTCATGTGATATTCGACCAGTTCGGTCTTTCCTTCCATGATAGCAAGCAATTTCTTTTCAATTGTCATTGTTGAAATCTCCTTAAGATTCTTTACTTAGACCTTGATTTTATCAAGGAATGTTTTGAACGCATTCAATTTAGCAGATTCTAGATCAGACATTGAAGCCGCTCTTACAGAATCTCTGATTTCAAAAAGATCTTTTTCGACTAGAATATCTCCGTACTTGACATACTCGACGTCTTCCATCAGACATTCGACAAAGGCATCTGCCACAGATGGATCAAAAACAACATCAGCTGCTGTTTTGATTTCATATCCTTCTTTGACATACGTCGTACCATTCTTCTTGATGATGTCACCAACACCTCTCGAAGAAACTCCGATCTTGACTCCATCATCAAGAAGATTACCAAGAAGCTTACCTAGCGGAGTAGAAAGAACTTTGGCTTTACCGATGTAGTGATTACCTTCTTGCTCTAGACTTTCGACAAGAATGCAAGCTCTTTCTGGATCAACAGATACTCTTCCGGCTGGATGGTTTAGTTCTCCCAGCGCTCTGCGATTGTCAATGAAAACTTTCTGATATGTCCGAACAGCTTCCTCCATCACTTTCTTTGGATAGATTCTTCCATTGCGATTTTTCTTATCGAACATGAGAAATTTTCCGACAATTTTCATTGTCGGTTTTCCGTTTTCAATTTCCCGAATAACTTCGGAGTCGACTTGTTCGATGAGATACTGCATTTTCAGTCTTTCGTTTCCTTTGAATTAACGATCTCTTTGATAATTCTAAAGAAGTTGTCATATGAATCACTCATGTATTCAATCAGGACTTCTTTATCCATATCAAGAGATTTCAGGATACTTACGCATTCTTCGTCAAGAAGAACTCTCGATCCATCTTTCAAAGAAAAGAAGATGTTTCCGAGAATACCTTCGCGCTTCTTATATGCAATAACATAATCATCAAGAGTCAATTTATCAGATTCAATAGATTCACAGATCTGAATGTAATGCGACTGCGAAATTTTCTTTCCGCCATCGAAAATGACAGATGCCAGACGGGAATTATCAATCATTCTGATTCTCCTTCATCATCGTCTTTCCGATTTTCTTTTTCATCTCTTCGAGCTTCGGTTTGATTGATTCAACCATCCGTTTTCTGAAAAGGATGTCAACGTCTTCTTTGCTACCTTCTTTGATTGCCTTGATCAGGTCTAGTGATGTTTGATTCATTGTGCGTCTCCTTGTCCAAGCATTCCAAAATCTCCCATGATTTCTTTATTTCTAGGATCCAAAGAAGCCATCTGAGGGTTTTGTTGAATTGCTTGAATTCTCTTCATTCTTTCTTTTTCGATCTTCTGTTCTTCTTCGATGATTTCTTCATCTGTCATCTTGAGGATCTTTTTCTTAGCATATTCTTCTGAGAAGTAGACACCAATCAAAGGAGAGATTTCTTCATACATCGAAAGCCGTTGTTGCAATACTTCATTATCTCTAAGTTCTGCAAAGTTATTATCTGAAACAAATTCGTATTGAATTCTAGTCTTGATAAACTCCCAGTCTTCCGGAGAGATAATTCCTTTGACGATCAGCTGGACACGAAGGATCTGATTGAAAGTATCGCAGAACTTTCTGCGAAGTCTCTTGATAAACTTTGCAAACTTCACTTCGTCTCTTGTAATTTCCATCGAACGACCGACGTTGAATGGAGTATCACTCATCATTCTCGAGAGAGGAACATTCAGAGCTTTAGCAAGTTTGTCTTTGTATGCCATCAGGGCTTCAATTTGTCCCTGAACTTGCGCTCCTTGAAGAGTTGTGATTTCAGTTCCTCTGCCTGAGCTTTGTCTTGGCATCCAGAAATCTTCAAGCATCGAGATGTGATTTCTATCGTCTCTGACTTCGCCTGTTGCAGAGTTGTAGACGACTTTGTTCTTATAGCGAGTCATTACATCTTTGAGATACTGCTCGGCTTTTGTCTTTTGCATACCAGACACGTCAACATAGAAAACTCGACGATCAGGAGCTCTTGTCATCTGATAGATCAGCATTGCATCTTCCATCGAGCGGAGCATATTTGCTGGCTTGATTGCTTTATGGAGATAGCTGATAACCTGATTGTTCTCATCAACCAATCCAGAAGGCGTATATGCTACAGTATCGACCGATAGCTTTGCACCCTGATTATTCGTAATTCCGAGATCGTTGAAGATAAAAAACTCTTCAACATTCGTCACAACATCAAGTCCCTCTGCAGTTCTCTCTTTTTCAATCTGTCTGACTTTCTTGATTTTTCTCGGATCGACAATTCTTGCTTCGCGGATTCCTTTTGACAGATCAGATTCATCAACAATCAGATGGAAGTAGATTCTTCCATCGACATACCATTGTCTGAAGATGTCATGTCCCATGTTTTGAAAATCCATCACACTCAGGACATTCTTAAATTCTTCTGCAATGATTTCTCGAACTTGCTCTGGGATTTCTTCTTCTTCGGCTCTGATGTTGATTCTGATTGGTTCTTCATCAAACTCTTCAACGGCAATTGCTTCGGATACGATATCTTCGATCGCAGAGTCTAGTTCAGGAAGAAGTTGAATCTGACGATATTTGCTAATGAGTTCGATTTCATTCTTAGCTACGAATTCAAATCCGTAGTTGTATCCATAGAAACCAGCTCCGGAAGTAACTTGCTCAACTGCGCCGTCGTTTTGATCCTTCGGAACAATTGATACTTCTCTTTTTTCTTCTTCTGGCTTTCTGATTACAAAGCCAAGAGGTTTACTCCACCAACTCATTGATTATCTCCATTTGAAGGATAGCTCTTGATGAAATATCCTTTGATTCCAGTTTCTCTTGTTTCTTTGATCATGCAAGGGTTCCAGATAAATCCGCGGGAAATCATTTCCCTCATGATTGACGTAAACAGATAGCGATTGCTATCAAAAAATTCGACAACATCACTCTTCATCTGAAGTCTCCTTGATGTTAGATGCTCTGACACGAACCATAATCCAAGAGTTGTAGTACATATCGGGGTTCAAAAGAACGTCAAATTCAAACTGATATTTTGCTTCATAGTAAGAACATTCAGTCTTTGTCTTGCAAATCTTCAGAATCTCTCTTTTGAAGTTTTCTTGACCGAGTAATTCAACATCCTTGTTCAATGCATCGTTCGATCCGAAATATGTTCTCCAATCAGAATCTTTCTTGATTGTGACTTTCTTTTTCTTCTTGACTCCACTTTTCAGGACGACAGTCTTCATAGCCTTTCTCGTGAAGAAAGCTTGTTTCTTCCCGATGTATTTCTTGCCAGAAACTAGATTTGTAATCAGATAAACGAATCCGATACAGTCTTCTGGTAGAGTTTCGATTTCAGATCCTTGAAAAGTCCAGTTACTCATATGATTGTCTTTTGTTTCTTTTACTTAGAGAGCAAAAAGAAAGCCGGGAAATTTCCCGGCTTTCGAATGCTTATCTAGCTTAGATTATAGACCGCCGAATCCGAGCGTGCTATTAATTCCAGAAGACTCGTAATAGTTGTATGCGAATGTCACTTCGAAAATTTCAACCTGATTGTTAGCTTCGAAATCAAGCTGAATCGGTGAAATATTGATTGGCATTGCATCGACTAGTCGATATGTTTTGAGTACATCGCCGGCTCTATCGAGTTGATTCACGAAGAGGTCAGTTTGATATTGCAGAGGTGATACAATCCCGGTATTGTCGCCGAGATCGTTGATCCCATGCATCCATCTTTCAAACGCATCTCGAATCTGGAAGTTTTCGTTATACACTGCAATCGACCAAGGTTGAAATTCTCGCTCACCAGCCACGTTCACTGCTCTTCCTTGGTAGAAGACAGGAACAGGAGGGATAGTGCTTTCTGGAAGCGATGCAGCTTTGCAGTGAAATTGTCCAAGCTGAGCTGCTTGGATTCCATCCGTGACGTATGCTGGGAATGTCAAGTCCACCCGGAAAGTATTCGGGCGGACAAGACCAGTCTTCAGCGTAGAGCGAAAGCCTGAAATATTTGCCATTTTGTCTTGTCCTTCTTAGAGATTATCTACCAGTGATTTCCGAGAACGACACGCCTTCTGGTGTTGCAATGAAGTTCAGTTTGATGAATCTGATCGACTTAGTCGTCTTCACGTAGATGTTTGCAGCAAAAGTCTTGCTTTGAACAACTGTCGGAGTATTGACTGCGTCGCTAACGTCAACATAAAAGTCCGTCAATCCGCCTCTTCCTTGAATATCTCTCAAGAATGGTGTAATCATCGATACGAACAATTTGCGTGTCAGTTCGTTATTTTGTTCGAACAGGAAGAATCTAGCAGACGATGCAATAGCCTTTTCCATGAGAATGAACAACATTCTGATTCCGATTGCATCAAAATCCGATGGTCTGTCGAGCAGAGTCTTGTCAGAGAACAGAATCGGACCTGAGTTCGGGAATGAAACAACGAAGTTCACGGAAGCCTGGAACAATCTATCTCGTTGAGCTTTGTTTGGGTTCGTCGCGAGTCTTGTGACGTTCTTAACAGAGCCTCTGTTGAAACCAGCAGGAGCAGCCCATTCGTTTGCGTTATAGATTGATCTTGCAACAACACCAGCAACGTCGCCGTTCAGCGGAATCCAACGATATACGTCATTGAACTTATCGTATTGATATTTGTAGCCAGAATCCAAGAAACCATATGTTGAATTATTCAATTGATTTCTGAATGCAATGAGTTGATCAATCGCCTCTGAAGTATCTCCGACGATAATTGAATTGTCGGTGTACTTGACAGGCGAGATAAATGCAACAGCATCGCGTCTAACTTCTGCAACGTTCTGAAGAACGTGTCTCGCAACCGTTGCTGACGCTTTGCCTGTCATTAGCAAAGATGTATCATACTTCTGAGCATCTGCAAAGATCGAGAAAGCAGTCATCAATTCGCCATCAGTTGCTCCATATCCATCAACACCGCCGGACAGTTGATATGTTAGCGGCCGTTTGATAGACTTGAACGATCCAGGCGATGTCTTTGCTCCGATGTTAATGCCAGATCCAGTTACATCCGAAGATACTGGATGATCCATCCACCAAATCCATTTGCTGTCACGCAACGCATTCTTGTAGTAAGCAGCAGTTCCGTCAAATTTCTTGGCATTCGATGCCTTAGACAGATTTTCAAGAACTTCAACTGCTTGTCCGCGAACTCCTGTGATTGCTCCTGTCGCATCGACAATAACAACGTGCAATCCATCATTCGTGCATTCGCTATCAAGAGCTTGATCAGAATCGATCGGAGCTCCGGCAAACAAATCAGCATATTCCCATCTTGCTCTTGCAGTTAGTCCAGAACCAGAGACAGGAGAATTTGATGAGAAAGTCAGAAGTGTATCTGTCTGAATCGATGCAACAGTCAGTGTTACTTTAGATCCTGCATTTAGAATGTCGCTTCCTGCAAGAGTGAAAGTGATGGTATCCCCGACAGCAACTTCGTCTCTGAACAAAGAACCGACACCGGACATCGTCGCCTGGCCAGAAGTTAGAGTAACATCTCCAGATAGAGTTCTTTCAAATCCATTTCTGTCGGCAATAGAAACCTTCAGAGCATTTCCTTTGATGCCTGGATATTTGGCAGCAAAAAGGCCAACTCCATTTGAACCAGCTTGGAATCTAGTTTCCCAATCGGTGAGATTCTTGATAATTGGAGCAGTTCCGGAAACGACCGCGTTTCTTTGAGCCGATGTGTTGACTCGAACAAGTCTCAGATCCGAAGTGTATTGAAGAAAATTCCACGCAGTATAGAATGCCGAATAGTTATTATCGTTCGGTGTGCCAAATCGGCTAACAAGATCTTCTTCGTTAGTCACTTGAATTACGTCTTCGACAGGGCCCCATTCAAATTCACCAGCAAAAGCACCGATCGATGACGCAACAGCAGTTACGCCTGTCGTCAGGTCGGTTTCGGTGAATTCAACGGCAGGTGATAGTTGAAAATATGACATGAGCAATCCTTATTGTTGAATTGTGAATACAGTCTATTTAGCCTTCAGAAGTTGAATGGAGTTTCGTCAATCTCAGTTCCGTTTGTGAAGAAACCAATCGGAAGCTCGTTTTCTTGAATCGAATTGATCTGATTCTTTACAAATTCGAGTCTGAGAGAGACATCAAACAAATTCTTGAAAGCTGTCGTTGTTGTAAGATATCCGAAGTTCACAAGACACATCATCAAATCATCATTCTTTCCATCTTCGGCTTTGAACGTGTTTCCTCTTCTGGCAAATGTTGACATTTCAGAAATGATATCGGCGTCTCGAACTTCTAATTGATCATTTTCAATGATCGTTTTGATTGTGTTGCATCCAACTTGTTTCGTTTTCTTGGTTGTCTTAGCTCCTGGAACGGCTCTAGACCCAAATCCATCGGTAATGTCATCTTTGATCGAGAGATACATGTTCTCATATTCGAGATCATAGAACAGGGCATCCGCCACCTGCTGTCCAAGCGAATTTGTCTCAACAAGAACGAACGCGTTGTTGTACATCTTGGCATAGTGAACAATGACCTCTGGATATGCAAGCGTATAGACAGAGTTGTTCTTGAATCTAGCTACGACCTTGAATGGATTCTTCGTGATGTCGAAAATCACGAAAGCACTGAAGTCTCCGCCTCCGCCCTCTGCTACGTCAACAGTCATGACATAAGATTTGTTCTTACTTGGTCGTTCATAACATTTGAATCCATCATTTGACTCTGCAATAGCTTGAGCAAGCGGAAGCTTTGCAATCTTCTCGCCTTTGATCAGAGTGTTCGATGATCCAAGGAACTCACATAGAATTTCCTGATGGAATTTGACGTCACCGAGAATCAGCCTCTGCTCTTCTAGCCATTTCTCATCACGTTTCGGGTGTTCATACCAATGTCCCTGAACAGCTACGAATCCATTCAAACCAGATTCTGCCTCTACCCACATCTTGTAATAATGGTTCAATCCCTTCGGGGTTGAGACGATGACTAGCTTTGATGTTTGAGAAGATGAAATCGTCGGGAAGACAGATGCAATGAACTCATCGGCCATATTTCCACCAAGGAATGCAAACTCATCAAGAACCAGAAGAGAGATCGATTTTCCGCGAACTGCAGATGGCGATGTTGGTGCGCAGAAGCAGATTGCATCGTTTTCCAGTTCGAAAGATGTCTTGTTCCATTCTTTGATCCCTTGTTGCATCCATTTTGGACACAATTCAATGATCATCTGAACTCTCGAGAAAATTTCTCGAGCGATTGACATCTTGTTTGCTAGAATACAAGCATGAACGGGTTGAGTTGCAAATAGACAATACCAAGCAACGTATCCAGCAACAACAGTTGATTTGCCTGATTGTCTGAATAGTTTAACTAGAACCTTCCGATTACCCTGAATGGCCTTCAGGATCTTTTTCTGATAAGGGAAAGGCTTGAATTTGACAATCCCATCATCAAGTGAGATAATTTTTGCGTAGTTTTCCAAAAAATACTCGACAGACTCTGAGCACTTGGCATATTCATCCGATTGCTCGTCTGTAAATTCAATGACTTCCCCAACTTTCTTGAGGAAGGCATTTCCTTGATATCCAGTATCTTTTTTCTTTGCTACAGCCATTATGTCTCGATCGTAATTCTCATCTCTTCTTTTTGTGAGATAGAACGATAAATTGGACGTCTAGTCTCGACATAGATGATATCACCAGAATTTGTATCTACTTCTGGATTTTGAATTCCTGTGATAATTCCGGTTGCAGATGAGGTTGATCCTGTGACAGTCTGAGAAACAGAAAAATCTGGACCGATATTGGACGGATTTCTGACATACTTCAGAATCTTTGAAGTAGGAGAATAAGAAACAAAAGTTCCTTTTGTACTTCCTTCGCTGATGAGGTTCTCATCATCAACAAAAGACCCAGATACTCCACCTGCGATTGAAATTCCTCGAAGAGCATTGGCAGTCTGAGATGTTAGAAGTGTCTGAGATCCATAAACTTTAGGATTCAGAATCAACCCAAGAATTCGATATTCGTTTTCTTTCAGAGTATCTTCTGACAGATCATCTCCGATCGATGCAGATACAGTGACATAGTATGCAAACAATTCTTCAATTGGATCGTATCCATGACCGTTCTTGGGTGATACAATCGGTGTCAAGATGGCAGGAGAAACATTTGTTCCAGTTGGTTTTGCAATCGCGTATGTGTATCCGGTTCCAACATTCGTGATATTGATAGATTCGATTCTTCCGAGGGCGTCGGTAGTTGCAGTTGCAGTTGCTCCTGTTCCATCACCGATGATTTCAACAGGAAGAGTTGAAGACGTTGCATATCCAGTTCCGGATGAAGCAATTTCAATCACATCAATTGTTCCTGGAATAGCGGTTGACTGAACAAGATATTGATTGTAATATGGAGAGGAAGATCCCGGAGATGTCTTGAATGACTGAACAGGGAGGAAGTTTGCAGATTCGAATCTGAGAACATCAGCGGAGTTGATTGTAAGCATGTACTTCCATCGATATCCATCTGCAGTCATAAAGATGTTCGCAGATGTTCCTGTTGGTTCGACTGTTGATGCTGCTCCGTTGTTATTTGAAATGCATTTGTATACATTGAAATCAGAATTGACAACATAGAAATTGGCATTGGAAAGACCATTTCTTGGAGTATCGGCTCCAGTCACAAGATCAACACCATTCAACTTGATGTTGTCATAATCGTTACGATACATGTCGTAATATCGGCCAGCTGTCCAGTTGATTCTGAAAAATGACTGAGTTACTTCAAGCGAGGCAACTTTTCTGAGTGTCATCATCTCATCTCGAGCCATCTTCTCAAAAACAAGAGAATCTGTCGGAGCTGTTGGAACTGCTTCATCTGCCCATGCAGATGGCTTTGAAACGAAAAGATACAGTGAATTTGCCGGATCGACGAAAAGATCTTTCATCAGTCTGGCATTCTTGATTCTAAGAGTGCTAGTAACGATTGCTGTCATGTTGAATTCCTTATGTGAACGATTTACTTAGATCATCGTCCAAGAGATTTTTTACAGTGATTCTTATCAACAACATCAAGGAATTTGCAGAGATAGCATCCCCATCTTTCTCCTCTGAGTTGAGATCTTGCCGCTCTCGAAGAAAGAGTTTCATCCTCAAATCCTCCGATTGCTGCATTGAAAGCTTGATCTTTTCCTACTGCAATTTTCCACCAACGAGGTCCATCAATAATCATAGATGGAATCATCCAGATATAGCAGAGTAGATCTGCAATCATACAAACAAAGATAATCACAATTCCTGCGGCGATTCTGAAAATCGTTCTAAGAATTGTCTGAAGAAGTTTTCTGAGATCATATACGGCATCTAGAATAAAATTCTTCATATCTTTCTCCTTACCAATTGATTTTAGGAAGCTCTTCGATGAATGACTGGATATCCTTCGGGAGAGATCTAGTTCCATCTTGCATTGATTGAATATTCACGAAGCAATAGTCCCAGATTTGATCTCTCCATAGAACTGCTGCTTTTCCTTCTGCTTTGAACTTAGGAATCGTCGAGTTAGCATAAGTGCATGCTGAAAGGATGTTATCATAACCTTTCTTCTTTGCTTCCGAATCCATATGCAACTGGACAGCTGACATATAACTGTCCTTCATTGCATCGATTCTTTTGATCGCATTCTCCTGAATTGTTCTTTGATCTAGATCAAGAACTTCCCATTGCTGAGAATATACTCCTCGATATAGCTTTGGAGCTTTTTCAATCAAGATTTGAGAATAAGGATCAAAGCTCGGAGGTTCTTTTGCAACGACCTCTGCAAATTCCGGTGGAGGAACAAAAGTCGATCCAAAAGAAACATGAGGATATGACATACGAATTTCCATTTCTGTGAATGGATATTGTTTATCTGATTTTCTGATATATTTCATTTTATCTCACTGATGTGTAAATCACGCCGTTATCTGTTGTTCCGCCTGCATCTCCATCTTCATCAGGAGCTCCAATAATCAAGAACTGACCGTCAAAAGAAATTGCAATATCTGTTCCAAATCCTGAGAATGACTCGCCGCCTGGATCGTTGATATATCGAATCTCTGAAAATACATTTCCTGCTCTCGAATAAACAAATGCAATTCCTCCACCTGAGATCGCCTGAGGTCCAAGAACGAACGATCCTGTAAAAGCAAATAGAAGAGTATTCCCATCTTTAGATAGATAAACTTTAGAGGTGCTTGGATTTCTTTTTTGCTTTGATCCGGGAAGTTTAGCTTGCTGAGTCCAAGTTGATCCGGAACGTGTATGAATATAAGCCGCTCCTCTATTTGGAGATCCTCCATCTGTAGCTTCTCCGATGTATACTTGCGGAGACGTTACCGCAATCGTGTTTCCATCATTTGAAATTGATACAGAATCTCCGAATCTATCATTTGCAACCCCAGCCGAATCGAAAATCTTAGCTTGCTGAGTCCAAGTCGATCCAGACCTTGTATAGACATAGACTGCTCCAGAAAGCAAACCGCTCTGGCCAGAATCAACTGTTGATCCGATCACTAAGGTGCTTCCATCACCAGATAGTGATACACTTTTTCCAAAATATGAATT
>Ga0255220_1000179_pt1 | contig 27699 bp, 20 predicted proteins | sample Miss_Colum_RepB__FD_188423 | JGI IMG/M metagenome (GOLD analysis project Ga0255220, IMG submission 188423) | Freshwater microbial communities from Mississippi River, Louisiana, United States - Miss_Colum_RepB_8d | ecosystem: Environmental > Aquatic > Freshwater > River | place: USA: Louisiana...
TGCTGTGGACGGCCTGCTTCGGGCTGTCCGTGCTGCTGGCCGATAGCGCCCGCGCCGCGGCGTACTACCTGCTGCCGGCCCGCACCTTCGAGCTGCTGCTGGGGGCCGGCGTGGCGCTGTACGGCGCCCGGGCCGCCGCCCTGAGCCGCCTGCAGGCGCAGACGCTTGCCCTGGCCGGACTGCTGCTCATCCTGGCCACCGCCCTGCTGCTGGACGCCGACGCCCACTTCCCTGGCTACAACGCCCTGTGGCCCACCGCCGGCAGCGCCATGATCCTGCTGGCCGGCATGCATCACGCTGACACCGCCGTGGCGCGTCTGCTGAGTCTGCGCCCGCTGGTGCTGCTGGGAGGGCTGTCGTATTCGCTGTATCTGTGGCACTGGCCGCCCGTGGCTCTGCTGCACTACCAGCTCATCGAGATCACCTGGCCCCTGCGCCTGGGGATGTTCGCCGCGGCGCTCGGCCTGTCCTGGCTCACCTTCCACTTCGTCGAGCAGCGCTGGCGTTATCGGCCCTGGAACCTGCAACAGTGCGCCGTGCGGCTGTTGCTGCTGCCCGCGCTGGCGCTGTGGGTGGTGCAGTCCACCATCCGCCTGGCGGACGACCTCAGTTTCCGCATCGCGCCCGAGCGTCGCGAGCTCTACCGCATCATCGCCCAGCACAATGCCGCCGACCTCCACGAGCCCTGTTTCAAGGGCGACGAGTACGCCTTCGATCAGAGCGAGGCCTGCCTGTTCGGCGCCCCCACCCCGGCCAGCGGGCCGAGCAGTGTGCTGATCGGGGATTCCCACGCCATTCACCTGATCGGCTTCATGGAGGAATTCCTGGCCGAAGCGGGCGAGTCCCTGCTGCTGGTGACGCGGGCTTCCAATCCCTTCGTGCGCGCCGATCAGACCGCCGCGGCCTTCGAGGGCAATCAGGAGAAGATCGACCGCAACACCGCGCTGCAGGCCTGGCTGAGCCAGCGCCCGCTCACGGTGTACATGGGCGCCTGGTGGAATGCCTATCTCGAGAACCCGGCCTTCGAGGGCTATTTCCTCGACGCCATTCAATGGCTGCTGGAGCAGAACCATCGCGTGGTGATGCTGGAAGATGTGCCCGAGCTGCCCTCGGCCACCTATGCCCACTGCCTGCTCAAGAACATGGAGGACTGCAGCATCGACGCCGCCGTGGTGCGCGAGCGCGGGGCCGCGTTCGAACGCTTCAAGGCCACGGCACAGCAGCGCTTCCCGCAGCTGCAGTGGATCAACCCGGCCGCCGTGCTGTGTGACGAGGCCCGCTGCCAGACCACGCTCGATGGCACGCCGCTGTACCGCGACGAGAGCCACCTCAACAACATCGGCGCCGCGCTGATCGGCCAGCGCTACCGCGCGCAGTTCGGCAATCCCCTGCTGCAGACCCCTGCCGCGCCCTGAGGCGGCCTGGCCCGAGTGACAATTTGTGGCTGTTTGCACGATCCTTTCATGCTAACTTGCCGCCCGACCATTCAGAGGGGCAACCAAGCCCCCGGCCACATAAAAACACAGCAATCCCCGGTGGAGAGAACGCAATGCCTGTTATCCGATTCCTGCCCGGCCTGCTCGCCTGCCTGCTCGCTTTCGCCATGCCCGCAGCCAGCTATGCAGCCGACGCAGCCCCCAGCCTGTCCATCCCCCTTCTGAACCAGGAACCTGAACTGAGCGATTTCGCCGGCATGAGCCCGAGCACCGCGCTGGCCCGGCAGATGGCGAAGATGGAAAATTTTGTCCAGCGCGAGCCCACCGACGGGGCGCCCGCGTCCCAGCGCACCGAGGTGTATCTGGGCTATGACCAGCGCGCGCTCTATGCCGTGTTCCTGGCGTTCGATACCGATCCTTCCCAGATCCGCGCCAACCTTGCCTCGCGCGAGAACATCAGCGGCGACGACACCGTCGAGCTGACCATCGACACCTTCAACGATCAGCGCACCGCCTACACCTTCCGCGTCACGCCCCTGGGCGTGCAGTGGGACGCGCGCTGGACGGAGGGTTTCTCCAACCGCGCCGGTTTCGACACCACCTGGGAAGCCGTGTGGGACAGCGACGGCGAAGTGAACGAGCAGGGCTACATGGTGCGCATCCGCGTACCGCTGCGTGGCCTGCGTTTCCCGGCCGTGCAGGACCAGGTGTGGCGCGTGCAGGCCAGCCGCCAGATTCCGCGTCTGAGCGAAGAAAGCTTCTGGCCGCCCTACTCCATCGCCATCGACGGCCGTCTGAACCAGACCGCCCTGCTCACCGGCATTCGCAACGTGGAGCCCGGCAGCAACACCCAGATCATCCCCTTCGTGTTCGCCCGTGACGTGGAAGCGCTGGACCTGCGCGCTCCCGGCGGCCCGCTCATGGCCAGCGACAAGGAATACGACGTGGGCGTGGACGCCAAGTTCGTGTTCAACGACTCCTGGGTGCTGGACCTGACCCTGAACCCCGACTTCAGCCAGGTGGAATCCGACGAACCCCAGGTGACGGTGAACGAGCGTTTCGAAGTGCAGTACCCGGAGCGCCGCCCGTTCTTCGTGGAGAACGCCGACTTCTTCGCCACCGACTCGATCCTGCTGTTCACGCGCCGCATCGTCGACCCGGAAATGGGCATGCGCTTCACCGGCCGCTCCGGCCCCTGGGGCTTCGGCACCATCCTGATCAACGACGAGGCACCGGGACTGAACCGTGCTGCGACCGACCCACTCAGGGGCGAGAAAGCCACCATCGGCGTGGTGCGCGCCTACCGCGACCTGCAGGGTCAGGACCGCATCGGCATGCTGCTCACCGACCGTGAACTGGCCGAGGGCTACAACCGCGTGCTGAGCGTGGACGGCAAGTTCCGCATCAACACCAACTGGGTGACCAACCTGGAATTCATCGGCACCGACACCGAGCCCACCTTCGGCGGGGCGGAACTCACCGGCATCCAGCGCAATATCCGCGTGGACCGCGTGGGTCGTGGCTACAACACCCACTTCCACTTTGTGGACACCGACGCCGACTTCCGCACCCAGCTGGGCTTCCAGAACCGCTTCTTCAAGTCCGACATCTCCGGCATTCACTGGCGCAATGACTACCAGTTCTATCCCGAGAATTCCTCGCTGAACAACTGGGCGCCAGGGGCCATGTTCGTGTATCAGGACGACAAGGACGGTACCAAGGTGTACTCCGAAGTGTCGCCGAGCTTGAACTGGGTCTTCGCCACCAGCCGCATCACCCTGGGCGCGCAGGACGTGACCGAAGTGCTGCGTCCCATCGACTTCGCGGGCCTGACCCGCCCGGTGGCCTACCGCTACGACAATTTGAACGCGCGTTACCGCAACACCGCACTCTCCACGCTGACCTTCGACGTGAGCTACCGCAACGGCAGCGCGCTGAACCTGGTGCCGCGTCGCGGCACACTGCCCTCGGTGGCCGACACCCAGCGTCTGGATGTCAGCGTGCTGTGGCGCCCGATCGAGCGTCTGCGCGTGGACAACTCCTATGTCACCACGGAGCTGGACGGCCGCGGCGGCAAGGTGTTCACCAACGAGATCTTCCGCAGCAGCTGGAACTATCAGTTCACGCGCGAGATGTCGCTGCGTTTCATCACGCAGTACGAGAACACCGACGCCGGCCCGAACACGCGCCTGGTGGACGACAAGAACCTGAACTTCGACATCCTGCTGCGCTACGTGATCAACCCGTGGTCGGCGCTCTACGTGGGCTACAACAGCAACCAGAGCAACTTCGACATCATCGAGGTGGAGGACGAGCGTGAAGTGGTGGTCACCAACGACCTGAAGAATGACGGCGACCAGATCTTCGTGAAGTTCTCGTACATGTTCCAGCCCTGAGCCGCAGGAGCGGGCCTGTGGGAGAGGGCCTGTGGGAGCGGGCCCGGCCCGCGATCCGATCCGTCACTTGGTCTTTGACCCGGCCCCGGGCGGCGGGCACCGCGTTCTGCGACTGACCCGCACCCCTCCCGGGTGCCCTCCCATCGCCAGGAGCCTCGGTCTCCTGGCTCACTCGGTGCGGGTCTCTTATGTCGCTGAACGCGGTGCCCGCCGCCCGGGGCCTCTTTTTGTGCCATTCGATTGGCACTGTTCGCTTGCAAGCAAGCTCCCACCGACCTGTTCCTGGGAGCCCGCTTCACAGCCCTGTCACACACCCCGGCTACAGTGCAGTTTTCCGCTGACTGTCGCCGGGTGTTGTCCATGTTCCGCGTCCTCTCCTGCCTTGCCTTGCCCCTGTTGCTTGTCTGCTGCACTCCTGCATTTGCTCAGCCCACCGATGCTGCCGGCTGGTACGAACAAGGCCGTCAGGCCCTGGAAGCGGCCCGCGCCCGCACGCCGAACAACGGCAAGGCGCGCAATGTCATTCTTTTCGTGGGCGACGGCATGGGCGTGTCCACCGTCACCGCCGCACGCATCCTGGAAGGGCAACAGCGCCAGGTCGACGGCGAAGGCAATCGCCTGCATTTCGAGACGCTGCCGTACCTGGCGCACTCCGTCACTGCCAGCGCCAATCAGCAGACTTCCGATTCCGCCCCCACCGCCACCGCCATGGTGACCGGCATCAAGGCCAATGACGGCGCGCTGTCTGTGACGCAGGCCGTGGCGCGCAATGAGGCCGACGCCGGCGTGATTGCCGCCAACAGTGTGACGACCATTCTGGAACAGGCAGAACAGCGCGGCATGGCCACCGGCCTGGTGTCCACCGCCCGCATCACCCACGCCACCCCGGCGGCCAACTACGCGCACATCGCCAACCGCGACTGGGAAGGCGATGCCGCGCTGCCGGCCGGCGCCACCGTGAAGGACATCGCGCGGCAATTGCTGGAGTTCACCCACGGCGACGGCGTGGACGTGGTGCTGGGCGGTGGCCGCAGCTTCTTCCTGCCTACGCAGAGCCAGGACCCGGAGTACCCCGCGCTGACTGGCAAGCGCACCGACAGTCGCGACCTCACCCAGGAATGGCTGGCGCGGCCCGGCGCCCGCTATGTGTGGAACCTGGCACAGTTCGAGGCGCTGGATCTGCGCGCGCACGGTCCCGTGCTGGGCCTGTTCGAGCACTCGCACATGAAGTACGAGGCCGACCGCGCGCAGGACGGCGCCGGCGAACCCAGCCTGGCCGAGATGACCCGCACAGCCATTGAATTGCTGCAGCAGAACGCCAACGGCTATTACCTGATGGTGGAAGCCGGCCGCATCGACCACGCCCACCACGCCGGCAATGCCTATCGCGCGCTGACCGACACCATCGCCCTGTCGGAAGCGGTGGCCGTGGCGCGGGAGCTGAGCAGCGAGGAGGACACGCTGATCATCGTCACCGCCGATCACAGCCATGTGTTCACGCTGGCGGGCTACCCCATGCGCGGCAATCCGATCCTGGGCCTGGCGGCCACCGAGGCCGGCCCGATGAAGGATGCCATGGGCCTGCCCTACACCACGCTGGGCTATGCCAACGGGCCGGGCTATGTGGGTGATGGCGACCGCCATGAGTTCACGGGCGAGGACGGTCAGTACCGCGCGGCGCAGTTCACGGGCGACAAGGCACGTCCGGACCTGAGTGCGGTGGCGACGACGGCGCCGGACTATGTGCAGGAGAGCGCGGTGCCGATGCTGAACGAGACGCACGCGGGGGAGGATGTGGCGATCTACGCCTCGGGGCCGAAGGCGCACTATTTCAGCGGCACACTGGAACAGAATGTCATTTACCACATCATGGCGGAGGCGCTGGAGTTGCGCTGAGCCTGTGGGAGCGGGCCCTGCCCGCGATCCGGTTCGCCGCCTGGTCTTCGACCCGGCCCCAGGCGGCGGGCACCGCGTTCTGCGACTGACCCGCACCCCTCCCGGGTGCCCTCGCATCGCCAGGAGCCTCGGTCTCCTGGCTCACTCGGTGCGGGTCTCTTATGTCGCTGAACGCGGTACCCGCCGCCCGGGGCCTCTTCTTGTGCCATCCGATTGGCATCGTTCGCGGGCAGGCTCGCGCTGATGCGCAACCAGAGCGAGTATGACCCGCGCAGACGAGTACAAGCGCAGACTTTGATGCCTTGTTGAAGTCAGGTCGCAGGCCGGGGTGTGGTCGGGCAGGACCGTGGGCCGGTAGTGCTGATCAAAGTCTGACTTGGCAGTTGATCAGAGACATGGAATCTCCCACAGGCGCCGCCCCGCCTCTGACCGACGACCTGGCACCCCCGCCCTGCGTTTACCTGCGCAACTTCCCCAGCAACAACAATCCCCCCACCTGCAGCGGGATCAGCAGCGCCAGCGTCCACACCGACGCCGTGAACCCCGCAAGCACATAACCCCCGATGCACAGCACGCCGTTGGCCAGCGCATAGGGCAGCTGCGTCTGGAAGTGTTCGAAGGCATCGCAGCCCGCGCCGGTGGACGACAGGATCGTCGTCTCGGAGATCGGCGAGCAGTGATCGCCGAACAGCCCGCCCGAAAGCACAGCGCCAATGCACACATACAGCGGCGCATCGACGGCCACGGTAGCCGGCAGGGCCAGCGGCAGCATGATGGCGAAGGTGCCCCAGGACGAACCCGTGGCGAAGGAAATGCTGCAGGACACCAGGAAGATCATCACCGGCAAGGCCCACGGCGCCGCATTCTCGGCCGCCAGCGTCGCCACGTAGACATCGCCGCCCAGCGCCGTGGTCATGTCCCCCATGGCCCAGGCCAGCAGCAGCATGATCGCCACCAGCATCATGCGGCTCATGCCTTCCAGATAGACCTGCACGCTCGCCATCACGCGCTGCGCGCCGACGAAGGCCATGAGCAGGATCAGCGCCACCGCCGCGCTCAGATACGCGGTGGAAAGCCCCGCGCGAAAATCCGCACCGCTGACTCGCCCGAACGGAAAGCCCAGTGGCACCAGCGTCCACAACAGCACCACGAACAGCACCAGCAGAGGCAGCCAGATGAAGGACGCCCGCGCCTTGTCCGTGGCCCCCTGGGCAGGTGCATTCAGCGCCGCACTGGCGGCTTCCTCCGGCGTCAGGCCGCTCTCGGCCGCGCGGCGCTCGGAGCGCGCCATCGGCCCGAACTCCACGCCCGTGAGCGCCAGCAGCGGCACCGCGAACACGGCCAGCCAGGCATAGAACTGGAACGGCAGCGCGCTCACCAGCGCCTGGAAGTCGGACTGCTCGATGCCCAGGGCCGTGAACTGCTGTTCCAGCAGGCTCATGATGTAGACGCCCCAGCCGATGAAGGGCACCAGAATTGCGACCGGCGAGGCGGTCGAATCGATGATGTAGGCCAGCTTGGCGCGCGACACCCGCAGGTGGTCGGCCATGGGACGAAAGGTAGGACCGACGATCAGCGGCGTGCCCAGGTCGGAAAAGAAAATGACGATGCCACCAATCCACGCCGAGATCTGCAGCCGCGTCTTCGTGGTGATGTAGCGCGCCACCTTCGCCGCAAACGCCGCCCCGCCGCCCGAGCGTTCCATCAGCGCCACGAAGCCCCCGATGAAGCCCAGCAGCACCAGCACCCCGGCGTTGTAGCTGTCGGTGACCTGGGGCACCAGATAGTCCCGCACCATCAGGCTCATGCCCCCCAGCAGGGCAGGCCCTTCGATCATCAACACGCCCGCGAACAGGCCGACGAAGAGGCCGAAGATCACATTGCGCAGGCTGATGGAGATGACGAGGGCGAGCAGGACGGGCACGAGACTGAAGATATCGGGGGCAGTGGCTGGCATGAGCGTTCCAGGGGATGAGGGTCGGTGCCGCATCATACCCCAGAGCACGCGTCGCACGCCCCACCTGTGGGAGCGCTCTTGCCCGCGAACCCGCGCACCGCCACACTACGACGAAGTCCACTCAGTTGTTGTCGCCCATGAAACCAGCGCTTGCCCTCCTCCTTCTGCTTCTCGGCCTGCTCAGCCTCCCCACTCTGGCCCAGGACCCTGCCGACCCCGCCTGGCGCCGCTTCCAGCACGATCTCGGCACGCCCGCGCCCCTCGGCGCCCATGCCGACCACGCGCTGGGCACTGCCGTGACACGCCCCTTTCCCGCCGTGGACGTTGCGGCCGTGATCCCGCGCAAATACCTGCTGGGTGCCGACTTGTTTGAAGAGCGCGCGCTGTCGGTGGACAACAGCATCGGCTGTTTCATCTGCCACGCCGGGCCGCTCAGCGGCACCGATGGCCGCACGATTCCCAGCGGCGTGGGCCGCGCGCCCGGCAAGGTGAACGCGCCCACCACGTTCAACGCCGCCTTCAATTTCCGCCAGTTCTGGAATGGCCGCGCCATTACGCTGGCCGATCAGGCCACCATGCCCATCGTCACGCCCCACGAAATGGCGAACACGCTCGACGCCGTGCTGGCCATGCTGCGTGACGACGCGGGCTATGCCGAAGACTTCCGCGCGCTCTACCCCGACGGCGTGAGCGCCGAGAATCTGGCCGACGCCCTCGCCCACTTCGAACGCAGTGCGTTCGCCGTTACCGACACGCCTTTCCAGCGTTTTCTGCAGGGCGACACCGATGCCCTCACGGCGCAGGAGCAGCGCGGCTGGCAGCGCTTCCAGGCCATTGGCTGCAGCAGCTGCCACAACGGCATCACCCTGGGCGGCAATTCCTATCAGAAGCTTGGCGCGTTCACGCCCTGGTTCCCCGCGGTGCGCGAACCCGGCCCCAACGACGCCGGCCTGGCCGAGCGCACGGCCCGCGAGCGCGACCTCTACGTGGTGAAAGTGCCCAGCCTGCACACTGTGGCCGTGACCGAGCCGTATCTGCACGACGGCAGTCTGGACAGCCTGCAGAGCGTGACCACCGCCATGGCCCGGCATCAGCTGGGCAGAGAATTGAGTGAGGAAGACCTGAGCGACATCGTCGCGTTTCTGGTGGCCCTGAACGGCCCGCCCGAAGGGCTGCGCCTGGAGTCCGAGATTGCCGCGCGGGCGCAAATGGAATCGTGTGGGAGCGAGCCTGGTGGGAGCGAGCCCGCTCGCGCCCCATGCTGGCACACCCCCACCGTGCCCCACACCACCGCCTACACCACCACGCACGCCGCCCTGCTGCCGCTGCACGCCCGCCTGCTGGCCGCCGCCGAGGCCATCGATGCGGGCCAGGTGGCCCACTTCGACTTTCTGCAGGCCGAGCATCTGGAGCTGATCCGCCACGCCCGCGCCCTGCAGCATCCGCCTGCCGAGTTCGACGCCACGCGCCGCGTGTGTCTGCAGACCGGTGCCTCGCGCGTGCTGCAGGAAGTGATGCTGCTGGAGCTGCCCATCGCCGACTTCCTGCAGGCCCGCGCCATGCTCGGCGTGCTCGATGCACACGAGGCCGAGCCCGCGCCGGACTCGCCCTCGGCCGCCACCCAGCAGCGCCTGCGTGCGGAGCTTGCGGCAGAAGCCGAGCAGGCGCTGCAAGCCCTGAACGACGCGCCGCTCAGCGCTGCCGTGAGCCTGCTCGATGCCTGCGCCCGCTAGTCAGCACGGGTACCGAACGCAAGGCGCCCGGTGGCCCACTCAGAGATATTCCAGGCCCGTCTGCGCCAGCCCCACCAGTCCGATGTTCGCTGCGTTGATGTCGGAGTTCGCCGCCAGCACCGTCAGCGCAGACTGACAGCCTCGTATAAACCTGGAAGCGTCCCTTTCAATAGGCGGACTGATGGTAACGAAGCGCATCACGGTGTGCCATGAACGAAATCTGGCCGGCGCCACCCCACACCCTCCTGGCGCGGACCCGCTGGCTGGCTTGTTGCGGGGATGCCCCTTATAATCGCCGCTCCTCGCAAGTCGGGCCTATAGCTCAGTTGGTTAGAGCAGCGGACTCATAATCCGTTGGTCCCTGGTTCAAGTCCAGGTGGGCCCACCATATTACGTTATAATTCAATAGCTTATAAAATTCAGAGCACTCAAAAACTGCTTACACAGTGCTTACACACCGTAAGTCGCTGCTGTTCGCTAACTGAACTAACGCGCAGATAGGCAGAAAGTGCTGGGTCATTACACGGGCGCAATGAAATCGATGACACGCAGGAGTTGTATTACCCGGCCATCATGCGCGCCTTTGTGGCGACAGGATTTGATGGGTATGTGGCCCAGGAGTTTATTCCGCGAAGGCCATAGCAATCTGCGACGTCTGATTACTAACGGTGGTGTTACTGAGGCCGGTGGAAGCGACCCAGATAGACTGATTTGCCCAGCACGTGCCCTTCCATCGCTGCCATTACCGCGTCTCGGGTAGCAATAGGATCATCGGTGGCGGTTACATTGACCACGGTGTCCAGTGCATAGACTTCGAACATGTAATGATGTCTGGGGCGTGTGGCGGGCGCACCCGGACCACGGTAGACGCGACCTGTGGCACTGATTTGTGATGCGCCATTGGGTAGTTGGTCACCAGCGGGTTGGCCCTCTGCCAGTCCGGTCGCATCACCGGGGATATTCCAGACCACCCAATGCACCTGAGTTTTGGTGCCACGGTTAGGCGCAAAATCCAGATCTTCCATGTTGACAACAAAACTCTGGGTACCGGCAGGCACATTGATCCAGCTCAGTGCTGGTGACGTGCCACCGCCAGGTGCAGCACCTTCAGAGGCCTGGGTAAAGCGCACGGGGATGTCTGCACCGTCTTCAAAACCATCAACCTCCAGTATGAAGTTGGCGGGTGCTTGTGCCAGGGCCGCACTGCCCATTGCGCTCATGGCTAACACTGCAAAAGCCTCTTTAATAACATTCATGGTTCACTCCTGTTTGTTGTCGGTAAGCTGATCAATCTCGGCGTTATGGCGTCAGGGTAAGTCGTCAGATCATAAAAAAACCCGGGTTGCCAAGGAAGCTTTTGCAGGTCAGCCTATCAAAAACAAATAGTTACGAATGTATCGTGCCGCTCATAATCTGACTCCAGTACCTACTGAACTGAACTCACGTTATCGGAAGGAATCCGATCAATAAGCTTGTTAAGTGGGTCTATCCCGACAGTCTCTGGTGGTGATGAGACTGTCACCGTTATCTGCTGCTGATTGCTGTCAATCAGGTGCTTCTGCAGGTACAGAATCTCAGGCACGCCGGTAACCGCATCCTCCGCGCCAAACACACCCACATCTACCCAATCCCGGATAGTGATTTCACTTTCTTCACCGCCACCGGTGGCTTCAAACTTATGGGCACTGACATCAATCGTCACTTGGTACTGACCATCAGCCAGCTCTGTGACCTGTGAATCACTCACGCGCATGTCAAACAACACAATACGCTCCAGCATATCGGTGATCACACTCTGATACTCCTCGGGTGTGTGCGCACGAATACTAATGATCAGATCACGTGTTGTGGGGTAGGGCGCTTCGCCAAAGGCAAATTTGTCCAGAAAGTCAGCCAAGGCCCGGTTCATATTGTCTTCGCCGATATAGTCTTTGATGGCGTATAACACCAGACTGCCTTTTCGATAATGAATATAGGGCTGATTCTCCACCAGATACAATGGCATCTCATCAATAGCCTCGCCTCCACGACCTTGTAGATACCGATCCAGCTCAAAGGCCAGGAATCGTTTCATATGGTCGGCACCATACTCGCGCTCCATCGCCATCAATGCAGAATATTGCGCCAGTGACTCCACAATCATAGTGGATCCCTGAACATCAGCACCAATCACCTGATGGCCCCACCACTGATGCGCCAGTTCGTGTGCAGTCACATAAAACACGTAGTCGATTTCTTTGGGATCTCTCAGGTCAGCAATAAACCCGATGGCCTCTGAAAACGGAATGGTGTTTGGAAATGCCTGTGCAAACGAGCCCTGAAAACGCGGGAATTCCAGAATGCGGAACTGACGATACTGATACGGTGAAAAGTTCTCTGTAAAATAATCCAGCGAGTTTTTGGTGGAGCGAATCATGGTGTCGATGTTATAGTCGTGCACGTAATAAACTTCGATGGCAACCTCTTCGCCGGTCGGACTGGTCCAGATGTCTTTTTTAACCTCAAAATCGGCAGACATAAAAGAATAGAAGTTCCAGATCGGTGCATCCATACGGTAATGGAAGTATCGCCTGTCATTTTCTTGCCACTCACGAATCAGATAGCCGGGTGCCAGCGCGATTTGCTCGGACGATGTCGACACAATGGTTTCAAAGTTAGCCCGATTTGCACCACCCAAACCGCTTTTCATCAAGGCTTCCGCGTCATCAATACTGGCTGCACGTTGCACAGGCGGCAGCTCAAATCGTCTGCGCACGTTGTTATCCTGCAGTTCCTGCGAGCGCTGATACCCGATATGCGGAAATGCCGCGCCATTGTTGAAAAACGTGCCGTTGGAGGTCAGTTCCGACCCGTGTCCATTATTGGCAAAGCCCGGTGTGGTCCACGCCACATCAAAATCCATGGTCAGGTCGGACCCCGCTGCCATCGGTGTTCTCAGTTTATAAATTCGATAGCCCAGTTCCTCGTCACTATGTGTCAGCGTAGCACCGGGGATGTCGAGCATTTGCAGGTCAAGATATGGCATCAGACTGATATGGATCTCGCTGATAGCCTCGGTGGACGCATTGCTCAAGCTGTAGCGTCCCTTGATCATCACATCGCGTGAGTCTGGGAAAATATCCACCTCGGCGTACACGCTGATGACCGAGGGTTGCGCAATATTAGCATTTGCCTGATAGCGTTTTTCGTAGTCAGCCTGCCTTCGTTCACGATCACGAAAAGTGCTGTAATCATTCAGCACGTTAGTGTTGTAGTAGATCCAGGCGCCGGTCATAACAAACAATACGCTGACAACACCAAAGGACGTCAGCATGGGTGGTGTCAGGCGTTGGCGTGCAACTTTAAGGCGGTTACGCCAATCGTCCTCAATGCCGCGTGGCCACAACAATTGAACCACCAACAACAGGAGACAGCCAAACAGTCCCCAGTACAGTGTTTGCCACAGGTAAGGAACCAGATTGTGTCCATAACCGGTAAAGGACGAGTACACCGGAGTCAGCATGCGCATGCGATACAAGGCGTGTTCCAGACCCACTTGCGGGGCCGCCATCAGGAACACCACATAAATCACCATCAAGGCCATGGCAAAAAATTTGTTGCGCGTCAGGATGTAGGCAAAAATCGCCAACACCATCATCAGGTAAATCGGAAACTGGAAAAAGAACAACAAGCCGGCAAGATAATGCAGCAGTTCAATTTCGTAATACCCGCGGGAAAGTTGAACGCCGATGCCCGCCAGCATGGCCGATAACATCATTGCCGCAATTACCAGGGTAAGCGCAGAAAACTTGGCTGAAAGCATGACCCAGTTCTGGAAGGGCATTGCATCCACAATACCCGCCATGCGCACCTGTCGCTCGCGCACCATCAATTCACCGGCGTAATACACCAGCACAAACAGCAAAGACAACGAGAACGCGCCATTGATGATATCCACCATAATGGCCGTTGTCGGGTACACGGCGGTGCCAAACATGTTGCCCAAATTGCCGGCAGTGTTGGCTACAATCATCACCAGACCCATCAGTAGCAGAATCAGAAATGCGGTGCTGCGCACAATACTTTTTACTTCAAGACGGGTTTGAGACCAGAATTGTTGCAGTTGTGTTGTAATTCCGAAGTGTTGCTGTACACGAGGTAATGCCGCAGGTACCGACGCTGATGACGGCAAATCCATCATTAGCAGCTCAGTTTTTTTGCGCTGCTTGCGTGAAGGGTTGATGTTAAACGGATACAGCAGCGATGCCAGCCCTAAGAAGGCAAAAGCAATCAGCATCCAGAAAATGCGATTTACCAGAAAGGCACCTTCAACGGCGGGAAGCAGTGAGTTTTTCTCAAATACTGTCCAGTAACGGGTGACTTCCAGCAGTGCAGTGGCACCGAAGGGATCAAGAATACTGATCGCTTCAACGGTGGCTGGCTCATTAAAGGTTTCCAGCAAAAACGTCAGCATTAACAAGGCGACCATGCCGGTGTAGGTAGCCATCATGCTTCGAGTTGCCGTAGCGATACAAAACAGAATGCTCGAACAAATAACCAGATTGGGTAGACCTACCAACAAGATGCTGTACAGGTAAGCTTCAGCATTAAATGCACCAATGCGTTCCTGATCCAGCCACGGCATAAATTCACCGACCAATACACCCAGTGCAGCCGCCAGAAAAATACCTGCTGCAAATACAAATGAGCCTGCAAAGCGGCCATATACGTACTCAAATTTACGTACGGGCGTAGATAAAAACAGCTCAGCCATTTTTAGCTCGTGATCGCGTATGACACCGTTGGCCGCAAAGGCAATCGCGCCCAATAAAGTGATTACCGACAAGGTGCTGAGCTGCATCAGAATTGCAAAAGGGGAATTGATATTAACGTTACTGAAATCGCCACCAAGTTGTACGCCATCGGTGGTGACGCCCAGAAAGGACAACAGGAAAAACACGCCAGAAAGCACGTAAAAAAGATACTGGCGACGGTGAAAATTCATTTCAAATGTTGCGATAGTCCAAAACATGACAGCGCTCCTCCTGGCCTCGGCCTTAAACCGCGACCTTGATGTCATGTTTGATCAGTGTGGAGAAATACACATCTTCCAGATCCACCTCTTGTGGCTCAAAACCCGCCGGTTGCGAGTCACTGATCACATGGATCACCGTCTCTCCTTCGGTCAGGTGTGACAGAATTACCTGATATTGCTGCTGGTACTCAACCATGGCTTCGCGTTTGACACGCTTGCGCCAGATACTGCCACGCAGGCGGTCTATCACCTCGCGTGGACGCCCACTAAGCAGAATTTCACCCTTGCCCATGATGGCCATGTTGGGGCACAGGTCGCTGACATCTTCCACAATATGAGTCGACAGAATCACCACAATGTTCTCGCCGATTTCTGCCAGCAGATTGTGAAAGCGGTTGCGCTCTGAAGGGTCAAGTCCAGCCGTAGGTTCGTCCACAATGATCAGTCTGGGATTGCCAATCAAGGCCTGGGCGATACCAAAACGCTGCTTCATGCCGCCGGAAAACGTGTCGATGGCCTTTTTCCTGACATCATACAAATTGGTTTTGTGCAGCAGACTGTCCACCATGTCGCGACGCTCCGCCCGATTGCTGACTCCCTTTAAAATGGCAAAGTGATCGAGCATGTCTAAAGGAGTCATTTTTGGGTAACTGCCAAAGTCCTGGGGCAAGTAACCAAGCACTCTGCGCAAAGTGTCTTTGTCTTCAAGAATGTTGATGTTGTCAAGAAACGCAGTGCCACTGTCTGCTTCCTGCAAGGTTGCCAGCGTGCGCATCAACGATGACTTGCCTGCGCCATTCGGCCCGAGCAGGCCAAACATGCCCGTGGGAATATCCAGTGTGATGTTGTTGAGGGCGCGTACGCCATTTTTGTAGGTTTTGGAGAGGCCGTTGATGACGAGCATGCTGGTAGATTCCTTCTTTGTTCGTTGCAGTCAGTGTTTTACGGGGTGCCAGACCGTGAAGCCGGAAACAGGTTCGGCCTGCACGTGATATCAATCAGCGACGGCAATATCCAAGCCAACATTTAATTCATGGATTTTGCTCGAATATAAGTCCTGACCGGGCAGGTGTGGCAGTGAAAGTCACCAACTATTGGCATTTCCTACTGCATTCGATCTGCCGCGCTGCTATCACGAATCGCCTTGAATTCATTGCCATCAAACCAGTTTGGCCAGCTATTTTCATGACTCAAGCGATGCCCGACAGCAAAACACAGATCAATGTCCATCACCAGGCCGCGCAGATCCCAGCTTGGATCATGTTCATCTGCAGGCGAGTGATAACGGTTATCCACATAATCCTGCGATTGAGCGGCACCCCATTCCGGGCCATGCTCGGTACTGTCCTGACCGGAATTGGCGTACAACGCTGGCACGCCATGACGGGCAAAATTCAAGTGGTCGGAGCGTTAATAATAACCGCGTTCCGGGTTAGGCTCGGCGGCGATATAAGGACTGGCAAGCCCCCGATATTCGAGACACTCGATAGCGTTACACTAACGCAATCAAGAGATGTCTGAACATATCTGCAAAACGCTATCCCGAAGATTTCAAGATTGAAGCAGTAAAGCAAGTCACTGATCGAGGTTACAAAGTCGCCGAGGTCGCGCAGCGACTCGGTGTAACCGTAAAGAGCATGCATGACTGGATCAACAAATACGGCAGCCACACCAATCAGCATCAGACTGTTTCCAGCCAGCAGGACGAGATCCGCAAACTCAAAGCGAAGCTGCGCCGGGTGACCGAGGAGCGCGACATCCTAAAGGAGGCCGCCGCGTACTTTGCCGGGGAGTCAAAGAAAAGTACGCGTTCATAAAGCAATGGCTCACGCATTTCTCAGTGGCTGCAATGTGTCGCGTGCTGGAGATTGAGAGGACTGGGTTCTATGCCTGGCTGGCCGAGCCGGTCAGCCCACGAGCAAAAGACAATGCAGAACTGATTGCTCAGATCAAACAGTACTGGCTCGAAAGCGGCTGCATTTATGGCTACCGCAACATCACCAAAGACATGCGCGACGGCGGCTTTGCCTGCAGCGAGAATCGGGTGTACAGACTGATGCGGGAAGCTCAGATTGCCTCAGCGCGTGGCTACAAGCGCCACCCAGGGTTCAAGGGCGGGCTGCTCAGTGCAGTAGCCTCCAACACGCTCAATCGTGAGTTTGAAGTTGACGCTCCGAACAAGGTTTGGGTAACAGACTTCACGTACATCCGCACTCATGAAGGCTGGCTGTACCTGACCGTGGTACTTGACCTGTTTTCGAGGCAAGTGATTGGGTGGAGCATGAAGAGCAATCCGAGATCAGACCTGGTGATTGATGCACTGTTGATGGCGCTGTGGCGACGCAAACCAAAAGAGAAAGTGCTCGTGCATTCCGACCAGGGCGTTCAGTACACCAGCAGCGACTGGCGAAAATTGTTGAGCGATCACAACCTGCAAGCGAGCATGAGCCGGCGCGGCAATTGCCATGACAATGCAGTGGCCGAAAGCTTTTTCTCGCTGCTGAAGAACGAGAGAATCAAGAAGCACATTTACAAAACAAGGAACGAAGCCCGGGCAGATGTGTTCAATTACATCGAGCTTTTCTACAACCCGGTGCGTCGACATGGCAACAACAATGGATTGCCGCCAGGGAAGTTCGAAGAGCAATACTTTATGAAGCTGTCAGGTGTCTAGTAAATCGGGAGCTTGCCAGCGCATGTTGCAGAACGAATTGCATGCACGTCATCCCTACAAGTAAAGAGGAGCCTTCACCAATGAAACCAAAAAGAACCTTGTATGACGAATTGAGGGAAGGATTCTCCGCTCTGGAGTCAGAGAGGGGCGGCACACTCACGCTGAAAAGAATTCACATCGCAGACCTGGCAGCGCCCACCATAGAACCAGGAGAGCTGCGCCAGCTGCGCGAAGGGCTGAATGTCTCCAGGGCTGTTTTCGCGCGCGCCATTAGAACTAATCCTCGTACGGTAGAGAGCTGGGAGCAGGGGCGCAGCAAACCCAATACGCATGCCGCACTCCTGATCAAACTGGTCGAGAAATTTCCTGAAACGCTCGATCACCTGCAGGCGGTCTGAAATCAAACAGCGGCTATAGTCCGCTCACCAGGCTCACCAGCGGCGTCAACAGGAACTGCTCTTCAGACAAGCCGTCAGTTGATGACGACAATCCTGGACTTTGAAGGTACAGAGATTAACCTCTCCGAATCGCCCCCAAACGCCAATGACCAATTCAGAGGAAGGAGCAGACAAGATGAAGGCAATATGCAATCCCCTGACGGCAGTGTGGCGCTCGTCGAATTCGGCGCCGCGGGCGAGATCAGTTCCCACTCCGCGCAGGAGCCGATCATCGGTTTCATCTTTTCCAACAAGGGCCTGATGTACAAGCTCACGTTCGAAGGCTCGAAGATGACCCGGCTCGATCGCTGAGTGGATGGCGGCAAATCAACTCTTCAGTCCAAAAGGGCAAGGCAATCGGGTGATGCATGAAAAATTGGCGCGTCGTTTCACTGCTGGTGCTGGTGCTGGGGTTTCCGGTGTCACGCGTCAGCGCGCAGGACACTGTGTGGGACATCGGACTCAGTGCACAGCGCACCGTGATCCAGGCCTTTGGGGTCAACGCTGGCGTGGCGGATGCTCGTACCGTGGTGTATCTGGGCGGATTGTCCGGAGCCTCACCTGCCACCGCGCTGATTCGCACACTGCATGAAGACTATGCGCAATTGCCCGGTGCAGAACGCGCCGTCCACCTGATTGCCATCCCCGTCGCGAACCCGGATCCGGAAACACTGCAGTTTCCCCCACAGGGCGAGGCCTACGGCGAGAATCCCGTGTCGCACGCGCTGTGGCGCTGGCTGGCCGTGCACGCCCCGGACCTTGTCATCATTGCCGGGCCCGATGCCGCCGGCCTGGGCGAGGCCTTGCAGCGCGAGCAAGTGGCGGGGGTCGGTGCGATTCCAGTGCAGGTGTTGCCGGAAACAGCGGTGTCGCTCGCACACTTGCTGCAGTTGCCTGCTGTGGCGGAATCCGCTGCACGCCAGGAGCTCACCCGGCGCCTGCAGCGTTCACCGCAACAACTGGCGGAGCAGTTGGCGCAGATCTATGGCCATGACTTTTCCACACCCGCCTACGTCCCCGGCATGAGCCTGATCGGCCGCATGGCGCTCGGGGAAATGGACGCCGTGGCAGCGCTGCTGCGGCCCTATTTGTCGGGCGCCGAATTCGCAGTCGACAATGCCTCGGTGATGGCGGGACAACTCGTGTTTGCCGAATACGCGCAGCGCACGGGCAACACCGCCGCATTGCAGATCGCCCTGCGTGCAGCAGACCTCGCGTTCGACGAGCAGGGCCGCATGCTGGAAGCAGCGCCCTTTCACAACGAGATGAGTGATTCGCTGTTCATGGTGCCGCCACTGCTGGTGCAGGCGGGCAAGTTGAGTGGTGAGACTCGCTATTTCGACATGGCCGCACGCCATATCGCCTTCATGCAGGATTTGCTGCTGCGCGAAGATGGCCTGTACCGCCATTCACCGCTGGCCGATGTGGCCTGGAGCAGGGGCAATGCCTTTCCAGCGCTCGGCCTGGCACTGACTCTCAGCGACATGCCTGTATCACATCCTGCCTATGGCCCTGTGCGTGATTCCTACCTGCAGTTGCTGGCCACGCTGCTGCCCTTTCAGGATGCCGATGGCATGTGGCGTGAAGTCATCGATTACCCCGGCTCGTTTGCCGAGATCACCAGCACGGCGATGATCGGCATCGCCATCAAGCGCGGCATCGATCGCGGCTGGCTGGCGCCAGCGCTGTATGCACCGGCGCTGGAGAAAGCCTGGCAGGCCGTGCTCGCGCGGACGAGTGTCGACAGCGAGTTTGTCGACGCCTGCACCAGCACCGGCAAGCTGGATTCTCTGGACGCCTATCTGGACAGGCCGGCAATTCTTGGTCGCGATGATCGTGCGGGCGGCATGGTGATGAATTTTGCGATGGAGATGGTGGGCAGATAAGCCCTGGATACTTTGCCCCCATTTTCGGACCATTTTTAGCTTTTAGTGCCGTACGGTTTTTAGCTTTTAGTGTTGCGTACCTGAAGTTGACGGTTGTGAACGATTTGCTGATTGTGTCCTTCAAGGAGTTGTAACGATGAAGTGTCCGGTTTGTGGTACAGCGGAACTGATCCACGACACGCGCAACCTGCCTTACACCGACAGCGGCGATTGTTGCTCCAGCTTTCATCGAAACCGCCACTGGCCTTGATCAAACTGCTCAAGTTGCTGGATCGGCACCCCAACCTGATGGATAAAATCAGGACCGCTTGAGGCCTGACCTCGATTGCTCATGAAATGCTTGAAGATGGCGCGACGTCGCGCCTACCGAGCCCCTATCACCAGCTGCGCCGCCACGGGATAGTGGTCCGACGGCCAGCGCCCGTCCACGCTGTGCAGCACCGTGGCGGCACGCCTCACCGTGACGGGTCCGCCCACCAGAATCCAGTCGATACGGCCCTCGCGGCCCTGCGGCGGCGGGCCGAAACCGTTCGAGGTCAGGGGCGGTCCCTCCCGCTTTTCTGCCAAAAGCCAGGCATCCCGCAGGCCATCGCTCGTCGCGGCGTGCCAGGTCTCGCTTGTTTCCGCGATGGCGTTGAAGTCGCCCATGACCACGACCGCGCTCCCGACAGGATGTCGCGCGATGTGCGCATTGATCTGCTCGGCGGACTGGATCTGACGCGGGCCGCCTCGAATCGTGAAATGCGTGTTGTAGACGTAGACCTGTCGACGAGTCTCCAGATGGTGGAAGCGTGCCCAGGTCACAATGCGGGCGCCCCGACCCGGTTGCGCTGGCGGATTCGGATCATCCGCAAGCCAGAACGTGCCGGATTCCAGCGGCACCAGCACCGCGTGCCTGTAGAAGATCGGCGTCGCCTCGCTCAGCTCGACGCCCCCGTTCAAGCCACGGTCGACGCCCAGCCAGCGGTACTCGGGCATTTGCGCCTGGAGAAACTCTATCTGTTCCGTGAGCGCCTCCTGCAGACCAAGCACATCCGCATCGGCAGCGCGCAGGGTGTCGACCACCAGCGCCTTGCGCATTGGCCAGATGTTGTCGCCGTCCTGCCCATTCGCCGTGCGAATATTGAATGACATCACGTCGAGCGCGAAGGACGTGTCATCCACTTCGGCTTGCTGGGCAAACAGCGTCAGCGGACTGGCACACAGCACGATCAAAGCCAAGAGATGGAGAAGGCCGCGCCGACGCTTCAGCGCTTGCGTGCCTCTTGCGGAAATGAAGAAGCCCCCTGCACTCAGCTTACACATAGTCGATCCCCGTTACGGCCAGACCCATCAGATTGAAAATTCGCCCTTTTTAACCAAGTTCGCAAGCTGCGTAAGGGCCTCCTTGCGGATTTGCGGTGGCGATGCTCCTCTCGTGAACCCCTGCGGTTTCAGAAGTCCATTCCCTTGCATCGCCGCTTGCGCGGATTGCACGGCAAAATTGTTTTCTTAATACAATAATATGTTGCTTTTACAAAACACTTCGATATAGTAGGAGCATGATTCATAACCGAATTGCGCTGTTCAGAGTAGAGCGTGGGCTCAGCCGCAAAGAGCTCGCTTGCGCTCTGGGCGTCAACCCACAGACCATCGGCTTTCTTGAGCGGGGTTCCTACAGCCCCAGCGTCGAGCTGGCCCTGAAAATCGCTGCCGTGTTCGGCGTGTCTGTGGATGAACTCTTTTCGCTCAGTCCCTTCAAGCCGCTGGCGGTGCAGATCGCCACGGGCAATCCACAACATGCGGAGTCCCAGCCATGACACCTCCTTTGCGCCCCAGGCCCGACCGATCAAAGTACATTTTTCTCAGGCCGCGCTCTGCCAAAATGATCTCACTGATCGCTATCGGGTGTTTGTATGGGTGGTTCGCGCTGAAGTGCTTGCCGATCGTCGACCAGCCGGCCGTGCAGATCACCGTGGGCGTGCTGGGCCTGCTGGGGGTGATCAGCGCCATTCTCATGTTCCTGTGCACTTACAGTTTCATGGCGAACGCGCCAGACGAATACCTTGATGAACGCGAGATCCAGGAACGTAACGCCGCCTACTTGCAGTCTTACATCTACGCGATGGCGATGTTGCTGGTGGGGTATATCGCCAGCGATATCGTCGGCAGAGTGTACGCGGGGTTTACTGTCACACCAGAGGTTGTCAGCAATTTTCTCACCCTTGCACTTTTCACTGGTCTGATCATGCCAACAACCGTGCTTGCCTGGCGCGACTGTGAGGCTGATGATTCCTGACGCCAGGGTGCAGTGCGGATAGGGTTCAAGCCACCGGGAAGTATTCAACACCCGTTCTGGCAAGTCCAACCAGGTCGATATTGCTCGCATTTTGCGACGTTTCCGCAGCAAGCCTGGCCAGCTCTCCTTGCGAGAATCCGTTTTCAAGCATGCTGAGGAATGGCGCCTTGTCGGCCTCAGTGGGGGCAGCGCCAACAACATTGGTCCACAACGCAGTAACGATCTGATCGTTGGTACGCAGGCCGATTGCTTGCAAGGCCAGGGCCGCCAAGTCCGAGTAGCTCATGCCCTTGTCCAACAGGTCGATCCCGATCCCCACGTACTCTTTGTTCCCCAGCGACTGCTTTCCGGCGACAGCGCCAAGAACCTTGACTGCTTTACCCGCATTGGCATCCAGGTCGTACGCAACAAATTTACCATCGGCAGTTTTCCTTCTTGAAATTGCCTCCGAAGTGAAAATACTGACCTCGCCATCGTAATTGGAAGTTTTGGATATCCTGCTCGGAATCGACACCAGTTCTACACGATCACCCCAGTCGATCGGATAGATGCCATTGACAGCCGGATTCAGCGCGCCAAGAACCTCGTTGGTTCTGTTTACAAAATACCCATCGACATTCTCGTAAAGATAAGTGCCTTGTGTCACTTCATAGGCAAAGATGTCCATGTCGCCGTCCATGTCAAAATCGGACGCTACAGTCTCTACATACCAGAAATCCACAAGCTCTTCAGTCGGCAATTTCTGCACACGGAAACTTTCGTCCTTCCAACCACCATTGCCATCATTGATCAGAATCTGGAACTTGCTGCCCAGATAAACGTTGGCTCCTGCTCGCGTTTGATTGACTACAAGGTCTTTTATGCCATCTCGGTTGACATCAATAGTCAATGCACCAAGCGACAAGGTGGAAGTCTCGCCAAACTGACCCACAGGCAGGTAGTCGATTCGCGGAGAATTTGCCGGTGAGTAAACAACCTGATTCTCCAGATTGCCTGTTTTGTTCAGCCAACGCCCATCACCAGGAAAGCCACGATCACCATCATTGCTGACAAACCTGATCAGCTCCTCTTTCCCATCGGAATCAAGATCTGTGATGAGCGCGCCCAGGGTTCGGGTGTCTGACTCTTGATAGAGTTCGAATGTAGTTTTGCTGAAGAACGTCCCATCGCCCCTGGAGAAGTAGATCCTGTCCCCCTTGTTTCTCGCATTCAGGTAGATGTCATCCAGCCCGTCTGCATTCAAATCTCCGACGGCAAGCGTGTGCGTCAACAACAGATCACTCAGATTCTGCAGCTCAGGAGCAAGCCTGGATGCCGTCCATTCGCCTGTAGTCCTGTTACTCAGATAGACATGGGTATGCCACCCATGCATCGTGGGGACTGGCATGCCGATATCCATTCCGTAACTGCCCACTACAAAGTCAGGAATTCCATCCCCGTTGAACTCTCCAACATCGATCCCTGCACTTGTCAATGTTCCAGGATCCCGGACGAGTTTGTTGCTTGAGGAAACCAGTTTTCCGCTTCCGCTCAAGAGCAACTGCACCGCTACGATGAATTTTGTGGCATCTCCGTCATAGCCGACACCATTCGGATAGATTTCGTGAAAACCTGACTGCGAACTTCGGTTGACTCTCGAGTAAACCAGATCATTCACACCGTCACCGTCGAGGTCAGCCAACAGAACTCGCGGTATGTAGGTATTCTTGAACGTATCGCTCTGGATGTAGACCTTGTCTTTGAATCGAAATAGTGACGCCATGGGATGCCTCTACCTCTGCTGATCACGCCATTCGCCGACCACACCGGAGTACGACGCCAAAAAAAAGGGGCGAAATAAATTTCGCCCCTTCTGCCTTGCCATTCCTCAAGCAAGCATCAGCTCACATCAGAAACTTGCCTGCACGCGACCGTACAAGAACCGACCGTTCGGGCTGAAGCCTGAAGAGGTCAGGAACTCGTTGGAGGTGCCTGATCCGATGTCTTGCGGACGAATGCGCTCAGGGGTTGTGTTGAGGATGTTGTCAGCGCCAAGAATGAAGGTGTAGCTATCATTCCAGGTGTACGCCAACTCGCCACTGGCAATGATTGCCGACTCTGCCATGTAGTCAAAGCTTGGGTCATTGGTGTTCGGCACTTGCAGATACTTGTCGTAGTAGTTCGCCTGCAGTGTGAAGCGCCAGTCTCCAAGCAGGTGGTTGGCACGGAAGTTTCCACGGTTTTTCGGGATCTGATCAGTCAGCCCCAATTGTGCCGCGCGATTGAGCAGAGCTGGCGTGAAGCTGTCCAGAACCTGATCAGTGTAGGCCCACGATCCGTTAAACTGGGTGCGGCCGATATCGCCCCAATCTTGCGTGTAAGAGGCCACGATCTCGACACCCTCGTTCGTGGTGTCCATGTCGTTGGTGTAGTACGAGAACTCAGCGATTGTGGACGCACCCAGGACTCCAGAGGCTTCCAACTGAGCCGCCTTGGCAGGCGTCAGAACGAAGTTGCTTGAGTTCAGGATTCGATCCTTCATCTTGATGTTGTAGTAGTCAACGGTCAGATCCACACCCGCTACTTCCCATGCCAGGCCGATTGAGAAGTTCTCTGCAGTCTCCGGCTTGAGTGCCTGCCCACCAAATTCAACGGCAATGGGATTGGTAGGAGGAATCTGTCCGTAGTTCACCGTGATACCAGCGTTTGTGCCGGTACGGATGTTGGAAATATTGGCTTGTCCTGGAGACGGAGCACGGAAGCCAGTGCTGTACGTGCTGCGCACATTCAGGGTGTCGGTCACGCTGTAACGAGCGCTCAACTTGCCTTCAGTGGTACCGCCAAATGTGTTGTAGAAATCTTCGTGACGAACCGCTGCACCCAGCAGCAGCTTATCGGTCACGTCTGCTTCCACGTCCACGTAAAACGCCCAGTTCTTGCGATCCCAGGTGCCTTGCGCAGAAGGCCCGAAACCGGGGAATCCATCCGAACCGATATTGGCGCCCTGACGAGCGTAAGGACCCGGTTTCCAGGCAGCTTCATCCTGATTGGACACCTGGAATATCTCGCGACGCCATTCGACACCGTAAGCGAAGCTGATTGGACTTGCGATACCAGCGACCTGAATTGGCTTGACGAAGTCGATGTTCAGATTGTTCTCGATCGTTGTGTACATCCCCGGTCTGAACGAGGTCGGTGACTGCGGGCCCATGGACGGGTTGGTGGTGTTGTAGATGAAGAAATCGACTTCGGAGAACCCGTTGTTGACGCTGACGTCGTAACTCGTGCCGTCAGACAACTCGCCTCGAATACCGGTAACGTTTGAGAAATCGACAATTTCGCCCCCGAATTCAGGTGTGTAACCGCCCGGGAACCATTCCAGGAAGCTGAAGCAGTTGGGGTTTGTACCAACCTGACGCACCACTTCCAGCGAGCTGCCTGCATTCGGGTACACGCTGCGCGGGATTCGCGGGCAGTTCCCCGTTCCCCCTGCTGTGGTGTCCAGAATCAAGTGGTTGGCACCAGAAGTGAACAAGCCTGCGCGGTTTTCGGCGGGGCGATAGAAGAAGCCAAGCTGGTTGCGCTTTTCGCTGTAGCCGCCGAAGGAGTACAGCTCTTGGTCGGCGGCAAGCTGAATACCCGCGTTCAGAAACAGGTTGAAGTTTTCGACATCGGGAAGTCCCTGTGTCTGCGCAGGCACCGGCACCGCTTTGTTGCCGGCGTTGATGATCGCCTGCGCATCTCGACGCTGCACAGAGCGATCGCTTTTCTTCTGGTCGGTCATATCAAAGCTCAGGCTGGCAAACCCGTCAGAGCCAAGCGGCAGACCCACGTTACCCGCCACGTACTGCAGATCGCCATCTTTGGTGCGTGTGTATTGACCGGTTTTGTACTCGAGAGACATCCCTTCGGTGTTTTCTTTGAGGCGGAAGTTGAAAACGCCCGCGATCGCGTCAGAACCGTACTGCGCAGACGCGCCATCGCGCAGCACTTCCACCTGCTGCAGCGCGATCGGCGGGACCATCTGAATGTCGGGGAAATGGGTACCGGATCGGCCGTACTGGATCACTGCAGAGCGGTGACGACGCTTGCCGTTCACCAGCACCAGCGTGTTGTCCGCAGGCAGACCGCGCAGTGTCGTCGGTCGGACCAGCGACGAGCCGTCGTTGATGTCCTGAGTCTGCACGTTGAATGTCGGCACCAGGTTGCGCATCAGATCATTGATGTCAGAAGTCCCTTGATCTTGAAAGTCCTGAGCCGAAAACACGTCAACTGGGGCAGCGGAATCCATGGCAGTGCGCGGCGCTGCACGTGAACCGACGACGACAACTTCTTCAATCTCCGCGTCGGCTCCCCCTTGTTGTGCCATGGCACCGGGAACGACCGCCGTTGCCGACCCGAGCAAGGCGAGTACTGAAGAAAGCGTGCGTAGTGTTGGAATTCTGTTCATTGATTTTTCCTTTTCCGTAGTCTGTGGTAAGTGAGTTATCTTCAAAACCCTGTCAAGAGCATGCCGTTGGTGTCTGTATTTTGGACATCTCAGCTACACGGCTTGCGCGAGTATGCAAACATGGCATCGTCAAAGTCCTCCCTGAAACCTTCCTAATTCCTACCAAATCATCTCAAAGCTCAGAAGACGCGCCAAGACTGGGAATTCCCTGCGACCAGCCCATGCATGACAACCACGATCCTAACCGAGTTTGCACGGGATTGAAATACTAAGAGATTGATCTGGATGATTATTCTCGCGCTTTGAGACAATTGCCGAGGCGCTGCCTTCAACAACAGACCGCGGTTTTCACTCGCTCACACCGACACGTGCAAACTGCCTGCACACTCCTGCCCAGGCAGGATCTATCGCCTTGATACTGAGGTTTTCCGGGAATTGAGATCGCACGGCGCCTGCCTGGAAACGTGGGAGGCAATCCACTGCCGCCAGCTCCGCGTATGCCGGGCGTACGTCAAGCGATCACACTATCTCACGCCTTGCGGAGCACAACTCAAATGAAGAACTTTACCGATTTAGTGAAGGCAATCTGCCTGCTGGGCGCCTGCGCGCCAACGGCCATGGCGCAAAACAACCAGGTGGCGCTGGTGCCTCTGCCCTCCGTCGACGACTTCACACAAGGTCGGGACGGCTTCAGCGTCGGGCTGGGCCTGGGCCTGGAGTACGAGTCGGCCTATGAAGGCGCGGACGAGTTCGGCTTCGAAGTCAGCCCCGCGGGCGCTGTGCAGTGGCGCAGGGGCGATGACCTGGTCTATTTCGCCGGCGAGGCGCTGGGCTGGCGCGGCCTGCGCTGGGACACCTGGCTCTTCGATGCCGCCATCGCCTTCGATGAGGGCCGCGCGGAGAGTGATTCCGACGATGGCCGGCTGGATGGGCTAGGCGATGCGGAAGAATCAACAGAAGTTGTGCTGAAGGCGCGCCGTGCGTTCAGCGCCGACTGGCGCTACTGGCTGGATGGCCGCGTGGTCGCCAGTGACAACGGTACACTCGGTATTCTTGGCGTGGGGCGTCGCTTCGGTGCCCAGACGGACGGCTCGGGTTCCGACATCTCCCTGGTGGCGGTGTTCAACGACGGCGAGCGTGCCAACCGGGATTTCGGCATCACCGCAGCGCAGTCGGCGGCGTCAGGACTGCAGGCAATCGACATGGGCGGAGGCTTTCGCTCTGTGGGCCTGAACTACACCTTCCGCAATATCCTCAATGAGAACTGGCAGATCTTCGGCGAGGTGCTCTACGAACATTTCAGCAGCGACATCACGCGCAGCGCGATCGCGCGCGAGGACTACGAGGCCGAGGTGGGCGTGGGGTTCATCTACACGTTCTAAGCAACGCCCGCCATGGCGTCCGCCTGCGCCAACGCGGCAAGCTCTGCAGGATGCCCGGGCCGGCATGACCCGGGCAGCAGGTTTACTTGAATCGCGAGGGGAAAAAACGCACCGACGCACGTGCCGATTCGGGGTCGCAGCCGAAGGCTGCTATCTGATACCCCGGCGCGGCGGGAACCCA
>Ga0255220_1000180_pt1 | contig 27697 bp, 25 predicted proteins | sample Miss_Colum_RepB__FD_188423 | JGI IMG/M metagenome (GOLD analysis project Ga0255220, IMG submission 188423) | Freshwater microbial communities from Mississippi River, Louisiana, United States - Miss_Colum_RepB_8d | ecosystem: Environmental > Aquatic > Freshwater > River | place: USA: Louisiana...
CCTGCAAAGTGATGACGCCGATGCGGCGGCAGCCCTGGTGGATGAGCAGATCATTCGCCACTACCTGCTGCAGTCGACCAATCACCAGGCGCTGCAGATGCTGCAGGACGCGACTGTCGCATCACCGGACAGCGAGTCAGCCCGCCGCTTTGCCGCACGGGTGCAGCAGGCATCGCCGGCGGTGCGTCCCTTCCTGCTGCAGATGTATGCCAATCCCGTGCTCAGCGCGCGTGAACAGGTGGTCTAGATTTCCACGCTCGGACATTGGCTTGCAGAAAGGTGGCAGGAACTTTGCCGGGGCAATGAGAGTGTGTTGCAGCGGGTGTAAGGCGGGTTTTTTGCCCATTTACTCGCCCCTCTTGGAATCCCCACCCGCTTTCGACTATCATCCGCCCCGACTTGCGCGGCCGGGGAAACAGCCCGGATTTGCAGGCCTTCAGATCGGATCGGAGTGTAGCTCAGCCTGGTAGAGTGCTACGTTCGGGACGTAGAAGCCGGAGGTTCGAATCCTCTCACTCCGACCAATTCTGAATCCTTCCAGCGCCACCCCTGCGGGTGTAGTTCAATGGTAGAACGAGAGCTTCCCAAGCTTTAGACGTGGGTTCGATTCCCATCACCCGCTCCAGTTCCCCAGCACGCATTGCCACGGTTCAGCGCACCGTGCACAGCGCCTGAAACAGGTCGAAATACTGCGGAAATGTCTTCGAGGTGCAGCCCGGGTCATTGATGGTGATGGCGCTTTCGCCGAAGGCTGCCAGCGAAAAACACATGGCCATGCGGTGGTCGTCGTAGGTATCAATGGCCGCGCTGCGGATCTGCGCGGGCGGGGTGATCACGATGGAGTCGGCACCTTCTTCCACGGTCGCACCGAGTTTGCGCAGTTCGGTAGCCATGGCGCTCAGGCGGTCGGTTTCCTTCACCCGCCAGTTGGCGATGTTGCGGATGGCGGTGGGGCCCTGTGCAAACAGGGCGGTGGTGGCGATGGTCATGGCGGCGTCGGGAATGTGGTTCAGGTCGACATCCACGCCACGCAGGCTGCCGCGGCTGACTTCAATCCAGTTCTCGCTCCAGCGCACGCGCGCGCCCATCTGTTCCAGCACCTCGGCAAAGCGGGCGTCGCCCTGCACGCTGGCGCTGCCGGTGCCGTGCACGCGCACAGTGCCGCCTGCAATCGCGGCCGCGGCCAGGAAATAGGAGGCCGAGGACGCATCGCCCTCCACCATGATGTCGCCTGGGGCCACATAGCCTTGTCCGGCGCGGATCACAAAGCGCTGGTAGTCATGGTTCTCGACCGGCACGCCGAACTTCGCCATCACGTCCAGGGTAATCAGGATATAAGGCTTGGAGACCAGCTCGCCCTCCACCTCGATCTGTAGATCGCCGGTACAGAAGGGAGCTGCCATCAGCATGCCAGTCAGGAATTGGCTGGAGATATCGCCCTTGATGCGGACGCGGCCACCCGCCAGGCCATGGGCGTGCAGGCGCAGAGGGGGGTAGCCCGCAGTGCCCAGGTAGTCGATGTCGGCGCCGGCGGCTCGCAGGCAGTCCACCAGATCGCCGATGGGGCGCTCGTACATGCGGGGCTCGCCCTTCAGCGTGAACTCTCCCCGGCCTGCACAGAGCATGGCACACAGCGGGCGCATGGCGGTGCCGGCATTGCCCAGGAACAGCTCCAGGGCGAACTCTGACTGCAGCGGCGCGCCGATGCCGGTAACGCTGCACCAGGTCTTGTCCGCACTGAGCGTCAATGGCACACCCAGAGCGCGCAGGGCGGTGAGCATGTGACGCACGTCGTCGCTGTCCAGCAGATTGCGGACGCGGGTCTCGCCACTGGCCACGGCGGCCAGCAGCAGGATGCGATTGGACAGACTCTTGGAGCCGGGCAGGGTGACTTCGCCGTCGATACGGCGCAGCGGAGGCAGGGTCAGCGAGTTCATGGGTTCCTGGCGTCGCGCGTCATCAGAGTCGGGCGCGGGCTTTCGCCATGCGGGCCTCGAAGGCGCTGCGCACCGCCGCATCCAGCGGACCAAGACACAGCAGCTGCATATCCAGATCGGCTACCAGCTGCGCCGGGCTCTTGCCGCTGCCTTTGCCGAAGCTGCTCTTGAGCTGCTGCAGCTGCACCTGCAGGCGCAGGGCGCGGTCGGCGTCCGGGGAATCGATGCCGGCGTGGATCTCGGCCGAGATGCACAGCTCGCGGGCTTTCTCTTCGTTGTCTTTCGCGTGGCGCTTGAGCACCTTGGCATCCACTGCGTGCGTCAGGGCGTGGAAGCGCTGCTCCAGGGCCTGATCCTGCAGGACATCGGCCAGCTTGCCCAGGCCCTGCCACTGCTCGGTCACTGCATCGACAGCGTCGAGTGCCTTGCCGGACATGGCTCCCTGCTCCAGGGTGTGGCAGAAGTCGGCCTTGGCGCGGGCCTGCCCGATAAGCTGCAGGCTCTTCTTGTCAGGTGCTGCCTTGAGCTTGCTCTCGTAGAGCACGCAGAGCTTGTCGAACTGTTCCTGCAGCGGACGTTTCTCTTGCTTCAAGTCGGCCGTCAGGGAGGCGCGGAAGGCATCCTTGAGCTCCGTGAACGCGCGGCGCGACTGTAAAAGTTCTTCTCCAGAAAGCGCTGTCAACTGCCTGATCTTGCTGAGAATATCCTTGCTTGCAGCGACGGCGGGGCTGGGGATGCTGCGTGCCTTGTCAGCGTTGCGTTCGCCCGTGCGCTCCGCCGGCTTGCCGGCCGCGGCAGGTCGCGCTACCGGCTCCTTCTCCCGCTTGTTGAAGAGTTTGTCGCAGGCGGCGCGGAAGGCGTTCCAGTGATTGCGGTCGTCCTTGAAGGGTGAGGGCCCGATGGTTTTCCACTGGGCCTGCAGCTTGCGTGCCTCCGCCAGGGCTTCGGCAATGTTCTCGTGGGCATCCAGCGCCTCGGCCTGGGCAATCAGCGCGAGCTTGGCGCTGGCGTTGGCCTGCAGGGCCTTGCGCTTGAACTGGCGCACGGCGTTCAAAGCGTTGTTGAAGCGCTTCTGCAGCTTCTTGATCTTGGCCTGCTCGACTGGCGCATAGAGTTTCCAGTCATCCAGCGCCTTGCTTTCCAGCTTGTTCAGGGCGGCGATGTTGAGCGTCTCGGGCGTCAGGGTGGGCAGCAGTTCCTCGAACTGGGCGCAGATCCTGTTGCGCTCTTCGAGATTGCTGTGCAGCTTGGCCTTGCGCTCCTTGAAGTATTCCTTGCAGGGCTCGAAGGCCTTGTGCGACAGCTCGTTGAACTGTGTCCACAGCGGATCGTTCTGGATGGTGTGATGCAAAGCTTTCCATTCGTCCTGCAATACTTTGATTTTCTTCGCTTTCTCGGCGGCGTGCAGGCCGTCTACCGTCAGCGCCTGCATCTGGGCGATCAGTTCGTGCTTCTTCTGCGTGGCGGCAAAGTTCTTCCAGTCGATCAGCTCGGTGATGCGGGGCTTGTAGGGCGTCAGCATGTCCTGCAGCTGACGGCGCAGGGTGTCGTCAGCGTTCTTGATGGCACCCTGCACTTTGTCCCACATGCGCTGGGCGTCATTCACCTGGCCCTGCTCGATATGCTGTTCCATGGCGGCGATGTGCGCGATGGAGTCCTGATGCAGCCTGGCCAGATAGGCGGCATTGCGCTCGAGAAGTTTCTGCGCCTGCGTCTCCAGGGCGAGGCATTGGGTGTAAAGCTCGCTCACTGGCAGGGTGGTGGGCCAGGCATCCTTTTGAAACAATTTGTTCAGTCGTTTGAGCGCGATGGCCAGCAGGGCAGTGCGCTTGGCGGTCAGGGCGTCAAGGTCGGCCTTCAGCGTGTCGAGGTCGGCCTGCTTGGCTTCCAGAGCATGGAAGGCCTGGACGCTGCGTCCGATGGTGTCGGCCAGTGCCTGGGTGCGAGTATGCAGGTCTGGGTCCAGGGGGGTGCCGCTCTGTGTCAGCAGCGCCTGCAGGATGTGCAGATGCTGTTCAAGCGCGCCAATCTGCTCGGCGTTGACGGGAGCCGTGAGGGCAGCGAGCGCGTGATCCGCAGCGTCACAGGCGGCACTCAAGTCGGCATCGGTGCGCGCGGCCAGGGCATCCTGCTGGCGCTGGGCGGCGTAGGCGTCGATGCGCTCGCGCAGGCTGGCGCAGGCCGCCTCGAAGCGCGCCTGCAAGGCAGCGTCGGCGGCATGCGCCACCTCCTGCCACTGCGACAGCTTGTAATCGAACTGGGCCTGGCTGAGGGCGCCAATCACCTTGCCGGCCAGTGTTTCCACAGCCTCGCACAGGCTCAGCGCCTGCGCTTCGTCGGCGGCCTGCTTCGCGCGGGCGTCGTGGGCGGCCTGCAGGTGCTCCTTGCAATGCTTCAGCACGGCTTTGTCCTTGTGCTTCACCAGCTCGGCCAGTTGCTCCAGTACGTCGAGGCCCTGCAGATGACGCGCCGCTGCCAGGCGGACGGTGTGATTGTTGGAGTGCGCGGCGATGTCGAGCAGACCCTTGTCGTCCAGGGTGAATTCCTGCAGCAGATGTCCGAGCGTGGCCAGGCCGGTTTCGTCGCAGCCACAGTCGTGCAAAATAGCCAGCAGAAGGGGTTTTTCCGTGATCCGGCGCATCAGCTCGATGCGGGTGGCCGCATCCAGCGGGCTGTGTGCGGCACCGGAGAGGACGCGACAATGCTGCACCAGGGCGGCGTGCTGGATCTCCTCGTCGGCGTCGCTGCGCAGGGCGTCGAGATCATCCAGAGACACCACATGGGCAATCGTCGCCAGACGCACGACGCGGTCCGGGTCCTTGCGTGCCATCTGCGCCAGGATGCCAGCAGCTTCAGCGGCATCGGCTGATTCGGAGTCACCCGAATGGTGCAGATCGGCAATGGCTTTCAGGCGTACGGAGGGGTCTTTGTCCTGCCACTTCTTGCTCTGTAAAAACGTCTGAAAAATCATTGTCGTGTTTGTCTCTTGAGGGTTCATGGCGGGCAACTGCAGAGCTACCGCTGTGCGATGCCGAGGTGGGCGCGCAGGTGCCGCGTGAGTGGCGGTGGCCGTGGAACGTGGATGTCTCCAGTGCCGGTGTGGCGCGTCGCGGGAGGCGCGGCGAGCAGTGCCGGGGTTTCGAAGTGCGGCCATTCTAGCAGAAGTTTTTTCGGCGCCGATAGCCGCGCCGGCCCGATATCTGCGGGCTCCAGCGTGGTGCTCGCACGGTGCTATACTCACTTCGCAGCCACCCGCGGCAAGGCCTCGCGAAGCCCATCCATTCCGTCACGCGCCCTCGTCAATCATGCTCCCGGACGAAGTCAAGAACGCCATACAGAGCGCCTATCGGCAATTGCTGGAAAGCAAGGGGCTGCGGCCGCGCTATGGTCAGCGCCTGATGATCGCCGAGATTGCCCGCGCGCTGGCTGGCATCGGTGCGGTGCAGCAGGCAGAAGACGGCGACGGGGCAAAGGTGGATGCCCCGGAAGACAGCGGGCCGATCTGCGTCATCGAGGCCGGCACCGGCACCGGCAAGACGCTCGCCTATGTGCTGGGCACGCTGCCGGTGGCCAGGCATTTCAAGAAAAAGGTGGTGCTGGCCACAGCCACGGTGGCCCTGCAGGAGCAGGTCACGCTGAAGGATCTGCCCGACATCCTGCAGCACAGTGAGCTGGCATTCTCTTTCACCCTGGCCAAGGGGCGTGGTCGCTATCTGTGCCTGTCGCGCCTCGACCTGCTGCTGCAGGGCAATGCCAGCCTCGATGCCATGGCCGACCTCTATGGCGAAGTGCTGACGCCCCCCAATGCCCACACCCTGGCGCTCTATGAGCGCATGTTCCGCAAGATCAATGCGGGGGAGTGGCAGGGCGATCGCGATGACTGGGAGGATTTGCTCTCGGATCAGGACTGGATGCCTGTCACCGTCGACAACGGCCAGTGCATCGGCCAGAAGTGTTCCAATTTCAGCAACTGCTGTTTCTACCGTGCCCGGGATGAAGTGCAGAAGGCGGACTGCGTGGTGGCCAATCACGACCTGGTGCTGGCCGATCTGGCGTTGGGCGGCGGAGTGATCCTGCCGGCGCCCCAGGACACGATCTACATCTTCGACGAGGCCCACCATCTGCCACTCAAGAGCAACAACCACTTCGCCTGCTTCACCCGGCTCAGGGGCAGCCAGAGCAATCTGGAGCAGTGGCGCAAGACACTGGTGAAGCTGCAGGCCGACCCGCTGCTGGAAGACAAGCGTACGCTGCAGCGCGAGCTGCCGCGGCTGGAGTCGCTCATCAGCATGGCTGAGTTGCGGCTCAACGAGGTCTGGCCGCTGTGCGAGCAGCTGTTGCAGCAGGCGCCCCTTGAGCGGCAGGGCGATCACGCGCAGCAGTTCGCTTTCCCGCTGGGCGTGATTCCGCCTTCGCTGCAGGGCCTTGCCGACGCGCTCGACGCCGTCTACACCCCACTGTGCACGCTCTTGCAGGACGTGGCTTCGGAGCTCAAGAGCAGCATCGAAGCCGGTCAGTCGCTGGCCACGCGGCAGCGGGCGGAATACTGGTTCCCGTTGCTGGGCAGCATGGTCACCCGGGCCGCCGCCGCGCAGAAACTATGGCACAGCTTCGCTCGCCCCGATGCGCCTGGCACGGCGCCCTGGGCGCGCTGGCTCGCGGTGCAGGACGCTGGTGCCGCGCCGGACATCAGTCTGTCCTGCAGTCCCGTGCTCGCGGCCACTACGCTGCAGGAGAAACTCTGGCGTCTGTGTGCCGGCGCAGTGCTGACCTCCGCCACGCTTTCTGCACTGGGGCGCTTCGACGTGCTGCAGATGCGTGCCGGGTTGCCCGCGCGCACTGTCTACCACCGTATTGCCAGTCCTTTCGACTACGCGCAAGCGGCCCGCTTCGTGGTGCCGAAACTGCACTGTGATCCAGGCAATGTGCAGCTGCACACCGAGGCCATCATCCGTCTGCTGCCGCGTGTGCTGGACCGGCGCGAAGCCGCGCTGATGCTGTTCAGTTCGCGCCGGCAGATGCAGGACGTGCTGGAGGGACTGTCGAAGGAGTGGCGCGAGATCATCCTGTGTCAGGACGACTACCAGAAGGCGCAGCTGTTGAAATTCCATCGTCAGCGTGTGGATCAGGGCGAGCCGAGCATCATCTTCGGTCTCGCAAGTTTTGCGGAAGGGGTTGATTTGCCTGGGAAATACTGCGAACACGTGCTGATCGCCAAGATCCCCTTTGCAGTGCCGAATGACCCGATCGAGGCCACGCTGGCGCAGTGGATCGAGCAGCGCGGCGGCAATGCGTTCATGAGCCTTGCGGTGCCCGAGGCCGCGTTCAAGCTGGTCCAGGCCGCCGGCCGTCTGCTGCGCAGCGAGACGGACACGGGGCGCATCACGCTGTTCGACGAGCGCATCGTCAGCAAGTTTTATGGGGCGGCGATCTTCGACTCACTGCCGCCGTACCGCCGCGAGGTATTCCCCGCCGCCCTGCTCAGCGACGACCGTAAGTGACGCCGTTCTTGCGGTCGATGGCATAGCCCACGCCCGCGCCGATCAGGGTGCCTATCACCAGCACCAGGGCCAGATTGTCCATCAAGGCTCCCAGGCCCAGGCCGATGAATACTCCGCCCACGGCACACATCGGCAGCAGGCTGGTAGCTTTGACTTTCTTGTGCTTTCGGGTCATGTCGTACTCTCGCTTGCAGGGTGTTGCTTCAATTGCCGGGCTGGGGCAGGGCATTGACCTGCCGCAGATCGAAAATCATGGTGGCCGTGGTCGGCGTGGCAGACGTCGTGTCGCCGCGCAGCACCGCTGCCTGATCGATGCGATCCACCACCTCCATGCCCTCCACCACGCGGCCGATGACTGTGGCGCGTCCGGCCAGCCAGGGCGCATCCACCAGGGTGATGAAGAACTCGGCGGCATTGGCGCCGGGGCCGTCACTCGCCATGGCCACGCTGCCGCGCAGCGGCGCCCTGGATTCCAGGCGATCGTTGTAGCGATAGCCCAGGTTCTCGTAAGCCTCGCGCAGGGTCATGGCGCGCAGCGCATCGTGAATCTCGAACTGGCGTGCCTCGACGGCCTCCGGACTGCTGATGCCCATGCGCCGATACAGCGGCACCAGGATTTCGCGCTCGAAGTCCTCGCGGCTGGCCAGATTCAGCCAGGGATGAGGTTTGCCGAAGGGGTCCAGCACTTTCTCCTCGTGCAGGCCAAACTGGCGGGCGTTGATCTCGTCTTCCACCTGGTACTCGGGCACCGGTGCCGAGGCCGAGCGCGGCGCGCCAGTCTGTACCAGGTAGTTGCGCAGGATGCGGTGGAACAGCACGCCGTCGTAATAATGCGGCGTGACGGGCATGCCGGTGGTGATGTCGAACAGCGGCACGCGGGCCTCGGCCAGGGCGATGACATTGGCGACATTGCGCGGCGCGGACTGCGGAAACAGTTCCAGATAGATGTCCCCGCGCGAGGTGCGCATCAGCAGCAGCGGGTTTGCCGGATTCTCCATGGCTGCCGTGGCCGAGGCCAGGTCGGCGTCGGCCAGGCCGGGGCAGCTCAGCAGCAGGATGACGCTCAGGCTGCGTAGAAGTGTTCTCATGGGGCTCGGGATCTCGTACCGGGGCCTGCCGGGGGCGGGCCGCTGGGGTGTCGACCGGATTGTAGGGGCACCGTCAAGGCCATTGCAATGCAGCTCAGGGCGTCTGATGACGGGCCAGATCGCCGGGTGTGTCGACATCCTGCAGGATGCCCGGGTCGTCCACGCTCAGCAGATCGATCTGATCGGGATGACCCCGCACGATCTCGCGCGCGCCGGCATCGCCGCTGCAGCCCTGCAGGGCCGCGAACCAGTCAGACCCGAACCCGACCGGATTGCCGCGCTCGTTGTCGTGCACCGGCACCAGGATGCGGTCACGTCGCAGCGCCTGCAGCAGCAGACTCAGGGTGTCTGGGCGGATGAACGGCATGTCTGCCAGACATACCAGGCAGCCGCGCCAGGGTGGCAGGTCCCGCATGCCGGCGGCCAGGGTGTGGCCCATGCCCCGCGCAGCATCCTCGCATAACACCAGTTCGTCGACCTGCGCGCCGCTGGCCAGGAGCAGGGTTTGCAGATCGGCGCGGGTGACGATGCGCAGAGGTGCCTGGGTGGCGCGCAGTTGGCGCAGTGTGCGTGCCATGACAGTGTCGCCGTTCTGCAGGGGAGCGGCCAGTTTCAGGCCACCGAAGCGGCGGCTGAAGCCCGCCGCCAGCAAGAGGATGCCGGCGGGGACCGGGGGAGTGGGTGTCATGCGCACGGGGGCGGACGGTGTCAGTGGAGCATGCGGACCTGCGGGGGCTCGAAATCGTCCTCCAGCAGGCTGATCTCGAGCACCAGACCGGGGTGCTCGGTGTCCTGGTTGGCCAGGGCCGCGGGATCGATACTGAGCGCGATCTGCTGCATGGACAGCAGTTCGCGCTCGTTGGCGAGCAAGTCCTGTTGCAGGGATTCGGGGACGTCCTCCCCGGCGCTGCTCGCCAGTTGCAGCTGCAGATGACGCTTCAGACGGTTGACGACGCTGGTCATCATCTCGATGGTCTGCGTCAGCTGCTCCAAGGTCATTACACTGCCGTCAGTGCGGTTGTCGATCGTGTCTTGCTTGCTCATCCTGCGTCTCCTGCCTGTTGCCGCGCGGCAGCTCATTCCCAGGTCAGCGCGCCGCCCGTCTGATACTCGGTCACGCGCGTTTCGAAGAAATTCTTCTCCTTGCGCAGATCCATGATCTCGGACATCCAGGGGAAGGGGTTCTTCACGCCCTTGAACTGCTCCGGCAGGCCGATCTGCACCAGGCGACGGTTGGCGATGAACTGCAGGTATTCCTCCATCATCACGGCATTCATGCCCAGTACGCCGCGCGGCATGGTGTCGCGGGCATATTCGATCTCGAGCTGGGTGGCCTGCAGGATCATCTGCGTGGCCTCTTCCTTCATCTTGTCCGTCCACAGTTGCGGGTTTTCCAGCTTGATCTGGTTGATCATGTCGATGCCGAAATTCAAGTGCATGGACTCGTCGCGCAGGATGTACTGGAACTGCTCGGAGGTGCCCGTCATCTTGTTGCGGCGGCCCATGGAGAGAATCTGGGTGAACCCGCAATAGAAGAAAATGCCTTCCAGACAGCAGTAATAGGCGATGAGATTCTTCAGCAGTGCCTGATCGGTTTCGCGCGTGCCGGTGCGGAAGTTCGGGTCGCTCAGCTCGCGGGTGTACTTCAGGCCCCAGGACGCCTTCTTCGCGACCGACGGCACCTCGTGGTACATGTTGAAGATCTCGCCTTCATCCATGGCCAGGGATTCGATGCAGTACTGGTAGGCGTGGGTGTGGATCGCTTCCTCGAAGGCCTGACGCAGGATGTACTGACGGCACTCGGGGTTGGTGATCAGGCGGTACACGGCCAGCACCAGATTGTTGGCCACCAGCGAGTCGGCCGTGGAGAAGAAACCCAGGCTGCGCTTGACGACCAGGCGCTCGTCGTCGGTCAGGCCGGTCTTGCTCTTCCACAGAGCGATGTCCGCATTCATGTTCACTTCCTGCGGCATCCAGTGGTTGGCGCAACCGTCCAGATACTTCTGCCAGGCCCAGTCGTACTTGAAGGGCACCAGCTGATTCAGGTCGGCGCGGCAGTTGATCATGCGCTTGTCGTCCACCTTCACACGCTGGGCGGACTCTTCCAGTTCCGCCAGTCCGGCGTTGACATCCAGGGTTGCCAGAGAAGCGATGGCCTGCTGCAGCGGATCGATCGCCACGCCGTTTGTTGCGACCGCAGCGGCGACGGGGGCAGCCGCTGCCTGAGCGCGCTCGGTCACTGCCGGAGCAGCGACTCGAGCCTCTTCAGCCTGGATCTGCGCGCGGGCCTGCACGCCTGCCGCGCCCGCTCTGGCGGCGGTGGGGGCGGAGGAGGCTTCCTCCGTGTCAAATTCGTCCCAAGACAGCATGATATGTTCCTCTTCGTTCTACGTCTGATTCTGGTGGCCGGTCACGCCGTCTGCCTCACTGGCAGGCTTCGCAATCCGGGTCGTCAATGGAGCAGGCCTTGGGCACATCCGCCGCGTCTGCTTCCAGCTTGCTGGACACCGCGTTCAAGGCGTTGTTGGAGATGGTGGACTTCTCCGTCGTCGTGGCCGCCAGGGCACGCAGGTAATAGGTCGTCTTCAGACCGCGCAGCCACGCCATGCGGTAGGTGACGTCGAGTTTCTTGCCATTGGCGCCGGCGATGTACAGGTTCAGGGACTGCGCCTGGTCGATCCATTTCTGCCGGCGGCTGGCGGCGTCGACCAGCCAGCGCGGGTCGATCTCGAAGGCTGTGGCGTACAACTCCTTCAGGTGCTGCGGAATGCGGTCGATGGGACGCACGCTGCCTTCGTAGTACTTCAGGTCGTTGGCCATCACGCTGTCCCACAGATCCAGGGCCTTGAGGTCGCGCACCAGGTAGGGGTTCACCACGGTGAATTCACCCGACAGGTTCGACTTCACGTACAGGTTCTGGTACGTGGGCTCGATGGACTGCGACACCCCGCTGATATTGGCGATGGTGGCCGTCGGCGCGATCGCCAGCACATTCGAGTTGCGCATGCCGACCTGCTGGATGCGTGCTCGCAGCGCTTCCCAGTCCAGGGTCTGGTTCAGATTGACATCGAGGAATTCCTCGCCGCGCTCCTGGGCCAGCAGTTGCAGGGAGTCGATGGGCAGAATGCCGCGGTCCCACAACGAGCCCTTGTAGCTCTGGTAGGCACCGCGCTCCTCGGCCAGATCAGTGGAGGCCTGGATGGCGTAATAGCTGATCGCTTCCATGGAGGAGTCGGCGAATTCCACTGCACGCTCGGAGGCGTAGGGGATTTTCAGCTCGTAGAGGGCGTCCTGGAAGCCCATGATGCCCATGCCGATAGGGCGATGCTTCAAGTTGGAATTCTTCGCCTGATCCACGGAGTAGTAGTTGATGTCGATCACGTTGTCGAGCATGCGCACGGCCGTCTTGATGGTGCGCTGCAGCTTGGCATGATCCAGCCCGCCCTCGGCGGTGACATGGTTGACCATGTTCACGGAGCCCAGATTGCAGACTGCCACTTCGTCCTTGCTGGTGTTCAGCGTGATCTCGGTGCACAGGTTGGACGAGTGAATGGTGCCGACGTGTTGTTGCGGTGAGCGCACATTGCAGGCGTCCTTGAAGGTGATCCATGGGTGCCCGGTTTCGAACAGCATGGACAGCATCTTGCGCCACAGGTCCTTGGCCTTCACGGTCTTGTAGACTTCTATCTTGCCCAGAGCTGCCAGTCGCTCGTATTCGACATAGGCGGCCTCGAAGGCGCGGCCGTGCAGATCATGCAGTTCGGGCACGTTGTTCGGCGAGAACAGAGTCCAGTCGCCATCCTCGAAGACGCGCTTCATGAACAGGTCGGGAATCCAATTGGCGGTATTCATGTCGTGGGTACGTCGCCGATCGTCACCGGTGTTCTTGCGCAGCTCGATGAACTCCTCGATGTCCAGGTGCCAGGTTTCCAGATAGGCGCACACCGCGCCCTTGCGCTTGCCACCCTGATTCACGGCTACGGCGGTGTCGTTGACCACCTTCAGGAAGGGCACCACGCCCTGGGACTTGCCGTTGGTGCCGGTGATGTGGGCGCCCAGGGCGCGCACGGGGGTCCAGTCATTGCCCAGACCGCCGGCCCACTTGGACAGCATGGCGTTGTCGCGGATGGCACTGTAGATGCCGAACAGATCGTCGGGCACCGTGGTCAGGAAGCAGGACGAAAGCTGCGGACGCAGCGTGCCGGAGTTGAACAGCTGGGGGGTGCTGGTCATGTAGTCGAAGCTGGAGATCAGGTTGTAGAACTCGATCGCGCGCTCCTCGCGGTTTTCCTCGCGCATGGCCAGACCCATGGCGACGCGCATGAAGAACACCTGGGGCAGCTCGAAGCGGGTGTCGCCGCTGTGAATGAAGTAGCGGTCGTACAGCGTCTGCAGGCCGAGATAGGTGAACTGATTGTCGCGGTCAGCCTTGAGGGCTTCGCCCAGCACATCCAGGTCGAAGCTCAGCAGTTCCGGGTCGAGCAGGCCCAGCTCCACGCCCTTCTGGACGTAGGGGCGCAGGGTCATGGCATAGCGGTAGTGCATCTCGCCCTGGGTGGCGCTGTCGGCCAGGCCGAGGAAGCTCAGGGCTTCGGAGCGCAGGGTGTCGAGCAGCAGACGGGCGGAAACGTAGGAGTAGTTCGGGTCCTTCTCCACCATGGTGCGGGCGGTCATCACCGACGAGGTGCGCACGTCCTGAATGCGTACCCCGGGGTAGAGGTTCTTGATGGTCTCGGCGTAGATCTCGTCGGCGGAGACGTACTCCAGCCCTTCGCAGGCCTCGTCGATCACGGTGCGCAGGCGCTGGGTGTCGAGCGGCCCCTGGGTGCCGTCGGCATAGGTCACGGTGATGGCGGGATTGGTGTCCTGCTCGCGGACGCGCTGCTGCTCTCGCACTCGGGCGCGCTCGGCGCGGTAGATCACATAGCTGCGGGCCACCTTGTGCTCGCCGGTGCGCATCAGCGCCAGCTCGACCTGGTCCTGGATGTCCTCGATGTGGATGGTGCCGCCGGAAGGCATGCGGCGACGAAAGATCGTGGTGATCTGCTTGCCCAGCTTGGTCACTGTCTCATGCACGCGCGAGGAGGCTGCCGCCGTTCCACCCTCTACGGCCAGGTAGGCCTTGGTAATGGCGACCACCACCTTGGATTCGTCATAGCCGACCACGGCGCCGTTGCGCTTGATGACACGCAGCTGGCCGGGGGCGGTGGCCGAGGCGGGAGCAGTTTTCTGCTGCGCGGCGGCTTGGGCCGAGGAGGAAGAACTGGGTTGACTGTAGAGATCGGTCTGCATGAGGTTCTCCATGATGTTTTTATGGCTGTCCGGGCGCAAGAGGGCGCGAAGGCGAGTCCCGGAGAGTGTGTCTTGGCCCTGAAATCTGCCTGTGACGACAGGCAGGCACGTGCATTCTGACGAGAGTTTCGATGGGGCTGAAGAGCCCTCAACTACTACATGTAGGGTTTTTTTGCGTCAGAGCCACAAGATAGTGCGCTCCTTGGGTGATTGCAAGGCTTTTTTGTGTGCACAAGCTGTGGGTAATTTGTGTATGGAGAAGCCCTGTCGACATGGCGCTGATGGCGGTCGATTGGCGGCGGCTGTAAATGCACCGCGTACTGCTCGTCCCCGGCGACATCCTGTGCATTGTTGCGGCCCCGATGCCGTGTGCGGAACGTGCGGCGGTTCTGCGGGTCGCTGACCGCGTCTAAACAGGCGAGGCGACTCGCGCTGCCGTGCCTCTGAGGACGGCCAGCAGGCGCTTGTGACGCGTGGCAGAACTGCCCCGAACAGACGATCCATTCATGCAGCTGCGCTGCCTTTGGTCTAGTGCTTGCTGAGGAATTCCAGCAGCGCTTTCTTGGTGTGCAGACGGTTCTCCGCTTCATCCCAGATCACCGCATTCGGGGCATCCATCACCTCGGCCGAGACTTCCTCGCCGCGATGAGCAGGCAGGCAGTGCATGAACAGCACATCGCTGCTGGCATGTGAGAGCAGCTCGTCGTTGATCTGGAAGCCGGCGAACTGCCGCAGGCGTCTCTCGCGCTCTTCCTCGTGCCCCATGGAGGTCCAGACATCGGTGGCCACCAGGTGAGCCCCGCGGACCGCCTCCACCGGATTGCGCACGATCTGCACCCGCGAGCGTGACCGCTGCAGTAGCCAGGCGTCGGGTTCGAAGCCCACCGGGCAGGCGATGCGCAGCTCGAAGTCGAACTGCTCGGCCGCATTGATATAGGACTGGCACATGTTGTGGCCATCGCCGACCCAGGTCACCGTCTTGCCCTGGATATCGCCGCGATGCTCGAAGAAGGTCTGCATATCGGCCAGCAGCTGGCAGGGATGGAAATCGTCGGACAGCGCATTGATGACCGGTACGCGGGAGTGCTGCGCGAAGACTTCCAGCTTGCGGTGATCGAAGGTGCGGATGGTGATGAAGTCGACCATCCGTGAGAGCACCTTCGCCGTGTCCTCCAGCGGTTCGCCCCGGCCGAGTTGAGTATCGCTGTTGGCAAGAAAAAGGCTGCTGCCTCCCAGTTGCGTCATAGCCACCTCGAAAGCCACTCGCGTGCGCGTGGAGGCCTTCTCGAAGATCATGGCCAGTGTCTTGTGCTGCAGAGTGTCATCGCGCAGGGCGGGGCTGTTCTTGAGCGCAATCGCGCGCTGGATGATCGCGTGAAGTTCGTCCCTCTCGAGATCCATCAGAGTCAAAAAATGTCGGGTTGCCATTGTCCAGGGTTCTTGTGTGGTCTGTATCGCGGTATTTGCTGGTAACGCGGCCTGACGCGATTTTCAGGCAAGAGCCGAGCCCGAAGTCGTCAGTGCGCGGAGAAGAGCTGGGATACGCAATCGCGTTGCGGGCACGGATGAACCGCCGGGGCAGGCTCGAAAAATCTTTTAAATTCAGAGTCAAACGTGTGATTTTGAACACGGGATGATCCGGTCGTTATCTTATACGAGTTTGTGAGGGAGAGGCAAACCGGGGGGCGAGCGGCATTGACGGCGTGAAAGTTCGCGTGCCATTCGTGTAGAATGCCGGCTCGTCACCGACCGCCAGGCAGGGTCTCAGCGGCTTTGCGCCGAGGGCCGCGCCGGTCGTTCCCATCAGCCAGCATCGCGAGTCGCAGCCCTATGAACATCGAAGACACCATCCGGGATCAGATCAAGTCCAACAGCATTCTTCTTTACATGAAAGGCAGCCCTGACCAGCCGCAGTGCGGCTTTTCCGCCCAGACCGTGCGCTGCCTGATGTCCTGTGGCAAGCGCTTCGCCTTCGTGGACGTGCTGGCCAATCCGGAAATCCGCGCCACGCTGCCCGCCATCGCCAACTGGCCCACCTTCCCGCAGCTCTATGTTGACGGCGAGCTGGTCGGCGGCTGTGACATCGTCACCGATCTCTTCGAGAGCGGCGAACTGCAGAAGCTGATCGACGGCGCAGGAGCGGGCCAGCAGGCCTGATGCGCAGCGGCCGGCGTCTCAGGGCGCCGGCCATCCTCCCAGACTCTTCCACTTGTTGACGATCGTGCAGAACAGCTGCGCCGTCTTCTCCGCATCGTATTTCGCCGAATGCGCTTCACTGTTGCTGAACTCGATGCCTGCGGCCTCGCAGGCACGGGCGAGCACCGTCTGCCCGTAGGCCAGGCCGCTCAGCGTGGCCGTGTCGAAGCTCGAGAACGGGTGGAACGGGTTGCGCTTGAGGTCGTGGCGCGCCACTGCTGCATTGATGAAGCCGTGATCGAAGTGTGCATTGTGCGCCACCAGGATCGCCCGCTTGCAGCCATTGCTCTTCAGCGCCGTGCGGATGATGCGGAACATGTCCGTGAACACGTCCTTCTCGTTGCGGGCGATGCGCAGCGGGTGATAGGGGTCGATGCCGGTGAACTTCAGCGCCGCCTCTTCGATGTTGGCCCCCTCGAAGGGCACCACGCGGTGGAAGAAGGTCTGCTCGACGTCCAGCAAGCCCTTCTCGTTCATGCCGAGGATCACGGCGGAGATTTCCAGAATGGCGTCGGTCTTCGCATTGAAGCCGCCGCACTCGATGTCCACCACCACCGGCAGATAGCCGCGGAAGCGCAGGGACATCGGGCTTTCAAGGTATTGCTCTTCGTCATCGAAACTCATGCGCTGATCCCCGCGAAACGCCATTGCAGTTGCTCCCCGGCGCGCAGGGGGACGACGCGATCCGCGCCAAAGCCATAGTCTGCCGGCACCGTCCACGGCGCCTTTTCCAGCGTAACGCGGCGGGTGTTGCGCGGCAGGCGGTAGAAGTCCGGGCCGTGCAGGCTGGCGAAGCCTTCCAGGGCGTGCAGGGCGCCGGCCTTTTCGAAGGCCTCGGCGTACAGCTCCAGCGCTGCGTGAGCGGTGAAGCAACCGGCGCAGCCGCAGGGGTGTTCCTTCAGATGGCGGCTGTGCGGTGCCGAATCCGTGCCCAGGAAGAAGCGTGGATTACCGCTGCTGGCTGCCTCGATGAGCGCCTGCTGATGCGTGCTGCGCTTGAGAATGGGCAGGCAGTACAGATGTGGCCGCACACCGCCCGCGAGCATGTCCGTGCGATTGAACAGCAGATGATGCGCGGTGATGGTGGCGGCGACCTGCGGCCCTGCCTCGCGCACGAACTGTGCGGACTGCGCGGTGGTGATGTGTTCCAGCACGATCCGCAGCGTGGGAAAACGCTGGGTCAGTGGCAGCAGGACGCGGTCAAGGAAAGCCTGCTCGCGGTCGAAGATGTCGATGCTGGCATCCGTCACCTCGCCATGCAGCAGCAGCGGCACACCCGCCTCGGCCATGGCTTCGAGCACGGGGTAGACCTTGTCGATGCGGGTGACGCCGTTCTCGGAATTGGTGGTGGCCCCGGCCGGGTAGCACTTCAGCGCCTTGACCACGCCGCTGGCGGCGGCCCGGGCGATCTCGGCGGGCTGGGTGGCGTCGGTCAGATAAAGCGTCATCAGCGGTTCGAAGGCGGAGCCTGGCGGCAGCGCGGCCAGGATACGCTCGCGGTAGGCCAGCGCGGCGGCGGTATCGACCACGGGCGGCTTGAGATTGGGCATCACGATGGCGCGGGCGAACTGCCTGGCGGTGGCCGCCACGGTGTGCTGCAGGGTCTCGCCATCGCGCAGGTGGACATGCCAGTCATCGGGTTGGAGCAGGGTGATCTGATTCATGCGAAATTCTTGCAATCAAGGGTAAAGTGTCTGAGGCGCTTGCCGATGCCTGGCTACTGAAGCACTGTCTGATGACCATTCCACGGAATGGGCGCGGCAGGACAGCCATAGCGACTGATCGATTGCGGCAAATGAAAAACCGGATGAAGTTTAGCTTATCTTCCATGAGTATGCTCTGTGCTTGCGCTGTGCTGCCGACCAATCTGTCGCGTGCGGGACTTCCTTGTGCATCAGTACCTGGTGGATCGCGGCGTCAACGAGGCCATGCTGGAGACGCGCTTCTTCGGGGAAGTCGAGAATTTTCTGATCGTGCGCAACTCGCGCACCGCCGCCGACCGCGACCGCAACCGCCGCGTCACCCTTTTGCTGCAGCGGCGCTGATTCCCGTCAGTCCTGCGTCTTGTCCTTGAACTCGCACAGATCCTCGATCAGACACGAGCCGCACTTCGGCTTGCGCGCCGTGCACACATAACGCCCGTGCAGGATGAGCCAGTGGTGGGCGTCCAGCAGATAGTCCTTCGGCACGTGCTTCAGCAGTCCCTTCTCGACCTCCAGCACATGGCGACCCGGCGCGATGCCCGTGCGATTGGCGACGCGGAAGATGTGGGTGTCCACCGCCATGGCGATCTGCCGGAAGGCGGTGTTGAGGACCACATTGGCCGTCTTGCGCCCGACGCCGGGCAGGGCCTCCAGCGCTTCGCGACTGGCGGGCACCTGGCCGCCATGCTGCGCGATCAGCGCGGCACAGGTCTTGATGACGTTCTCGGCCTTGGTGTTGAACAGGCCGATTGTCTTGATATGCGCCTTCACCCCGTCCACCCCCAGCGTCAGCATGGCCTCTGGGGTGGGAGCGACCTTGAAGAGGGTACGCGTGGCCTTGTTGACACTCACGTCCGTGGCCTGGGCTGACAGCATCACCGCGATGAGCAGCTGAAAGTCGGAGCCATACTCCAGCTCCGTCTTCGGATTGGGATTCTCGGCCTCGAGGCGGCGGAAGATTTCCTCGCGCTTGAGCTTGTTCATGCGCTGTCGTCTCGTCTGGCCGCCTTGCGGGCGGCGGCTCTGGCCACGGCAGCGGCAATGTCGGCGCGCGCCTTGTCGGCGGCCAGCAGGGTCACTGTCGGGGGTTCCCATCGCCTGACCGCATGGGCCGCGCCAGCCGGGGCTTCATGCTGCCTGCCCAGCGCCAGAGATTCACGACGCAGCTGCCGCTCATCGCGCTGGCGACGCAGGCGTTGGTGGCGCCCCTGATGCCGTGCACGCCACTGCTGGCGCAGCGCGTCTGGGTCGGCACTCGCGGGCTGGGCGGCCGGCACCTGATCGAGCGGCAGCATGTCGATGCAGTCCACGGGGCAGGGGTCCAGGCACAGATCGCAGCCGGTGCACTCCGCACTGATCACGGTATGCATCCGCTTCGATGCCCCCAGGATGGCGTCCACCGGGCAGGCCTGAATACACTTGGTGCAGCCGATGCACTCCGCTTCGCGAATGAACGCCACGCGGCGCTCCTGCTCCACGCCATGCGCCGGATCCAGTGCCACGACGGGGCGCTCCAGCAGCGCGGCCACTGCGGCGATGGTGGCACTGCCACCGGGCGGACACTTGTTGATCGCGCCCCCGCCGGCGATCTCCTCGGCATAAGGCAGACAGCCGGCGTGGCCGCACTTGCCGCACTGGGTCTGCGGCAACAGGACATCGATCAGGGGAATCAGGGCGCGCATGCAGGAGGGGCTCGCTGGGTGGAAAGTGGCCGGGATTCTAGCATGGCCACTGCGGCCGGCCAGCGCGGCAGCGCCGGGCCTCGGCAGCGGCCCGGCGCGCGGCGCCACTGCCCGGCATTTGGGCAGCCTGTGCGGGATGGGGTATGCTGCCGCCTCGACCCTCCACTGGCCAGGCAACTCTCGACACCATGAATCAGGCATTGCGCTCTCAACTGGACCACTGGCTGAGCCAGGCCGGCGATCCGCTGTTCTGGTGGCAGCTGGGCGTACTCGCCGCCGCGGCCGCGCTGGCCTCGCTCATCAATCAGCGCCTGCAGAAGGTGCTGGCGCTGCAGGCGGGCGTCGCCGGCTTGAAACACGTGGCCATTCGCGGCGCGCAGCGCCTGCTCTGGCCGCTCAGCATGCTGCTGCTGGTCAGCCTGGGGCGTGCGGTGCTGGCCTTGTACGGCCTGCACGTGATCATGCTCGATCTGGCCATTCCCATCTTCTTCGCGCTGGCCGTGGTGCGCCTAAGTGTGTACGTGCTGCGCAAGGCCTTCACGGTCAATCCGCTGCTCAAGTCGTCCGAGAACGCCGTGGCGCTGCTGGTCTGGGCCGTGGTCATTCTCTATCTGCTGGGCTGGCTGCCGGCGGTGCTGCAGGCGCTGGACGCACTGGCCATGCCGCTGGGCGAGACCCGCATCAGTGTGCTGGACGTGCTGCAGCTGCTGGTGGTCGTGGCCATCGCCTTCACCCTGGCCATCTGGCTCTCCGAAGCTATCAATCGCAGCATGCACAGCACCGCGGGCATCTCCCCCAGCATGCAGGTGGGCATCAGCAAGTTCAGCCGCTTCGCCCTGATCACGGCGGCCTTCCTGTTCGCCCTCAACGCCGTGGGCATCAATCTGAGCTCGCTGGCCATCTTCGGCGGTGCACTGGGGGTAGGGCTGGGTTTCGGTCTGCAGCGCATCGCCTCGAACTTCATCAGTGGCTTCATCCTGGTGTTCGACCGCTCCATCAAGCCGGGCGACGTGGTGACGGTGGGGCAGAACTTCGGCTGGGTGCAGGAGCTGCGCTCGCGCTATGTGGTGCTGCGCAACCGGCAGGGCGTGGACACGCTGATTCCCAACGAGAACCTGATCACCTCGGAAGTGGTGAACTGGAGCTTCGTCGATCGCAATGTGCGGGTGACCATTCCCGTGCAGATCAGCTACGACGACGATCCCGAAGAGGCCATGCGCCTGATGCTGGCCTGTGCCCATGCCTCGCCCCGGGTACTGAACGACCCGGAGCCCACGGTGCGTTTCCTGGCCTTCGGCGACAACGGACTGAACCTGGAGCTGCGGGTGTGGATCGACGACCCGGAGAACGGTTTCGGCGCCGTGAAATCCGACCTGAACCTGGCGATCTGGAAGTCCTTCAAGGCGGCCGGCATCACCATTCCCTACCCGCAGCGCGATCTGCACATCAAGAGCATGCCCGGGCCGCTGGCTCCCGCGGAGCCTGGAGAAACGTCCGATGAATGAATCAGCCCCCATCATGCAGCACCCCGAGATCCAGTGCCGTGTGCGAGTGGCCAGGGGCGTCGATATCGCCGTCGGGCCCGGCAAGATGGAGCTGCTACAGGCCATCCGCGATGCCGGCTCGATCTCCGGGGGCGCACGTCGCATGGGCATGAGCTATCGCCGTGCCTGGATGCTGGTGGAGACCATGAACAGCTGTTTCGTCGAGCCCCTGGTGGTCACGGCCACGGGCGGGCGTGCCGGCGGCGGGGCCCAGGTCACGGCCCGAGGTGAGGACGTGCTGCGCATCTACGCTGCCATGATGACCGAGGTGGAGGCCGTGGCCCGTCGCCATCTGGCGCCGCTTATGCCGGCCCTGCTGAGCAAGACGGTCGAGCCTGGCCAGAGCTGACCGCGGGCACTGTGCTGCAGTATGATCGGCGCCCGTTTTTCAACGAATTGCTGCAATCGATGTATTGAGGGAGACGAACGTGAAGAAATGGCAATGCATGGTGTGTGAGTTCATTTACGACGAAGCGCTGGGTCGCCCGGAAGACGGCATCCCTCCCGGCACGCGCTGGGAAGATGTGCCCGAGGACTGGACCTGCCCCGACTGCGGTGTTGGCAAGGAAGATTTCTACATGGTGGAAGTGGCATGACACGACGCATTCTGGTCACCGGCGCGCTGCCCTATGCCAATGGCCCCATCCATCTGGGGCATGTTCTGGAAGCGGTGCAGACCGACATCTGGGTGCGCTTCCAGCAGCTCAAGGGCGAGGACTGCGTCTATGTCTGTGCCGATGACACCCACGGCACGGCCATCATGCTGCGGGCCGAGAACGAGGGCATCACGCCCGAGGCGCTGATCGCCCGCGTGCAGGCCGAACACGAACGCGACTATGCCGGTTTCAACATCGGCTTCGCGCAGTTTCATTCCACGCACTCGCCCGAGAACGAGCGTCTCTCGCAGGATCTCTACCGCCGCCTGCGCGCCAACGGCCACATCAGCCGCCGCCGCATCACGCAGCTGTTCGATCCGGAAAAGAACCTGTTTCTGGCCGATCGGTTCATCAAGGGCACCTGCCCGAAGTGCAAGACGCCCGACCAGTACGGCGACAACTGCGAGGCCTGCAATGCCACCTACAGTCCCTCCGATCTGATCGATCCGCGCTCCACCCTCTCCGGCGCCACCCCGATTGAAAAAGACTCCGAGCACTTCTTCTTCACGCTGCCGGCGTTCACCGACATGCTCAAGACCTGGACGCGCAGCGGCACGCTGCAGGAATCGGTGGCGAACAAGCTGAGCGAGTGGCTGGAGGGTGGCCTGCAGGAATGGGACATCAGTCGCGATGCGCCGTATTTCGGTTTCGAGATTCCGGACGCACCGGGCAAGTATTTCTACGTCTGGCTGGACGCGCCTGTGGGCTACATGGCCAGTTTCGAGGCCTTCTGCAAACGCAGCGGCTACGACTTCGACGCCTATTGGAAGCCTGGCCACGACACCGAGCTGTATCACTTCATCGGCAAGGACATCGTCAATTTCCACACGCTGTTCTGGCCGGCAATGCTCAGCAGCGTTGGCTATCGCACGCCCACCGGGGTATTCGTGCATGGTTTCGTGACCATCAATGGCCAGAAGATGTCCAAATCTCGTGGCACCTTCATCAACGCCAGCGACTATCTGGCGCATCTCGACCCGGAATACCTGCGCTATTACTTCGCCGCCAAGCTCTCCAGCGCCGTGGATGATCTCGACCTGAACCTCGACGACTTCGTGGCGCGGGTGAACGCCGATCTGGTGGGCAAGGTGGTCAATATCGCCAGCCGCTGTGCCGGCTTCATCAGCAAGGGCTTCGACGGCGTGTTGAGCGCGCAGTGCAGCGAACCCGCGCTCGTGGCCGAGTTCCAGGCGGCGAAGGACGAGATTGCCGCGCACTACGAGAGCCGCGACTACGGCAAGGCGCTGCGCCAGATCATGGCGCTGGCCGACAAGGCCAATGCGTACATTGCCGAGAAGGCGCCGTGGACTCTGGCAAAGACCGACAAGCAGTCGCGCGAGGTGCAGGCCATCTGCAGCACCGGCATCAATCTGTTCCGCCTGCTCATGAGCTATCTCAAACCGGTGCTGCCCGCCATGGCCGCGCGTGCCGAGGCCTTCCTGGCCATAGAACCGCTGCAGTGGGACAGCGTCGACACGCTGCTGCTCGGGCACCGCATCGGCGTGTTCACGCCCCTGGTGACCCGTGTGGAGCCCGACAAAGTGGCGGCCATGATGGCCTTGGCCGGCGCGGGTGCAGTGGGAGCAAGCGCTGCAGGCGCTGACCCTGTGGGAGCGGGCCTGCCCGCGAACAAGCAAGCGGCCAGCACCGCGAGTGCCGATGCCGCTGGCCTGCCAGCAGGTGCCAACAGTCCCCTGGTCCAGGAGCCGCTGGCAGAAGAAATTGCCTATCCGGACTTCGCCAGGGTGGATCTGCGCATCGCCCGCATTGTCAATGCCGAGCATGTGGAAGGCGCCGAGAAGCTGCTGAAGCTGCACCTCGATCTCGGCCTGGGGGCCGACGGCGCGCCCGTGCTGCGCACCGTGTTCTCCGGCATCAAGTCGGCCTATGACCCGGCCAGCCTGGTGGGTCGCCTGACCGTGCTGGTGGCCAATCTGGCGCCGCGCAAGATGAAGTTCGGCCTGTCCGAAGGCATGGTGCTGGCCGCCGGTCCCGGCGGCAGGGACATCTGGCTGCTGCAGCCGGACAGTGGCGCGCAGCCCGGCATGCGCGTGGTGTGAGGGGGAGGGGAGGCTGGCATGAGCAGACAAGGCACACAGATACTCGGTATGCTGCTGTCTTTGCTGGCTCCCGCTCTGGCAGCGCAGGATGCCGCCGTGCTGCGCACGCCGGCGATGCCCGTGACAGTGCATCCCGCCGTGGCGCTGGAGCAGCGCATCGTGGCCCACATCGACGCGCTCGGTATCACCGGCGAACAGGAACCGCCGTTTCGCACCGCCATGCAGCAGGTCGCGCAGCTGGAAGCCGGACAGGGCGCCGGCCTGAGTCGCGAAGCCCTGCTCGAGGCCATCGTCGAGCGGGTCGCCAGGGTGCTCTACCCGACTCAGGTGGCGGCGTTTCGGGAGCGCGAGCTGGAGCGGATGCTGCCTGCCGCGCCCCCGTTGTGCTGATTTGCGTGCCGTCCGATCACCCCCGGAGCCCCGGACCATGAGCCTCACCCAACCCCCCGTTGCTCGCGTACAGATGCTGATTCGCCGCCCTGCCGACCCGGTGTGGTGGCGCGTCGAGGCACGCGGCGCGGACGCTACCCTGATCACCATCACCGCGTCCGAGTTTCAGGGCGATGCCGCCCGCGGCGCCAGTCAGGCACACGACAACATGGGCGGCTTCAGCTACGTGCTGGCCGCCTGCAAGGCCTGGCTCGAACATGGCATCGCTCTGGATCTGGTGGCCGATCACACCGGCACGGCGCCCGCCAGAGCGCCTCGCGCACCGGTGATTCTGCAACCGGGAGAGGGGCGCGACTGGCCCATGGGCCGCAGTCGCGCCCTGTTCAAGGCCGATGGCGACGAGACCCGCCACCGCTACGCCATTTCCGAGTGGTGGCTGGAGCATCCGCCGGGCGCGCCAGCGGCGCAAGACAGGAGCACCTGAGCATTTACACGCCACACCACTTCGACGCTCCCGATCTTGCCGCCATGCACGCGCTGATGCGCGACCATCCTCTCGCGGCCCTCGTCACGCGGTCTGCCCGAGGGCTGGACGCCAATCACATCCCCCTGCAGTTGCTGCAGTCGGCGGAAGGGCACGACGTCCTGCGTGGCCATGTCGCCCGTGCCAATCCGCTGCTACAGACGCCGCCAAAGGACGACGTGCTGGTGATCTTCCAGGGCCCCTCGGCCTATGTCAGTCCCGGTTGGTACCCCGGCAAGGCGCAGACGGGTCGGGCCGTCCCCACCTGGAACTACCTGGTGGTGCATGCGCACGGCCCCTTGCGGCTGATAGAGGATCGCGACTGGCTGCGCACGCAGCTCGCCGCGCTCACCGCCGACCATGAGGCGGGCGAGCCCACGCCCTGGTCCATGGACGAGGCACCCGCCGAGTACATCGAGACGCTGCTGAAGGCCATCGTGGGCATCGAGATTCCCATCACCCGGCTGCAGGGCAAATGGAAGCTTAGTCAGAACCAGCCGGCACAGAATCGTGCAGGGGTGATGGCGGCGATGGCGCAGCTGGAGGCACGCCGCCAGTCTGATTCGTGATCGCCAGGTAGAGCGAGGCAAACGACGCCTTGATCCACATGGTGGCGGGGAAAGCGCCGACCAGCAGGAGCATCAAGCCGCCGAAGAACACGAAGATCGACACCAGTCCCAGCAGGAAAATCTTCAGCGCATGGCCGCGGGTGAGGCGCCAGCTCGCCTCGACGGCGGCGATCGGGTCGAGACCCTCGTCCATCACCAGATAGCCCACGAACACCAGCCGGCAGGCCACATAAAGGCCGGGGATGAGGAACACCACCAGGCCGATGCCCACCAGTCCCAGCACCAGCAGCGCTGCCAGCACGACGTTCACGTAGTTGCGAAAGCCATCGAACAGGCTGTTGACCTTGACCTCGTCGCCGCGCACGCCGCGCAGGAACAGCAGGTCGGCGCCGTACTGGATCACCGGGTAGAGCAGCAGCATGTAGGCCGTCTCGATCAGGGCAAGCAGCCCGGAGTCGCGGCCACGCTCGCCCTCATCGTAGATGTTGAAGGGGATGAGAAACGCCGCCAGCACCAGCACGGCCAGGAAATACAGCAGGAAGTGGCTCTTCATGGCCTGCCAGCCCTGGCGCAGGGCCATGGCCACGCCGGGCGGCAGAGTGGTGGCAGGGGAGGGAGCCGGGTCGTCCGGGATCGTCGGTTCTTGCAGTGTGTCGCTCATGGGGCCTCCTGAGAGTGGCTGGTGTCGAGTGGGGATCACCCGTGCTGCACATCTTCGGCATTCCCCGCCCGTCTGCAAACCTACCAAAGTCGTGATTTGCAGATTCCTACTTTGGTAGGGCTGGCATACGAGAGTCGGGTGCTATAGTCGCGCCATCGTTCACCCGGGCCCCGGATGCTCCCTCGCCGCGCATGATGACCCTCGACCTCGCCAGTCTTTCCTCGCTGCCCGTACAGTCGGCCCTGCTGCTGCTCGGCTTCGTGCTGTGTCTGTCGCTCACCGCCGGCGGCCTGCTGGTGGTGTTCCGCTTCCGGCAGACACGCCGCAGCCCGCACTTCCATCTGCTGCAGTACTTTCTGATTCTGCTGTATGTGTATGGCTATTACGGCCTGTGGAGCGGCATCGCCCTCGCGGGCTTCATGGACATCGACAATGTGGAGCGCGTCGCCGGCCTGCTGGCCCAGATGGGGGCACCGTTCTACCTGGGGGCCCTGGTGATGCTGCTGCTGTGGACGGCGCGGGTGCACGCACGCCCTGCGGGTCCGCTGTTCGGGCTCGTGGCAGCCTGCAGTAGCGTGATGCTGTTGCTGCTGCAGATGCTGGGCTGGACCGGTGCCGATCTGTTGCATCGACTCGGTGCGAGCGTCGCCGTCGCCGTGGCCGGCCTGCAGGCGCTGGTGCTGCTGCAGGGGCGGCAGCGCGCGTCGACGCCTGTCGTCACGCCCCGGGGCCTGCCCTGGCTATGCGCCCTGGTGGCGCTGGCCGGCCTGATTCATCTGCCGGCGCTCAGTCCGCTGCGCACACTGGCGTCTTTCGACGCGCTGTTTCTGCCCGTCTTCTTCTTCGCCAACACGGCCCTGGTGGTGGTCTACACCTATCAGGCGCCCCAGGCGCTGATGCAGCCGCGACTGACGCTGGATGCCTTCCTGCTCAAGTACGGCATCAGCCGCCGCGAGGCCGACATCCTGCGCGGCATCTATGCCGGCAAGACCAATCAGGAGATCGCCAGCGAGTTGTTCATCTCCCTGCAGACGGTGAAGGACCATTCCTCGCGGCTGTATCAGAAGACCCACGTGAAGAACCGCGCGCAGCTGAGCACGCTGATCCGCGAGAGTCAGAGTGTCGGCGACGCCTGAGGCGATGCCGGCGGCGGCAGGCCGGCTGCTGTGCCGCCTTGCCTTGGCCTTCGCGCTTGTGACATAAAGGCGGGCAATTCATCTGTCGCGCAAGGAAGTCCCATGATCGCTGCCCGCCGTCTGCTGCCCGTCCTGCTGCTTGCCCTGCTCGGTGTTGCCCCGCTCGCCGCCCGGGCCCAGATCAGCGACGAGATCCGCGCCGTCGAGAGTTCCATCATCAAGATCTACACCACCTCCGCCGCCCCCGATTACTTCACCCCCTGGCGCCTGCTCACCCCCACCCAGAGCAGCGGCTCCGGCTCGGTCATCAGCGGCAATCGCATCCTTACCAACGCCCACGTGGTCGCGAATGCCAGCTATGTGCAGGTGCAGAAGCACAATGACCCGACGCGCTACACCGCCCGCGTGGTGTTCGTGTCCCACGCCTCCGATCTGGCGCTGGTGACGGTGGACGAGCCCGGCTTCTTCGACGACCTGGAGGCCCTGTCCATCGGCGAGCTGCCCGATCCGCACGAAGAAGTGTTCGTGTTCGGCTATCCCATCGGCGGCCGCACGCTGAGCATCACCAAGGGCATTCTGTCCCGCGTGGAACAGCAGATCTACGCGCACTCCGGCGACTTCCTGCTGGCCGGCCAGATCGACGCCGCCATCAATCCGGGCAACAGCGGCGGGCCGGTGATTGTGGATCAGGAGATTGTCGGCGTGGTGATGCAGGCCAATTCCGGCGGCCGCGCCGAGAACCTGGGCTATTTCGTGCCG
>Ga0255220_1000182_pt1 | contig 27445 bp, 23 predicted proteins | sample Miss_Colum_RepB__FD_188423 | JGI IMG/M metagenome (GOLD analysis project Ga0255220, IMG submission 188423) | Freshwater microbial communities from Mississippi River, Louisiana, United States - Miss_Colum_RepB_8d | ecosystem: Environmental > Aquatic > Freshwater > River | place: USA: Louisiana...
CCACCTTTCTGCAAGCCAATGTCCGAGCGTGGAAATCTAGACCACCTGTTCACGCGCGCTGAGCACGGGATTGGCATACATCTGCAGCAGGAAGGGACGCACCGCCGGCGATGCCTGCTGCACCCGCGCGGCAAAGCGGCGGGCTGACTCGCTGTCCGGTGATGCGACAGTCGCGTCCTGCAGCATCTGCAGCGCCTGGTGATTGGTGGACTGCAGCAGGTAGTGGCGAATGATCTGCTCATCCACCAGGGCTGCCGCCGCATCGGCGTCATCACTTTGCAGGGTGATTTCCTCGCCAAAACTCACATGCACATGCCCCTTGTAGCCGATCATGCCAGTGACGATGCTGTGCATGTCGCTCTGCTCGGTCTTCTGGAAGGTGCCATGTTCACTCTTTTGCTGCAGCTCGTCCGCCTTCAGCAGATCACACGGGTCGAACTCGTAGGAGATCGACACGGGCACGATGTGCAGCGCATTGAGCGCCGCGGCGAAGCCGTCCTCGCGCCGCGCCAGGGCCAGCATCTTCAGCAGAGCGGTGTCGGTGCGATCCAACCCGTCCTTGGCGCGCCCCTCGCGCTGGGCGATCCATACACTGTGACCGCTGCCGATGCAGTGATGAATGTACTCTGAAAGCTGCTTCGACGACTTCAGCAGATCACGCCCCTTCAGCGAGCGATGCACAATGAAGCTCTTGTTCAGACGCATGAGGTCGGTCACGAACGGGCGCTTCAGCAGATTGTCGCCGATGGCGATGCGCACCGTGTCGAAGCCCGCATGGAACAGCATGTAGTTCACGAAGGCGGGGTCCATCGCGATATCGCGATGGTTGCTGATGAAGAGATAGGCCTTGTCCCGTGACAATCCCTCCAGCCCCGTGTGGGTGAGCGACGAGGTTGTCTTCTCGATCATCTTGTCCATGTAGAACGCGATCACCGCCTGCATGCTGCGCACATCGTTGACATCGCGCAGCTGCGCCCGCAGGCGCCGCCGGGTCAGCAGGCAGACGAGCGCCGGAAAAAGACGATGCAGGCGGGGAAAGCTGAAGCCCGCAATGCTGCGGATGAACTCGGGATTTTCGAGCAGGGCGTCGATGACGGGACGCACTTCCGCGTCATTGTAGGGACGGATGTCCTGGAACTGATCCATGGGTCTGCATGTTCTTGGTTTTGAGAGGGTGCTGCTGCCGGCAGCGCGGTGGCGCCATCACGTCCCGGTCATGGCGCGGGGCGCGATTCTACGCAGTTTGCCCGCTGGCGGCAAACTGCAGCGCGGCCAGCTTGGCGTACAGCGGACTGCTCTCCAGCAGCTGCTGGTGCGAACCTCGTGCCACCACCCTGCCCGCCTCCATCACGACGATGGTATCGACGTTTTTCACGGTGGCCAGGCGGTGCGCGATGATCAAGGTGGTGCGATTGCGCATCAACCCGTCCAGAGCCAGCTGCACCTTGCGTTCACTCTCGGCGTCCAGGGCACTGGTGGCTTCATCCAGCAGCAGGATGGGGGCATCGCGCAGGATGGCACGGGCGATGGCCAGGCGCTGACGCTGCCCGCCAGAGAGCCGAATGCCCGCCTCGCCCAGGAAGCTGTCATACCGCTGCGGCAACTGCTCGATGAACTCGTCGGCATAGGCTGCGCGAGCCGCCGCCTCGACTTCCTCGTCACTGGCCCCGGGACGGCCGTAGCGGATGTTGTCCCGGACATTGCCGGTGAACATGGCCGGCTGCTGCGAGACGATGGCGAACTGCCGCCGCAGGTTTTCCAGGTCGAGTTCGCGGATGTCGATGCCATCGACCAGGATGCGCCCCTGCTGTGGGTCGTAGAAGCGCAGGAGCAGGTCGAACAGCGTCGACTTGCCGGCCCCGGAAGGGCCGACCAGGGCCACGCTGCTGCCCGCTTCCACCTGCAGATCCAGCCCGTCGAGCGCCGCGTTTTGCGGCCGCGAGGGATAGCAGAAGCGCAATCCCTGCACCGCAATCTCACCGCGCAGGGGCATGGCGAACTCGCGTGGCTGCGCCGGCGAGACGATGTCGCTGGGCGCATGCAGCAACTCCATCAGGCGCTCGGTGGCACCCGCTGCGCGCTGCAGATCGCCGATCACCTGACTGATGGCACCCACCGCCGAGGCCACGATCACGGCATAGACCACGAAAGCCGTCAGTTCCCCTGCTGACATGCGCCCGCTGATCACATCCTGCCCCCCGACCCAGATCATGGCTGCGACCGCCCCGAAGACCAGGGTGATGACGATGGTGATCAGCACCGAACGCGACAGGATACGCGCCAGCGCCACCTTGAAGGCAGACTCCACATGGTCGGCGAAGGCCTGTTCGTTGGCACGCTGATGGGTGTAGGCCTGCACCGTCTTGATGTGCTGGATGCTCTCGCCCACATAGGCGCCCACATTGGCGATCTCGTCCTGACTGCTGCGCGAGAGCTGGCGCACCCGCCGGCCGAAGATCATGATCGGCCCGATCACCAGTGGAATGCAGATCATCACGATACTGGTGAGCCGCGGATTGGTGATGAACAGAAACAGGGTACCGCCGATCATCATCAGCAGATTGCGCAGGGCTACTGATACGGAAGAGCCGATGACCGTTTGCAGCAGGGTGGTGTCCGTGGTGATGCGCGACTGGATCTCGCCGCTGCGATTCTCTTCGAAATACCCCGGATGCAGCGACATCAAGTGGGAAAACACTGCTGTGCGGATGTCCGCCGTGACGCGCTCGCCCAGCCACGACACCCAATAAAAGCGCGCAAAGGTGCCCAGGGCTTGAATCACGGCCACTACCAGAAAGCCTGCAATAGCGAGGCCCAGCGACTGGGTCGAGCCGGCCACGAAGCCGACATCCACGATCACCCGCACGAACTGCACCAGCGCCAGGGTCACCGCGGCCGTAAAGATCAGGGCGGCAGTGGCCAGCGCCATCTGCCGGCGATAGGGGCGCATGAAGACGAAGGCCTTGCGCAGGCTGGAAACGGCCGAAGGGCCGGAGCCGCTCTTCGCGGCAGTACTGTCAGAACTCATGGGAGGGAGGTTCCGGGAAAGTCAGAGGGCAAGAGGTCACGGCCATACTGCGCGAGTTCCTCCAGCAACTGCAAGTGCGCCGCATGGCCGGGGGCGGCACGCAGCTGCGCCAGTTCCGCCGCGAACTGCGTCCAGCTCACGCCGGGGCCGGGCGTCTGCGGCTCGCGCAGCACTGTCGCATGGCAGTGCGCCTGCCAGCGAACTTGCTCGGCCGGCGTGAGCGAGGCGGGAAAATTGCGGGCGCGGTAACGAAACAGCATCTCGTCCAGGCGCGGGTCACGAAAGCCCGGACGCCAGAGCGCCAGCTCCGCCGGACTGGCCGTACGCACCTGGGCCAGCGTGCGCTTGTCATCGGCGCCGAGAAAGCCGCCGCTGTAGAGCATGAAATCCGGGTTCGCGGCGCCGGGACCCGCGTCATCCAGGGGCCGGTCAAACGCACTCGCGACCCGCATGATGGCCTCGGGCGAGTCCAGCAGGCGTTGCCAGTGCACCTGTGACTGTTTGAGATCAATCGCCAGTCGGGATGCCGTCGCTTCATCCAGCAATGCGAGCGGGGCCACCACCGGGCAGCGATTGACATGCAGCACCTTGAGTGCGATCCGCGTCTCGCCCTCAGGCAATTCCTCCTGCCGCGTGAACAGCCGACGCCTGAGCGCCTCGACATCCAGTTGCAGCCATGGCGCCGGATCCTGACGCAGGTCAAACACGATGACGCCGTTCTTGTCCGCCGGGTGGCGCGTCAACGGCGCCACCAGGGCCAGGGCGCCGTGCGCCGCCGGATACATGGAGGACACATGCAGCACCGGCTTCTTGCTGACGATGTCCAGCTGGGCCAGCACCTTCGTCTTGTCCCGCAACTGGTAGACATAGTCATAAAGCCGGGGCTGGCGCTCTCGAACCAGTCTGGCCAGCGCGATGGTGGCCAGGACATCGGCCAGGGCATCGTGGGCATTGGCGTGGCCGATGCCATTGGCAGCGGTCAGCTCCTCCAGACGAAACGAGGGCGCACCGTCCTCGCGCCGCGGCCAGACGATACCCTCGGGGCGCAGAGCACAGCACAGGCGCACCATGTCGATGATGTCCCAGCGCGAATTGCCGTTCTTCCACTCGCGCTCGTACGGGTCGTGGAAATTGCGATAGAGCAGCTGACGCGTCAGCTCGTCATCGAAGCGCAGGCTGTTGTAGCCCGCTCCGCAGGTCTGCGGCCTGGCGAACTCGGCCAGGATGCGGGCAATGAACTCGGATTCCGGCACGCCGCGCGCCTGCGCGATGGCCGGGGTGATGCCGGTAACAAGGCAGGACCGGGGGTCCGGAAGGAAGTCGCGCGCCGGTTGACAGTACAGCTGCAGCGGTTCACCGATGATGGTGAGCGCCTCGTCTGTGCGCACCCCGGCAAACTGGGCGGCACGATCACGTCGCGGGTTGGCACCGAAAGTCTCGTAATCATGCCAGTAGATGCTATTGCTCATGCTGCCTCGCTCGCGCCCCCGGCGTGTCTGACTCTGAGGGCCGCAAGCTTACCCTGAATTTGCGCAGCGCCGGATTTCTTCCTTTCAGCCAATGGTAGTAGTATCTGGGCCCAGTCAGCATCAGCACCCCGCGAGGCCCCACACCGACCATGCATTTTCCAGGCGCTCACATCCTCAGTGTCAATCAGTTCGAACGCGCGGACGTGGAGCATCTCTTCGATGTCGCCGACAGCATGGTGCCCTATGCTCACCGCGAACGCATGACCAAGGTGCTTGATGGTGCCATCCTCGGCAACATGTTCTTCGAGCCCAGCACCCGCACCCGTCTGAGTTTCGGCTGCGCTTTCAATCTGCTGGGCGGCGAGGTGCGCGAGACCACCGACATCAAGACCTCGTCCATCTCCAAGGGCGAGTCTCTGTACGACACTGCGCGCGTGATCAGCGGCTACAACGACATCATCGTGATGCGTCACCCCCAGGCCGGCTCGGTCGCCGAATTTGCCCGTGCCAGTCGCGTGCCGGTGCTCAATGCGGGCGACGGGCCCAATGAACATCCGAGCCAGGCGCTGCTGGATCTGTACACCATCCGCAAGGAGCTGAGCAGTCACGGTCAAAGCGTCGAGGGGATGCACATCGCCATGGTGGGGGATTTGAAGCACGGCCGCACAGTGCATTCGCTGTCCCAGCTGATACAGCTTTACCCCAACATCACCTTCACGCTGATATCCCCTGCTGAACTGCGCATGCCTGGCGAGATTGTCGAAGAGTTGCGCAACAATGGTCATACGGTCGTCGAGACCGAAGACATGGAGCAGGGGCTGATAGGCAATGACACGGTGTACCTGACCCGTATTCAGGAAGAGCGCTTCAGCACCAAGATGGAGGCCGACATGTACCGCGGCCGCTTCCGGCTGAACGAAGCCATCTACACGCGTTACTGCCAGCCCCGGACTGTGATCATGCATCCGCTACCCCGTGACTCGCGCGAGGACGCCAACGAACTGGACAATGATCTCAACCAGCACCCCAATCTGGCGATCTTCCGCCAGACCGACAATGGTGTGCTGGTGCGCATGGCACTTTTCGCCCTCACACTCGATGTGTGGCAGCAAATTGACAAGACATCCCGCGAAGTCAATTGGTATACAGAACGACGCTTCTGAAACTGACTCTTTCTGAGGATTAGAGGGCACTCGCATGAGCTTCAAAGATCTGCTGCGCGTCATGATCCGCAAGACTGGCTCGGATCTGTTCCTCACCACCGGAGCAGCACCCAGCAGGAAGGCCTGTCGCAAGCGCATGTCGATCTCAACCCAGCCGCTGCCACACCCAGTCGTGAAGCAAGTTGCTTGTCAGATCATGAAGCCGACGCAGACCAGGCACTTCGAGAAGGGTTCGCAGCTGAACCGCGCCGCGGCCATCGAGATCCTGCTGGGCGCCCCACGCGAGTGCGAGCCGATCAAGCAGGGCAAGGTGGCCGATGACAGCGGCCCGCACGGCCTCATGCTGCAGCCCAAGGCTGACAGCGCCGGCCGTTGAGACCCCCGATCATGGACCTGCGCAGCACGTTCACCCTGATCGCGCTCTGGCTGATCGCTGCAGCGGTGGCGTGGCGGCTGTTCGTCTATCCGCGCTGGCATCGCAAGCGACTGGATGCCACCCCCTTCCCCACCGCCTGGCTGGCCATCCTGCGTCGCAACCTGCCTGTCTACCGCGCCATGTGGCCCGATCAGCAGACACAGTTGAGGCAGCTGGTGCTGCGCTTTCTGGACAGCAAGACCTTCGTGGGCTGCGGCGGCCAGCAGATCGATGATGAGGTGCGGGTTACCATCGCGGCCCATGCCTGTCTGCTGCTGCTCAACCGCCCCAGCCATGAATATCAGGACCTGCGCTATATCCTCGTCTATCCCAGCGGCTTCGTGGTCGACCACGACTCGGTAGATGACGCCGGCGTGGTCAGCGAGGAAGAGCGTGACCTGGTGGGCGAGTCCTGGGAGAACGGCAAGGTGATCCTGGCCTGGGACAGCGTGCAACACAGCGTGCGCCATTTCGGTGACGGCGAGAACGTGGTGCTGCACGAGTTCGCCCACCAGCTGGATCACGAGTCCGGTCTCACCAATGGCGCGCCGCTGCTCTACCAGCGCGGCAGCTATGCGCGCTGGGCAGAAGTGTTCTCGGAAGAATTCGAGCGCCTGCGCCAGGACAGCGAGCAAGAGCGCCAGACTCTGATCGACCAGTACGGTGCCACCAATCCCGCCGAGTTCTTTGCGGTGGTCACTGAAACCTTCTACGAACAGCCGCACGATCTGGCGCGCGAGCACACGGCTCTGTTCGAACAGCTCCAGGCCTATTACCGGGTCGACCCGCGCGAATGGCAGCGCGAGCCCCGTGATCAGGTGCATTGACCGCATGCGACTCGACAAGTACATCAGCCACGCGACAGGGCTGCCCCGAGACACCGTGAAGCGGGCCATTCGCGACAAGCGTGTCAGCGTCAATGGGGCACTCGCCCGCCTGGCCGCTCAGCACCTGACCGAGGTTGACCGGGTCTGTCTCGATGACAAGGTGCTGCAGCTGCCTGGCCCGCGCTACCTGATGCTGCACAAGCCCGCCGGCTATGTCTGCGCCACGCAGGACGCCCAGCATCCCATCGTGCTCGACCTGCTGCGCGACATCGACACCACAGGCCTCGGCATCGCCGGCAGGCTCGACATCGACACCACCGGGTTGGTGCTGCTCAGCGACGACGGGCAGTGGCTGCACCGCGTCACCTCACCCCGGCATCAGCACGACAAGGTTTACCGCGCCGTGCTGCAGGAAGCGGTAACACCCGAAACGATCGCGGCCTTTGCCACCGGCATGCTGCTGCGCGGCGAAGACAAACCCACGGCCCCCGCACGCTGCATCCCTCTTCCGGACAACGGCGCCGAGGTGCAACTGCAGGAAGGCCGCTATCATCAGGTCAAACGCATGTTCGCCGCCTGTGGCAATCATGTGCTGGCCCTGCACCGCGTCCGTATCGGGGCGGTGCTGCTGGACGACACGCTGGCCGAAGGCGCCAGCCGCCCGCTAACCCAAAAGGAAATGGAGAGTTTCCTGCCATGAGTATTCATCTGGAACACCTGCTGTCCGATCTGCTGGCGCCCGCGGCGGCTCCCGTGACTGGCGCCCAGCTGTGGATCGCCGACGAAAGCCTGAGCGAACGCGAACTGCTGGGGGTAGGCCCGCACCCCGGCCTGCACGTGCTGACCAACCGCTGTGATCTCGCCGCCCTGCTCAGGGCCAGAGGCCTGCAGGTCAGCGTCAGCGACTTCGACTTCGCGGCTGTGCCCCGACGCGAATTTGCCAGTGTCGTGTACCGTGTGTCCAAGGAGCGTCCGCTGGTGCATCACTGCATCAATGAGAGCTACCGCCATCTGCTGCCAGGCGGCACCCTGCACCTGCTGGGCAGCAAGGATGACGGCATTCGCACCCATGGCCGTCATGCCGAAGAACTCTTCGCCACACCGGAACATGCCAAGAAGCAGGGTGATGTCTACCGCGTCACCCTGGAGCGCGGCGACGAAACGAGCACGGACGACGCGCAGTGGCTGGACTGCAAGGACTATGCGCAGCTGCGCCCCTGTACTGTCGGCGAGCTGCATTTCCTCAGCAAACCCGGCGTGTTCGGCTGGAACAAGGTCGACCGCGGCAGCGCCCTGCTGGTAGAGCAGGCGCACAAGCTCATCACCCAGCGCAAGAATGCCGGCAGCGTGCTCGACCTGGGCTGCGGCTATGGGTATCTGCTGCTGGCCACGGCCGACATTCCGTTCTCCCTGCGCTGCGCCACCGACAACAACGCCGCCGCCGTGCAGGCTGCCGAGGCAAGTTGCGCCCGCGCGGGGCTGACGGTGAAGGTCACCCTGGACGACTGTGGTGCACAGCTGCAGGAGCGCTTCGACCTGATCCTCTGCAACCCCCCTTTCCACCAGGGGTTCAACACCAGCCAGGCGCTGGCAGCAAAGTTCCTCGCGGCCATGGCGCGGCTGCTGGCACCGGGTGGCCGTGCCCTGGTGGTGGTCAACCAGTTCATTCCCCTGGAGAGTGTCGCCGCCGGGCAATTCACGAAGATCAGCAGGCTCACACAGGAGCACGGCTTCAAAGTGGTGCAGCTCGGCTGATGCAGCGGGGGCCGTGCCTTTTGCGATTCCCCCACTTATAATGCGCGCCTTTTTCCAACACCGCCCGCCCAGAACAAAAACAGCATGGGTCACTCCACACTCACTCAGGTACCCATATGAAAAAGTTTCCGCCCCCCTTCTACCGCTGGCGCCCACATCCCTGGCATGGACTTGACGTCGGTCCTGAAGCTCCGCGCCTGGTGCACGCCTTCATCGAGATCTGCCCGTTCGACCTGGTGAAATACGAAGTGGACAAGACCACGGGGTATCTGCGCGTGGACCGTCCGCAACGCTCGTCCTCCCAGCACCCGACACTCTATGGCTTCATTCCGCGCACCTATTGCGGCACACGCGTGCGTGATCTCATGGAAGGCGCATCCCGTGGCGACGGCGACCCGCTGGACATCTGCGTGATCAGCGAGCGGCCGATTTCCAAGACGGAAATCATTCTGAATGCCAAGGTGATTGGCGGATTGCCGATGCTGGATGGCGGGGAAGCGGACGACAAGATCATTGCCGTGCTGCAGAACGATCCGCTGTTTGCGGACGTGGAAGACATCAGCGAGCTGCCACCGGCGCTCATCGAGCGTATGCGGCACTACTTCCTGACCTACAAGCTGATTCCGGGGCAGGAGAACAAGGTCTCCATCGGGGCGGCCTATGGCTTCGAGCACGCCAAGCTGGTGATTCAGGCGGCCATGGACGACTACGAGACCGAATACGGCACGTCCAACTGACCCCGATCAGCGGCAGACCATGCCCTCGGCACTGGCATCACAGGCCACTGCGCCTGGTTCCCGGATGTCGTTGGCATGGCGTACTGCCGTGACCTGCGCCATCACGGAGATGGCGATTTCCGCAGGCGTCTTGCTGCCAATCGGCAAGCCGATGGGCGCATGCAGACGCGCAATCTCTTCCTCACTCAACCCGAGTTCCGGCAAACGCGCGCGGCGACTTGCCGAAGTGCGATCGGAGCCCATGGCCCCCACATAGAAAGCCTGTGTCTTCAAGGCCTCCATCAAGGCCATGTCGTCCACGCGCGGATCATGGGCCAGCGCGATCACGCCACTGTAGGGATCGCTGAAGTGCTCGCGCACCACATCGTCCGGCAGTTCGGCCGTGACGTGCACCCCCTCCACATGCCAGTTGCCCAGATAGTCCGGGCGCGGATCGCAGAGCGTGACTTCATACTCCAGCGCCAGCGCCATTTCGGCCACGTAGCGCGCCACATCCCCGGCCCCCAGCAGCAGGAGCCTGTAGCGCGGACTGAGGCTGTGCAGCAGCACGTCTTCCGTGAGTACCACCGCATCGGCGGCTTCCTGATGCTCGACCGTGATGCTGCCAGTATGCAGATCGACACGACGGCTCACGCGCTGATGCGCGTCGAGGCGCTCGACCAGCTCGGTGAAGACCTGCCGCAGTTGCGGACTGGGTGCAAGGTATTCCAGCAGCACGTGCAACTGCCCGCCGCACGGCAGGCGCAGACGTGCGGCCTGCTCTGCAGTGATGCCGTACTTGACGACAAAGGGCCGGCCTTCGCTGTCGTAGCGGGACTTGAGAGTGCCATCGCGAAGCTGGACCAGGAAGTCTTCCTCGATGCAGCCACCGGAGATGGAGCCGGCGATCTCGCCATCGAGCGTGCAGGCCATCATCGAGCCGATAGGGCGTGGCGAGGACCCCCAGGTGCGCAGGATGGTACACAGCCACACCGGGCGCTCGTGCTCGAGCCATTCGAGAACCATGTTGATGATGTGCTGCTGACCGCTCTGCATGACGATGCCTCTGTCATCTGGATTTTGCGCGAGCCGCGAGCTTACAGCAAAGCGGCGAACCGGCACAACGCGAGGGCCGGCGCTCAGACCACCCGGGTCTTCCAACTGCCGCGCATGAAGTAGAACACCCCCACCACCCCCATCAGAATCTCGGCGAGAAAGATGGACCAGAACACCCCGTAAGGGCCCATCTGCAGCGCAATGGCAAGCAGATAGGCCACGGGAATCTGCACGATCCAGTAGCAGAAGCCATTGATCCAGGTGGGCGTCATGGTGTCCCCTGCCCCGTTGAAAGCCTGTATCGCTACCATTCCCAGGGCCATGAAACCGAAGCTGTAACTCATGATGCGCAGGGCATCGATGCCATAGGCCACCGCCTCTGGCTCGTTGGTGAACCCGGCCATGATGGTGCCGGGGAAGAGGATCAGTACGGCCGCCACGGCCAGCATGTAGCCGATGTTGTACTTCGCCACCTGCCATACCGTGTCCACGGCGCGCTGCACCTTCCCTGCGCCGAGATTCTGGCCCACCAGGGTAGCCACCGCATTGCTCAGTCCCCAGGCCGGCAGGATCACGAACATCATGATGCGCACCGCGATGGTGTAACCGGCCACCGCCTCGCTGCCGTATTCGGACACCAGACGCATCAGGAACACCCAGCTGGCGGTGGCGATCAGGAACTGGGCGATGCCGCCCACGGAAATTCGGATCAGTGCGAACACCACGCCCAGCTTGATCACCAGGTCGCGCAGGCCCACTCGAATGCGCCGGTTGCGGGCACACAGACAATACAGCTGATAGAGCACGCCAACGCCGCGCCCGATGTTGGTGGCCACGGCAGCGCCAGTCACACCCATGTCGGGAAAGGGCCCCCAGCCGTAGATGAGGCAAGGGTCGAGCACGATGTTGATGCCATTGGCCAGAATCAGCGAACGCATGGCAATGCTGGCATCGCCCGCGCCGCGAAAGATGCCGTTGTTGAGAAACAGGAACACGATGGTGAAGCAGCCACTGAGCATGATCTGGGTGTAGCTGGTGCCCATCGCCACCACCTCGGCATCCGCTCCCATCAGGCCGAGAATGCGCCCGGCATAGAAGTACCCGACGATACCGACAAAGGCCGAGACGAACACGCCCATCCACAGCGCCTGCCCTGCCGCGAAGGCCGCACCCGCCGCGTTGTCCTCGCCGATGCGCCGCGCCACCATCGCGGTGGTGCCCATGGCCAGACCGATGGCAATGGCATACAACAGCGAAAGTACGGCCTCGGTGAGCCCGACAGTGGCCACCGCCTGAGCTCCCAGACCGGCCACAAAGAAGATGTCCACGATGGCGAACACCGACTCCATGGCCATCTCCAGAATCATGGGGACGGCCAGCAGGAAGGTGACGCGGGCGATGGAGCCCTCGGTGTAGTTGAGCGTCGAACTGCCGGCCAGGGCCTGTTTGAACAGCGCGAGGCTGTCGCGGATCTTTTGTGCTGACATGGTGTGCTCGAAGACGGTCTGACGAGGGGCGCAAAGTGCGCGGATTATAGGCAAGGCCCCGGGCCCTGTCCTGCCAAAATATTTCCCGGAAACGCTTGGCTTCGAGGTGCGGCGAAGATTACCTTACCGGCCGTCGCAGCCCTGTGCGCGCAATCACTTCAAGAGCACCCTGTCATGAGCATCGTTTACTTCATCGCCGGACTGGTCCTGCTGGTCATCGGCGCCGAGGCCCTGGTGAAGGGCGCATCGCGCCTTGCCGCCGCGTTCCGGGTTTCTCCATTGATCATCGGGCTCACCGTGGTGGCCTTCGGTACCAGTGCACCAGAACTGGCCGTCAGCATCAAGGCGGCACTGGCCGACCAGGCCGACATCGCCATCGGCAATGTGGTGGGCAGCAATATCTTCAACGTGTTGTTCATTCTGGGCGTGTCTGCCCTGATCGTGCCGCTGGTGGTCTCGGCTCAGCTGATCCGGCTGGATGTTCCCCTGATGGTGGCGCTGTCGGTGGTGGTGTTCCTGATGGCGCTGGATGGCGCACTGTCGCGCACCGACGGCGTCGCGCTGGTGCTGGGACTCATCGGCTATGTGCTGTTCCTGATTGTCCAGAGCCGCCGCGACAATGCCGCCGCCGAGGCAGCGGCCGCCGCCTGCGAGAACCCGGAAGAGCTGGCAGATGCCGTCAACAATCCGCGCTGGCTGCTCAATCTCGGCCTCGTCTTCGGGGGCCTCGCCCTGCTGGTGCTGGGCTCGCGCTGGCTGGTCGAGTCCGCCATCGCCTTCGCCCAGTATTTCGGCGTGAGCGAGCTGGTGATCGGCCTCACGATCGTGGCCGCCGGCACTTCGATGCCGGAGGTCGTGACGTCCATCGTGGCGGCGCTGCGGGGCGAGCGCGACATCGCCGTCGGCAATGTGGTGGGTAGCAATATCTTCAATCTGATGGGAGTACTGGGCGTGGCGAGTGTCGTAGCTCCTTCGGGCATCGCGATTTCCGACGCCATCATCGCCTTCGACCTGCCGATCATGCTGGCCGTGGCCTTCGCCTGTCTGCCCATTTTCTTCACCGGGGGCGTCATTCGTCGCTGGGAGGGAGGGGTTCTGCTTGGCTATTACCTGATCTACACCCTCTACCTGATCTTTGCCTCGACCCGCCACGACCTGCTGAACGAATACAGCCTGGTGCTGATCTGGTTCGTATTCCCCCTGACGGCGCTGACCGTCATCATCACCCTGGTGCAGGACCTGCGCCGGCGCCGCAACAGCCTGCGCGCCGACTGAAGGCCGCCCTCGTACCGCTCAGGCCTCCAGCCTGAACGGTGCGTGGCGCTGCTCCAGCCGCAACAGCATGGCCTTTGCTTCCAGGCCGCCACCGAAGCCCGTCAGACTGCCCGACGCCCCTATCACCCGGTGACACGGGATGACGATCGGCAACGGATTGCGCCCGTTTGCGGCGCCCACCGCCCTGCTTGCCAGTGGCCTGCCGATCTGTGCCGCAATGTCGCCATAGCTGCGCGTCTGGCCAAAGGGAATCGACTGCAGCGCCTGCCAGACCTGCTGCTGAAACGGCGTGCCCACAGGCGCCAGCGGCAGATCGAATTGCATCAATTCACCCGCAAAATAGGCGCGCAACTGCTGTTTCGCTGCGCGGAAGGCCCGGTCATCGGGCAGCCAGACATCCTGATGCCGCATGCGCGCCTTGCCCTCCGGGAAACCGATGAAACTCAAGGTCTCGCCCTGACCGGCCAGCAACAGATCCCCCAGCGGCGAGGGCATGTACGTGTAGTGAATGGGCATGTCAGTCTCCTGTCTCAGTGGAAGTCCTTGAATTGACGGCTCTGGCGCCATGATGGCGCCACAGCAGCAGCACCGCATAGGCTCGCCAGGGGCGCCAACGTTCGGCCAGCGCCAGCAGCGCGGCCGGGTCAAGCGTCTCGCCTGGCAGCGCGGCGGCGCGCAGCAGGATCAGGTCGGCGTGCGGAAAGGCATCGGCGTCATTGAGCGCACGCAGCGCGATGTACTGGGCAGTCCACGGGCCAATGCCGGGAATCTGCTGAATACGCGTCACGAACTCCGCTGTCGCCATGCTGCCATCGAAGCGCAGCTCACCCGCCTCGACGGTGCGGGCCAGGCTCTGAATGGCCGCGATGCGCCGCGCCGTGATGCCCAGACCGTCCAGCGTGGCCTCGGCCAGCACCGCCGGCACGGGAAACACATGCGTCAGGGGCAACCCGGCGGGCGCCACACAGGGACGTCCATGAGCCGCCGCCAGACGTGCCACCAGTGTCGTGGCCGCCTTCACCGACACCTGCTGCCCGAGAATCGCCCGCACGGCCACCTCGAATCCATCCCAGGCCACCGGCACGCGCGTGCCTGGAAAGGCCGCCACCAGCGGCTGCAGGCGCGGATCCTGCGCCAGGTACGCATCGACATCTGCACTGACCGCCGTGAGATCGAACATCACGCGCACCCGTTCCAGTACCTGGGCAAGAGAACGGATCTGCGGGCTGTGCAGGTGCACCAGTACTTGATGCGTATCTGGCAGGAACTGCACCTGGAGGAATGCCACCGCGTCATCGAGCTGCAGGCTGCGCGCGTAACTGTCCTGCGTGACCCACTCCACGCCGGGAATGGCGCGCTGCTTCAGGTAGGCGAGCATCGCGGCCCAGTCGAAGGGCGGGCGGTAGTGCAGGCGCAGGGTGAGGTGGGTCGGCGGCGCCGCGCCGAGGGACGGCGCTGCACGCCCCTTGCGCAGCGACAGCGGGGTGCGGCCATAGACCTCGGCAAACACCGCGTTGAAGCGGCGAATACTGCTGAAGCCGGCGGCAAAACACACACTCGCCATGGGCAGGTCAGTCTCGTCGATGAGCTTCTTGGCCAGGTGCAGGCGCTGGGTGGTGGCCACGGCGAGCACGGACACGCCCAGATGCGTCTGGAACAGACGCGCGAGTTGCCTTTCGCCGACGCCCACGGCGCGCGCCAGAGCGGGCATGCCGCCTTCGTCCAGCACGCCGCGGGCCAGCAAGTGGAGCGCCCGCGCCACCGTGTGAGAGCTGCCCAGCCAGGCCGGTGTGCCCGGGGCGGACTCCGGCCGACAGCGCAGACAGGGCCGAAATCCCGCCTCGGCAGCGGCAGCAGCAGAAGCAAACAGACGGATGTTCTCGCGCCGGGGAATGCGCGCCGGACACACCGGGCGGCAGTAGATGCCGGTGGTGATCACGCCGATGAAGACGCGTCCGTCGAAATGCGGGTCACGGGCCAGACGCGCCCGCTCGAACTCCTCTGGATGCCACTGCACGTCGCCACACTCCCTGCTGCTGGTTCAGGTGAGGCGCACCATAGCACAGCGTCCGCAGCCTGCACTGGCCGTTTTCGGACCTCCAAGAAAAATGGGCGCTCCCTTGCGGCAGCGCCCATTCTCGTATGCTGCGCGGCCTCTGCGGACCGGGCAAATGCCGGCTCAGCGCCTCTGTGCCTCCAGCGCCACGTGAGCCTGGGAAATCACGTACTGGCGAATGGCCTCGGCGTCGGCGTCTTCCAGCGAACTGTCGAAGGACACCATGCCGCCACTGGTCAGCTCGCCGTCGATCACCACGGCCTCGAAGGCTTCAAGGGTCTGGATGCGCGGGCTGTAGCGCAGATCGGGGAAGGTGCCCACGCTGGCGCTCACCGCAGCCGGGCCGTGACACACGCTGCACAGACGCGCGTAGACCTGCTCGCCGTGCGCCAGGGTCTCGCTGACGGCAGTGAGCGGCGGGGGGTTCAGCTCCCCCGCTGCCGTGATTTCGGCGGGCAGCTCGGCGGGAAGCTGGGCCGTGCCTCCGATCTTGAACACCAGGAGGCGGGAGTTGTTGTTGGACGCCCGCGTGGTGGAACCGATGACACCGGCCCCCACAGTGGGCAGGGAACGACCACCCGACAATACGGCGACGTGCTGCACACCGTCCACCAGGAAGCTGATCGGAGCCGCCACGGTGACCGCCTGGGTCATGGCAGACCACAGACGTTCGCCGTTGTCGTCGCGGTAAGCCACGAACTCGCCCTCGGCATTGCCCTGGAACACCAGGCCACCGGCGGTGCTCAGCACCCCGGCGGCGTCGCTGGGATCCAGATGTGGCACACGCCAGACTTCGCGCTGGGCAATCGGGTCCCAGGCCAGCAGATAGGACTGGCGGGTCGGCGCCTGATCGCCGGCCGCGCTGATCAGGGCGGCGCCAGCCGCGAAGTCAGTGCCGGTGTTCCAGCCACGCTCGGAGGTGATGTATTCCGTTTCGGCCGTGTAGCCCATGATGTTCTCACGGGCCGCAAGGTAGACCAGGTTGGTGCGCTGACTGAAGGACATCGGGTGCCAGTTGTGGCCGCCCAGGGCGCTCGGCTGCACGATCAGGGGGACGCCGGTCTCGTTGTAGCGCGCTTCCGGAATCTCCACGGGACGGTCGGTTTCCAGGTCGATGTGGGAGGCCCAGCTCACGGGCACGAACTTCTCGGCAGTGATCAGCTGGCCAGTGGCGGCATCCAGTACATAGAAGAAGCCGTTCTTGGGCGCCTGCATCACCACGCGGCGCTCGGCGCCGTCGATGGTGACGTCGGCGACAATGATGTGCTGGGTGGCGGTGTAGTCCCAGGTCTCTCCAGGGGTGGTCTGGTAGTGCCAGCGGTAAGTGCCGTCATCCGGGTTGATGGCCATGATGGAGGTCAGGAACAGATTGTCCCCACCCCCGGGGCTGCGCAGACTCTGGTTCCAGGGCGAACCGTTGCCCACGCCGATGTAGAGCAGGTTCAACTCCGGATCGTAGGCCATGGAGTCCCACACGGTACCCCCGCCCCCCAGACGCCACCATTCGCCGTTCCAGGTCTGGGCAGCCATTTCCAGCTCGGGCTGCTCGAAGCCGTCGGCCGGGTTGCCCGGCACCGTGTAATAGCGCCAGTTCTGGCGGCCGGTATTGGCGTCATACGCCGTGATATAGCCACGCACGCCGTATTCCGCGCCGCCGTTGCCGATGATCACCTGGCCCTTCACGATGCGCGGGGCGCCAGTGATGGTGTAAGGCTTGGTCTGATCGACGGTGACGACGCTCCAGAGCTCCTCGCCCGTGGCAGAGTCCAGCGCAATGAGGCGGCCATCGATAGTGCCGACGAACACCTTGCCTTCCCACACGGCGACACCGCGGTTGACCACGTCACAGCAGGCATCCACCCCCTTGGCCGGATCGACTTCCGGGTTGTAGGCCCACAGGGGTTCCCCGGTGCGCGCGTCATAGGCCTTCACATGACTCCAGGCCGTGCTCACGTACATCGCGCCATCGACCACGATCGGCGTGGCTTCCTGACCCCGGCTGGTGTCGATGTCGGCATACCAGGCCAGGCTCAGCTGGCTGACGTTCTCGGTCGTGAGCTGGTCCAGCGGACTGAAGCGCTGTTCGCCGTAGTCCCGCCCATTGCTCATCCAGTTGCCCGGCTCGCTGTCGGCAGCCACCAGGCGGGCAGTATTGACGGCGGCGGAGTACGCTTCCGCAACAGGCGGCGCGGCGGCAGGGGCGGTAGAGGCAGCAGGGGGGGGCGTTTCGGTGGCAGGACCGCAGGCCGCCAGCAGCAGCGCGGCGGACACCAGCGCTGACAGTTTCACAATCGTCGACATAGTAGGAATACCTTTGTTGTTGTAGTGCTGCAGAAGTCGTCCCTGAACCTTGCGTCTCCACCGCGCCTTCGCGCCGAGGCAGTATACACAGGCTGTACGGCCTTGGGCGACCGCCGGTCGGGGCTTTGTGGTAGCCCGCCAAAGGCCCTCTGGTGTATAGTGCCGGCCCAGTTTCTTTCCGCAATTCAAGAGCCTGTACGAGTGAGCCGCCATGACCGACAAATCCAGTGACAAGAACACCCGCAAGTATTCCAGCCAGGTCGTCGACGGCGTCGAACATGCGCCCAGTCGCGCCATGCTGCGCGCCGTGGGTTTTGGTGACGAGGACTTCAAGCGCCCGCAGGTCGGGATCGCCTCCACCTGGAGCATGGTCACTCCCTGCAACATGCACATCAACACGCTGGCGGAAGAGGTCAACCGAGGCGTCGATGCGGCGCAGGGCAAGGGCGTGATCTACGGCACCATCACCGTATCGGACGGCATTTCCATGGGCACCGAGGGCATGAAGTACTCCCTGGTCTCCCGCGAGGTAATCGCGGACTCCATAGAAGCCGTCTCTGGCTGCATGGGCCACGACGCCGTGATCGCCATCGGCGGCTGCGACAAGAACATGCCCGGCTGCCTCATGGGCATGGCTCGCCTGAACCGTCCCTCCCTGTTCATCTATGGCGGCACCATCCAGCCCGGCAAGAACCACACAGACATCATCTCCGTGTTCGAGGCCGTCGGGGGACATGCCAATGGCCGCGTCTCCGACATCGAACTGAAGCAGATCGAAGAAACCGCGATCCCCGGCCCGGGCTCCTGTGGCGGCATGTACACCGCCAACACCATGGCCTCCGCCATTGAAGCGCTGGGCATGAGCCTGCCCAACAGTTCGGCACAGGATGCCGTGTCGGCCGAAAAGGTGGACGACTGCCGCCGTGCAGGCGAGGCGATCATGGAATTGCTGCGCCGCGACATCAAACCATCGGACATCATGACCCGCGCCGCCTTCGAAAACGCGATCAAGGTGGTCATCGCCCTGGGCGGATCCACCAATGCCGTGCTGCACCTGCTGGCCATTGCCCACACCGTGGGTGTGCCGCTGGCCCTGGATGATTTCACTCGTCTGGGCAAGGACACCCCGCTGCTGGCCGACCTGCGTCCGAGCGGCCGCTTCCTGATGTCCGAACTGATCAAGATCGGCGGCATCCAGCCCTTGATGAAGATGATGCTGGATCGCGGCATGCTGGATGGCAGCTGCCTGACCGTCACCGGCAAGACCCTGGCGGAGAACCTCAAGGACGTCACACCTTATCCGGCAGGCCAGGAGATCATCCAGGCCTTCGACAAACCCATCAAGAAGGACAGCCATCTGGTGATCCTGCGCGGCAACCTCGCGCCACAGGGCGCCGTGGCCAAGCTGACGGGCAAGGAAGGCCTGGCCTTCACCGGGACTGCCCGCGTGTTCAATTCGGAAGAGGAAACCCTGCGCGGCATTCTCGACGGCACAGTCGTGAAGGGCGATGTGCTGGTGATCCGCTATGAAGGGCCCAAGGGGGCTCCCGGCATGCGCGAGATGCTGAGCCCCACCTCCGCCATCATGGGCAAGGGCCTGGGCAAGGACGTGGCGCTGATCACCGACGGTCGCTTCTCCGGCGGCAGCCACGGTTTCGTGGTCGGTCACATCACACCGGAAGCCATCGAAGGCGGCCCGATTGCCATCGTGCAGGACGGGGACACCATCACCATTGACGCGCAGAGCCACGAGGTGAAGCTGCACCTGAGCGACGCCGACATCGCCGCGCGCCTGGCTGCCTGGAACAAGCCGGCGCCGCGCTATACCCGCGGGCTGCTGGCGAAATACGCGAAAACCGTCGCGTCTGCTTCGGAAGGCGCCGTGACGGACAAGTACCTGTAAGACACCCGCTAGAGCGAACTGTCACAAGACCAGAGTAGAGTCAGCCCATGCTGCACACCTATCACCTGACCCATGAGCACTGCCTGCACGCAGGACCGGAGGAACACACGCCCCAGTCCATCGGCACGGCGCTGTGGCTGGACCTCGTCGACCCGAGCGACGAGGAACGCACACTCGTGGAAGTGCTGCACCGCCAGACTCTGCCTGACACCGAGGACGTGGGCGAGATCGAGGCCAGCGCCCGCTCCTATCGCGACGAGGCTGGCGGCCTGCGCGTGCACTCGATGTTCCTGCACCACGTGGAGGATCGCCCGCGCAACACCACCGTGGCCTTCACCCTCACCGGCAACCAGCTGATCACCCTGCGCGAGCGGGAGATTCCGGCCTTTCGTCTGCTGCGCATGCGCGCCAAACGGCAGAAAGGGCTGGTGCTGGATGGCGTGGGCATCCTGCTGGCGCTGTTCGAGATCAAGATCGACGATCTGGCCGACACCCTGGAAGAGGTCTACAAAGGACTGGAACACACCAGCAATCTGGTGCTGGAAGAGAACGACAGCCCCATCGAATCGGCCATCGACGAGCTGGCGCGCCACGAGGACACCAACGGCAAGGTGCGCCTTTGCCTGATGGACACCCAGCGTGCGCTCACCTTCCTGCTGCGCCACGGCAGGCTGCAGAGCGAGCACGCCGAGCACGCCCGGGAGCTGCTGCGCGACATCGAATCCCTGCTGCCCCACAACAGCTTCGTGTTCGACAAGGTGAACTTCCTGATGGATGCGGCCCAGGGCTTCATCAACATCGAGCAGAACCAGATCATCAAGACCTTCTCGATCGCCGCCGTGGTCTTCCTGCCGCCTACCCTGGTCGCCAGCGCCTATGGCATGAACTTCGAGTTCATGCCGGAGCTGGACTGGGTGCTGGGCTATCCCTGGGCCATCTCCCTGATGATCCTCTCGGGCATCGCGCCCTACTGGTACTTCAAGCGCAAGGGCTGGATTTAAGCCGCCTTCAGAGCTTGAGGGCCGCGAACTCAATGCGGGCCGCTGCGCCGTAGATCACGGAGGGCGCCGTCTCCAGCCGCTGCGGCGCGCGCAGCCCGGGCCACACCGGCAGCAGCAGCGCGATCTGTGTCTCGATGGCAGCCACGGCGTCGGCGTTCCGAGTCAGCGCCGCCAGTTTCGGCAGCCACTCGCTGGCGGTGCGCACGAAACCCAGGGCATCCTGGTACTCGTGTTCGTTCTCCAGCACTCCTCCCTCGCCCACGGCAATGTCGAATTCTGCCGCTGCTGTACGGACCAGGTCGACGATCACCGCTGCCACCGTGGTGGCATCAACGTCCTTCACCGCCGCCTCGGCCTGGCTGATGGCCTCCAGCAAGTTCGCGTAGGCCGCTTCGACCGCAGCCGCCCCCTGCTGCTGTTCCACCGCCACGGCAAGGGCTTCGAGTTGTGGCGCGAAGCCCTTGGCGCCACGCGCCAGCAGAGCGGGCTCCAGGGAGGTGTAAAGCTCGTCGGTCGGGTGTTTCATGTGAGTGGCAGAGGCGTCCAGCGCGTTCTCGCGATACAGGTTCACGCCCACATTGAGATGCCCGCGAATGAACGAGAGCTGGGCGAGATAGGCCGCCGTGCTGTCGATGGCCTCAACCGTCGTGGCACCTTCCCCGCCTTCACCCCCTTCTTCCGTCATCACCGCCATGTCGTGGTCCATGCCACCCTGGCGGGTACCCGCGTAGAAGGCGGTGCTGGTGGCGAGCATGATGCCAAGACCGAGCCAGATTCGTTGCTTGATTTCCATAGTGCCTCCATGGGACAGATGCCGGGTTTGAATTCGGGCGGGGAGCCCCTTAAACTGGAGATCATCCTACACCTAACAAGAATCATTCTCAATTAGGCGCCTTCATGCTGCTTCAGATTGCTCAGCCTCTCCCGCCCGCCCGGCTCTCCCGATGCCAGACCCTCGCGGCCGAGGATCCGCTCTTCGGCTCTGGCAGGACGACGGCCGGCTGAACGCAGCCAGGTGCGCCACGCCGACGCACGGGAGGCCCTGTTCGACCTGGATCGTGTGATCGCCTCGCTACGCACCGGGAATAGCGCCAGCGAGAGCCTGGAGCTGCTGCTGAAGACGCGCAGCAATCTGCTGCGGCTCTGGGCAGAGGATTGAACTGAAGAAAATTTGCAGGCGATGGCTGGTCACTGCCTGAGCATCGTCATCATCCATTTTCATCGTCTCTGGAGGTTTTGCATGTCCCACGGCAACCGTTTTCTGACCCGTCGCGATGCCCTCAAGCTAGGCCTGGCCGCTGGCGCCGGCCTCGCCCTGCAACCCCAGTCCCTGCTCGCCCAGGCGGCAGCCGGCGAGTTGCTGAGCAAGCCGATTCCCTCTTCTGGAGAGCGGATCCCGCTGATCGGCATCGGCACGGCTCGCCGTTATGACATTGCCAGCACCGAGGCGGAACTGGCCCCCCTGCGCGAAGTGCTGCGCGCCTTTCCCACCATGGGCGGCAAGCTGATCGACACGGCGCCGTCCTATGGCAGCGCCGAAACCGTAGTAGGCAATCTGCTGGCGGAGCTGGGGATACGTGATCAGATCTTCCTGGCCACCAAGGTGGGCGCGGGACGGCAAGGTCGCGAGGACGGCATCGCCGAGATGGAAGGCTCGCTGCTACGACTGAAGACGGACCACTTCGATCTGCTGGAGATCCACAATCTGGCCGGCACGGCCGATATGCTGCCGGTGCTGCGGGAGTGGAAGCAGGCGGGTCGCATCCGTTACTACGGCATCACCACCACGTCCAAGGAGCAGTACGAAGCGCTGGCCGGCTTCATGCGCAGCGAGCCACTGGACTTCATCCAGGTGGACTACGCCATCGACAATCGCTCGGCCGAGGATCTGCTGCTGCCCCTGGCGCAGGAGCGCGGCATCGCGGTGCTCACCGCCCTGCCCTTCGGCCGCGGTCGTGTATTTGACGCCTTTGGCGACACTGCTGTGCCGGAGTGGGCCGCCGAGCTGGGTATCGAGACCTGGGCTCAGTTCGCGCTGAAGTTCAATGTCTCTCATCCGGCCATCACAGCAGCGATTCCCGGCACCGCGCGACCGGAGTATCTTGCGGACAATTTCAATGCCTCGCGCGGCCTGTTGCCCGACGCAGCGATGCGCGAACGCATGGCCGCCCTCGTCGCCAACGCCTGATAACAACAAGGACTCTTCATGCAAGCTGCCATCACGCGCCTGGTCACGCGCTCGGTCAATCTGCGCGAAGGCGAAGGAGCCGCCCTGGGCTGGTCCTTCGCCTATTACTTTCTGCTGCTGTGTTCCTACTACATTCTGCGTCCGATCCGGGACGAGATGGGCATCGCCGGCGGCGTCGACAATCTGGCCTGGCTGTTCACCGGGACCCTGGTGGGGATGCTGCTGATCCACCCGGTGTTCACGACACTGGTGAAATCGCTGCCACGCCGACGCTTCGTGCCCCTGACTTATCGTTTCTTCATCGCGAACCTGGTGGTGTTCTTCGCCCTGTTCCAGCTGGTACCTGAAAACAGCGTCTGGATCGGCCGCATCTTCTTCATCTGGGTGAGCATCTACAATCTGTTCGTGATCTCGGTGTTCTGGTCCTTCATGACGGACATCTACCGCTCCGCCCAGAGCAAGCGGCTGTTCGGCGTGCTGGCCGTGGGCGGCACTATCGGTGCCATGACGGGCTCGGGCATTACCTCGGCCCTGGTGCAGGCCCTGGGTCCGGTGAATCTGCTGCTGATCTCGGCACTCATGCTGGAGGCCGCAGCGCGGGTCTCGGGCGCCCTGGAGAAGGCCGAGCAGGGGCTGGCCGTGGCGGGTCTGCAGGATGAGCAGCTGGACGCCGACGGTGGGACAAACGATCCGGAGGCACGCATACGCCAGCAGGTGGCGGACAAACAGCAGGAAGTCATCGGCGGTGGCGTACTGGATGGCGTGCGCGATGTGCTGCGCTCACCCTATCTGCTGGGCATCGCCCTGCTGATGCTGCTGTTCACCATCACCTCGACCTATCTGTACTTCATGCAGCTGGACGTAGTGGCAGGCGCTTCGGAGGATTCACGCGTACGCACCCAGTTACTGGCCAACATCGACCTGATCGTCAACATCATCACGCTGATCACCCAGCTGTTCCTGACCGGCCGCCTGCTGCGCTGGCTGGGCGTGGGCATGAGTCTGGCGTTCCTGCCGCTGTTGAGCCTGATCGGCTTCGGACTGGTCGGCGTGGCTCCTGCGCTGTTGGTAGTGCTGGTGTTCCAGATTCTGCGTCGTGCCGGCAACTTCGCCATCCAGCGCCCGGCCCGCGAGGTGCTCTACACCGTGCTGCCGCGCACCGAGAAGTACAAGGCCAAGAACTTCAACGACACCTTCGTCTATCGCGTGGGAGACCAGGTCGGCGCCTGGTCCTACACGCTGATGGGAAGCCTCGGGCTGGGGGTGTCGAGTCTGGCGTTGACGATGGTGCCCGTGTCTGCCGTCTGGCTGTTGCTTGCGCTGTGGTTGGGTGTGCGTTACCGACAGTACAATGCCGGCAGTTGAACCGATGAGCCCGCCCGCAAAGGAGCAGACGATGTTGATCTTCCATTACGCCCCCCGCACCTGTGCACTGGCCGCTCATCTGGCTCTGGAACACGCCGGCGCCGATTACCAGGCGGTCGCCGTCGATCTGGCGGCAAATGACCAGCGTTCACCGCAGTTCCTCGCACTCAATCCCAAGGGGCGCGTACCCGCATTGCAAACCGAACGAGGCACCCTGACGGAGATTCCGGCCCTGCTGTTGTACATCGCCCAGCGCTACCCCGACGCCGCGCTGGCGCCGCTGGACGACCCGTTCGCACTGGCACAGTTGCAGGCTTTCAACAGCTATCTGTGTGCCACGGTCCATGTGGCCCACGCCCATCGCGTGCGTGGCGCCCGCTGGGCCGATGATCCCGCTGCCATCGACGCGATGAAGCGCAAGGTGCCGCAGAACATGCTGGACTGCATGCGCCTCATCGAGGACAGCATGCTGGGGGGGCCCTGGGTGATGGGGGCGCAATACAGCGTGGCGGACATGTACCTGTACACGATCAGTGGCTGGCTGGCGGGGGACGGCGTGGACATCGCGCTGCTGCCGGCCATTGCTGCGCATCGCGCGCGCATGGCCGCCGACCCGCTGGTGCAACGGATCGACGCGCTCTACGTGTGAAGGGGAACAGCTTGCCGCTCAGGCGGCAATATGGGCCGGATGGCGGGCCGCTATGGAGACGTCTCCCCAGAGGAATTGCAGGGCTTCGTCTTCCCCCTGCAGTTCGTCGGTGAATTGGTCGATCGAGTAGAGCAGGTCCAACGCTCTGGCCGGCTTGTCCTCCTTGACGGCTGGATCGCTGGAACTGCCCGCCGCGAGGGAGAACGCGGTGGGGAAGCTCCTGAAATCGTTCGGTACTGCTGACATGATCCGATACTCCTGTGGCTCTCTCGATCGTGCGGATTACTGTGCACTGCAATTGTGGCAGACCGATGAAAGCACTGAGGCAGATTCTGATTTTTGCTGCGGCAGGCTGGCTTCCTCGCCTGAGCCGATTGCAGTAGCATGCCCAGGACCCTTCCTTTCCCGTCTCCTCAGACCAGGATCAACACCATGAACAACAAGAACAATCGATTGCATGCTGCCATCGCGGGCCTCGTGGGCAGCGGCATGCTGATGGCCGTGTTCGGCTACGTGAACGCCCAGGGCGAGCCGCCCGAGATCATCGAGACCAGCTCCCACGTCTTCACGCGCATGGCCGAGGGCGTGTACCAGGTCACCGGCACGGGCGAGGTGTATCTGATGAGCAATGCGCTCATGCTGGTGGGCACCGAAGATGTGCTGCTGGTGGATTCCCACGTCACACCCAATGCCGCCAATGCCCTGCTGCGCTCTGTCCAGCAGGTCACCGACAAGCCCGTGCGCTACCTCGTGAACAGCCACTACCATTTCGATCACGCCCACGGCAATCAGGTGTTTCCCGAGCAGGTCGAAATCATCGGCCACAGTTATACCCGCATCAAACTCAACGGCGAGATGGGCAGCAATGTGCTGACGGAGAGCACCCACGTGAGCTTCACCGAGGGCGTGCCTGCCCTGGTGGAAAGTCTGCGCCGTCAGTTGTCAGACACAGTTGACCCGGAACGTCGCGCCGCGCTGCAGCGTCAGCTCAACGCCCAGGAAGCGCACATGATTTCGCTGCAGGAAATCATCCCGACGCCACCGAACATCACGCTGGAAGAAAAGATGACGCTGTTCCAGGAGATGGGCGAAGGCCAGCAGGACCGCGAGATCCAGTTGCTGCATCTGGGGCGCGCACATACCGCAGGCGACGTGGTGGTGTATCTGCCGCAGGAGCGCATGGCCTTTACCGGCGACATGATGCTGCCCTCGCTCTCCTACATGGGTGACAGTTTTCCGCTGGAATGGGTCGACACGCTGGAAGCCCTCAAGGGACTGGAGATCGACGTAATCCTGCCGGGTCACGGATCTCCCTTCCAGGACAAGCAGGTCATCAGCAACTTCCAGGCTTACCTGAGCGATCTGTGGACCAAGACGGCGGCTCTGAAGGCGAGCGGGCTGACGGCTGAAGAAGCAGCGGCACAAGTCGACATGACGAATCATTCTGTAAACTACGCGCAGATTCGCGCCCCGGGTGCCGATGTGCGCGGCATCCGTCGTATCTATGCCCTTCTGGATGAATGAGTGAATGAAAAAAGGCGATGTGGCACTTGCCGCATCGCCTTGGTTCTCTGCCAGCGCCTGACGGCGCTGCTTATTCGCTCAGGCCTCGGCCTGAATCTCCAGCGCGATTCTCTGCACTTCATCCAGCACACGCAACAGATTGCCGCCCCACAGCAAGGCGATCTGCTCCTCGGTATACCCTCGACGCACCAGCTCCAGCGTTACATTGAAGGTTTCTGATGCATCATTCCAACCGGAAATGCCGCCGCCACCATCGAAGTCAGAGCTCAAACCCACATGCTCGATGCCGATCAGCTCGACCATGTAGTCCACGTGATCGATGAAATCGGCAACATCCACCGGCGGCGCGACAGCATCGACTTCGGCTGCCTTGCGGGGAGCCACGCGCGCCTCGATCTCGTCCATGCGGGCGTCGTAGGCGGCGCGCTCGGCACTGGCCAGTACACGTACTTCGGCAGGTGGCAGGATCGTGTAGCCAAGCTCTGCCGCGACACTGGCGCGCAGCGCGTTGAGTGCTGCCAGATGCGCGCTGTGCTTGGCGCTGTTCAGATAGGCCGCAAATGCCGTGGCCTGCACCACACCACCGTTGTCACGAATCGCCAGCAGCTCTTCGTCATCGAGATTGCGGCTGACATTGTTGAGTGCGCGGGCCGAAGAGTGCGACGCGATGACGGGCGCACGCGAGAGAGCGATGGTCTGCATGTTGGCGGCCTTGGAGGGGTGCGAGAGGTCCACCATCACACCCCACTTGTTCAATTCAGCCACGGCCTGGCGGCCCAGTTCACTCAGCCCGTTGTGCAACCACACGCCGTCGGCCTCGCCGGTATTGGAGTCGGCAAACTGGCTGTGACCATTGTGGGCCAGGGAGACATAGCGCCCGCCCAGCTCCTGGTAGCGCTTGATATTGGCAATGTCCAGACCCATCGGGTAGGCGTTCTCCACGCCGATCATCGCGACCTTCCTGCCCTCGGCGTCGATGCGGCGCACGTCGTCAGAGGTATAGGCCATCTCGATGGTGTCCGGCGCAAACTGCTCGGCAAGACGGTGAATGGCACTGAACTTGTCCAGGGCATTGGCCTCGGCGGCGGCGTAGCCTTCCGTGGTCAAGGGTCCCTGCCCGGTGTAGACGATGAACCAGGCCACATCGAGCCCGCCCTGGATCATCTTGGGCAGATTCACTTGGGTGTCCAGATCGGCGGTGTAGTTGTTGGTCTCGGTGAAATTCGCTGTATTGATGTCAGCATGCGTGTCGAGCGTAATCACGCGC
>Ga0255220_1000183_pt1 | contig 27359 bp, 24 predicted proteins | sample Miss_Colum_RepB__FD_188423 | JGI IMG/M metagenome (GOLD analysis project Ga0255220, IMG submission 188423) | Freshwater microbial communities from Mississippi River, Louisiana, United States - Miss_Colum_RepB_8d | ecosystem: Environmental > Aquatic > Freshwater > River | place: USA: Louisiana...
GCTGATGCTGGAATGCCGGCAGCTGTGCAAGGTCTACACCCAGGGGCCGGAGCGCGTCGAAGTGCTGCGCAACTTGAACCTGCGGGTCTACGCCGCAGAGCGGGTGGCCATCGTTGGCGCCTCGGGCTCGGGCAAGACCACGTTGCTGAACCTGCTGGGGGGGCTGGATCTGCCAAGCTCCGGCGAGGTGATGATTGCCGGCCTCAATCTGGCCGGCCTCAACGAGGCGCAGCGCGGTCGCATGCGCAATCGCAATCTCGGTTTCGTCTATCAATTCCACCACCTGCTGGGCGAATTCACAGCGCTGGAGAACGTGAGCATGCCGCTGCTGATTGCTGGCAACGATGTGCGCTGCTCGGCCGCGCGAGCGTCAGCTATCCTGGAGCGGGTCGGGCTCGGCCACCGTCTGCAGCACAAGCCCTCCGAGCTGTCCGGCGGCGAGCGCCAGCGCGTGGCGATCGCACGAGCCCTGGTCACGGAGCCGCGCTGCGTGCTGCTGGACGAGCCCACCGGCAATCTGGACCGGCACACAGCTCGCGAGATTCACGCCCTGATGGCCGAACTCAACACGCAGCTGGCCACGAGCTTTGTGGTGGTGACCCACGACGAGGAATTCGCCCGCTCGCTGGACCGGGTGCTGCTGCTGCGCAACGGCCAGCTGGAAGAGCTGGATGCTGCCACCCGGGCGGCCATTGCGGCGCGCGGCCTGTCGGCGAGTCTGGTGGAAGCGCCCGCCCAGGACGATGCCCATGGCGAATGAGCCACGCCAGCTGTCGGCTCTGGCGCCGTATGCCGAACGCGCCTTCGCTGCCTTCATTGCGCTGCGCTATGTCAGTGTGGGGCGACGCAGTCAGCTGGTCTCGTTCATGTCCGCGCTCACCGTGAGTGGGCTGGCACTGGGCATCGCCATCCTGATCACCGTGCTCTCCGTGATGAACGGCTTCGATCGCGAAGTGCGGGAGAACATCCTGGGCATCCTGCCCCACGCCGTGGTCAAGGCGCTGGAACCGCAGGGACCGGAACGCTGGCAGGTCATCGAAGAGGTGTTGCGCGCGCATCCCGCCGTGCTGGACATGGCGCCACAGATCGAGGTCACCGGTGTCGTCTCGGCCAATGGTTTCGCCAAGGGCGTATTGGTCCAGGGGGTGGACCCGCAGGCCGAGCAGCGCATCTCACGCCTCGACAGCTTTATGCGTGAAGGCAGTCTTGCAAGCTTGGAGGAGGGCCGTTTCCGCATCATCCTCGGTGCCACACTGGCCGCCAATCTGGGCGTGGGCATTGGCGACAGAGTGAGTCTGTATTCGCTGGAGGTGTCGGTGAATCCGCTGCTGGCGCTGCCGACGCAACGCCAGTTTACCGTGGCCGGCATCTACCGGGTCGGCACCCTGGAGCTGGACAGCGCCATGGCGATGATCACGCTGCAGGACGCGCGTGCCCTGTACCGGCTGCGCGATACCCACACCGGCCTGCGCTTCCAGATCGAGGATCTGCTGCAGGTGCATGCGGTGGCAGCCGAGCTGGGGCCGCAGCTGCCGCAGGGCGTGCAGGTGGACACCTGGACACGCGTCTTCGGCAACATCTACGAGAACATCCAGTTCTCCCGCACGGTGGTTGGTCTGCTGCTGTGGCTGCTGGTGGCGGTGGCCGCATTCAATCTCGTGGTCAGCCTGGTCATGATCGTGCGCGACAAGCGCGGCGACATCGCCATCCTGCGCACCATGGGTGCCAGCCCAGAAACGATCCGGCGGATCTTCATGACCCAGGGCTGTCTCGTCGGGTTGATCGGCACCGTCATCGGCATCGCCTTCGGGGTGATCTTCTCGCTCAGCGTGGGTGATTTCGCGGCGTGGCTGGAGCGTGCGTTCGGCATCACTCTACTCAACGCCGAGGTGTACCCAGTGGATTTTCTGCCCTCCGAACTGCGCTTGCGTGACATCGTCGGGGTGAGCGCAGGCGTGTTCCTGCTGTCCCTGCTCGCCACCCTGTATCCCGCGTGGCGCGCCTCCCGCGTGCAGCCCGCCGAAGCGTTGCGCCTCGACTGACGCTGCGCTGCGGGCCGCGCTGCGGCCGCGGCCTGCCTATACTTGGCGGGCGACACTGAAGTCGCCCAGCGCCGGATTCCCCATGCGTTCACGGATGATCGCTGCCAGCCTCGGCATTGCCCTGGTGGCCCTGCTGCCTGTCTTGCCTGCCATTCCCCTGTGGGTATCCGCGCCAGCGCTGTCTCTGCTGCTGTGGCGATGCTGGCGAGGGTATCTCGTGTCCGCGCTTGGCTGCGCCTTTCTCTGTGGCCTGTTGTGGGGCCTGATCAGTGGCCAGCAGCGGCTGCAGGCCCTGCTGCCCGAGGCGCTGGAGGGGCGTGATTTCTGGGTGACCGGCATGGTCATCGGCTTGCCCCAGCGCACGGAGCGGGGGCAGCAGTTCCAGTTCCGCGTCGAGCACAGCTGTTTCGACCTGCTGCCGGCGGATTGCCCGGCTCATGTTGCCTTGTTTCGTGACCGGCTGATCCAGCTCAATCACTATGGACCTCAGGTCGTGGAGCCTGGTCAGCGCTGGTTCTGGCGGGTGCGTCTGAGCCGGCCGCGCGGTTTCGCCAATCCGGGGGGCTTCGACTACGAGGCCTCGCTGGTGCAGCAGGGTGTGGCGGCGCGCGGCTATGTGCGCGACACAGCGTTCAATGTCCGGCTGGAGGATGGCGGGGCGTGGCTGTCGCGACTGCGCCATGGTTTGCGGGAACGGCTGCTGCGCGCCCTCGAGGGGCGCTCGCAGGCCGGCATCATTCTGGCGCTGGTGCTGGGAGAGCGCGATCTGCTGAGCACTGAAGACTGGGAGCTCTTCACGCAGACAGGCACCAATCACCTGATCGTCATCTCCGGCCTGCATGTCGGCTTCATCGCCTGGCTGTGTGCGTGGATGACGGGCTGGGGCGTCCGTCTGTGGCCTGCCGCCTTGCTGCGGCTTCCCGCTCAGCAGTGGGGCAATCTGGCGGCCATCGTCGGAGCGCTGAGCTACAGCCTGCTGGCCGGACTCTCGGTGCCGACCCAGCGTGCCTGCCTGATGGTGCTGGTGTTCGCTGGGGCACAACTGGCATCCCGGCGCCTGCCCCACTCCTTCAGTTACTTTCTGGCGCTGCTGCTGGTGTTGCTGGTGAATCCTCTGAGTGTCACCGGTGCCGGTTTCTGGTTGTCCTTCGGCGCGGTGGGCACCTTGCTGCTTGCCTTTGGCAGCAGGCGTCGGCTGCGCCGAGCGGCGCTCGCTTCCGCAGCGGCAGGCCGCCGCAGAGGCCGTATCGATTGGCTGGGGCTATGGCTGCGCTGGGGGCAGCCGCAATGGGTCATCTTCATCGGCATGCTGCTGCCACTGGGACTCTGGATGCAGCAATTCTCCCTGCTTGCGCCGTTGGCCAATGTGCTTGCCATCCCCCTGGTCAGCCTGCTGGTGGTGCCGCTGTGTCTTCTTGGTGCTGCACTCTTGCTGCTCTGGCCGGCCGGCGGCACGTGGTTGCTACAGCAGGCAGATGCGTTGCTGATGCTGCTGGAAGCGGGGTTGCTGGCGGTGATCGAGCTGCCCGTGCCGCCCTTGTGGCAGATCACTGGAGTCACTGTGCTGGGCAGCGCACTGGCACTGGCGGGCAGCGTGCTGCTGCTGATGCCGCGTGGCTGGCCCCGGCGCTGGCTGGGTGCCGTGATGCTGTTGCCCATGCTCCTGCCTGGCGTGTCGCAGATGCCCTTTGGACAGGCTCAGGTGAGCGTTCTGGATGTGGGGCAGGGGCTTGCGGTGGTGGTGCGTACGGCCCGGCACACCTTGGTTTACGATGCTGGTCCGCGCTTCAGCGAACGCTTCGACGCCGGGGCCGGCATCGTGCTGCCGTTTCTACGCCATGAGGGAGTGCGTCGCCTGGATCGGGTCGTCATCAGTCATGGGGACAATGACCATGCCGGTGGTCTGGTTTCCTTGCTGGAGGGTATCGACATTGCGGGCCTGTTGACGGGCGAGATGCCCAGCGAGGCCGAGGGCGCTGCGCTCTCCGCGGCCCGGGTGCCGGCTGCGCTGTGCGAACGTGGTCAGTCGTGGCAATGGGATGGCGTGCATTTTGCCGTGCTCTGGCCGCCCGTCGGTGAGAATGCCGCCGGTAATGACAGTTCCTGCGTCCTGCGGATCGCGACCGCTGGGCGCTCCCTGCTGCTGACCGCCGACATCGAGCGCCGGGCCGAGGCAGCGCTGATTGGCGCGGATGCCGAGGCCCTGCGCAGCGACTGGCTGCTGGTGCCGCATCATGGCAGTCAGACGTCATCCAGCGCGGGTTTTCTCGCAGCCGTCGATCCTTGCTGCGCTCTTTATTCGGCGGGTTATCGCAACCAGTTTCGTCACCCGGCAGCGGTTGTGGCAGCGCGCTATCACGCGCGTGGCATCAGCGTATGGAACACGGCCCTGCGAGGCGCCCTGAGACTGTGCCTGGGAGCGCAACAGGACTGCGATAGCCTGCCGCATGCCTGGCGCGATAGCCGCCGACGCTGGTGGCAGGCCCCGGTTTCAAGGGCGTCCCGGGAGCTGCACGGAGAGCTGCCCGCAGCGCCGCAGGCCTCGTGATACAGGGGCTGCAGGGCTGTTCAAGCCGCACTCACAGGGCCTTGGATGACTGTGGTAAAGTACGAGTCATCACGCCCGGAGGTTTCCAGTGGTAGAAATCGTCAAAGCCGGTGGCTGGCTGATGCTGCCGATCATCCTGTGCTCCATTGTCGCCATTGCCATCATCATCGAGCGCTTCTGGACACTGAGCGCCGCCCGCATCGCCCCTCGCTACACCCTCGGCCAGGTCTGGACCTGGATCAAGAACAACGAACTCGACAACGCTCATCTGCGGGAACTGCGCCTGGCCTCGCCCCTCGGTCAGATCCTGGCCGCAGGCTTGCTGACCTCGAAGTACGGCCGCGCTGCCATGACCGTCAGCATCGAACAGGCCGCCAGTCAGGTGATTCACGATCTCGAGCGCTATCTGAGCACCCTGGGCACCATTGCGGCGATCACGCCATTGCTCGGTCTGCTGGGTACGGTCATCGGCATGATCGATGTGTTCACCCAGATCATGGTGCAGGGCACCGGCAATGCCAACGCCCTGGCCGGAGGTATCTCCCAGGCCCTGATCACCACGGCGGCGGGTCTCTGCGTGGCCATTCCGACCTTCATGTTCCACCGCATGTTCATGCGCCGGGTTGATACCCTGGTGATGAACCTGGAACAGGAATCCATCAAACTGGTAGACGCGCTGCACAGCGATCGCCGAGTGGATCTCAAGGAGATCGGCAATCCGTGAAATTCCAGCGCCGAATCCGGGAGGAACTCTCGATCAATCTGACGCCTCTGATCGATGTCGTCTTTCTGTTGCTGATCTTCTTCATGGTCTCCACGACCTTCACCCGGGAAACGCGCCTGGTGATCAATCTGCCGGAAGCGGACGGCGAAGCGGCGCCAGACGTGGAACAGGTCATCGAGATCTCGGTGAGTCAGAGCGGCGCCTATGCCATCGACGGGCGCACCCTGGTCAACGCCGACCTGAGCACGCTGATGCAGGGAATGAAAGAGGTGTCGCGCGGTGACCGATCCGTGGCGCTTGTCCTTATTGCCGATGCCGACGCCACGCATCAGTCCGTGGTTACGGCCATGGATGCGATCGGCCAGTCGGGCTTCAGCCGGCTCAGCATCGCGACCCGCAAACCCACCGACGAGAACTGACATAACGCCATGACGGTCCCTGTGAATGACACTCCTGCCAAGGGCTGGCACGTCTACAAGCGCCTGCTGGCCTACGTAAAGCCGCATCGCGGCCTGTTCGCGATCAGTGTCATCGGCTACATCATCTTCTCCATCACTGGTGTGGCGACGGCCGAATGGCTGGGCTGGACGGTCGATCAGGTAGCCGCGCAGAACACCGATGCCCGCATCCTCAGCCCCATCCTGTGCGTGCTCATCGTGCTGGTGCGCGGCATTGGCGGCTTCATGGGGGGCTACACCCTGGAGTACATCTCCAACAGCATCATCCACAAATTGCGTTGCGAGATCATGGACAGGCTGCTCGTGCTGCCCATGCGCTATTACGACAACAGCACCGCCGGGCGCCTGGTGTCCAAGGTCACCTATGACGTGCAGCAGATCAGCGGTGCTGCCACCAATGCCGTGACCGTGATCTTTCGGGAAGGCCTCACCGTGGTGGGACTGCTGATCTCGCTGTTCTGGAGCAACTGGCGCCTCAGCCTGGTGTTTCTGCTGGTGGCGCCCTGTGTGGCCATCGTGGTGGGCACGGCCTCCAGCAAGTTTCGCAAGTACAGCCGGCAGATGCAGAATTCCATGGGCGATGTCACTCAGATCACCAACGAGTCCATCAAGGGCCAGAAGGTCGTGCGCAGCTTCAACGGCCGTCGTTTCGTCATGAGCCGGTTCGAAAGGGCGAGCGAACGCAATCGCCGGCAGAACATGAAGATGGTGGGCACCCAGTCCATCGCCATTCCGGTGATCCAGCTGCTGGTCGGCATCGCCATGGCCGTGCTGATCTGGTTCGCCATGTCTCCCGCCTATCTCGGCGAGGCCACTGCCGGTGATTTTGTCGCCTTCCTGACCGTAGCCGGTCTGCTGGCCAAACCCATTCGCCAGCTCTCTCAAGTCAATTCCGTGGTGCAGCGCGGCATTTCCGCGGCGGAGAGTATCTTCGCCCTGCTGGATGAAACCGGCGAAAGAGACACCGGCAAACACGCGGTGGCGCGCGTGAATGGCGAAGTCGAATTCCATGATGTCAGTTTCCAGTACAAGGGCAGCGAGCGGCCGACAGAGCAGGACCCCGGCGAGGGCAGTGAAGTGGAAGAGCCGGTGCTGGCCAATGTCTCGCTTCGCGTGAAACCCGGGCAAAGCGTGGCATTGGTGGGCAAGTCGGGCAGCGGCAAGACCACGTTGGTGAACCTTTTGCCTCGTTTCTATGACGTGGAGTCGGGCAGCATTCTGATTGACGGTGTGCCGTCGCGTGATTACACGCTGGACAACCTGCGTCAGCAGATCGCCGTCGTGAGTCAGGATGTCGTGCTGTTCGAGGGCACCATCGCACAGAATATTGCTTACGGCGACGAAGGCAGCATCAGCGACGAGCAGATCATCGAGGTGGCCCGCAGCGCTCACGCCATGGAGTTCATCGACAAACTGGAGAACGGCATTCACAGCATCGTGGGCGATGCCGGGCTGATGCTCTCCGGGGGGCAGCGCCAGCGTGTCGCGATTGCGCGGGCCTTCCTCAAGGATGCTCCGATCCTGATTCTGGACGAGGCGACCTCGGCGCTGGATTCGGAGTCCGAACAGCACATCCAGCAGGCGCTCAGCACGCTCATGAAGGGGCGCACCACTTTCGTCATTGCCCACCGACTTTCCACCATCGAGAACGCCGATCTGATCGTGGTCATGGACAAGGGCCGCGTCGTTGAGAGCGGCACGCATCAGGAACTGATCGCGGCCAATGGCAAGTATGCTGCGCTGCACCGCATCCAGTTCTCCGATCTTCCAGCAGGCGAGTGATGCGCCTCGTCGATGCCTGGTATGACCCATCCGGACGCATGCGTCCCTGGTTGTGGCCGCTGTGGCCTGTGTCTCTGCTGGTGGCCGCGCTGGGTGCCGTGCGGCGTCGTGTACTGGAACCCCGGCGTGGTGATGGCGAGCGCCTGCCGCCAGTGATCGTGATTGGCAATATTACGCTGGGCGGCACGGGCAAGACGCCCCTGTTGATCGCTCTGGTCCGTCTGCTGCAGGCGCACGGCCTGCGGCCTGGGGTGGTCAGTCGTGGCTATGGCGGCAACGGCCGTCCGGCCTTCGTCACGGTTCAATCGCTGGCGCAGGAGGTGGGCGATGAGCCAGTGCTGATCCAGAGGCAGACGCTCTGTCCGGTGCGGGTGGATGCCAGGCGCCTGCGCGCCGTTCAGTCGCTGGCCGCCGAACATGCCTGCGATGTCATTCTGAGTGACGACGGCCTGCAGCATCACGCCATGCCGCGGGCACTCGAACTGGTGGTGATCGACGGCGAACGGCTGCTGGGCAATGGCCATTGCCTGCCGGCAGGACCACTGCGCGAGCCATCTTCGCGACTGCGCGACCTTGACTGGCTGGTCATCAATGGCGGGCCGGAAGATGCGCTGTCGCGGCTGCGAACGCGGGCCGGTCTGAACGACCGACAGCCCCCGGTCACGACCATGCGCTTGCAGCCTTGCGCCTGGGTGAATGTGCGCAGCGGCGAGCGCGTGGCACTGGCGCAGTTGCCGCTGGAGCAGGGCAGGGCGCTGCATGCTGTGGCCGGAATCGGCAATCCCGGACGTTTCTTTGCCACGCTGCACGCGCTTGGCCTGCTACCGTACTGTCACGCCTTTGCCGATCATCATCGTTTCAGCGCGGACGATCTGCCTTTCATGCAGGCGGCCACGGTTTTGATGACCAGCAAGGACGCCGTCAAGTGCGAGGCCTTTGCGGGGCCTCACTGCTGGTATCTCGAGGTGGAGGCACTGCTGGCGCCGGAATTTGCCAACGCACTGGTGACGACAGTGCGGGAATTGGTGCAGGCGCACGCTGCCATCGGCACAACACAGAATTGAATGAGGAGTCTGCAATGGATCAGAAACTGCTGGCCATCCTGGCCTGCCCGCTGTGCAAGGGCCCGCTGAAATTCGATCGTCAGGCGGCGGAGCTGCTGTGCTACGCCGATGCGCTGGCGTTCCCCGTGCGTGACGGCATTCCCGTGATGCTGGATAACGAGGCGCGCGCCTTGACGCTGGAAGAGCGGGAGCAGCGCTGATGAGCTTCATCGTCGTGATTCCCGCGCGCTTCGCGGCCACTCGACTGCCGGGCAAGCCGCTGCTGGACATCGCCGGCAAGCCGATGCTGCAGCATGTCTACGAACGCGCGCTGCAAAGCGCGGCGCAGGCCGTGTGGGTCGCTACCGATGACGAGCGTATCCGCGAGGTCGCTTTGCGTTTTACTGCCAATGTCTGCATGACCAGTGCCACGCATCAGTCAGGCACCGATCGCATTCAGGAAGTGGCGAGCCGGCTCGGTCTCGCACAGGATGCCATTGTGGTCAACGTGCAGGGCGACGAGCCGCTGATACCGCCCGGCGCCATCAACCAGGTGGCGTACAATCTGCAACAGCATTCCGCGGCTGGCATTGCCTCTCTCTATGAGGAAATCGAACATGACGCAGAGTTCCAGAACCCCAATGCCGTGAAAGTGGTGACGGACTTGCAGGGCTATGCGCTGTATTTCAGTCGCTTGCCGATTCCCTGGCGCAATCCTGCGCTCGCCGCGCCTGCCTTGCCTGCGAAACGACACATCGGCATCTACGCCTATCGTGTCGCTACGCTCAATCACTTCATCGGCTGGCCGCAGGCGCCACTCGAGATTGCCGAGCGGCTGGAGCAATTGCGCGCCATGAGTCACGGCGTGCGCATCCACATGGACAAGGCGGCCCAGCGTATCCCCGCCGGCGTCGATACGCCCGAGGATCTCGAGGCTGTGCGTGCCTTCCTGCGAGCGTCGGCATGACAGCGCCGGTGCATGTGCTGATGGTCTGCCTGGGCAATATCTGCCGTTCGCCGACTGCTCACATTGTCTTCGCGCAGCGTGTTGCAGAAGCCGGCCTGCAGGCGCAGGTGCTGGTGGATTCGGCCGGTACCGGCGACTGGCACATCGGCCATCCACCGGATGCGCGCTCCTGCGCCGCGGCAGCGCAGCGCGGTTATGACATGACAGCCCTGCGCGCGCGACAAGTGCAGCCGCAGGACTTTCACGTGTTCGATCTGCTGCTGGCGATGGACGAGAACAATCTGCGCGATCTGCAGCGCCTGGCGCCGCCAGAGCACCGCCACAAGCTGCGCCTGTTCATGGACTTCGCCGAACTGGGCGAGCGCAGTGTGCCCGATCCTTACTACGGCGAGGCACAGGAGTTCCAGCGTGTGCTCGACCTGGTCGAGACCGCTGCCGACGGCCTGCTGCGGCATCTGCGCCAGCAGTTGCGGGAGTAGGGGATGCAGCAGCACGTCGATCTGCAAGCCTTCAACACCTTTGGTCTGCCATCGCAGGCGCGCTGGTTCTGCGCTGTGGACTCCCTTGCCACGCTCGAGCAGGCGCTGCAGTTTGCGCGCGCACAGACACTGCCCGTGCTTGTGCTGGGGGGCGGCAGCAACGTGCTGCTGCGCGAGGATGTCCCCGGGCTCGTGCTGCACATGCAGCTGCGTGGCGTGCAGCTGCTGGCGGACGACGGCGACACGGTGCGCGTGCAGGTGGCCTGCGGGGAGAACTGGCATGACTTTGTCAGTACCTGTCTGGCGCGCGGCTGGCATGGGCTGGAGAACCTGGCCCTGATTCCCGGCAGCGTGGGCGCTGCGCCGATCCAGAACATCGGCGCCTATGGCGTGGAGGCGGGCGAGCGCATCGAGTCTGTGCAGGTGTGGAATCGGGAGACGGCGTCTGTCGAGTCGATAGCAGCTGCCGACTGTGGCTTTGGCTATCGTGACAGTGTCTTCAAGCGGCAATACCGAGACAGCAGAATCATCCTGCAGGTGGTGTTCCGCCTGCAGCGCAGCGCCACGGTGAACCTGATCTACAGCGCGCTGGCCCAGGCGTTCGCAGGCCAGGATCCGGTGACACCACAGGCCGTGTTCGACGCCGTATGCCGCATCCGCCGCAGCCGGCTGCCCGATCCGGCCGAGCTGGGCAATGCTGGCAGTTTCTTCAAGAATCCCGTCATTCCCGCGGCGCTGTACCGCGCGCTGCAGCAGCGTTTTGGTGACATGCCGGGGCATGCTGTGGCGGGTGCCGAGTCCCTGATCAAGGTGCCGGCGGCGTGGTTGATCGAGCAGGCGGGCTGGAAGGGACGTCGCCTTGGGCAGGCCGGCGTCTACGAGAAACAGGCTCTGGTGCTCGTGAATCACGGCGGCGCGCAGGCGCAGGAAGTCGTCGATCTGGCGCAGGCCATCATGGCGGATGTGCAGCAACGGTTCGGCATCATCCTCGAGCCCGAAGTGCAGTGGGTGCCGGCATGGCAGGATGCAGATGCCCGTGTTTGCTGATCTGCAGACGACCTGCTGATGTACTTGTCAGCACGGCTGTGTTAAAAATCGACCAAGACGTTCGATGAAGAACCTCCGGGGCAGTGACAACCATTTCCGCCTCCTGCTTCGACCCCCACCAGCTGCTGCGCCATGTTCTTGTCACGCTTAGCGACGCAGAGCCACGGGTGCGCTGGGCGAGAGTGTTCGTCGTGATGGAGAAGGTCCCCTGGTGCCTGGTGCCCTGCAGGTCGAGATTGTCGCGCTGCCTCGGGGCACCAGTCACAAGACGGGGGACAGATATGACTACCGTATTTTCTCGAATCTGCAGCTGCGCAGTGACGTGGAGCTGACCAAACTCGCAGTCAAGCACGGACTTACCAATGTCCACGGTTACAGTGCCTCCCGCTAGTGCCCCCTTCGATGCCAAGGCCACCATCGCCAGCCTGACCACGCGCCCGGGCGTCTATCGCATGCTGGACGCGTCAGGCGGCATTCTTTACGTGGGCAAGGCGCGCAATCTGCGCAGGCGGGTCAGTAATTATTTCCGTGCGTCGGGGCTCGATGCCAAGACCATGGCCCTGGTGGCACGCATCTGCAACATCGAGGTCACCATCACGCGTAATGAGACCGAAGCGTTGCTGCTGGAACAGACTCTCATCAAACAGCATCGACCGCCGTACAACATCGAGTTGCGCGACGACAAGTCCTACCCCTACATCCTACTGACCAGTCGCGACACTTACCCGCGGCTGGCCTTCCATCGCGGTGCAAAGCGCCAGGACGCGCGTTATTTCGGGCCGTATCCCAGTGCGAGTTCCGTGCGCGAGAGTCTGGCCATTCTGCAGAAGGTGTTTCGTCTGCGTCAGTGCGAGGACAGCTATTTTCGCAATCGTACGCGAGCCTGCCTGCAGCATCAGATCGGACGCTGCACGGCTCCCTGTGTGGGGCTGATCTCAGCTGAGGACTACGCGCGAGATGTGCATTTTTCCGAGCTTTTTCTCAACGGCCGCAGTGACCAGCTGATCCGCGAACTGACCCAGCGCATGGAGGCGGAGTCGGCGCAGCTGCAGTTTGAGCGCGCGGCCGCGATCCGCGATCAGATCATCGATCTGCGTCGCATACACGAGCAGCAGTATGTGGACGATCAGAGCGGCGATGCCGACGTGCTCGCTGCGTCCCTGCAGGGCGCTTTCGCCAGCGTGCATCTCGTGGTGATCCGCGGCGGCCGCTTGATAGGCAGCAAGAGTTTTTTTCCGCGCGATCGCCTGGCCGAAGACGAAGGGTCCCTGCTGGCCGCGTTTATCGCGCAGTACTACGTGAAGGAAGACAACGCGGCGGCGATTCCCCGCGAGCTGATCATTGCGCCGGCCATTCCCGAACCCGGCCCGCTGGCCGAGGCTCTGAGTTTCTGTGCCGGCAGGGCGGTGAAGATCAGTGCCAGTGTAAGAGGGCACCGTGCCAGGTGGCTCGCAATGGCCGAGACCAATGCGCAGCAGAGTCTGCAGAGTTTCGTCAGCAACAGGCAGAACGTGCAGCAGCGCTTCGATCAGTTGCGCGTGGCCTTGGATCTTGATGCCGTGCCGCAGCGCATTGAATGCTTCGACGTCAGTCACACGGGGGGGGAGAGTCCCGTGGCTTCCTGCGTGGTATTCGATGGCAACGGTCCGCTGAAGACGGACTATCGCCGTTTCAACATCGAGGGCATTACGGGGGGAGACGATTACGGCGCCATGGAGCAGGCCCTGACCCGGCGTTACACGCGAGTGGTCCGCGACGCAGAGCAGGCCCCGGACGGCGGCAAGGTGCCCGACATCCTGCTGATCGATGGCGGCAAGGGGCAACTGGCGCAGGCGCGGCGTGTGCTCGACGAATGCCAGCTCCACAGTGTCCAGCTGATTGGCATCGCCAAGGGCATTAGCCGACGCGCCGGGCAGGAGACACTGTTTCTCTCTCAGGGCGAGCAATTTCACGAGATCGTGCTGCCGCCCGAATCCGCCGCACTGCACCTGTTGCAACAGATCCGCGACGAGGCTCACCGCTTTGCCGTCACCGGACATAGACAGCGCCGGGCGCGCACACGCAATCAATCCGTGCTTGAGCAGATCCCGGGCCTGGGCCCCAAGCGTCGACGCGAATTGCTCAAGCATTTCGGCGGCCAGCAGGAGGTGGCGCGCGCTTCAGAGGAGCAACTGGCCGAGGTGACGGGCATCAGCAGCAAGCTCGCCGCGGAGATTTATGCCTGGCTGCATAATGAGTAGAATGCCGACCACGATCCTCGAATCGCCCGGCTTTCCCGCGGCGTTTTCGCAAGAGCCCATGCCATGAATATTGCCAATCTCGTTACCGTCTCGCGCGTCATGATGATTCCCTTCGTGATCGTGCTGCATTATTCGGGGCTGCCCCACAGCAATCTGCTGGCCGGGGGATTGTTCGCGATTGCGAGCCTGACGGACTGGCTGGATGGCTATCTGGCCCGGCGGCTCAAGCAGACCTCGACCTTCGGCGCCTTTCTTGACCCGGTAGCCGACAAGCTGTTGGTGGTGGCTGCCTTGGTGCTGCTCGTCGCGAATTACCCGGCGATCTGGTTCGTTCTGCCAGTGGCCATCATCATCGCGCGTGAAGTCTTTGTTTCGGCACTGCGTGAATGGATGGCGAATTGCAATCAGCGCGACCTGGTCAAGGTCGGCTATATAGGCAAGGTCAAGACCACGGTGCAGATGATCGGCATCACCATTCTCATCGGGGTCGACGCGCAGACGCCGGTGATTTTCACACAGCTCGGCATCGTGCTGGTGTATGCGTCTGCGGTCTTCAGTTTGTGGTCGATGATCCTGTATTTGCGTGCTGCATTGCCCACCTTGCGGGCCTGAAAAAGGCAGAAGAAATAGACGTTTCAGGCGCTTGACATAGATTTTCATCTGATTACAATGAGCGCCTCTTTCAGAGGTGAGGCGCAGCAATCGCGAGCGATTTCACCGCAAAATGCTGAAAGAAACGGTTGTAGCCAAGCATTCGCAACCGGGTAAGACTGAAACATTTGCGGGAATAGCTCAGTTGGTAGAGCACGACCTTGCCAAGGTCGGGGTCGCGAGTTCGAGTCTCGTTTCCCGCTCCAGTTTCGGATCTTTCGTCTCTCTTCCGGCCCACTGAGTCTTGTCGGCCAATACAGCTGAAATCTGGCTGCGCAACACAAGAGTTGACCTTGGGCTGGGTGGCAGAGTGGTCATGCAGCGGACTGCAACTCCGCGTACGCCGGTTCGATTCCGACCCCAGCCTCCACGACTTCTCTTCGCAATCTTGACCGATAAGATCACAATGATGTGAGCCGCAATGACCTGCGAGTTCGGTTCATGTTGGTGGCCAGGTTCGTAGGAATCCCCTGGCCGTTGCATTACAATCCTGCCCCGCGTGTTTCTCTCAGCCCCTGCTATCTGCCCGGGTGGCGAAATTGGTAGACGCAAGGGACTTAAAATCCCTCGATCGCAAGATCGTACCGGTTCGATTCCGGTTCCGGGCACCAGATTGCTCTCCACTTGAATTGCCATGCAACACGGCACAGAGACCTTGCTTGCTCTGCAGTCATTGTCCTCCCCTTGAGCCAGCGTTGACTTTCCGTGGATTCCTTCGCGATACCGCCAACCTGGGTGCCAGACCAAGGTTTTTGCCTGCGCCACGATCTGGCGTCTGCCCACCTCAAGCGGCATGGCTGCCAACAGCAAGGCAGACAATCATGCGATTTCCAGCAAGGGAATTGAGCAGGGCAATCATCGGCGCACGAGTGAGTAGCCGTGATCACCACGGCGGCCAAGTCGAGGGTGATCTGAGCGTGATCGGGCTGAGTCGCTGCAGTTTGCGCACCACTGTTCTGGATTCCATTGAGGATCTGCCGCCTATCGTCAGCGCGTGGCATAACTTCCGCGTCCCTGCGCCGGGCCGGGCGTCAATTCCCTCTTAGTCTCGAGAATATCTGGGAGGTTCGGCCAGGCCGGAACTGGCACGGCACGACACCCTGACGCAACCGCACGGTCTGCAGGTTGTGCAGGAACGTCAGTAGCAGCCCCGGGGGCGCAGTCAGCGCAACGCCTGCCATTCTCGCCGACATTTCCTATCGGTGTGCGCGTGTGCCTGGTCGAGCGGCTGAGCCAGGAAGCGCTATACCGACAGGCTGATGCGGCGCTTTACCGGGCGAGGCAGGCCGGACGCCATGCCGTGGTGTTGCATGAGATCTGAACCGGCAGCTGGCAGATTGCCGGCAATCGCTTATCATCGCCGGCATCACGCCGGTGCCAGGGAGCCTGTAGGTTCCTGGGTGTCACACCGGCCCTGCAGAGGATTTCCTCCTTGACCGCTGTGCAGACCCGGTTTCTGGTCAACATGATCGATGGCACCTTGCTGGCGTCCTGCATCGCCCGGGTGGGCCGGGGGCAGGCCCCTGCGCGGCAGTGGGCGCTTGTGCGGGTCATCGGTGCAGAAGAATTGTGCTGTCGTGCCGATGCGACCAGGTACCGTGCCAATCAGCAGGGCAGTGGCGGCATCCATCTGCACGATGCCGCGGACGACATGCTGACCCTCGTGCGCGGCACAAGAGGGGCCACATGACCCAGACCAGCGACAGCCGCCACAAGACCGAGCGCGTGCTGCAGGCCCAGCGCGAGTACATGGAAAAACGCGAGAAGGGCTATCGCGAGCAGGCCCTGAAGCTCTACCCTTGGATCTGCGGGCGCTGTGCCCGCGAGTTCACGCGCGCCAATCTGAGCGAATTGACGGTGCATCATGTGAATCACAATCACGATGACAATCCGACCGACGGCAGCAACTGGGAGCTGCTGTGTCTGTACTGTCATGACGAGGAACACAGCAAGTTCGAGAACTTCGTGCGCTATGGGGGCAGCTCCGGCAGCACGACCAGGGCAGCGGCCACGCACAATCCCTTCGCCGGCCTGCGTGCAGCGCTCGACGGCAAGCGAGGCTCCCATGACGATTGAAACCTGGGAAATGATGAGTTACGTGGTCACCGTGATCGGTCTGCCGCTGGCGATCTTCGTGTTCATCTTCGAGCAGCACAAGGAGCGCGAGAACGAAGAGGAAGAGGTCTACCAGCTGCTATCGGACAACTACCAGGATTTCCTCAAGGTGGCGCTGGAGAACCCGGATCTGCGGCTGTTCTCGGTGGAGTCCACCGCGCTCAACGAGGAGCAGCAGGAGCGCCAGCTCATCATCTTTGCCATGCTCACCTCGCTGTTCGAACGTGCCTACCTGCTGCTGTATGAGGACGACATGGCACCCAAGCAGGCGCGGCGCTGGAATTCCTGGGAAGACTACATCCTGGAATGGTGCGCCAAGCCCAATTTCCGCGACGCGCTGCCCAAGTTGCTGCGCGGCGAGGACCCGAGTTTCGTGCGCTATGTGGAGATGATGGTAGCGGCCGGCAAGGCGCCGCAATCCTGAATGAAGCGTCGAGAATCCCCCATCAAGAGAAGAACAGGAAGAACCCCCATGCGAGCCGTATTGTTGAGTGGAATGAGTGCGCTGGTGCTGCTGACGGCCGCGCCGGCCTGGACCCAGCCCGATCCGGGCCTGAACATCCGCGAGGTCATGCTGTCGGTGATCGCGCCTGTGACCAACAAGCTGTGGGCGGCCAGCGACATCCGCAGTGACGAGCAATGGCTGGAGCTGGAGCAGGCGGCCATGACCGTGATAGCGGCCGGCACCGTGGTGGCCCAGGGCGGGCCGGACGGCGCTTACAGCGAGCAGGCGAAGAACGCGGACTGGCAGCAGTACACCCAGCAGATGATGGCGGCGGCGCGTCAGGCGGTGCAGGCCATCCAGAACCATGACGAACAGGCGCTGTTCGACGCCGGCAACGAGGCGCTGTACCCGCCCTGCGAGAACTGCCACGCCACCTATCTGCCGCGTTGATCCCCGGCTGCTGCGGGTGGCGCCTGCCGCCGCAGCAGCAGCACCAGCGGGGCGGTGCACACCACCACCCAGAACATCAGTTTGAAGTCGTTGACATAGGCGATGCTCGCCGCCTGTCGGCTGATTTCCGCCTCCAGCATCAGCAGTGCGCCCGCGCCATTGTCCAGCAGTGCCTGCGGCGTAGTGCGCTGGCTCAGGCCCAGCGCCTCGGCGGTGATGTTCTCGCTCAGATAGGCGTGGTTGATGCTCATGTTGCGGCTCAGTGCCGCCATCACCAGGGCAATGCCTACGCTGCTGCCCATGTTGCGCGACAGACTGAAGATGCTGGCACCCTCGGCGCGGTACTGCGGCGCCAGCGTGGCATAGGCCACGGTGCTCAGCGGCACGAAGATGAAGCCCAGGCCGAAGCCCTGCAGCACGCCTGTCCAGATCAGCGTGGACTGCGGCACGAAGGTGCTGAACTGCGTCATGGCGTTGAGCGAGACGGCCGTGCACAGCAGGCCGAACAGGATCAGCGCCCGCGCATCCCCCTTGCCGCCCAGGCGACCCACCACCATCATCGCTACCATGGTGCCCAGGCCGCGTGGCGCCATCAGGATGCCGACGTCCAGTACCGGATAGCCCATCAGGTTCTGCATGTAGGGCGGCAGCAGGGCCATGGTGGCCAGCAGGATGATGCCGATGAAGAAAATGAACACCAGGCTGGTGAGCAGATTGCGATCCTTGAACACCGCCGGCGACAGGAAGGGGTTGTCGGTGCGCAGCGTGTGCACGATGTACATCCACAGACAGCTGCCGACGATGGCGCTGTAGAGCAGGATCTCCCGCGAGTCGAACCAGCCGGCATGCTCGCCGCGGTCCATCAGCATCTGGGCGCTGCCGATCATCAGCGCCAGCAGCAGGAAGCCGAACTTGTCGAAGGCCCGGGTCGAGCGCTCGGAATCGGGCATGAACAGGGCCATGCCCAGAAAGGCGGCGATGCCCAGGGGCAGGTTGATGTAGAACACCCAGCGCCAGTTCCAGGATTCGGTGAGCCAGCCACCCAGGGTCGGGCCCAGGATGGGGCCGATCATCACGCCCATGCCCCACAGCGCCATGGCCCTGCCGTGTTTCTCGCGCGAGCTGATGTCCAGCATGGTGGCCTGGGCCAGCGGCACCAGGGCCGCCCCGCAGCAGCCCTGCAGCAGGCGGAACAGCACCATCTGCTCGATGGAGGTGGCCATGCCGCACAGCGCCGAGGTGAGGGTGAAGCCGCCCACGGAGAACAGAAAGATGTTCTTGCGCCCGAAGCGCCCGGCCAGCCAGGCCGTGGTCAGGGTCATGATGGCCGAGGCCACGATATAGGAGGTCAGCACCCAGGTGACCTGCTCCTGGGTGGCCGAGAGGCTGCCCTGCATGTGCGGCAGGGCGACGTTGGCGATGGTGGTGTCCAGCACCTGCATGATGGTGGCCAGCATGATGGCGAACATCAGCAGACCGCGCTGGGGGACGTCCTCGCCGGTGCCGGCGGGGTCCCTTAGCGGGGCACTTGCCGGCGGGGCGGCTGGCGTCGCGTGCGGCGCGGCGTCGGCAGGGGCCGTGATGCTGCTCATGGCGGCGCTCCTGTGCGCTTACTGTGCCGCGACGCTGCCGCCGGGCAGGCCGGCGCTGGCGAGCCAGGGCAGGCTGCGCTGGCGCCCGGTGTCGATGTCCACCACGGCGCTCATGCCGGCAGAGAGCGGCAGGTCGCCTGTGGCCGTGTCCAGGGCGATGTTCACCTGGATGCGCTGCACCACCTTGATCCAGTTGCCCGAGCTGTTCTGCGCCGGCAGCAGGGAGAACTCGGCGCCCGTGGCCGGCGTGATGCCCTCGACGTGGGCTTCCCATTCACGATCGGGAAAGGCGTCGATACGCACTTTCACGCGCTGGCCGGGGCGCACCCAGGTCAGGTCGGTTTCCTTGAAATTGGCTTCCAGCCACAGGCGGCTGTCATCGACCAGACTGAACAGCTGGGCGCCCGCCATCACGTATTCGCCCGGGTGCACCGACACGTTCACAGCAATGCCGTCGGCGGGCGCATGGATCTCCAGACGGCTCAGGTCCAGCTTCACCTTGTCCAGCTCGGCCAGGGCCTGTAGATAGCGCGGGTGGGAGGTGGTGGGCAGCTGCGGGTCGATCAGCTTCGCGCGGCTGGCTTCCAGGCCCTGTTGCCGTGCCTGCATGGCATTGACGGCGCTCTGCCAGGCGTATTCGGCCTGGTCCAGCTGGGCGGCGGGCAGGGCACGGGTCTGCACCAGCTGGCGGATGCGGTCCAGTTCGCGCTGGCGGAAATCGACGTCGGTGCGGGCATTGCTGACCAGCAGCAGCGCGTTGCGGTAATCGGCCTTCTCGCCTTCGATGCTGCTGGCGACATGGCTCAGCGCCGCCTCCGCCCTGGCCAGGGCGATGCGGTAGGGCTCGTCGTCGATGCGGAACAGCAGCTGCCCGGCGCTGACGCGCTCGTTCTCGCGCGGGACCACTTCCACCACACGGCCCGAGATCTCGCTGCTGATGGCGACGATGTCGGACTTCAGATAGGCGTTGTCGGTGCTCACGAAGCGGCCTCCCTGCAGATACACCCACAGCGAGACGCCGGCGATGGCTGCCGGGACAAGCAACAACAGGGTCAGGGTCTTCAGCGTTTTCATGGGTCGATGTCCTCGTGGTCTGCAGCGTAGCGGGGGGTGTCACAGTCGTGGCCGGCGGCGGCCAGGTTTTCGCGGATGCGCAGCAGCACGGCCATGAACTGCGCCTCCTCTTCGGGGCTGATGCCTTGCAGGGCGGTGGCGCGCACCTTCTGACCCAGGCCGCTCAGCGCCTCCAGCATCGGGCGGGCCTTGGCATTGAGAAACACGCGCTTGGCGCGGCGGTCGTCCGGGTCATCACGGCGTTCGATCCAGGCATCCACCTCCAGGCGGTCGAGATGACGCGCCAGCGTGATGGGCGTGATGTCCATCACCTGGGCCAGATCCTTCTGCTGCACGCCGTCGCGCCGGCTCAGATGGGCCAGCACGGACCACTGCGCCCGGGTCAGCCCGAGATGGGCGGACTGGCGGTCGAAACTCCAGCGCAGCAGGCGGGCGACATCGTGGATGGCGAAGCCGAGGCTCTTGTCGAAGTGTTTGTTCATGATGCTGCTTATAGTAAGCCTGCTTATCATAAGCAAGCAACCATAGTTTGAATTCTGATCACTCGCCCCGTGTGGCGTCCTGTCACGCAAACAGGGCAGAATGCAGACACCAAAAGCACGCAACATGGATAGGGAGCAATGCAGCTTGAGTGCATCAGGCTCGGATCTGTGGACCCTGCGGTACCCCAACACAGGAGGAGAACGCTGTGCCTGACGCCGTAGCCCCGCCTCACGTCGTTCTTCTGGGCGACATCGGCGGCACCCACGCGCGTTTCGCCTGGGTCGAGCCCGGGAGTTCGCACTTGCAAGGTATCGCTGTCTACGAGTGTGCGGCATTTGCGAGTTTCGACGACGTTTTCGAGGCTTACCGACTGGCTCAGCAAACGCTTGGTGATACTCACATTGTCGGAGTGGTCTTGGCAGTGGCGGCCTCTGTGCACCACGACGTGATTCGCCTGACCAACCTTCCGTGGCAGTTCAGCCGACTTGCATGGCAGGCCCGGCTCGGCGTTCCGGTGGCTGTCCTCAATGATTTCTCCGCGCAGGCCTGGTGTCTGTCGGCCCACCCCCCGGGCGTCGCGCCCGCGCTGTCTGCCGAGCTGCTGCAGTGGTGGCAGCGACCCACCGTGCCTGCCATGTGGCCGGTTTCGGGCGCCACGCGCAGCATCGTCGGGCCCGGCACTGGCTTTGGGGCGGCGACACTGACGGCGCAAGGCGAAGTGCTGGAGTCCGAGCCCGGCCACGTGGGCTTCGCCCCGGGTAATCCCCACGAACTGGCGCTGCTCGGCCAACTCTGGCGGCGCTACCCGCGCATCAGTGTCGAGCACCTGCTATCCGGCCCGGGGCTTGCCAATCTGTATTGGGCAAATTCATGTCTGCTGGGAAGCGAACGAGCGCTGCGCGCGCCGCAGATCGTGGCTGAGGCGGCGCAGGGTGATCCTCTGGCGCTGCAGAGCCTGCATGACTTCAGCGGAATTCTGGGCGCCGTGTGCGGTGATATCGCCCTGGGCACGGGCAGTCGCGGCGGACTGATTCTCTCCGGCGGCATGCTCGAACGCATGGACCCATGGCTCGACAAGGCATTGTTCATGGCGCGCTTTACCGACAAGGGGCCGTTCAGCCAATGGTGCCTCGAAGTACCCGTGGCGCGTTTGGTGCTGCCCTGGCCCGGGCTGACGGGCTGTGCCCATTACTGCAGAATTCATCATGCCATGTTTGCCTGAGATCGCGGTTTGGCACTCGCGTCTGGTTGCCTGTGCCACTCGATTGGATACCTCCTTTTCTGAGCATGCTTCATGTCCTTGCTGCTGCGGCGTCTGATTCCCTTCGTCTTCGTCTTCATCTGGAGCTCCGGCTTCATCGTGGCGCGCTACGGCATGCCCCATGCCGAGCCTATGACCTTCCTGTTTCTGCGCTTCAGTGGCGTGCTGGCAATCATGCTGCCGCTGTGCCTGCTGGCGCGGGTGCAGTGGCCGGCGCCGCGGCAGATGGCGCATATCGCGCTGGCCGGGGTGCTGCTGCAGGCGGGCTATCTGGGGGGAGTCTGGACGGCCATCAAGCTGGGCATGTCGGCGAGTCTCGCGGCCTTGATCGTGGGGCTGCAGCCGATCCTGACTGCTTGGCTGGGCGCCATGGTTGCGGAGCGGGTGAGTGGGCGGCAATGGCTGGGGCTGCTGGCCGGGTTGGGCGGCGTGGGCCTGGTGGTCATGGCCAAGTTCTCGCTGATCGGGCTCACCGCGACGAGCCTGCTGCTGTGTGTGCTGGCCTTGTTCAGCATCACGACGGGCACCTTGTATCAGAAGCGTTTCTGTCCGCAGTTCGATCTGCGAGCTGGCTCGGTGCTGCAGTTCGGGGCCTCGGCCCTGGTGTGCCTGCCGCTGATGTTTGCCTTGGAGACGCGGGAGGTGGACTGGCAGCCCTCGTTGGTGGCGGCCTTGCTGTGGTCGATCTTCGCGCTCTCGATCGGGGCAATCTCGCTGCTGTTCATCATGATTCGGGACGGGGAGGCAACCCAGGTGTCCGCGTACATGTACCTGACACCACCGGTCACGGCGCTGATGGCCTGGGCGCTGTTCGCGGAACCGATCACCGTGACGACGCTGTTTGGCACGGCCCTCACCGTACTGGCCCTGTGGCTGGTGCTGCGCCCGGGGCCTGTGCAGTAGGGGTCTGGGTGGGCGCCGGGCTTCGCGGCGGCGGATAAACGCTCGATGGACGGACTCAACGCGTGGCCCTGGACCACAGCCCCGCTGTCCGACCCGAATCGGTGCCCCCCCGTGAAGGACTGGCAGCAGAAGCGCGGCTGGTGTTTTTATGAGCGACAGGCTATAAACCGCGCCAGTCCATCGTCGAGGTCACCATGATGCGTATTGCCCTCCTGCTTGCCTTGTTTGTCGTGCTGTCCGCTTGCTCCGATCCCGGGAGCGACGACCGTGTCACAGCTCCCGCGGGCACTGAGATTGTCGCCGCCAGTCCTTGGACTCTCGCGGAAACCATTGCGCGGCAGGGCGACGAGATTCTGATTCCCTACCGCAAGTACGTGCATCCCAACGGCCTGACCGTGCTGCTGCACGAGGACGATTCCGACCCCCTGGTCCATGTCAACATCACCTACCACGTCGGCTCCGCCCGCGAGGAGCCCCAGCGCTCCGGCTTCGCGCATTTCTTCGAGCACATGATGTTCCAGGGTTCTGCCAATGTCGGCGACGACGCCCATTTCCAGATCGTCACCGAGGCGGGTGGCACGCTCAACGGGTCCACCAGCACCGACCGCACCAACTACTTCCAGACGGTGCCGTCCAACCAGCTCGAGACCATCCTCTGGCTCGAGGCTGACCGCATGGGTTTCCTGCTGGAGGCCGTTACGCAGGAGAAGTTCGAGATCCAGCGCGACACGGTGAAGAACGAGCGCGGACAGAATGTGGAAAATCGCCCCTACGGCCGGGTCTACGAGAGCCTGATCGCGGCCATGTATCCCACGGGTCATCCGTATTCCTGGCCTGTCATCGGTTATCCGGCGGACCTCGACGCCGCCACCCTCGACGATCTGCGCCACTTCTTCCTGCGCTGGTACGGCCCCAACAATGCCACCCTGATCGTCGCGGGCAATCTCGACGAGTCCGCTACCCTGGCCATGATCGACAAGTATTTCGGCAGCATCCCCACGGGCCCCGCCGTGGAGCGGGCCGTGCCCCAGCCAGTGGTGCTGGAGGCCGACCGCCATGTGTCCTACGTGGATCAGAACGTGCGCTTTCCGCTGCTGGTGATGGCCTTCCCCAGCGTGCCTTACTCCCACCCCGACAGGGTGCCGCTGCAGGCCCTCGCGAGCATTCTGGGAGAAGGCCGCAAGTCCTTGTTCTATCAGCAGTTCGTCTTGAGTAATCGGGCGCTCGATGCTAGTGCCTCGAACGGTTCGCAGGAATTGGGTGGCATGTTCAGCCTGGAGGTGCAGCCGTTCCCCGGTGCCGATCTGGCACAGTTCGAGGCCGATATGCGCGCGATCCTGGCCGACTTCGACGCCGAGGACATTACTGACGAGCACCTGGAGACCTTCAAGGGACAGACGGAGGCGAGTCTGATCAATACGCTGGAGAGCGTACAGGGCAAGGCCTCGCGGCTGGCGCTCTACGACTATCTGCTGGACAACCCGAATTTTCTGCCACAGGAGCTGGAGGCCGTCCGCGCGCTGACCAGGGAGGACGTGCTGCGGGTGTTCACTCAGTACCTCAAGGACAAGCCCGCAGTGGTGCTGAGCGTTTTGACCCGCGACGAGGGCGCCGTGCCCAGCCAGCCCGATTCCTACGTGCCCACGCCGGCGCTGCGCGTGACGTCATCCGATCTGGATGATCTGGAGCCGCGCCCGGTGAGCGACAGCTTCGACCGCAGTCTGCGGCCGGGGGCGGGGCAGACACCGCTGGTGGAAGTGCCCCCATTCTGGCAGCAGACCCTGGCCAATGGCGCGCAGATCATTGGCAACCAGAGCGACGAGATTCCCAGTGTGACCCTGGGTCTTGTGTTCCGGGGTGGCCATCTGCTCAACGACGAACGCACCTGGGGGCTGGCACGCTTGACAGCCAGCCTGCTCAACGAGGGCACGCAGCAGTGGAGTGCCGAGGCCTTCGAGGCGCAACTGCAGAGACTGGGCAGCCGCATCAGCGTGACGGCTGCGCGGGAGAATCTGCAGGTCAGCGTCAATGCGCTGAGCCGCAATCTCGCACCAACCCTGGCCCTGCTGGAGCAGCGTCTGCTGCAGCCGGCGTTCACGCAGGCTGATCTGGATCGCCTGCGCCGCCAGCAGATCGAGTCCCTGCAGGCTAACCGCGAGCAGCCCAATGCCATTGCCGATCTGGTTTTCGACGGTTTGCTGCACGGCCAGGAACACGCCTTTGCCACGCCGGTGAACGGCAGCGTCGAGACCCTGGAGGCCCTGACGCTGGCGGATGTCGAGGCTTTCCGTCAGCAGGCCCTGGCCACCGGCGCACTGCAGATCGTGGCGGTAGGGGATGTGGACGAGGCCACGCTGGTGCCGGCCCTGGGCTTCCTGGATGCCTTGCCGCGCGAGGCCCCGGCACTGCGGCCGCAGCCGCCGCTGCCCGAGCATGCCGGCAATACCTTGTACCTGGTGGACAAGCCCGGTGCGGCACAGTCCGAGATCCGCATCGGCTATGTCACCGACATGCCCTGGGACGCCACGGGGGACTACTTCAAGTCCTCGTTGATGAATTATGTGCTGGGCGGCGCCTTCAGCAGCCGCATCAACCTGAACCTGCGTGAGAACAAGGGCTACACCTACGGCGCCCGCAGCGGCTTCTCCAGCACCAGTATTCCCGGCCCGTTCACCGCTGCCGCCAGCGTGCGCATGGACAGCACGGCGGATTCGGTGCGCCAGTTCGTCTACGAGATCACGCGCTTTCGTGACAGTGGCATCACCGACGCGGAACTGGCCTTCACCCGTGCCGCCGTGGGGCAGCGCGATGCGCTGAATTTCGAGACGCCCACGCAGAAGGCCGGATTCCTGGGCCGCATCATCGAATACGGCCTGCCGGCCGGCTTCGTGGAGGAGCAGAGCCGCATCATCGACAGCATCAGCCGCGACGAGATCAACACGCTCGCGCGGGAGCGACTGCCCTTCGAGCGCATGATCCTGCTGGTGGTGGGGGACAAGGCGGTGATTGCCGAGGAGCTGGCGCAGCTGGGCTATCCGATTGTCGAACTGGATGCCACCGGAGCCGTGGTGAATTGAGCAGTCCCGATCGTCGACGCACGCCGGTCAGTGTCGACACTGACCGCAATTTCGACGATCTGGCGCTGCGTTTCGCACGCAATGTCTATGGCGGGCTGAAGGGTGCCGTGCGTCTGGCCGTGCTGCGCCGCGACCTTGGCGAGGTGCTGCCACAGGCGCTGAGCCCGGCCGCTGACAGGCCGCTGCGGGTGCTGGATGCAGGAGGCGGCCAGGGCCAGTTCGGCCTGCAGATCGCTGCCTGTGGCCATGCCCTGACCCTGTGTGACATCTCCGAGGCAATGCTGAATCTGGCGCGCGAGCAGGCCGCGGCCCTGCAGCTTGACACCGTGCAGTGGCGGCACTGCTCCATTCAGACGCTTGCCGCCGAGGTGGCCGCGGGGGAGCACGAGCCCTGGGATCTGGTGCTGTGCCATTCCGTGCTCGAATGGGTAGCCGATCAGCCCGGCCTGCTGCAGGCCCTGCGCACCCTGGTGCGCTGCGACGGCCTGCTGTCGCTGAGCTTCTACAATCGCCACGGTCTCATCATGAAGAATCTGCTGCGCGGACGCCGCCCGCCGATCCTGGACGCCGACTTCGTGCCCAGTGCCGGCAGTCTCACGCCCACGCGTCCACTGGAGCCGAACGAGGTGCTGCGCTGGCTGGAAGCGGGCGGCTGGCAGCGGCTGTGTCACAGCGGCATTCGCGTCTTCCATGATCTGCTGCTGACCCCGCAGGGGCGTGCCATGCCCGAGGCGCAGTTGCTGGCTCTGGAACTGGAACTGTCCCGTCAGGAGCCCTACCGGGCACTGGGGCGCTACCAGCATGTGCTGGCGCGGCGCCTAGGTGCCGATGGGCAAAGCGGGTAGAATCGTCGCCAGGTCTGCCAGCCGCCCTGCGCCTTGCACGCACGTTCTTCCACCAGCACCGTTCACCCAAGCTCACCACGTCGACGCCGCCCATGAAAACACTGCATCTGAACAAGGGCCGGGAGTCCTCCCTCCTGCGCCGCCACCCCTGGATATTCTCCGGCGCCATCGACCGCCTGGCGGGCTCTGCCACCCCGGGGGAGACCGTGCGCGTGCTCGCTGCGGACGGCCGTGTTCTGGGCCTCGCAGCCTGGTCCCCCAGCTCCCAGATCCGCGCCCGCATGTGGAGCTTTGCCGGCGATGAGCGCATCGACGCTGAGTTCTTCGCACGGCGCCTGGCGGCGGCCGTCGAGCGCCGCCGCGCGCTGCTGGTCGATCCACAGCGCACCGGTTGTCGCCTGGTCTACGGCGAGGCCGATGAACTGCCCGGCCTCGTCGTGGACCGTTACGGGGATTTCCTCGTGTGCCAGTTCCAGTGCACCGGTGTGGATGCCTGGAAGGCCGAGATTGTCGCTGCGCTGCAGCGCCTCGTGCCATGCCGCGGCATCTATGAACGCTCCGAGGCCAGTGTGCGCCAGCGTGAAGGGTTGGCTCCCTCCCAGGGGCTGCTGTGGGGCGAGGAACCGCCGGCGCTGGTGGAAATCACCGAGAACGGCCGCATCTACGGCTTGAGCATTGCGCACGGGCACAAGACGGGCTTCTACCTGGACCAGTACGACAATCGGGAGCTGCTGCGCCGCATGTCGGCCGGGCAGCGAGTGTTGAACTGTTTTGCCTATACCGGTGGTTTTGGCATTGCGGCGCTGCAGGGCGGGGCGAGCCATGTGCTCAATGTAGATTCCTCGGCACCCTCGCTTGAGCTTGCACAGGCGAATTTCCAGCGCAACGGTTTTGAGCCGGCGCGTTACGCGCTGCACTGTGCCAATGCCTTCGAGTATCTGCGCGAGCTGAAACAGGGCGGCGAGCGCTTCGATATCGTGGTACTGGACCCGCCCAAGTTCGCCGAAACCAAGGCCCAGTTCCAACGTGCGGCTCGAGCGTACAAGGACATCGCACTGCAGGGGGTCTCCCTGCTGCGGCCGGGCGGCCTGTTGTTCACGTTCTCGTGTTCGGGAGCCATCGACCTGCCACTG
>Ga0255220_1000184_pt1 | contig 27342 bp, 27 predicted proteins | sample Miss_Colum_RepB__FD_188423 | JGI IMG/M metagenome (GOLD analysis project Ga0255220, IMG submission 188423) | Freshwater microbial communities from Mississippi River, Louisiana, United States - Miss_Colum_RepB_8d | ecosystem: Environmental > Aquatic > Freshwater > River | place: USA: Louisiana...
ATGTTCGCTCTCTTGTCGATGCTCGGCTTTGCGTTGTTGAGCAACAACCTCAAAGGGTTCTCCGGTGGCGGCCAGGGTGACCGGCACGCCAGGGAAGTTCTGTTGGAAACGGAGCAGCGCCACGTCGACGTACTCGGGTGCGATCTCCACCGCGCGGCCCATGCGACCGGTGCGTTGGGCGGCCATCAGCGTGGTGCCGCTGCCGCCAAAGGGCTCAAACACGATCTCGCCTTCATCGGTGTACGCCTCAATGACCTCCACCGGCAGCGTCACCGGAAAGACGGCCGGGTGATCGATGTCCTTGCCGATCTTTCCCTTGTGGCGCATGACCCGGATGACCGAGTCGGGGATGCGGTGGTCCTGGGTCGGTTGACCGGCAGCGGTCCAGCCATTGACCTGGCCATCCTTGCCGCGCATCGCGGTCGAGGATCCGTCGGCGCGCAGGTGCGTTTCCTGACCGGCAAACTTGCAGGGCACGGTCTTGTTAGGTTTGCGCGTTTGCCGGTTGAAGTGGAAGATGAATTCGAAACTCGGTGCCAGGCGACCTTGCCAGTCTCCGGGCATGCCTGGCCCCTGGTCCCAGACGTACCAGGCAAACCGCCGCCAGCCTTGGCTGCGCATCCAGTCGAGCCATGCGTCCCAATACAGGATGAACTCGTTGTCACGGTGGATCAGGCCGAGGTTGACCAGCACCTGGCCATCGGCGGCCATGGGTAATTGCGCGAACACGCCGCGCATCAGGCCATCCCAGTCGGCAATGCCGCCAGAAGTGTAGTCGCGCTGGTTGCCGTAAGGGGGCGACGTGAAACACAGGCTGGCCTGCTCGCCCTGCATCAGGGTGATGATCACGGATGGATCGGACGCGTCGCCGCAGATCAGGCGGTGCGGGCCCAGTTGCCAGACATCCCCTGGTTGGGAGATCGGCTGCTTGGGTGGTGCGGGAACATCGTCATCCTCATCGCTGGCCGGTTCTTCATCGGTATCCGAACCCTCCGTCTCTCCAATGTCAGCCAGCATCTGGGCCAACTCGTCATCGTCGAAGCCAGTCATCAGCAAGTCGTAACCGGCCTCAGACAGCTCGGCCAGCTCAAGCGCCAGCAACTCGTCGTCCCAACCCGCATCCAGCGCCAGGCGGTTGTCGGCGATCACGTAGGCGCGTTTTTGCGCCGGGGTGAGGTGTCCCAGCTCAATGACTGGGGCCTGGGGCAACTCCAGCTTGCGCGCGGCCGCGAGGCGTCCGTGGCCGGCAATGATGCCGTTGTCGCCATCGACCAGGATGGGTTGCGTCCAGCCAAACTCCACGATGCTGGCCGCGATTTTGGCGATCTGCGCCGGAGAATGCGTGCGCGGATTGCGCGCGTAAGGCAGCAGCGCACCGATCGGGCGGTATTCGATCTGCAGGTTGGGCGTCATGGAATTGAAAAACCCGCCGAGCGTTGCCGCCGGGCGGGTGGGAAATTTTGAGTGGGTGGTAACTGTCGTTCGGGGTGGTAACCGCAGGCCGGTAACCTGGCCGGGTGGTAACCTGTTTTTCAGGGCAGACGCTATCGAAATCTCGCGCTGTTGCCCCCCGCATAGCGGAGGCGACCGGAAGGACCCATCAAATCTGCGTCTGATGCGTCAGCAGCGTCGGGATTTAAATGGCCATCGGCGTCTTGCGCTTCTTTCCTGACCATAGCTGAAACTGTACGCTCAAATGGGCCGCCATGCTGCATGCTCACAGGTGCTGATTTCGGCCAAACACCAGAATCCGTGGACAACGGAAGCAGCCTTTACCCTCTCTGACTCATGGCTTTAGGCCTGCAGATTTGTGGGTTGTTTAGATGCAATAAAACAAGTGAAATCGCTTTGTTCCACCTCCGAGCCGCCGTATTACGGTCGCATGCAAAGCGTCTGCCGATCTGCTGCCACTCATAGCGGTTGGCTCGCATCCACACCAGATGGCGCTGCTCCACTTCCAACCACTGCACCCAACGCATGGTCTCGAGCATCCGCTCCACTGCTTTTTGGCTGGGCGGCATGGGTTGGTACAGCCGCTCGGGATCGGGGTAGCGTTCGGGCACCTGCATAGCCAGCGTCATCCACGGATTGAAGTAGCCACCAGGTCTGACCCGGGGCAGCTTGTGTGCCGTCTCGGCAGCATCGGCAAAGCGAGCGGCGATTTCCTCAGCCGTCCAGTCGGTTCGGGTCTCAGTCATGGCGCTTGCCTCCCTCACCGTAGAGGCGTTCGCCCAGCCTGCGCACGAACTGTTTCTCCACCCAATCGAGCCGCTCATCGTGCTCGGAGACCACCAGGATGTGATCGGTGCGCCAGCCCTCGCGTTTAACCGCGTCCAGGTCCGGCGTGACGGGCTGCAGATTACCCAGGGGGCAACGGTAGCGGTATTGCGGCACTTTCATGTCACACCCCCTCCGTGGCCATCTCACGGGCCAGGTACAGCAAGGCGATGGCATCCGCTTCGTTGTCGTCAGCCGGGGCATGGCCACGGGCACGGACGGATGCCACCATCTCGTCCTTGCTGGAATTGCCCTTGCCGGTGGCGTGCTTCTTGATAGTGCCAACCGGAATGCCCTGGTACGGGATCTGGTGGTGCTCACACCAGGCCGTCAGCTGGCCCATGAAGCCGCCATAGGCGTGCGCAGCGTCGACACCCACGTGGCGGCGGACTTCTTCAAAGACCACCTGGTCAATACCGTCGTTGCACTGCTTGATTTCGGTGAGCCAGCGCTTGAACCGCAGGAAGCGCATGCCGCCGCCTTCGAAGCGCTGGGGTTTGAAGGATTGGCTGCCACTGGTGATGCTGCCGTCACGGCTGGCCAGTGCCCAGCCAGTTTGGGTGCCCAGATCGAGAGCGAGGATGGTCGTTTTCATGTTGTCAGTCCTTGTATTGGTGTCGGTCTGACGGATCGGACGGGTTATGTCGTAACTCGCCACACGCGCGCGTGACGCGCGGGATATAGGGGTTTCGACAAGGTCTGTCCGATCCGTCAGACTTTGGGATTTCATGGGGGTCAGTTGTCCGCGTACGGGGTGTACGCAGGATTGGGTGGTGCCTTCAGGCCAATGCCCTGGAAGCCGCGCAGGCCCATGCCGTTGCGCCACTTCTCCAGGCCACGGGTGAGCAGCAAGTCGGCAAAACGCTTTTGCGAGCCTATGAACTCCCCTGCGGCTTCGGCCCACTGCTTCCAGTCGGTGAAGAGCTCGGCGGTCAGCGACTTGGCGGTGCCCACGCGCACGCAGCGTTCATCGAGCCAGCGCCCGAGGGCGTCTTCGGCCTCGAAGTACTCGTCCGTGGCGTCCACAACCTGCTGGGGCGGATCGAGCCGGCCCAGCCGTTGCCAGGCCAAACAGCCTTCCAGAGCCCAGGCCAGGATCCCGTCGCGTTCCGCGAGCAGCTTTTGCTGTAAATGCTTGTCGCGTTTCTCAGGTGGCACGGTGATCGTGAACGGGATCAGATGCAGTCGCCGCTTCATGGCCTCGTCGATATTGCGAATGGCCGGTTTGTGGTTGCCAGCCACAAACAACTTGAACTGCGGGAAGAACTCGAAAAAGTCCTGGCGCATGAAACGCGCGGCGATCTTGTCGCCCCCGGTCAGGCTCTTGACCTTGGACTCGGCCCAGCGCCGGCCTTGCTCGGTCTCAATGGCCGCCACGAAGCGCGCGCCGCGCAAACCCGCCATGTCGGTCGGATGCCGATCTGTGCGCGTTTCCATGAAGGTGTCCATGGGCGCGTTGGTGGCGTAGTCCCCCAGGATGTCGGCCAGGGTGTTGACGAAGACCGACTTGCCATTGGCACCAGTGCCGTAGAGGAAGAAGAGCGCGTGCTCACGTGTGGAACCAGTCAGTGCATAGCCAACCATGCGCTGCAGGTAGTCCTGCAGGGTTTGGTCGCCACCCGTGACGTCGTTTAAGAACGATCGCCACTGCGGACATTGGTTACGCGGCGTGGCCGTGGTGATCTTGGTCATTCGGTCGGCACGCTCGTGTGGTCGCAAGCGACCACTGCGCAGATCGACCACGCCACCCGGGGTGTTGAGCAGCCAGGGATCAGCGTCCCACTCCTCCGTGGTGGCGGCATGGCGGCGGTCAGCGCGCGCCAAACGCTCCACGCCACCCACCGTGCTGGACGCAGCCAACTTGGACGCAATGCGCGGATTGCGGGTGTTGAGCGAAGCGTGCCGACAGACATGGCGGATGAGGTCTGTGGCGGCCAGCGTGTCTTCAGAACGCCAACGCTGTCCATCCCACACCAGCCACTTTCCCCAGCCGGCCACATAGCGCCAGTCCTTGTGGTATCGACGGGTGAAGGACAGCGCCAGCGCGTCCTCCGTGCCCCAAACTGCTTCCTCCGGCCCGGCGGCATTGGCCAAGGTGTCAGGATCGTCATCGACCAAGTGCATTTGCATGCGTGGGCCATGGGTGATGAAGCCTCCCACATCAAAGCCTTCAACGCGGGCATCTGCGGCATCCCAGCCCTCTGGTGCGTCTTCTGGCGGATAGAGGATGTGGCAAGTGCGAGCCCCGGCCATCAGGATGGCCTGGGAGGCACGGTCGGCATATTCCCAGCCGGGCTTGTCCTTGTCGGGCCAGATCAGCACGACCTTGCCCGCCAGCGGCGACCAGTCGGTTTTTTCGATCGGGGCGTTGGCACCGTGCATGGCCGTGGTCGCGCAGATGCACGTCTCGATCAATGCCTGGGCGGATTTCTCGCCTTCGACCAGGACCACGGTGTCAACAGCCACCATGCCGGGCTGGTTGTACAGCGGCCGGGGTTCGGGCGGTGCCATCTTGCGACGCTTGGCATCCCAGGGGCGGAATTCCTTCTTGCCGCCGGGCGGGTCGTAGCGGTACACGACCGCGAGCAACTTCCCTTCGGCATCCAGGTAGTCCCACTTAGCGGTGGCCGGGCCAAGTTCGTCGAGCGGCACTTCCTTCTTGGACTTGCGTGATACTGGTGCTGCACGCCCCAACAGATCGGCGCAGCGGCTCAACACCGCCGTGAAGTCGCCATGGGCGTCGATGCCGAAATGGCCACCGATCAGGTCGAAGATGTCGCCGCCAGAGTCATCCGCACGGTCTGTCCAAAGTCCGGTCTTCTCGCCCGTGAGCACAACCTCTAAGCTGTCGCCCGGACTACCCAAGATATCGCCGATCAGAAACTTGCCGCGCTTGACCTTGCCAGCCGGAAACAAGTGCATCAGCACCGACTCAAGACGGCTCAGCAGATCTTTGCGGACGCCTTCACGACTGCCTTCATGATTAGCCGTTGGAGGATTGGCAATGTCGTTGAAATCGATCATTGATCCTCCACGACTGTGTCGCAGGATCCATCATGATTCGGATGGCTGTTGGCCATCCAGATGGAAAGCTCACTGAGGCGATAGCGGATCAGTGCGCCGACCTGGTAATGAGGGATGCGATAGCGCTTGCGCATGGCAGGGTCAGCAAACCAGTAGTAAGGCAAGCGCATGGCTGCGGCGGCCTGCTTGGCATCCACCATGGGCTCGGCTTGTGGGGTGTTGTGGTCATTCATTTGGAGTTCCTCCAGCAGCGGTCCTGCCAGGCGCACATACGGCATTCGAAGTGGGTCGGGTCGTTGAAGCTGCGAGGCAGCAACTCACCTGCCTCAGTGGTGGTGATGACCTTGACGGCCCGGTCCGACATGCGCTGCGCCAGCGCAGGATCAAAGGGCACGAGCTCGGTGTAGATCTCCATGGTGTCGGCGTTGATCGCCGTGAAGATGGCCGGGTGCTCGTGCAGTTCGAGATAGGCTTGGTAAATCGCGACTTGCGCCGCATACACCGGCTTGGAAACGGCCAGCTTGTGTTTGTCGAGGTCTCGCCAGGATTTGTTACCCAGGCACTTGCACTCCCACAGAGCGGGATAGGAAAAGCCCTCGGGGCCACCGACGATCACGCCATCGACATGGCCCTTGAGGCGCCCATCGGCAGCCGCAAAGCCGAACTGTTTTCCGTCCGCCTTGCGGGTGCGCAGGTCAAACCCGGCCTCGCGCAGCCAGGCGACCATGCAGTCCTCCATCAAATGGCCACGCTCGAATATGCGCAGCATGCGCCCCTCCAGGCGACGACCACTGTCGATGGGGGCCTTGGCGAACTCGTATTGCAGGGCGCGCTCGCAAGCCACCCCCAGGCGCGAGGCACCGAGGTAGTCACGCGCAGGCTGGGCCTCCCGGCTGCGCTGCATGCCGGCGTCAATCAGTTCGGTGAACTGACCCGAGACGCTGGCCGAAGAGTTGAAGTCCATCATGGCTTCGCCCCCTTCGGTTCTTCCCATGGCAGGTCGTCCTCCAGATCCGCGAAGGGGTGGGCCAGCGGATCCGGGGCGGGTGGCATGCCGCGCACCGGTGGATACTTGCTGGCCTCGTGGTGGGCGGCCATGGCATCCGTGTAGCCAGTAACGATGGCGTCGATCACCTGCAGCGCTTCGGCCTCGGAGTAGTCACCCAGGGGTTTGGCAAAGCCAATCTCGCCGGCAGCCTCACCGAAGGCCTTGAGACACTGGCGCATGGCAGCGCGTTCGATGTCAGAGGCGTTAATCATCTCGACCTCCTTGCCGAACTTCTGGGCATCTGCCCAGTGGCCGTACATGCGATGGAACGCGTCCTGGCAGCGACGGGAACAGAACACCCAGTCGATGGGGTAGCGCCGGGGATTGCCGATGCCATGCCGGTTGTCGGTATGGCCGTACCCCCGGGCCTGTCGGGAACAGACCCAGCATTTCATTCACCCCCCTCACTGCGCCCAGGCCGGCTTGCCGGACACTGCGGGGCGCCCAGCCGCTGTGGGCTGGACTGCGGTTGAAACCGTGGCTGGATGTGCGGTTGGGACTGGGGTCGGAGTCCCAACCGTACGGTTGGGGATGCCCCCTGCGCCAGCCATCACGGCCGCGTACTCAGGCTCGCCCGGCTCGACGGCCATCTTGACGACGTTCTTCGATTCGCCGCGCCCGTCTTTTTCGATATCGATGCGGGCGACGAACTCCAGGCCATCGAGTTCATGAAAGCCCTGGATACGGCGTGCGGCAGCGGCCTGAGGGGTGTTGTCGTCGGGGCGAACGTTGCGGGCCGAGTTCAGGGCGGCGCGCACAAAGGTGCGACCCATGTTGCCCCAGGTCGGGCCCTTGGGGCTTTGCAGGCCGATGTTGGACCACAGCTTGCGTTTGGCAAATTCACCTTCGAGCACCACAAACTCGCAGGCCAGGAAGATGCTGCCGGTCTCAAAGCTCTGGGTGGCGTACCCGCCCACCCAGCCTTGACTGGGATCGTCATAGCCACCGGGCTTGACGGTCATGCGGACCTTGGCCACGGTACCTTTGGGGATGAGGTCGAAGGATTGCTGCTGTTCAGCGTCGTTGAAATCGTTCCAGGCGGACATGAATTACTCCTTGGGTGTTTGGGATGTGAAAACCGGATGGGATGGACGGGTGGCGGCGGCACACTTGTCGATGAGCGCGCGCAGGTTCGGCGGCTCCTGCAGGTCGAGCTGGCCGGAGCGGTCCTTGGCGGGGTAGCCGTAGGGGTTGAGCGTGTGGGTGATGAAGGCGCGGTAGCTGCTGCCGTCCTCAGCCTTGATCTCGGCCAGGGTCACCACCTCGTCGACGATGCCGGGTAACTCGGCTGCAGTCTTGGAGCCCTCGATCTGCGGTACGAAAACCTTGCGGTTGAAGTCATCGAGCTTCTCGTCCAGGATGGCGACGAACACGACGTGCTTGCCCCGGGCGTGCTGCAGGTGGGTCAGCGCAGTGAGCATTTCCTGGCCCAGGAGGCCATAGGCTCCGCGGGTGTCGGGCTTGCCAGTGCGCTCAGACATCGCCTGTGGCTGGACCTTGGCCCAGATCAGCGCCAGGCGGGCCAGCACCGTGATGCTGTCGACGAAGTAGGTGTCGTACTTGGCCAGCTGGGACGGGTCGCCGTAGCGCTCGCACACATGGTCGAAGTGCGCCTGCGAATACGGGGCATCGGCGGGCAACGCTGGGTTGGGGCCAGCCAGGAAAACCACCAGGTCGCGAAACTCGGGCCAGGTGGCAGGACGCACGCAGTCGCCATGCCAGTCCTTGACCGCGAGATCGCCGGCCTCCAGATCAACGAACAGCGTGCGGTCCTCGGGCAGGGTCTTGAGCTGGGTGGTTTTGCCGATGCCGGACTTGCCCAGCAGCACCAGCTTGACCCCTTGCTTTTCTGCCAAGCGCTGTGATGCGGAGATGATCGGGAGTGCCATCACGCCACCTCCCGCAGTTGCTCAACCACTGTCGGGTTCCAGAGGATCTGGTAGCCGCTGTGACCATTTCTGGAATACGGCATGGCCTCAGCCCAGGCTTCACCAGCGTCGGTCAGCTCCCATTCATCGCGATCGTTGCGGTTCTGCAGACCCAAGGCTGCCAAACGCCGATTCGTGGCCTTAGCGGACAGGCCAGCGAGTTTTCCGAGCTGGGTGGCGTTGAGCGAGCAGATGGGCTCGTTGGCGGCTGGCAGCGTCCGCCGCAAGGTCTCGACAGCCAAGCCCGTGTTCTCCTGGATGCAGGTCAGCGTTGCGGCCATGGCAATGCCAGCCTTGACCCCAGGCACTTTGGCCACGGCTTCGCCGATCAGGAGCAGCGCGGTAACGCGGTCCTGTGTGGGAGCGGGCAGACTGGCGAGCGCTCCGGGAACGGCGTAGCTGCCCGTCTTGCGGATCGAGGGCAATACTTCGTGGGTGACCCACCGTTTGAAGCGTTTAGCTTCGGCTTTGCGACTGCCAAGCACCAGGGTGTAGAGCCCGGGCTCGTTGACCGTGGTCATCTCTTGGCCGCCGCCGGGGGTGTGAATTGAACTCACACCCTTCTCATCTTCATCCAGACGCTCAAGTGCCTTGCGATCAAGACCGATGGTTGCCAAGACGTCGGCTGCGACAAACCATGGTTCACCTTGTGAATCCGTCACGACTCGGACGGGGCGACCTTCAAAGTCAAAGGGGACAAGTTGCTGGTTCATGATCAACCCTCCCAGTCAGATGACAGCTGGAACGTGGCCTTACCGGCCTCGACCGTGCGGGCATCGGCAAACTGCTGCTGCAGCGCCGGCGGCCAGTTGGTGTAACGGGACTCAGGCACCGCCAGCTTCACGTCGAGGTAGCTCTCGACGGCTTCTCCGGAAGCGACGATGCGCTCGGCGATGGCTTTGAGCTTTTTCTGGTCCCATGACACCTTCTTGGGCAGCTCGAACTTGACGTGTAAGCCTTCGGCCTTGAGGTGGGCGGTACCGAAATCACGCCCGGTATCGCGCAGGGCCTCACGTCCCTGGACACCGAATCGTTGCTCCAGGGCGGCGTCCACCTTGGTGCGCGCGCTCTTGAGCCAGGCGATGGCCTGATCAAGGTTGGTGTCAATCTCGTAGAGTTGCTGGATCGGCAAGCTGGCCAGTTGGGCAATCGACATCTCGGCGATGTCAGCGGGAAAGATAGTCAGATCAGTCATGACCGGCCCCTCACTGGTATGCACGTGCAGAGGTCGAGAACCGAGCGACTTGGCGCTCGTATTGCTCGATGGCAGAGATCTGGTACCGAACGCTGGCGCCGAGCTTGCAAAAGACCGGGCCAAGCTGCTCTTGCCGCCAGCGGCGCAGGGTCTTGACGGAAAGTCCCCAGCGAATGGCCAGTTCGTTTTCGTCGATGGCGATGCGGGGCGCACCGTCCGGAAGGGGCCGGATCAGGTTCCGGCCGGATTGAATGGAAGGGACTTGGTTTTGCATGAGGAGCACTCCTTTCGTTGGGGTGCTCCTACTTTCTCGCCGCAGGGCTTGCGATATTTCGCAGCCTTCACGCAGAAATCACGCGGAAATTACAAGGGCGAGTCCCTCAAGCCAATTCGGATTCCGCTGGCTCGTCGCCAGTGGCTTGCGCGGAGCCCAGATAGTCGGGGGTGCCGATATTCAGTTCCCAAATTCGGGGTTTGGCATTTCCATCTGCACCACGGAAATACGTTTGCCATTCCGGTGCGCCTCGGAACAGTTCGGCCATTGTGCGAAATGAAACACCCGATGCAGACTCGATTTGAGCCTTTGACCATTTGCGTCGTCCGGATGTCCATCCTTTGACGAACACCTCGACCACATCGAGCCATTCCTTCTTGGTCAGCGTCCACGGATCGGGCCACGGCCCGTGCAGCGTGCCGCTGCGTGCGTCGTCCTTGATCAAACGCGGCGTGTCGATCACGGACGCCTCGGATTGCCGACGACGAATCTCTGCATCGACCGGCGTGAGATCGATCGACACCTTCCCGTTGACGTCCTTAGCGAGCGCATGCAGCGAGACAACGATGCCGGGTCCAAGGTAGCGGCGCGGCTGGCCCGCCGTCGTCGACAACACGATAGTGAGGCCGAGATTCGACTGCCGCAGCTTTGTATCGATTTTGTCTGCGTGTTTGGGCTCCCACAGTCGGGACACCAGCGCGACCGGAATGCGCTGATCGCCCATCCGGTAGTTGCCGAGCACATAGGGCTCCTCTTCGTCCACAGTCAACGGCATGTCGACCAGTTGGGGACGGAGCAGCTCGTCGAGACGTTCACGCAGATAGCCCTTGCTGATGTCGTATCGGCAAAGGTCGCCTTCAGCCAGATCGAAGCGTTCGCCGGTGACCTCATCAACTGCCAAAGTGCTGGTGCTGTTGAACAGGACCTTCAGTCGGCGGAATCCCTGCTGGCCGTCGGCATCCTCAACGGGGACGGTGATGTAGTCGCCCGGAGCCTTCTGCTTGAGCAGACCCTTGCTCACCAGATCGGTGGCAGTCAGACCTAGCGCTGTCAGCAGGTGTCCATCCACCTCGTGGCCCGCAAGATCGAGCAACTTCATCTCGGCTCGGAACAGAGCAAGGTCAGCACCGACCTTCGCCGGTTCGACTCGCTTCATCACGCCCAGCGAAGTCAGGATGTCTTCACCGCATTGGCGCAGGCGTGGATCAGGCAGATTCAGCAGATTGCACGAGCCCCGGTGATCAACCGTGATGTCCAGCGCGCGCGAATCCTGCTCGCCGTCGAAACGGATCGAGAACGACAGCTTCACCTCGATCACGGAACGGCAGCTGGACAAGGGGTTGTAGTCGCCGAAATGCTTGTCGGACTCGCTCCAGACGCTGTCGCTGTTCGCCATCGCAAAAGTGACGCTGTGCCGTGTATGCCCGAGGGTCATGGTGATCGACGAAATCCATGCGTCCAAGATCACCGCACCCTTGGCGGTTGCGGTACGCAGGTTGACCGAGCTCTTGAACATGCCTAACTCGTAGCTGATTGCCCCGACGGGCTGCTTCGAGAGCGGTTTGTCGAAGCCGACGGCGACGAAGCGATCCGCGAGGCGCTGCGCCGTGCCGCGCTTGTCCGAGAGCACATGCACCTTGTTCGCTGTCGGGTCGTACACCAGCGTTGCTTCCAGTGCGGGTGTGAAGACCAGAAGATCACGGCGACGATCCTTCATCTGCCGCAGCAGCTTCATCTTCCCGGGGTGATAGACGACCAGATAGTGCATGCGTCGCTTGGCGTCCGCATCGCCTTCGTCCATCTCGAAGTGAATCAGCTCGCAGTTCTGCTTGGCCTCGTCGTCCAGCTCGAGGATTTCGCCCACGCCTTCGTGCAGCTTCTTCTCAACTTCCGGCGTCCACTGGAAGTCTCGCCCGTCGCCATCGCGGACCGTGAACCCCAGGAACTTCTTGTGCCCGTGAAAATGGTGGGTCAGGTAGATGGTCTCGATCTGGTCGAACACGCGGGACGCCTTGACATGCAACCAGATCAGCCGAGTCATCGCATCCGCCGACTTGTCAAAGGTGGAGATCTCTGGGTGCTGCTCGAACTCCAGTTCCCGATAGGCGTGCTCCAGCATTTCCTCGGTACGGAATCGGACGAGCTGGAGGAGTCGCACAGCCTCCCGATCGGCAATGGTGATGTCCTCGCGTTTGATCTTGAGGATGTGCTCGCGCAGCGCCGCGCGCACCTGATCGTCAGGCAGAGACGCATCGATCCCACCGAGCATGGCGAACTTGTCGACCTGCGCCAACTGCTGGAGCGCGGTGACGGTTGCCGATTCGATCAGTTCAGCGATGTGCTTGTTGTTCTTGTGAGACTTCTGGGCCACTCGATGCTCCTTGGGTTGATGCTGAGTGGCCTCCCTTGCGTCGGCACCGTCAGCGCGGCTCGACATTCACGGGATGATTCCCAACATGATCTTGGTCTTGATGCTGGACAGCCAGTCCTCGCGGTACTGCAAGGCCAAGGCGTCGAGGTTGACGCGACCGACGCCCGCTTTGCGGGCGAGGTCTTCCAGCGAGGTCATGCTGTTGAGCCAGCCCAGTCCATTCGATGCCACCAGGGCCGCCTTGTCGGCAGTGGTCACGACGATGACATTGCTGGGCAGGAGCTTGCTGGCATGCAACCACGCGAACAGGTGCTTTTCGCCGTCGTCCAGCGTCATGCAGCCGGGCTGGCTGGTGACCAGCGCGGCCAGCTCCTTGCGGGTGACCGGATGCCGGGCGGTGAGGCCCGCATGCAGCTCAGCGGGCGCAACCGCCACATGGCGAGGATCGGTGGGGTCGCCGGTCAGCGTTTCCTCGACGCATTTGTCGACCGTTTCGACGGCGAAGTGTGTGGTGATGGCAGTCCAGCACCGTGAGCGAAATGCTTCTAGGATGACGTTCGTGTCAGCGAATACGCGCACTTGAGGCATACGGTCTGCACCTCAAAGCTCAAACGGAGCAGGCAGGTCGTACTGGCCGAACAGCTCGGTCAGCCCACCAAGGCCAATGCCGATGGCTTTGGCGGCCTTGCGCGCCGACAGCCGGCCGTTCTCCAGCGCCTCGTGCAGCATCTTCACGAAGGACGCAGAGAAACGCTTGGGTGGCCCGGATACGGAGGGCCGCTGCTTCTCTTGAGAGAGGCTTTGCCGAGTGTCGTCACCGATGAGCTTGAGGTTGAAAAGCCGCCATGCCAACGCCACGGGCGCGACCCGCAGCAAGGCCGCGACCTCGCACAGATGCGCGATGTCGTTGACGCGTTCCTTGTCGATGAGTTTGTCGAGCGAGGCACGCGGCATCAGCAGCGCAGCCGCGAAGCTGTTGGCCAACTGCTCGACGCGTTTCCCCTTGGTGCGCTCCTCGAAGGAGTTCGACTCACGATGCTCGGGCTTCATTGCATCCCAGGTCAGCGCGTGGAAGAGTTCGTGAGCGAGGTCGAAAAAGCGCCGAGCCTCGCTTTCGTTGCGGTTGATGAGGATCACGCCCATCTCCTCTAGGTGGCAGGTCGCACCGGAGATCGACTTGCCGTCTGCGGTCTCGACCGTGTCGACGAACAGTACCGGAATGTCCAGTTCGCGCTCGACCTTGTCGATCAGGGTCTCGGCAGGAATGACACCCAGGTCGAGCTCTGCGGCAAGGCTTTCCGCACGCTCCTGCGCATCCTCGTAGGACGACTGGGTGGACAGGCGCAGTGCACGCTTGAGCACGCTGGCCCGGCTGTCGCGCTGTTCGCGCAACCAGCGCAGCAGCCCGATCCATTGGCCAGCCTTCAACTCGAAGCCGTCCAGGCTGTCCTCGGACACACCGGGGTCGGCGCGCCAGTTGAATTGCGCCTCACCCGCAACGGCGAAGGGGTCGATGAAGAACTCGATGTCCCGATCCAGTAGATCGGTCAGGGCGAGCATTTCCTCCGCCCGCAGCGTGCGCTTGCCGTTTTCGATGTCGGAAACCGACTGGCGGTCGTTCAGACCGAGGCCTTCAGTGAGCTGATCCTGCGTCCAGCCCTTGGCCTCGCGCGCCGCCTTCACGCGGAAGCCGATCAGCTTGTGCGAGATCTTGTCGAGCATGGGTTGTCACCTCCAAAAAGGTCATTCTACTCTTGCAAAAGAAGTAGTGCAAGAAAATCTTGCGAAACGTAGAAAGCAGTGGCATTGCCCTATATTGCCAACCGCTTCGGGAGATTTGGCAGACCATAAAGACGGTTGCAATTCCTCGGGAGCCGTCATGCAAATCATCAAACTTCTTTCTCCAGCGGAGATAGCCCCCTGTGCCAGGGCAAGGGAAATCTGCGCCATCCTTGCCACGGCGATCACCCGCAGCTATGTGGCTAATGAGCCAGCAGAGAACCCGGTTCACCTTGGCTTTATGCCCGACCAGCGCGTTCATACAACCCCATCTCAACAAGAGGAGTTGTCATGAACGACACATCATCCGTGGCCAAACAAGTGGCCTCCCTGCCATCGATCCCGCTGCCAGACCTATGGGCGCTGTGGGATCGCTTCTTCAAATCTCGCCCGGAGAAGACCAACCGCGTCTACCTGGAGTCCCGGATTGCATACAAGCTGCAGGAAGAAGCCTTTGGTGGGCTGGATCCTGATACGCGCCGGCGCTTGGTCAACATCGGCGTCCGGCAGTCCAAGATCAAAACCCGCCGAAAGGGCCCCGAAATCACGCTGGCTCCCGGCACTGTCTTGGTTCGTGAATGGGCCGAGCGTGACCACTACGTGAAAGTAACCGCCGAGGGGACTTTCGAATACGAGGGCAAGTACTTCAAGAGCCTATCTGCGGTGGCTCGCCACATTTCTGGCAGCTCGTGGTCTGGCCCACTGTTTTTTGGCCTGCGCCGTCCAGCGGAGAGTGTGCTGTGAACGACACCCCGAGCAAAAAAGCGCGCCAGCGCTGCGCGGTGTATTGCCGCGTATCCACCGACGAGCGGCTGGATCAGGAATTCAACTCCATCGACGCCCAGCGTGAAGCCGGCCATGCGTACATCGCCAGCCAGCGAGCAGAAGGCTGGATTCCCGTGGCCGACGATTACGACGATCCCGGATTCTCTGGTGGCAATACTGAACGCCCCGGGCTGAAACGCCTGATGGCCGACATTGAGCGAGGCCTGATTGACATCGTGGTGGTCTACAAGATCGATCGCCTGACGCGCAGCTTGGCGGATTTTTCCAAAATGGTGGAAGTGTTCGAACGCCGAAAGGTAAGTTTTGTTTCGGTCACGCAGCAGTTCAACACCACGACCTCAATGGGTCGGCTGATGCTCAACGTGCTACTGTCGTTTGCCCAGTTCGAGAGAGAGGTCACCGGGGAGCGCATCCGGGACAAGATCGCCGCCAGCAAACGCAAGGGCATGTGGATGGGCGGTGTGCCGCCACTGGGTTACGACGTGGTGAACCGGCAACTCATCGTCAATGAAGCGGAAGCCGCCATCGTCCAGCGAATTTTCAAGGAGATGTTGACCAACGGGTCGACAACCCAAATCGCAGCCGGCCTGACGGCCGAAGGATTCACCACCAAGTCATGGGTGACGCGCAGTGGTCAGATGCGCAGCGGCACGCGCATTGACAAAAAGTTCCTCTACAAACTGCTGCGTAACCGAGTCTATTTGGGAGAGATTTCTCACAAGGGCAACTGGCACCCCGGCGTTCATGCCGCCATCATTGATCACGGTCTTTGGGGGCAGGTCCACGAAATCTTGGCCAGCGATGGACACACGCGCTCGGTGGAAACTAAAGTGCGCTCGCGCACGGATGCCCTGCTGCGTGGCTTGCTGTACGCCCCCACCGGCGAGCGGATGTACCCGACCTACTCCAACAAGAGGGGCCGCAAGTACCGCTACTACTTCTCGAAATCAGAAGCCAGATTCGGTGCCGAGAGTAAGACTTACGCGCGACTGCCCGCCGATGAAGTCGAGGCCGCCACAGTGGCCCAGATTAAGACCGTGCTCTCAAGCCCAGAATCTGTAGCAGGCGTGTGCCAGTTCATCCGAAAAAACGGTGCTGCCGTGCGCGAGGACATGGCGGTGATGGCTATGCGTCAACTGGGCAACGTGTGGGAGCAACTTTACCCGGCTGAACAACACCGCATCGTGAACTTGGTGATCGAGCGTGTGGACATCGTGCCCGGTGGCCTGAAGGTGAAATGGCGAGAGCTCGGCTGGAAAGACCTGATTGAAGAGTTTGCGCAGGACAGCATCGGCGCCGAACTGGTCGAAATGGAGGAGGCATGAATTCCAACAGTCCAACCGACCAGACGACCTTCGTGCCGCTGAATTTGAAACGGCGGGCGGGCAGATTGATCACGGACACGGGTGCACCGGCTCATGACGTCAACATCCTCAACGTCGTCGGTCGTGGGTTCTTTTGGCAAGACCTGCTGGACACCGGCGTGTACGCCAGTGGTTCTGACCTTGCCAAGGTTGAGGGCGTCACGCCATCGACGGTGAACCGGCTGGTGCGGATGGGACTGCTGGCCCCTGACCTGATCGAAGAACTGATGGCCGGCAAACAGCCCCGACGGTTGACGGCGCATTGGCTGATCCGCAACCGCATCCCCAGTTCCTGGAGCGAACAGCGGGCGCTTTTTGAACGGTTCCGATAGGAGTGCGCATGGGCAAGAAAGACATCGGTAAAGTCATTGGCGAACCTGTGACCAGGCAGACACCGAGTCCGGCTGGCGGCGTGCAGATGGAGACCTACATCCCCTGGACCCTGGTCAAACGAGGCGTACGGCGCAAGGTGATCACGCCATTCGACACACCCATTGAGTTCATCGACGAGGCGACCCTTGAGCACCAGCAACGTGAACTTGAGCAACCCAGCCCTTTGCTGCGGGCCCTGGGGCTGGCCCACCACTGGCAGCGGCTGCTTGACGACGGTCGCTTTGGCTCGTTGACCGAAATTGCTGCGGCCGAGGAAATCAACCTCAGTCAGGCCAGTCGAATTGCCAAGCTGGCTTACCTGGACCCCAAGATCATCCACGCCAGCCTTCGGCCCGACAGCAAGATGGCTCTGGAGCACTTCATTCGTGGCGGCGCCCTGCCCACGGAATGGACGGCACAGCGAGCCAGATTGGGGCCGTACCAGTAGCCACATCAACGTCTCAACTTCAAGTGACCGCCTTCGGGCGGTTTTTTGTGCCCATCGGGCAAGATTCGCGACGTCAGTACTCAATCGCGAAGTGCTTGCCAGTTGCAACCAGGCCGTCGTAACCCATTGATTTTGTTAGATGGCGCGACTTGAACGCTCAAGAGCCCCGCAGAGAATAGAGACAGAAAACGGGGTTCTGGGCGCGAAAAACAGGGTTTCCGGCGCAGGGCCGCTCAAGAGGAAAATGCGCCGAACCCCGCCATTACTGGGGGATCGGGCAAAAAAATCCCGACTGATAAGAGTCGGGATTTCTATGAATGGTGGCAAATTGAAGTATGAACGGGCGGCCGCAAAAGTCGGAAAAGTCTCCAAACACACGAGCAATGTCAGCCTCGAAAGTCCGTGATTTCCGGTCGTTTTCCTCCTGGCCAAAGGCCATCTCCACAAACAAAAATGGCCCCGATAACGGAGCCAAGAAGGGTGGCAACCCCTGTTCTCAGAATTTCAGGAGGTCAATGAACATCACAGGATTTTCCCGTCCGCGATTGTCATCGGTATCGAGGAGGGTAAATCCCAACTTCTCGTAGAAACCGACGGCAGGTTGCTTGGCATCAGTTACAAAAAATCGGCAACCGACATTCGGCACCACATTCTCGACCACCACGGCCAAAGCGAAATCGACCAGGGCCTCGCCAATCCGACAACCACGAAAACGGCTGTCGACAGCCAGTCGAGCCAACTTTACGGCTGGAAGTGAAGCGTAGCGATTGGCGTGAACTGGGTCATCGACGACATACCCACCACGAATATCGATTTCACTGGCAATGAGCGAGACAAATCCGAGCAGCTTGTCAGTTGCATCCCCCGTCGCCCCAATGGCAACGTAGGTCTTGGCAATATTGTGCTCATGAAACTCGTGGGCTTGCTTCTGCAGGAAGCTCTTCAGGGGCTGTGCTGCAGGGTCACCTGATTTGAAGTTTGCCGTCGAGTCAGCTGGATCAAGCAGACGAATCGAATAGTCTTCGCCGAAAACCACCCCGGCCTGCCTTAACGTTTGCCGTTAACTTTGGTCTGGCGAATGGACGCAATGCGAGCCAACATGGCTTGACCACGGGCGAGCGAAGCCTTCGCCGCAGGATTGGGCTTGTCTTCAGTCATGTGACGCTGGAACCGGTCGGCTTCTTTGCCGGAGAGCTCCACGCGCCCGAAGGTGGTCGATAGGATGGCCATGCACTAATTATACGGATCCTTCTCTCTGGTGGCCACCAAAACCCACTGCGCAACGGTGGACGCCCAGCGCCGCCAATGTTTGAGATGATGAGGCCTGTGAGCCACGTCCAAACGCTTGCCGCAACAACAACCCAACCGTCGCAGCCCATTGTGCGCTGCGCAGTGTATGCGCGCGTGTCTGTCGCCGACGCCCAGTCAGGCGAGTTCAGTTCACTGGCGGCGCAGGTCGAGGCTTGCGAACAGTACCTAGCCAGCCGGGCTGGCATGGGATGGGTCCTGGCTGGACCTGCGTACACAGACGACGGTGAGAGTGCCAGAGACCTTCAGCGTCCGGGACTGCGTGCCCTGATGGAGCTGGTACAGCAGGGCGAGGTCGAGGTGATCGTGGTGCACCGACTGGATCGGCTCAGTCGCAGCCTGTTTGACTTGACTGACGTGCTGCTGCCGCTTCTGCGGCTCAAGTGTGTCGAGCTGGTCAGCGTAACCCAGCATATTGACACCCATTCGCCCAACGGCCGCTTGTCATTGAACTTGCTCACCAGTTTTGCCGAGTTCGAACGAGAGACCATCGGGGAGCGCACCCGTGACAAGCTCTCAGCCACGCGCCGCCAGGGGCGCTGGCAAGGCAGTGGCACGCCCTTGGGCTACGAAGTCGATTTCGATCAACGCTTGGTCGTGAACAAGTCCGATGCCAGTTTGGTGCGTGAGATTTTCAGGCGCTATGTGGCGTCAGAGACCATGGCAGATTTGATGGCGTGGGTTGAGCATCAAAAGGTCAAGACCAAGAAATGGATCACGCGCGATGGCAAAACCCGGGGTGGCCGCCCCATGGACCGCACCACCTTGTACCGGATGTTCGGCAACCGGATGTACATCGGAGAGGCGCTGCTTGACGGCGAGTGGCACAGCGGCATCTATCCACCCATCATCGACCTGGATCTGTGGCGAGCCGTTCAGGAAAAGCTGGCGCAGCGGGCAAGGCGCAAGGGCGTACCCAACCAGAGGCGCAGTGAATTTGATTTTCCCTTGGGCGGGCGATTGTTTTGGCATGACGGGCGCCCATACACCCTGTTCATGTCATCGCCGCGAGACAACGTGCGGTATCGGTATTACGTGGCACCCGCCACCGAAGCAGAAAAAGCCGCCGGCCAGCCGCCGTTTACCTGGTCGGCCGATGAACTGCACCGGATCCTCGTTGACCACCTCCGCCAGAATTTCAAAGATCCGACAGCGTGGCTGCCGATGGTGCAAAGGCATCAGCCGGACGAGGCGGATTTGAATGAAGACAAGATTCGTGATGCCCTTCGACGGCTGGACGAAGTTTGGGACCTTTTCACGGGCTACACGGTGGCTGCGTTGTTGTATCAACTGATCGCGCGGGTCACGCTGCAACCTGATGGCATGCGCATCGAGATGAACGTTCCAGCGCTGATCCGCCAAATCAGGGACATGGCAGAGCTATCTGTGGCTACAGAAGACGCCCCGGAAAACGCAGCTACGCCCCTTCCCAAGCAGGTCTGACGGACGGGGTTTCATATTTCAAATCTGCGATGGATAGCGGTTTGCGATTGCAACCACCCCATTGCAAGTCGTTGATTTTGCTAGACCATACGACTTGAACGCTCAAGAGGCCAGCAGAGAATAGAGACAGAAAGCGGGGTTCTGGGCGCGAAAAACAGGGTTTCCGGCGCGGGACCGCTCAAGAGGCAAAGGCGCCAAACCCCGCCATTACAGGGGGAACGGGCAAAAAAAATCCCGACTGATAAGAGTCGGGATTTATATGAATGGTGGACCACGGGGAATTTGAACTCACTCCCACAAGTGGCGATCAGCTATTCCCCAGCCTCTCTGACTCAATACGCCCTTGAACATCCCGCAGCACATCAAACAATCGAGGCACTGAAGACAACACTTCCGGCGGCACCCGGGCCTCGACTTCTCGACGAGTTACGGCACGGCCCTCCATGATCAGCTCCCTACCCACGGATTCAATAATTGGCATTGCCCGTTCAAGGTTTGCTTCACCACAACGTTTTCTGTAAGCCTCCCACCGCTTTCCCAATTGTCGCGTCGTTTTGTTGGCATGCAGGTACAGCTGACGAGCCTCAACGTCTAGTACCCTGGCCGCCTCAAGTACGGAAATTGGCTTTGGGTACTGCAAAAATCTTTGTAATTGATGCTCCACATCAGACCAATTGATTACCCGTGCTAGCGCACGGCGCTTGGCAGGCGGGAGCAACAACTTCAGTGTCAGCTGCTGCCCGTCAGAAGGGGCCTTCCATGAATTGGTGTCACCGCAGAGTAGCGCTGTCAGGTTTATGCCCGATTGGCTGGCCACTTGCATGCTCATCTCTAGGGTCGGTTTACCTTCGGACTGCAACCAGTGGTGAACCGTGCTCTTGGACAAACCCACTCGCCTGGCGAAATGCGAACTGCGCCCGCCGTCCATCTCATCCATGATGTGCTGGATGGCATTCAACAGATCTTGGCGCATTGGCACAGCATCCAGTCGCTGCTGCGCTTCAAGCAGCTTCGCAATTTCTTCGGCTTTCCAATGCTCCAGCTTCTCAATGCCTGAAGTATCCAAATGGCTAGGTGTTTGGCAGCCCAGAAATTCACCACATTTTGTGCACCACCCGGGCACAACAAACGCGGCCGCGTGACGAATATTGTCCTTGCCGCACGATGGGCAGTGCTGTGTCAGTCGAGTGCCATGGATATGGCACACAGAGACGGCCTTGGACTCCCACGCCAAACGGTAATACGGGCTGCGTCCCGCAGCCTGATCTTCAGCCAGACACTGCGGACAAAACTGTCCTTTGCTGACCATCGACAGGCCATTCTGAGAAATCACATTCCGCCATGGCAAGAACGTCAGCCTGTCCAGTCGTGACACGCTGGTCATTGCGGACAACGCGGAGGACCACGTCAGAGCAGACTCTCGAATGCCAGACAGCTGTCTTTCGTGCCAATCAAAGTTTCGGTCTACATCGTGCTGAAACCGCTGCGCAACTGTTCGCGACAGACTCAGAGTCGAGGTACTGTGCGACACCGCTAGTCGACAAAAATAGCTGAGCAGGCTTTCTACGTCCCCTGTGCCCAGCCCCATGGGCTGCATGGCATGCAAGATAGACCTGGGATTTTTAATCGTATCGATCATGCCGCGCTCCGTTGCTGAGTGGAAGAATCTTTCGGATTGCGCATGATCCGGATCAAGCCAGGATTGATAGCTTTTTCGCCATCCACGATCTCTTGGAGGATTCGCTCGCGCTGCAGCTCAGACAAGAGCGCCGTGCGCAAGTGTTCTACGGACCATCCTCCCTTTTTTTCTACCAGGTTAGCTGTACGAGTCAGCACAGCGCTCAGGGTCCCAACACAGCCCAGGGTGTTCTCATGCAAAACATCAACAAATTTCATCAGATGCTGCCCCCAGAGAGTGGGCGCAGCATCTTGAAACATTTGCACACACGCTCTGAATGCCTTGAGGTCAACGTCGTTGTCTTGCCGATAGCGCTCGAGATGAAGTACGTGGGTGCGGCGCGCCAGCTGACCAGACAGCGACATCATCTGAAACAGATCATATGAACCGACCAAGATAATTTGGACACCGGACTGGTTAGCCAGCGACTTCAGCGTGTCAAGTTGGATCTCAAGTCTGTTGGGTCGCGTGTGACGAATGATGTGGGCTGCTTCGTCAATGACCAGAAATCGGGTTTTTCGATGCAAAAGCGCACGCTCAACCGATGTGCGCAAGCCCGCCAGCGTCCGGTCCTTCGGATTGCGTGTACTCACCATGCGCCCAGTCAAAGCGTCGACACCGTACTGGTATTTGGGCATGTCCACGCCGGCTTCCAACTGCTCCAGCACGCTTTGATAGAACAATCGCCACGAGAATTCATCTTCCCCAGAGGCTCTGGCTTCAACATAGACCGCCGGGATGATGCCAGCATCGATCTCCATTTCGCGTGCACTGCGTTCGATTTCCCCGCTGACCATGTGTTTGGCCAATGTGCTCTTGCCAGCGCCGGATGGTCCACACACCATCAAGATGCTGTCCTGGCTGCCTGGATATATCAGACAGCCTAGCTCAATCATGACCTGCTTAATACGCGTATGCTTGATCCGCAATTCCTGCAGGATTTTTGCGTGGCTAGTGCTCTTGATCAGATTCAGGTCGGGTGTTTTACTTTGGGTTTTAATGCTCATGTTTAGAAAGTCTCGAAGTCGAATAAGTCGTCATCCATTTGCTCTTGCTGATGAATTTCGGGGTTGTGGTCAGAGACGGTGCTATCCGTGTCGTGCTCGTCTGCCAAGTCATGAAGCTGGGAAGACGTCTCCTCCAACAACCAGGTCTTCGGAGATGCCTGAACAGGCCGAATGTTGCTGAGCTGCAGGGTGTTGTAGAGCGCCTTGTTTTCCTGCTGCCGATCCAGCGCCGCCACCATCGCCCCCTCTGGCGTGAACACCTGCATGAATTCACGCAAACGCTGCCGCGCACGATCATCATTCAGTGAACCACTGCGGTGCGTGTACTCCTCCGTCAATGCGCGCCGCTCAAGCTCAATCAACTGGCCCAGGCCGATCAGGTTGCGACACTGCGCGCGCACCCAGCGATCCTTCAGAAGTACATACACCGACGATGCATCCCAAGGGTCGTAACGCACAGCCCACTTTTGACCGGCGTAGCGTGGATCGCGAAAATCTGCGTGCCAGTACAGCATCTCATTGACCTTCACGCCGCGCTGGTTATGCACTTGGCGGACGCCAGCGCGGTCTACCGGCGGGCAGGTGGCGATCAGGAAATCTTCGTTGAACAGAATCCGGCGTTGGGGACGCGCTCCGCTGTGCCTCATGCCGCGCTGAAATGCCTCACGCGGGCTGCAATCAAGAGCGGGATGTGGTTGCTGCTCGTAAAACTCGGTTGCCCAATAGGAAATCCCGTAGTACATCGACTCCAGCGTCCACTCCGCAAAGTTCACTGGCAGGTGCTTGCCAGTGGTCATTCGCACGTTTTTCGTGGCCTTAGTGTTGCCACTCAGGTTGTGGATGTACTCCGTGTTGGCGCGACCAAACACGCGCTCCAAAACCGCACCATGGCGCGGTTGACCAGCTGGTCGGAAGCGAAGGTGGACACCCATAGCCTCCAGAAACGACTCGAACGCCGAAGACATGAAATCGCGTCCGTTATCCACAACAAAGAACTCAGGCAGGCGGGAATGTCGTTGCACCATGTCTCTCACAGTCATCATGACCGAGTGGTACGAGGGCGGATCAAACGTCAGATAGAGCGCAACTATGCGACGTGAGTAAGCATCCACGGCAAACGACAACCACGGGCGGCCAATCGGCTTACCCGTTCGACCAGACACCAGCTCAATGTCGAGTTGTGTGTGGTCGATGTGCACATACTGAAACGGTCGGCTACCATGCGCGGGGGTATCGAGGTACAGAACATCGACGAATTCGCTAAGCTGATACGCCATGCGCTTGCCATGTCGTGTTCGCAATGTGCGCGCGTCTTCCACCGCTTTGATGCGTTCGATCACCGTTGGGTACGAAGGTGCTCTGATGCCTTTGCTTTCAAACAAGACCAAGAGCTCCCTGTAGCACGCTTTGAAGTTCTTGGCTTCGTGACTGATCCACTTGGTGTTGATGATGTGCGTGAGCCAATGCTCCTGATCATCCGACAACCGGGCTGTGCGATTGCCTTTTGCCGAGGTTCGGGGCACCAGTGCAAGCACCTCGTGACCACCATTGGCAATCGCAGCATGCTGACGTGCAGACCACCGTCGCAGCGTTCGATCGCTGACTGGAGCTGATTCGGACTGCAGCATGACTGACCGGGTTGCTGCGATTTTCAGATCACTCTCGCTGTAACGCGACAAGTTCAAATTGGCCGGAGTAATGCCCTCAATGGGCTGGACATGCTGTTTTTCGACAGCCTCCAGCAACCAGTCACGGGACAGCGTACGGGTACTGCCATCGTCGACAGTACAAACGAAGTCGGCCTCACCAACCAAACTGATCGTGAATTTCTGGCTCTCGAAACTGAACACAGCCCCGGGTGCAATGTCGATTACAAAGGACTGCTGGCCAGGGATCTGTCCAGCTTTGATGTCTGCCGCCAAAAACTCCCGCAGCGTGGCATCGCGGTACAGGCGCGCGCGAGATGGTTGCGTCAGTGCCTCTCGATCGAGATCGGCCTCAACCAATCTGTCAGCGACCGCTTTGTTGAGTTCATCAGCATCAAAGCCAAGCGGTTGAGCAAGCAGCTCGGACAGATAGACGGCGCCGTGCTCGCGCAAGACTGCGTGAAGCCGATCCACCGTCGCGTCAGGACAAGGGGGCGTGGCGGGATGGAAATAGTCTGCAAGATGCAGAAGGTTCTCGACGCGCTTGCGCGGGATAGCTCTGTCGCTGTAGATGCGGTAGCGAATACCCAGCTCCGCCAATTGACGCTCGATCTGTGGGCTGTGCCACAGCCCATCACTGCCCCTTTGATAACGGTAGGGAAAACGTTGCGCCAGGCGTTCGAGCTTGTCCTGTGATTTCCACTCTTCGAGCGTGATGGCGTCCTGACGGATCACCAAAAAGTCTGGGAAGTGCTGGATCGAACGGATTTCACCGGTAACATCGTCAATCAGCTCGAGCTTGAGCTCGCAGGGCTGGGCGTAGTACTCCAGCACCGCCGAGTCGTACTCATGATTGATGGCTGCCGCAAATTCAATGTGTCGGCTTTCCGTGCGGATTTCCCGGCCCATCTTTCGGCTTGCCAGCAATGTGATGACATTCCCACCGCGCGATTGCACTTCGCGCACGGGGGCACATGCACGTGCACGCTCGATCATGGTCCGCCCTGGTTGAGGGGTACCGATCCGATCAAAGAGATCGGTCAGCTCAAACTTAGTGAGCATGTCGACCTCCCATATTCAACAGGCAATGCCGCTGCTTACGCTCAGTACTGCGTTGTCTCAGGTTGCTTTCCAGCTGAAGCTGGCGGTGTTCGTTCTCGATCATGAGTAAGACGTGGACCCGACATTCATATCCACAAGGGGACAATTCGAATTTATTAATTTGATGGTTTTTTGAAACCCTTGTATGAAACAAGAGCCTCTACAACGTCGATTTTTGGAAATAGTCAGCTGGCGTTTTGGCACCGTCGGGAACATGCTCGTTGCACACCGTTGTCCACCAACCCGCATGAATCCACAGCTTTGCTGGGTGGCCACAGATTTCGCACATCGAGGTCGAGCGGTTCTGCGCCGCGTCAATCAGTGCATGGATAAGTTGCTGGCGCTTGGAATCGGGGTCGGTGCTATAGATGTAAAAAGCCAAACTGGCAAATTTTTCTTTGACCTGAACGATCTTGTAGTGCGCCTCGGAGAACCCTACGGCAGTCAACTTCTGCATCAGCCGTTTGATCAATGGCAGCCATCCGGCCCTCAGTTCTAGGCCCGGCAACATCGGAAATTGGGCTCTCAGACCTTTGCGATCCAGACTTTCGAGGGGGATGTCGGCAAACTCTGCATGCAGATCCTGTGCGTCAGGAGGCAGGTGCGAGTCGCAATAAACGCTCCATTGGTCTGTCACGAAGACCGCATTCCCGTGCTGACCGCATGTCATGCACGATTGACTTGCCATATGGCTGTAGTTGCAGATGACCGTGTAGACGCTATCGTGCAGTTCCTTATCAGCATTGCGCAGACACTCCGAGTTGGTGAAAACATGCATGTACTGATCGACTCGAAAAACCTTCTCGATCCGGTACTCCGGCGGCAACCCGAGGCTTGCCAGCTCATTTGCCATCGCCACGGCCAACGACCGCCAACTCTGCGGAATCGCCATTTCCGCACCGACCAGCAAAGGGGGTTGTTGTTGCGAACTGTGCTGCATGCTGCCTCCAAAAATCAATTTAGGAAGAACAGCGTATGCATCGTATGCAGCACCGTCGAGCAGTTTTTTCGGTTAATCGTGTACTGAAATTTCAGGGCACGATTCCAGGTCTGATCCGTGCAACAAACCGTTCTAGGCGCTACATACCCATGGACCCTTTTGTAGCACGTGGCGGTTGATGAAGACCGGGGCCGCCACCACGGATATACGCGACACCTACTAGCAGTGCAAAAGCCTGAATGAGGATATGTGACCTGGTCTCGCCAAATCGATTCACGTCACCTACCTGTTCGACGATTCGTGAATTCGGCACCTTGCCAGAGATAGCCGTTTTCTGACGCTCTAGCTCAGTATCTTCAAGCACAGGTCGATTTGTTAAGCACCGTCTCAGCAAGTCGTCAATGGGCTCATCTGTGTATGCAGACATGATCGACTCCAAGGCCCTGGCAGTTGCAACCAAATCACCTTCAGTCTGATCTTGCAGTAGGGTCATTGCATCAACGAAGTCGATCAAGCGAACCCTTGGGCTATTGATGATCGCCACCACTTTGTCAGCCAGCGCAGTGATCGGTCCAGTCATCCCTAGCAGGAACTCGAGTGTTGTGCCTGTATGGTCATCGTGGATGCAAACAAGCTGAGGTGGATAGTTGCGTAGAACATCGTCGGGTACCGCATAGAACTGGAACTCGATCCGTTCTTTGACTGCCGCTTCATCATCTGGCCACCAGCTCATACGCAATCTGCGGCTTCGGTTCTGGCCACCCCAGTGGATGGTGAACTCGGAATCGCGCGATGAACAACGAGTCCAGCGCAAGGGCGTCCTATTGAACATCTGGTCAACCAGTCCTGGTAACTCAGCTTCAAGCTGCATGAGACAGTTTGCGCTGACAGACATATCCACATCGCCAGTTTGACGAGTGTGATCAATGGCCAATGAGATACCTAGTCCCCCCTGTAATGCCAGTTCACCCACATGGTGTTCCAACTCCCGCAGGATGTGCAGTGCAAACGAATAGCCAGCCGATTTACGATCAAGAATTTTGCTCATGTTGAGTCCTCCTAATCACGTAATCGCCCAGAAAAATGCGTTTTATAGGGTGCCCTTCAAGAAATTTTTAAGATTTTTTTCGAGGTGGCTTGTAAGTGGCTCATAGGAGCCACCTAGGTGGCGCATGAACTGCCGCATGAGGAACAGCCGCTGAGACGGATCCCCACACCGAGCGGCAAATACAGGCTGACAAGAGTCATTCGCAAAAGGACGAACCTATGACAACGCTACAGCCGAAACCGTTAGCTGGGGCTCGTTTCCAACATTCGGATCAGTACGCAGGTCTATCGCCGAACATGGTGTTA
>Ga0255220_1000186_pt1 | contig 27331 bp, 7 predicted proteins | sample Miss_Colum_RepB__FD_188423 | JGI IMG/M metagenome (GOLD analysis project Ga0255220, IMG submission 188423) | Freshwater microbial communities from Mississippi River, Louisiana, United States - Miss_Colum_RepB_8d | ecosystem: Environmental > Aquatic > Freshwater > River | place: USA: Louisiana...
TTCAAGGATTGCGGTACATCGCCCACATGGGTGCGCCATTCCCCGCCCAAGGCCAGGTTCAGGCGCTGGATGCGGCGATCACTCAGGACTTGGCTGGCCACTTGGCTGCGCGAGGTCCAGCGGGCCAATTGCGCGGTGACACGCAGCAAATCCCACCCCACGGGTTCCAACCAGTAGCCCAGTTCGATCTGCTCGGTACCGGAGCGTCCCTCCAAATTCAAATCCGGCGCACCTGGGGTGCTCGAGGGCACCGAGCTGCGCGACTGGGAGCGCGACAGCCCTGTGTTCAAACGCCAGCCACGTGCAGCCAGGGGCAAGGACAGGCCCATGCTCAGCGTTTGCGCGCTAGGGCTGGCGATGAGCGAGGTGTCCAGCCGCTGGCCCCAGCGGCCCGCTGGGGCGAGTTTCAGGCCCGCCATCAGCTGACGACCCGTATGGCCATCGCGCTCGGCTTCGGTCCAATCCATTTGTGCCCAGCGCGTCCATCGACCTCCCTCGGGCATGCTCAGCAACCAGTCGCTTTGGCCAAATTCCCCCCCGGCCACCAACTGGCCCTGGAGGTTGAGTTCGGTGGCCGCATTGAACACCGCCAAATCTTCTGTCAAGGTGCTCGAGCGGATCACCTGACCTGGGGCATGGCGCCACCAGCCTCGCAAGCGAGTCATGTCAATGTTCAGGCCTTCATGGGTTTTGACCTGACCCAGGCGACCTTCCACCAGCAGAACGCGCAAAACACCGGTCTTCAAGTCTTGCGCTGGCAGCACGGGCGCAGCGTGTTCAACGCCCATGGCCAGGTAGAGCTTTTGAATGGTCTGCAGAAAGCCCTTGAGATCGCTGCTGCTCAGCTCGCGGTCGAGCACGCTGTTGGCCAGCTCCCGCAGGGTGTCGGCCGACAAGAGCTCGCTGGGCGAGAACTGAACTTCCCGCAAACGCACGCGACCGCTGAATTCAATGTCCTGAAGCGATTGCGGAGCAAGCGCTTCGGGCGTGGGGGCGGGTGTGTTCTGCTCGGCCGCACGACGCGCGCGCTCCAAATCGCCCAGCATGCGGGCACCCGGATCCATGTTCTGGGCTTGTGCCAGGGGCCAGCCCAACAGGGCAAGGGCAATCAGATGGGGCAAGCACTGCCGACGGAATTGAACACGTGAGGACATGGCACACATTTGCTGACAATTGAACGTCAAGATATTTTTTGATGGATCTATTATCTTCTAAAGAGAAAAAGTTTGAGATAAGTAGGAATGGAAATGATCATGAGTGAAGTACAAACGAAGCGCGAACCTGAATTTTCTATTGTTGACAAAACGGCTCATCGCCTGCTGCGAATGAACCGTTCGACTCCCACGTTTCCGTGGGCTGCGAGGGCCATCTCTCTTGTTCTGGCCAATGCCGAATTACCTGAAGCCTGTCAGGCGTATCCTTGTGTCTTTACAAAATCAGAAGATGGTTTGTGGAGTCTGGTTGCGGTCACTGGGGTTGAGGTGGGCCGCAACTTGTTTTTGGACGACCAGAGTCGTTGGACCGGCCGCTACCTGCCGATCGTGTTGCGCACCTGGCCTTTCCGATTGGTTCAACAACCGGACGCCGAAGGCTCTCGACTGATTGCGGCCCATCTTCCGGCGCTGACCTCGGGTAGCGGAGACGCGCTATTTGACCAAGAGGGCAACGAATCCCCTTGGCTCCTGCAGGTGATGAAAGAGTTGGTGGTGCTCGATGAGTCGGCCCAAATCGTGCACACGCATGTCAAGGCCTTGGAAGATGCCGGGCTGCTTCAGTCGCGCAATTTGCAGTTCATGCTGCCCGACGGACGGCAGCTTGATCTGGGGGGTTTTCATGTGGTCGACGAGCAGTTGCTTGAGGCCCTGCCCAACGACAAAGCCGGTGCCTTGCATGCGCAAGGCGTGCTTGCGATGGCCTATTTGCATTTGCTCTCGATGCGGCAGTTCCGACAGCTGCTCGAGCGTGCGGCACAGGCCTCTGCCAAAGTACCCCATGCACCAGTCTCAGCCTGATGCCTGCCCTGTCAATGGTCTGCCCTGATTTTTGATTGCCCCCATGAGCCGCTTGTCCCCCTCCACCCCCCGTCGCAGGAAGTTGCTGCCCGCCTGGCCTGGTCGCCGGCATTTGCGGGTCAAGGTGCAGCCGCTCGCCCTGGCCGCGTTGACGGCCCTGGGCGCCGCCGCGCCCATGGTGTCGGGGCAAACCGTGATCGTGCCGATTGGCAGCGGGGCTGGAGCCACCCAGACCGTGGTCAGCCGCCAGGGCAACCAGCATCAGATCAGCACCGCCACCCTGCGCGACGGCAATGCGTTCAGCACCTATTCCCAATTCCAGGTGGGCAGTGGCGACGTGGCCACGCTGCGCATGCCGCAGGGTGCCAATTGGTGGGTCAACATCGTGCGCGACTCGCGCTTGCGGGTGGATGGCACGCTCGAGAGCCGCATCAGCAACGGGGCCATTGGCGGCAATGTCCTGTTTGTCGACAGCCATGGCATGGCCGTGGGCCCGCAAGGCCTGATCAATGTGGGGCGTTTTGCGTTTGCAGCGCCGTCCACCGCCTATGTCGATCGCTTGCTGCAAGGCGGCGATGCCTGGTCGGGCGCGTCTGTCAGCCAGGTGTTGTCCGGGCAGTTCGACCGCTCTGTCACCGGGGTGGTGGACATCGAGGGCCGCATCCAGGCCATCGATGGCGTGTCGATCATGGCAGGCGCGGGTGAGGGCTCGCCCTATGCGGTGCGCATTCCGGGCGCCATCGTGGTGCAAGGCCGTGTGGCCGGTTCGCGCGTGAACCTGGGCGACCTCAAGTCGCTGACACCGCTCGAGGACCGCGACGGGGTGATCGACATCACCACCCCAGGGCATTTGCGCCTGGACGGCCAACTCATCACCGATGGGTCGCACTGGCGTGCGCCCGGGGCGGTGCGTGTGACGGCCGGGCAGGACATGGCCTTGGGCGCCAACTCGGTGGCGTCGGCGTCCGGCGCGACGGGCACGGACCAGGCCGGCGGCCAGGTCGTCTTCTACGCCCAGAACAACATGGCCAACGAGCCTGGGGCTCAACTGCGTGCACACGGCGCGGGGACCGGCGAGGGCGGGTTTATCGAGTATTCCAGCACCCGTCAATTGCTGCAGAACGATTTGCGCTTCGATGTGGCCAGCGACCTGGGCAAAGGCGGCACCATCTACCTTGATCCCGAAGACCTGGTCATCACCAGCTCCTCCGGTGGATTGCTCACAGACGGCGGCAATTACTCGGTCACCGCCACCAAGACCATCAAAGTCACCGCGGGCACCTCGATCAGCACCCGAAATGTGGCGACCGAATTCAGTGCCGATCCGTTCACGGCCTTGTCCATGGCCGAAAGCGGCGACATCACCCTGAAAGCGCCAGTGATTCTGTTGGAGCGGGACACCGTGCTGGACGCGTCGGCCCGAAATCCCACCAGCTGGACCACGTTTTACAACGGCGGCAATGTCACCTTGGCCAACGCCGACACGCCCGATGCGGGCGCTGCCCCGATTGCCAGCAACAGCGCATCATCGTCGAGCAACCCCGCCCTGATCAAGGGTCACAACGTCACCATCAGCGCCCCTTGGGTCTTGACGGGTGGGGGTGACCTCAAGGTACAGGCCACGGGCAATGTCTCGCTCAGCGCCAACGCGGTGGTCAATACCCGCAAGGTGGCCAACGGCAGCAACCCCACCAGCAGCAGTGTGGTATCGATTGGCAACAGTGGCAAGGTCACGGTGACCGGCGTGAACATCACCACCGCCACAGGCAGTGTGGTGGATGCATCGGTGGTGAACACCGTCGCGTCTGGGGACACGCCGGCCACCACCTTCACCGCCGGCGACATCAGCCTGAGCGCTTCGGATACCAGCAACTGGGTCACGCTGCTGGGCTTTGCCAATGCCAATGCCAAGGTGGACATCGGGGGGACGCTCAAGGGCAAGAATGTCTCGCTCGAGGCATCGATTGAGTCCGCAGCCGTCTACGACGGTGTCTCGGCGGCACTGACGCAAAAAGCGCTGGAGTTGCTTCTTGAGGCGGTGGGCTCGCCCATCAATTTTTCTTTGGCATACACCGAAGCCAAGGGAGATGCCGAGGTCAAACTTCGCTCCACTGCTGCGGTCTCGGCCGCCAACGATTTAACGATCTCCTCGCTGGCCGATCGTGCTGGGGGCGCAGAATTGCAGGTTGAGGGGTCTTCCAAGGCCAACCTCAGTGCCGGTTTTACCCGCGTTTACGGCAGCAACACCGTCTCCGTTGAAGGGGGCGCCGATCTGAAGTCGGCTGGCGATCTGTCCATCACAGCCGCCACCAAAACCAAGGTCACCATGACCAGCGCCGCCTTGGGGCAAACCACGGGCTCGGAAGCAAACATCGCGTCGGTGGTGTTTGGCGGCTCCATGTCCGATGTGAACACCAAGGTCGAAGTCGGCCGCTCTGCCAACATCGAGTCCACCGGCAAAGACGTCAACATCCAGGCGTTTCACGGCAGTTACTACGACACCAAGGCCGAGGTTAAGGTCTACGGCAAAGGCACAGTCGGTGTGGTGGGCGCCTTGTCGCTTCAGAAGTCCAACACCTCGGTGGACATGGGCGGCAAGATCACCGCCAAGGGCGATGTGAGCGTGACTTCCTTGCATGCGGCGGCACGCAATGCGGTGTCTTCAACCACCCAGATGGCCGCCGTTGAAACCCCCAGTCTGCCCCTGCCGACCTCGCTGGAATTGTCCAACGACGACAGCAAAGCCGCCTTGCTGGAAGGATTCATCAAACTGGCCGAGGTGGCCAGTGCGGCGCAAGAGGCCAAGAGCGGAAGCGGCAATAACAAGTCAGCGTTCAAGCTGGCGGGCTCTTTGGCTTGGTCCGAGTCCACCCACAGCACCTCGACCTCCATCGCGTCGGCCACTGGCGCGGAAGCCATCGCGACCATCAACGCAGAGGGAAATGTGGTCGTGGACGCCCAGACCCTGGTGGGTGCCTTGCGGGGTGAAGCCGTGTCGGCTGCCAACTCGGCCATCAAGGGCAAAAACGCCTCTCCTGTGGCAGTGGCCCTGAGCCTGAATTACGGTGTTCACGACTTCAGCACCAAGGCCACGGTGGGCAGCAAGGCTGCCTTGACCGGCGAGCATCTGGCGGTGCATGCGGCCACGGATGTACCCGAGTTCTATACCGCCAGCCTGCCCACTGAGTGGGGCAACTTCTTTCAGGTCTTTGAGAACATCATGACCTTGCCGGACAGCCTGTATGCGGGAATGAACTCCCGCGTGGGCTCCACGTCCTCGGCCAGTGGTTTGGCTGCCGCCGGTGCGGTCAGCATGACCAAGATCAAGACCAACACTCGGGCGGTGGTCTTGTCGGGTGCCAGTTTGACGTCAACAGCAACCTCAAACACCGAACCCTGGTCATACACCATCCAGGAGGTGGGCTTTGACTCAGATATCGAGTCCATGCTGATTGGAGCGCAGCCGTATCGCCTCGAAAAAGACCTGGGTGTCTTTGGCGATTTTGTGACCAAGACCCGCTACGCGGTGGATGACAACGGCAACCCGACCAGCACCCTGGTCGATGAGGTCAAGTTTGTTCGCAGCTTCACTGGCGATGCCGTGGTGCGCGCCGAAAACCACCTGCAGACCATCCATTTTGCCGGTGGCATTGCGCCAGAATCTGGCAGTGGCGGCGGGTCGATTGGCGGCACCTTCTCGATGGTTGAGCGCGACAACACCGCGGTGGCGGCCATTGCCGACGCGGTGGTGGTGAATGCCCGACAACTCGATGTGACCGCCAACACCAGCGATTGGCTGCTCACCATCTCTCCCACGGCGGGTGGAGGAGATGGCATTGCCGCCAACGGCATGGTCTCCTACAACAGCCTGAACGAGACCACCGTGGCCAGCATCAGCCGAGAGGCCAAGGTCAACACGGCGGTTGGGACCAAGGTCAACGCCGATTTGTCGCTCTGGTCGTTTGCCGTCACCGGTGCCATCACCATGAGCAACAACTCGGGGGTGGGCGTGGGCGTGTCATTCAATGACATGACGGGCAACACCCTGGCCCTGGTGGGCGACAACGACGTGTGGGTGTCGGGTACCGACAGCACCGAGGGCACGCAAGGCTGGATTGCCTCGCCCAGCACCCAGGTCAACGCCTTCTCGCACGGCACGATCGGCGCGGTTGGAGTGGCCGCCGCCGTGGCGGGCGTCAGCAGCCCCACCAGCAGTTCCAGCAGCATGGGCAGCAAAGTGCAGAGCAAGACGGGCTCCTCACAAAGTGCAGCGGGCGGCCCGCTGTCCAAGCTCCCCCTGCTTTCAGTGTTGGGTGAAAAGCTGTTGGCCGCCGGTGCCGCCAACCAGTCCGAATCCGGCGCGTCCAGCAACAACAAGCCGCCCCCGTTTTCTGTGGCGGGTGCCGGCGCCATCGTCAGCAACGTCAGCGACATCGACACCAAGGCCGAGATCAACAGCAGCCTGATCAAGGCCATCAACAGTGGCACCACCAAGGTGGACGTTGCGGCCATCTCTGACCTGACGCAACTGAGCGCTGCTGGCGGTGGGGCGCTGTCGGTGGCCAAGAAGCCGGGTACCAAATTCAGCTCCGATATTGCAGGGGCGGTGGCGATTCAGAAATCCGACGACGACACGACGGCGCGCATTGTCGACAGCACCATTTCGGACATTGCCGACGAGGCGGGCGCCATGAAGGTGCAGGCCCTGAAGGCCGGTGAACGCACCGCGGTGGCCACTGGCATTTCGGCCAACCTCAGCACCACCACCAAGGGCGATCTGACCATTGTGGGATCGGTGTCGATCACCGATACCACCGATGGCACTTTGGCCGAGATCAGCGGCTCGACCTTGACCGGTGCTGTCACCGATGCCACGGCTCTCGATCCCAGCGTGATCGCCTACGACCGGGCGCGGATTGGATCGGGCGGCGGTTCCCTGTCTTTCTCGATGGGCAAAGGCTCTGCAGGCATTGGTGCCGCCATTTCGATGGTCAATCTGCAGGGCAGCACCGAAGCCAAATGGACCAACAGCAGCTTGAGCAAAGCGCACGACCTGTCGGTTCAAGCTCTGTCGAGCCAGAAGGTGCTGAGCATGGGGGCAGTGGCTGGGGTACAAACCAGTTCGACCTCAATGGCGCAAATGATGGGCGCGTTCGTATTCAACGAAATAGGCAACACCGTCAATGCCAGCGTGAGCACCAGCAGCGGCTCCATCAACCTGACGGGCGACCTCCTGGTGCGGGCCGCTGGGACCGGTCGGCAGGCCAGTCTTGACAGCCGCATCGGCGCCATGCGCGATTCGTTTGTGACCGACTACGAAATGGCCAGTACCGAGAATGGGTACGAGGCCGACCTGAAGACGGCCGTGGGCACCGGGGAGAGCATTCTGGGCGTGGCCGGAACCTTGGTGATCTCTGCCGGTGGGCAAGCAAGTGTCGGGCTGTCTTACGCCCAGAACAACATCCAGACCACCTACGCGGCCACCTTGGGTGGCACGGTCACCGCCGCTGGGGCCGTCACCGTGGAGGGCATCAGTGGGGCCTCCATCAACGGCATCGCAGCCGGTGCAGGATTGAGCAAGGGCAAGTTCACGGGCATGGGCTCGGCCAGCATCAATGCCATGGGGCAGCGTACCCAGGCGAACGTCAGCAATGCCACCTTGACCGCGTCGAGCCTGACCATCAACTCCCAGACCACTGGGGCGATTTACGGGGTGGCAGGCAATGTGACCATCGCGATGGGCAAGGGGGGCGGGGCTGCTGGTGGCGCTGTCTCGCTCAACCAGACTGGCACAAAGACCTACTCGGTGACAGAGGACGACGGCACCACTTCCTCGTTGACCACCCGCAATTCGGGCAATGAGGCCAAGCTCCACAACAGCACGGTCTCGCTCGGCTCCGGGGCCCTGTCGATTCGCGCCACGCAAGCGGGCGACATCCAGTCGGTGGCGGCCTCTGGAGTAGCCTCGACAGGTTCGGCTGGCTTTGCCGGAACCGCCACTGTCAACGAGCTGGGGGATGTGACCGAAGCCTTGATTTCCGGTGGCACCATCACCGCTGGAACGGTGTCGGTTGTGGCTGGCGAGCAGAACGGTGGCGTGACCAGCAAAATCCAATCCCTTGCTGGCGGCGTTTCTGCCAGCAAAGGCTTCTCGGCCGCCTTGTCCTTCAGCTTCAATACCCTGACCTCGCAGCGCAAGGCCACGATCAGCGGTGCGACCCTGACCGTGGGCACCAGCAGCACGGTGGCCGCCAAAGCACAGGGCAGTATCGATACCTTGGCTGCGACCGTGGTGTTGTCGGCACAAAGCACGGCGGTGGGAGCCTCGTCAACGGTGAACGAACTCGATGGCAGCACAGCCGCCGAAGTCACCGGCAGCACCTTCTATGGTGCGATGTCCTCGCTCACCATTGAGGCTGAGCATTCGGGCCGCATCCATTCGCTGGCGGGCACCATTTCGGGCAGTTCCACCAATGCGGTGGGCGGCTCGGTTGCGGTCAACAACGTGGGCGCAGGCACAGATCGGGATTACCGTGTGGGCGCCAAACTGGCCAGCACCACGATCAACGCCCCCTCCAGCATCACGGTGCAATCGGACCTGAGTGGCGAAATCAAAGGGTTTGCGGTCGCCGGTGGTGGTTCTGGTACCGGTGCTTACAACGGCTCGGCCACGACCAACCAGATCGAAGGAACCGTGGCGGCCACCGTCACGGGCCTGACGCAATCGCAAAGCGGTGCCAGCCTGAGCGTGAGCGCTAGCCAGTCCAGCGACATCTTCTCGTTCACCGGCGCCATCAGCGGCGCGGGCAGCAACGCCGTCGGTGCGGCGGTGTCGATCAACGACATTCGTTCGACGGTGGACGCCTCGCTCAGTTCCAGCACCGCCCGTGTCACGGGGCAGTTGGGGGTGAGCGCCGCCTCTGACGGCACCATTCAATCGATGGCCGTTGGGGCGGCCGGCTCTGGCAGCAATGCCGCCAGTGGCTCGTTCACGACCAACAGCATCACCTCCAAGGTTCGGGCCAATGCCACGAGCCTGACGCAAGCGGTTACCTCCAGCTCGGTCAAAGTGCAGGCCAGCGATACCTCGACGGTCGAATCCCTGGCCGGTGGCATTGCAGGCAGCGGCGGCACGGCCGCCGGCGCAGGCATTGCCCTGAGCTTTATGGGGCGGACCATCGACAACGAAGACGCTGAAAAACTGGTGCAGGCCGGGGTGACCAACAGCACCTTGCTGAGCTCTGGCGAAGTCTTGGTGCAGGCCAGTTCCACCTCGACGATCCGATCCATTGGTGTGGCGATCGGGGCAGGTGGCAAGGGGGCGCTGACGGGCTCCAACAGCACCAACTACATCGAGGACACGCTCGAGGCCAAGATGGTGGGCGGCAGCTTGAACGGCGGGACCAGCAGCGAACTCAAGATCAAGGCGGTGGACAACGCCACCATCGAATCATTGGCGGGCAATATCTCGGCCTCGATGGGTTCGTTTGCCGTGGGGGCGGCCATTGCGGTCAACCAGATCAACACCAACGCCAGCACCTTGCTGAGCGGCACCAGCGTGACCACGGGCGACGCCTTGGTGCACGCCAACACCAGTGCCAGCATCGATACCCTGGCCGTGGGCATGAGTGCGTCCGCCAATGCGGGGGTGCAAGGGTCTGTGGCGGTCAGCCGCATCGGCAGCAGCACCACGTCATTGGTCAACAACGGAGCGGTGATCCAGGCCGACGACACGGTCGCCGTCCTGGCCGACAGCCGCGACCGCATGAAGACCTTGGCGGGGGCCATTGGCATTGGGGTGTCGGGCGTGGGCGTGGCCGGTGGCGTGCAGGTCAACTACATCACCAGCACCACCAGTGCTGGCATTGACGGTGCCTCAACCACGGTCAATGCCGCGGGCAACGGAAGTGGTTTGACGATCAACACCGACGCGCTCACCAGTTCACCAGACCTGATGAACATCACGGAGATCACCGACACCATCATGACCGCGCCTGTTTGGGGAACGGTCACCCACAAGGGTGTGGCGGTGCAGGCGACGTCGATTGAACATTTGGGCGCCATCACCAGCGTCTTGGGGGCTGGACAGGCCGGTGTGGGCGCGGCGGTCAACGCCAACCAGATCTCGGGCACGACCCGCGCTTATGTGGACAGCGCCAAGATCAACCAGACCGCCGGCGCCAATGCCGCGCAGGATGCGCTGGTGCGGGCGGTCGACCATGCCCTGCTGGGCAGCACGGTGGCCACAGGTGCCGGGGGCTCGTCGGTTGGCGTGGCGGGTGCCATGGCCGGCGAAGTCGTCAAGCGCAGCACCTATGCCGAGGTGCTTGACGGCGCCGATGTGCGCGCGGTCGACGATCTGGTCGTCAAGGCGCGCTCGACCAACACCATCGCCTTGGTGGCGGTGGGGGCGGCGGGTGGCGGGACCGCCGGCGTGGCTGGCAGTGGTGGCGTGGTGTTGATGAACGCCGATACCCTGGCCAAAGTGGATCACGCCACCCTGGCCGCCGGCGATGTGACCGTGCAGGCCGATGCGGTGCAAAACACCAACCTGATCGGCGGCACCCTGGCCGCGGGCGGCGCAGCGGGCGTGGGCCTGAGCTTTGGCGTGAACGTGTCCGGCGCCAAGGCCCGGGCTCTGGTCAAAGACACCACCATACGCGCGGACGGCGATGTGCAGGTGCTGGCCGACAACACCACCCGTGAACTCGCCGTGGTGGCCACGGCAGGCGCGGGTGGCACGGCCGGCGTGGCGATCGGTGCGGCCGTGACGGTGCTCGAAGGCGACACGCAGGCCACCATCGAAGGGGCGTCCAGTGTCAGCCGCCGCACCTTGGCCACCACCATCAGCGGGGTGCCCAACAACGCGTCGGTCACGATCTCGGGCACCGGCGTGGCCAGCTATGACATGCGCCTGACGGTTGATGGCGCCGACACCAACATCGACGCCGGCAAGCAGTCGGCCGTGCGTTTTCTGCTCAAGCGAACCGCTGTCGAGTTGGATGAGAACAACGTGGCCACCACCTACGACCGCCAGGTGTCCCTGGGCGATACGGCCCAGGTGCGCATCACCGATGGCACGCGCTGGGTCACGGCCACGGCCAATGCCGACGGCAGCTACACCGCAGACCTCAGCACCTTGGGCGATGGCGCTTTGCGAGCGGTGGTGTACACCAAGATCACAGGCGGCTCACCCGATCCGTCTTCGCCTTCTGCAGCGCTGGCGCTCAACAAGCTGGCCGGTGTCAATTCCATGAAGGTGGCGGCCAAGGAGAACGTGTCGATCAACCACAATGCGGGTGCGGCCGGCTTGGGCGGCACCGCAGGGGTGGGGACCTCGGCCAACGTGGTGATTGGCCGCAGCAAGGTTCAGGCGCAAGCGTCGGGCTCGCAAATCCTGGTGGGCAATGCCCTGGAGGTGAGCGCCTTGCGCGAGGCGAATGTGGACATGATCACCGCCACCGCCGGTGGCGGTGGCTTGGTGGGTGTGACGGGGGCGGTCGGGGTGCTGATCTTTGGGTCGGCCCCGAGCCAGGATTCGCAAACCGAACTCAACACCGGGAACGGCAGCACCATGTCCCGCGTCAATGGGGCCACCAACACCTCTCGGGTCTCCGGCACGGGGACCGCCCTCAGTGCGGGCGATGCCTCAGCCATGAACAGCTCGGGCAGCTACGACACCCAGGCCGCCTTTGGCGGGGCCAGCGGTGCGCACATGACCTCGGCCATTTTGGGCTCGGGCACCATCACCGCCGGGTCGGTCATCGTCACCAGCCTGGACAAGACATCGGCCGACAACAATGCCGGTGGTATTGCGGTGGGGGCTTACGCAGGCGTCAGCGCAGGCGTGGCCATCACCCAGTTGGGGGGCGCCAATGCGGCGGCCATATCGGCCGGAACGCTCAAGAGCCGAGGCGCCATCACCGTGGAGTCAGGCACCCGCACGCCTTCTGAAGGCACACCGGCCATCGACAGCCGTGCAATATCCGGGGCTGGTGGCTTTGTGGGCGTGGGCGCGGCGGTCTCGGTCGCCAGCAACGAAACCGCCAATACCTCGACCCTGAGCGGGACGGTCACATCCGGTGGCTTGATCACCGTCAAGGCGCTCGATCAAGCCACCATGGACAGCTCGGCCTTTGGGGCCACGGTCGGTGTGGTCAGTGTGGGCGTGGTGGTGTCAACGGCCGAGCAAAAAGGCACGGTCACCACCACGGTTGGCGGCACGATCACCGGTGTCGGATTGGACATCAGCGCATCGCGAGAAGGCGATGTCAAAGCCAAGGCGGTTGCGGGTTCGGCTGGTGTCGCCGCCGGCGTGGGCGCTGGCGCCACGGCAAAGGACACGGGCACTGTTTCGGTGATTCTGTCCTCAAATGCCGCCCTCAACGCCGGCACAGGCAATCTGACCATCGCCGCCAAGGCCAGTCCCTCGGCAGATGCCCAGGCCATTGGCGTGGCAGTGGGCGGCGCAGCGGTCGGGGCCTCGATCGCATTGGCGACAGCCAGTACCGACGTGCTGGTTTCGGCCAATGGCGCGCTGTCATTGACCGGCTCAGAGGTCAATGTCAGCGCCTTGCTGGGTTCAGAGAGCGCGTTGCTGAAAAGTCAGGCCATTGCTGGCAGTGGTGGGACCTTGCTTGGCGCGACAGGCGCCGATGCACGCTCGTACAACAATGGCAAGGCCCGCGTTCTGATGCCGTCGACGTTGACCCTGCAGGCGACCAGCGACGCCAGTTTTGTCAGCAACGACGGCATGAGCCTGCTTGCTGACGCCACGGGCGTGGGCGTTGGTGGCGTTCTGGGCATTGGGGTGGCGATTTCCCGGGCCGATGGCGATACCACCTTGAACACCCAGCTGGGCGCGGTTCAAGGCCGGGTCAGGGGCAGCCTGACCGTGCAGGCCAAGGGCATCGAAGAGGTGGTCAGCAAGTCGGTGGCCGGTTCGGGTGGCGTGGTCGCTGGCGCGGGCGCCGAGGCCAAATCCACGCACGACATGGGGGTCAGCGCCAGCCTGGGCGTGGTCTCCGGGCAAACCCTGTTGGTGGACGGAACAGTCTTGATCGACGCGCAGCGCCAGATCCAGTTCGACACCACCACCATCACGGCCACCGCCGCAGCGTTTGGCGCTTCCGGTGCCGTGGCCAAAGCCAATCTGACCGGGGAGGCCAGCGCCACCTTGGGCAATGGCGCCAAGATCCAGGCCACCAATTTGCAGCTCAATGCCTCCAACACCTTGACCCGCTCGGGCACGGGTCAGAACGCCGAGGGCGGCGGTGGTGGGGTGCTCAGTGGTGCCGGTGCCGATGTCGAGATCAAGATGAGCGGCGATGCCACGGCCACCATTGGCGACAACGCCAACCTGAGGCTGGAAAACCTGCTGGAGGTGCGTGCCTACAACGAAATGCAAGGCGCTGCCAAAGCCCGCATGGACGTGGGGGGCGCCATCCCGATCGCATTGGTCAATACCAATATTCGCGCCGATGCGAATGCCGATGCCATCATTGGCGCCAACACCACGGCCTATGTGTATGGCGAATCCTACGCCAACGCACTGTCCTACATCGACATCCAGGCCAACACCATCTCCAAAACTTATGGGCTTGCCGGCGCGGCGCAGGGCAATGCCTATGCGACGGCCATCGTCAACGATCGTGTGAATGTGGGCAGTGGCACCAAGCTGATCAGCGTGATGCCGATCTGGCTGCTGGCGGGGCAAGACCGCGTGTTCAACCGCAACAAGCACTTCGTCACGGCCAACGCCGATATCTTCAACCACTCAGCGATCCCTGTGTCCATCAACCCGGATGCGGACGCCAAACTCACCCTGAACAACAGCCTGACGGTGAACAATGCCGAGGTGCGTTCCGGTGGCACCATTTCACTGGGGGGCGTGGAGGGCACCTATGTGGTGGAGGGCAAGGGCAAGGTCAGCGACTGGACACGCGATGTTGGCGAGTTGATGGGGATCAGCAGCGAATACGGCAAATCCGAGAAGAGCCTGTCCAGCACGGCGGTGTTGTCGGGACAGTTCGAGGCAGGTTTTGGTAACAAGCAGCGCCTGGTGATCGGGGTCAATGGTGCGATTGTTGAAAACGTGGGCGATATTCGCTACACCATCACCAACGAAGACATCGGCGCATCGGCCAGCCTTTACATCGACAAACTGTATGCCCAGCTGGCCCGCTATGGCGATGTGCCCGAGGTAAAAGCCTTTGTCGAGGCCGAGCTGAGTTTTTATTTCAGCACCTTGCTGCGCGAAGGTTTGGCCGAAGAGCAGGTCCAAGATGGGGTGACCATGATCGTGCCCAAGCAAGGGGTGGCCGCCAACTTCCTGAACATCAAGGACCTGCGGGCTGGTAGCGGCAACATCGAGCTTTTTGGTAACAACATCTCGGGTACGGCCAGCCTGACCGCGCGTGCCGATTCTGAAATCTATGTTGAAAACCGCAGCCCGCTGAACCTGCGCGTGCTGAACATGACCGTCGATTCGAACGGCGGTTTTGCCAAGTACAACGGCACCTACCTGACCAAGAATGCCGACATTGGCACCCTCAACACCAGTGTCAAAACCACCGGCCTGACGATCAGCAGCATCGACACCCAAGCGGGTGGGCCTGCGCTGGCCGTGCCCAAGCTCACGGTGAAAAACACCTATATGGGCGGCACGGTGTCGAACACCGAGCAGCGGTTCACGGCACCCGATGGGACCTGGGCCGATATGCGCGAAGACCAGATCCGCCCGCCAGAGTTGCGGGTCAACGGCACGCTGTACAACAAGCTGGGCACCATCGACCTGATCAACACCGCGGGCAGTATTTCGGTCTATGCCGAAACGCCTGGTTATGTGCCTCGGGTGGATGGCAAGGAAATCACGATCTCGGCCGGCAAGAACCTGATGTTGTCGTCTCCCACGGTCAGCCAGTCGGTGGGCGGCTCGCCCGAGTCCCTGTATGCCGTGCACTACTCCGACGACCAGAAGCGCTCGCTGGAACTGCTGGGCTCGACCATTTGCGGCTATGCAAGGCCCGGTGGCGGCGCGGCCACCTACAACGCCAACTGCGTGGTCAATGGCGCGGGCGGTGTATACGCCGATGGGGCCATTTTCCTGGGCGCACGCTACCTCAACATCAACGGCACCGTCCAGTCGGGGCGCTCGGACTTCAACGTCACCATCACCGACGACACCACAGGCGTGTACCTCAATGGTGTCTCCTACACGATGTCCGCGTGGCGATCGGCGTATCGCAAAAGGCCGGCATCGTATGCCTCGGCAGAAATCCAGTTGTCTGGGCCACTGCCCAATGACAGCGAAGCACAGGTCAACAAGGATTTTGCCGAGGGCAAAATCAATCTGAGCACGCGTGACAGCCGGATTACCGCGATTGCCAACCGCAGGAACCAACCGACCATTTTCTACAACGCCATCAGCGACTCCCTCAAAGTCATGCCAGCCAACGTCCAGGGGGGCGTGGTGGAGCTGATCGGTTCGATCATCAACACAGGTGGCGGCGTGGTGCGGGCCTTGGACGGCTACGCGCAAATCACGATCAACAACCAGTCCAGCAGACTCCTGGACATCATGGGGCTGGACACAGGGGGCGACGACGGCGTGGTGCGCATCACCGACCTGAGCAAGCCGATCAAAAATTCTGATGGCGTGGTCACCAGCTACGAGGTCACCACCTACCAGCGCGATGCCAATGGCGTGTTCAAGGGCATTACCACCGCCGGGCGTGGAACCGGTGCCACGGTGCTGCGCACGGTCAACTCCAGTTTGGCTTCGCCATCGGGCAATGTCCAGGCCCGATTTACCTATACCCCGCTCGACAAGAGCACCTACTCCTGGACGGCAGGTTATGAGTACTTGACCGAGAAGCGCTACTGGTATTCCAGCTCGTCTTGGCTGGGCTTCATTCCCGGAGGCTCGACCAGCTGGGACAGTGTGGATACCTATGTCAAGACATCGAACGCCATGCCGGAAGACGTCATGGTCACGCTCAATGTGCCCATTGGTGACAAGAGCTTCTCGATCGAGACCAAAAAGGTCCAAACCGCAGACGAAAAACAGGTCTACTACCGCTCCTGGAAAAAGTGCGGCTTCCTGTGCATCAAGAAAACCTATTACATCGACCGCCGCACCGAAGTGGGCATGAAGGACATCTTCACCCAGCGGGTGTCGGCCGACCGGCCCTTCAACGTCGAGTTCATCGGCTACGGCACGGGCACGCTGAACATCACCAGCAAAAACGGGATCCGACTGGGTGGCAACATCATCAACGACAGCGGTACCGTCAACATCACCAGCACCGATGGCAGGATCGTTCAGCTCAGTGGTGGTGCCTATGTGCAAGGCAAGGACCTGAACTTCTCAGCCAAAACCGGGATTGGGCTCATGGGGTCCCCGATCAATGTGGTCACGGGAACAGGGTTCTTCAATGCCACCAGCACCAGTGGCGATGTGGCCTTCCACGGCAACAGCGGTGCTTTGCGCATCAAGCAGGTCTCGACCACCGGCAATGTCTGGCTCGATGGCGATGAATCGATCCTGGGATTCGGGTCGGGGACGCACGTCAGCGGCAACACCATCTACCTGTCGGCCCCACGTGGCAGCATTGGTGAATTCAACGCCGATGGCACCGTCAAATCCCTGCTCAACATCAAAACCAAAGACGCCCCCACCGGCGGCTTGACCGCCTATTCCCGTTCGGGGGTGGCCATCAAGCAGGCCGAGGGCAATCTTTGGGTCAACCAGGTCGCAACCGGCGGTGATGTGTATCTGGAAGCCGCTGGTGATCTGATTGACAACAACCGCAACGAAACAAGGGACACGCGGACCGAGGAGCAGTTGCTCTCGATCTGGAATGCCGCAGCATTGCAGGGCACGGCGGCCGCCGCCAGCAACACCCTGAGCACCAACCTGACCGTCAGCCAGTTCCAGCGTTACTGGTCGCTGCGAAATGTGCGCAGTGTGGTCAAGAACAGCAGCCAGTTGGTCACCAGCTACGTCGCCGATACCATCAGCGACAGCTACCAATTCCGATTCAGTGATACCGAGCGTCAGGCCATGCTTGACAAGGGGGTGACCGAGACCAGCATCGCGGCCACCGAAGCCGCCCGCACCCAGGAAGTCAAGTCCCTGCATGCGGTGTTTGGGGGCACGCAGTATCAGGAAACGCGCGACAACATCATCGCTTCGGTCAATGCCGCCAACACGGCGGACGGAAAACCGCTGATTGGTGCCATGTCAACCTGGAGCGATGCCGAGCTCTACAACCCCCTGCCCAAAGCCATCTTCTCCAAGAGCAGTTCGGACACCACCATCCGCATCGAAGAGCCCAATGTGGTGGGCAACCGGGTGGTGCTCAAGCCCGGTGGCAAGATCGGGCGCGACGAAGGCTCGGTGGTCATCCCGCTGCGACGCGCGGACCGCCTGGCGCTGAACATGCAGGGCGACCTGACCGATGATGAGCGCCTGGCCATCATGTCGGCCGAAACCACCGACATGACGCTGAACAAGTCGACCTGGACGCTGACGGTGCTCAAGAAAGACACCTTCAATGTGCTGTCCAGCCGACTGAACGTCACGTCCAACGGATTTGTGTACCTGGGTGCCGACACCACCGATGCCTACCCCACAGGAGGAACCGCCAACCTCGAGTCGGTCACAGGTCCTGGGGAAATCCGGATCAAGGTGGCCGATTCGATTTACAGCGTGGCACCAGCCGGTACATCGGTCATTCAGGGTTACCGGGCCATTCTGGAAGCGGCCTCCGGCAATATCGGCACCGGGGCCAAGCCCGTGCAGATCAGCTTGACGGGCGGCACGCTGGGCACTTTGACCGCGCGTGCCTCTGGCGATATTTGGATCCATGAAATGGGCGACATGCGTGTGTCGGACATTTTTGCCCAGGGTGCGGTCAACCTGACGACCAGCGGCGCGATCATCGATGCGCGACCGGTGATCGATATTCCCAACACAGGGGACCGAACGGTTCGGGCCATTCAGGCCAATCAGGTCAACCTGGACGCACGCGGAGGTGCCATCGGGGCCTCCAACAACCCCTTGGTGATCAAGGTGGGCAACGGCGGTATCAATGCCTTCTCCCAACGGGGCAGCTCCATCTTTCTGGCCGGTGGCGATACCGGCGGCATGACGCTGCGCAGCGTGATTTCCGGCAAGGACGTCGAAATCAACGTTCCTGCAGGCGGGATCACCAATTACGGTGTGGTCAGCGCCCCCGGCCTGATCATTGTGAATGCGCATGGCGCCATCACGGGCATGGCGTATACCGCTGGTGAGAGCCTGACTGTCACGTCCATCGGCGACATGGAGGGGATTCAGGCCAGTGCGGGCGCCGGCAACGTCACCCTGTCGGCCAGCAGTGGTGGCGCGGTCAAGTTGACCACGGTCTCGAGCGCCCGGGAGGTGTCGATCAACGCAGGGGGTGCCATCAACCTCACCACCTCGTCGGCAGGCTACGGCATGAACCTGAGCTCGCTCTCCAACGGAATTTCGGCCGTGAGCCTGACGGCACTCAACAACATGACCCTGGATGCCCAGGGCGCGCTGGGCGACGTGGGCATCACCTCCATCTCGACACGGCTGGGCACCTTGACCGTGACCGCAGGGCGAGATCTCAACATGACCCTCTCGTCGGCCTATGGGGCTTCGACGTTGACCGCAGCGGGAGATGTGGCGCTGCTCAGCGGCAGCAGTGGGGGCGCCATGCCGATTGTGGCTGGCGGCAAGATCAATGCCATGAGTCTGACGTCCACAGGGCAGATGCGCTTGCGCGCAGGTACTGGCATCAGTGGCATGACCTTCAACAGCCAGTCCGCCGATCTGGACTTCCTCACGTCCGCAGGATCCATCGTGAGCCAGAGCGCGTCTGCGGCCACGCAAATGGTCATGTCGGCGCCAAACACGATCGAGCTCAGCAATGCCAGGACCACATCCGGCAAGATCGATCTGAGCGCTCAGAACATCGCGGGTGGTTCGGCGACGGCCAATGCGGCCATCAATCTCACCGCCACGGGCCTGATCAGCTTTGGTCGACTGGTCAGCAGCTCGGCCGGGGTCACCCTGACCGGGGCCAATATGGATGTGGGATCAATCAACGCAGTGACCGCGTTGACCGTCAGCGCGGGCAACCGCGCCGATCTGGGCGCTCTCTATGTGAACGCGCCTGCCTCTTTGAGCAGCTCAGGAAGTCTGACGGTTCGATCCCTGCTCACCAACGGCCTGGCCTATGTCAGCACCGTTGGTCATGCCGATGTGGGCCAGATCGTGACCTCTTCGGGGGCCATCACCCTCTCCAGCAGCGCTGGCAATTTGCTGGCGGCCAATTTGGTGTCGCCAGCCGCGATCACCCTGACCAGTGCGGGCTCGCTGTTGGTCAACAGCATCAACAGCACGGGCAGCAGTGTCACGGCCAGCAGCACCGGTGGATCGGTATCCTTGGGCAATGTCATCGCCAACACCTCGGCCACGATTTCCTCGAGCAACGCCAACGCCTCGATTGAGAATCTGATGGCCAACCAGGCCACCATCACCGCGGGACAGGACATTGCGATTGCACGGGCTGCAAACGTCAATGGCTTGCTGACCCTCACGGCTGGGCGTGACGCCAATGTGTCACAGATCAGCAGCAACACCGACAAGGTCAAGGTGACCGCTGGTCGCGACATGTCGGTGTCCTCTGCACTGACACCGGCCCGTTTGGAGCTGACCGCATCCCGTGACATGAGCGTCTCCAGCCTCAATGCTGGCACCACAGCAGCCTTGCTGACGCAGAATGGTTCGATGAGCGTCGTCAATGCGAACGTGGTGTCCGGATTGACCTTGCAGTCGGCTGCCAGCTTGTTGGGCAGCAGTTGGCAGGCCTCTGCAGGCACCCTCACGGCATCCGCGACAGGTGAGATGAACGTGAAGTCCATCTCGGCCAGTGGCATGGTCGATCTTCAAGCCACGGGCGCCATGTCCTTGAGCAGCATCATGAGTGGTCAGGGCGACGTCAAGGTGGTGGGGCAAGGCGCGTTGACGATCTCCCGTGCGATGGCCAATCAGCTGCTGGATGTGCGCGGGGCAACGGGTGTGACCGGCTCATCGCTGTTGTCCGAACAAGGGCAGGTCAAGGTCATCAGCAGCGGCGGCTCGATCGGCATCAAATCGGTGGCGGCAAAGACCAGCTTCGTCGCGCAAGCGGCGCAGGACATCACCATGACCAGTTTCAATGTCAGCCTGGGAACCGCTTCGCTGACAGCAGGTCGCTCCCTCACCTTGCGCTCTGGCGCCGCCTCAGGGGACCTGAACACTTACAGTGGCGGGATGACATCGGCCAACACCTTGATGTCAAGTGCTGGCAGAGTGATTGCCGATACCGCCCAAGCCTTGCGTCTGACCTCGGTCCTCGGTCAGACGGGGGTGCAACTGAGTGCCGTCCAAGGCCTGAGCGCCAAGAGCCTGCTGAGCGATGGTGGCACGGTCTCCATGAGCTCGAGCGGCGGGGACATCAGTGTCACCAACACCTTGGCCTACTCGGGCATCACGGCGGCGGCCAGTACCAGTGTTCAGCTGCTGCGTTTCTCGGTCAGCAACGGTGGGGCCACCATGACCGCGGGCACCACCATGAGCTTCAAGTCGGGTGTGGTCAAAGGCAATGTGGATGCGCAGTCTGGTCAGGCCTTGGTGCTGGGCACGCTGATCTCGGACACCGGTACGGTGCTGGCCAAGTCAACCCATTCGAGTGTGACGTTCTCCAACATCATGGCCTATGGCAACGTGACACTAGACGGTGAAGCGACCAGCACCGAAGGCACTGCCATCGCAGGCTCGTCGCTCACCACGGGTGGTGCGCTGATCCTGACGGCAACCAAAGGCAGCGCCAGTTTCAAGAGCCTGGTGGCCTCTGCCACCAGCACCTTTGACCTGGACAGCGGCAGTCTTCGCATCTCCCGCATCAGCGGGCTCACGCGTGACACCATGAACATCCTGGTGGATGGGGGCACGGTGTCATTGCCGCGCAACTTTTAAATGTGCAAAGCGCCGGACGCTGCATGCGTCTGGCGCGCCAAGCGCCAGGGGCTACCTTCGGATCAGGCCGACGCCACCGCAATCAGCACATTGCAGGGGGCGTACTCCACCAGGGATTTGGCCGTGGCGTCGCTCCACCAGCGGCGCAGCAGGCTTTTTTCCTGCACATGCTGCACGATGATGAGGTCGGCTTCGAAGTCGCGCGCGTGGTCGGAGATCTGGCGCACCGCGTCGCCCACCAACAACTGCGCGCTGGCCTGATGGCCCGCGGCTTGCAACTGCGCCAGGCCCTGGGACATGGTTCGCTCAAACTCCTCGCGCACCGCCACGGGCAGCTGCGCGTCCTGGTAGCCGTACTCCAGACTGGTCAGCTCGGTGGCCGAGGGCACCGCCGCCACCAGACGCAGCTGGGCGTTCTTGAGCGCCGGCAATTCGCGAATCGACAGCAGCGATTGCAGTCGCTGCGGGCTGCCGTCGTATGCCAACACGATGCGGTGGTACATGGGGACTTCTCCATGCTGTCAACGCTGACAGCTCATGGAGGCGATGGTAACCCTTGGGCCCCCGATTGCGCGCGGCCGCAGATCGGTGCTAACCCTTGCGCGGCGAGCCGGTTTCAGGGCTGGGGCATCACCTGATCGGCCAGCCACTGACCCAGCATGGGCCCTTGGTCTTCCTGCAGAAAATGGCTGGCCCGGCGCACCACCAGGTGTGCTTGGCCGCGCGCGCCCGGCACGTGTTGCTGAAAGCGAAGCGCCAAGCCTTTGGTGATGGGATCGCGCGTCGAAAAACTGGTCAGCAAGGGCTTGCGCCATTGCCGCAGCACGTCCCATGCGGCTTCGTTGGCGCGCGCCTCGGGGTCGCCGGGGTGGATGGGCACCAGGCTTGGAAAGCTGCGCGCGCCCGCGGTGTGGGCGCGGCTGGGGAAGGGCGCATCGTAGGCCGCGCGCTCTTGCGGGCTGAGGGCTCTGACGCAACCCAGGTTGACAATGCGGCCAATGGGAAACCACGGGCTCCAGCGCGAGAACGCCCGCCAGAGCCGAAACGCTGGGGGCACCTGGTCGCGCCCAATGGGCAAACCGCCATTGGCCACCACCAGGCGGTCAAAGCGATCGGGATGGCTGGTGGCCATGCGCAGTCCAATCAATGAGCCCCAGTCCTGACCGAACAAGGTGATGTGACGCAAGTCGCGCTGGAGCAACCAGGCGCGCATCCAAAGCACATGCCGCGCAAAGCTGTAGTCGCGCTGCTGTGTGGGTTTGTCGGAGCGACCCATGCCCACCAGATCGGGCGCCACCACCCGAAGGCCTCGGGCCAGCAGCGGCGGGATCATGTGGCGATACAGATAACTCCAAGAGGGCTCGCCGTGCATGAGCAGCACCACGGGTGCGTCGCGCGGCCCCTCGTCAATGCAGGCCACCCGCAAAGGGGAGTGGGTGGTGCCCCCCAGGGTTTCGTATTGCGGCGTCCAGGGAAAGTCGGGCACCTGCGCAAAGCAATGCTCGGGCGTGCGCAACACGCCGCTGAGCGTGGGCCACTGCGCCATCAGTTCGGCCAGTGTGGGCTCTGGCGACGTCATGCCGCCATGCCCCCGCACGCCCCAGGGCGCTGGCCCTTGATTCTGGAAAAGTCATTCATCAATACATCATTGTATGTTAATTGTGCACAGTGGGGCATACCGCTGTCACTTGGGCGTCGCTCAGCGACGGCGCCAGCGCCACAAACCCCAGGCCAGCAGCGCGGCCAGCGCGATCAGCACCGGCCAGCGAAAGCGCGGGATGTACACATTCACGAAGGAATTGATCTGCACCTGCAGGATCGGGTTGTAGTCGGCCGGGATGGGCAGCACCCCATGGCTGCGTTCGTAGGCGGCAAAGTCCTCGACCATGCGACGCACCCGCTCGGGTTCGGCATCGCTCAGGTCGCGGGTCTCGCCGGGGTCGTCGATCAGGTGGTACAGGCGCCAGCGCCCATCGCCCACCGGCGGCAGGTTGCGCACCAGTTTGTGGTCGCCGCGGTAAAGGGCCTGGTTGCCCGACAGCTCCTGGCCCACCGGCTCGTCTGGGCCGTAGGCGCGGACTTGTTCACCGCGCATCACCGGCAGCAGGTTGCGCCCCCGCAAGGCCTGCTGGGGCGCGGTCTCCTGGGGGATGGGCAGGCCCGCCAAGGACAAGAGGGTCGGGGCCAGATCGGTCACTTGTGCAAAGTGCGGATGGATCGAGCCGGCGCGGATGCCGGGCGCACCCGCAATCACCAGAGGCACGCGCACCCCGCCTTCGGACACGTAAAACTTGTGCCCAGAGAGGGGCGAATTGGCCGCGCTGGCCCAGCCCGGGCCCAGCACGCCGTATTGGCCGGGGCCCCCAAGGGCGTCGGTGTCGCGCCGGTACTGCCAGCCCAGCCAAAGACGCCCAGCCAGGGTGGCGTAGGGGTCTGATGCCTCGGCGCCGTTGTCCGACAGAAAGATCACCACGGTGTTGGACAGATCGCCCAAGTCGCGCAGGCCTTGCAACATGCGGCCGACCTCGTGGTCGAGGGCTTCGATCATGCCGGCGTAGACCTCCATATTGCGCTCGGCATGGCGGCGTTCAGTGGCCGACAGGCCCGACCAGTCGGGCGTGTAGGCATTGCGCTGCAAAGGGGTCTGGCGAGCGATCACCCCTTGTTCGCGGGCGCGCTCAAAGCGCTGCTGCCGCAAGGCATCCCAGCCCTGCGCATAGCGGCCGCTGTAGCGCTGCACAAAGTCTTTGGGGGCCTGCAGCGGCATGTGCGGGGCCTGGAATGCCAGGTAGGCAAAAAAAGGCGGTCGCTCGGTTTTGCCCGCCCGGTCGGCCCGCAAGTCGGCCAGCAGGCGGTCGACAAAAAAAGTGGACGAGTAATACTGGCGCGGCATCGTGACCAGCCGGCCATCCTCGTACCAGTCGATGGTGTCGCTCAGATCCAGATACCGCTGCAGCGGATCCCAGTGATCAGAACCACTGCCCCCTTGCACCAGCGAGCGGTCAAAGCCGCGCTGAGGGGGCAGGTTGTGCGGCTCGGTGCCCACATGCCATTTGCCACTCACGTAGGTGCGGTAGCCGGCCGCCTTCAGGCGACTGGCCACGGTGATGGTGCGCGGGTCGAGCACGGTCAGGTAGCCCGGCTTGCCGACGTGGCGTTGCGGGATGCTCTCGCGCATATTGCCCACCCCGTTGAGGTGGTTGTCCACCCCCGTCAGCAGCATGGCCCGGGTAGGCGAGCAAGAGGCCGAGACATGGAAATTGCCAAAGCGCACGCCTTGGCGAGCCAGGGCATCCAGATTTGGCGTGGCGATCTCGCTCCCATACGATCCCAGGTCGGAAAAGCCCAGGTCATCGGCCAGGATCAGAAGCACATTCGGGCGTGCCGGGGTGGCGGCCAGCAGCGTGCCCGAGACCAGCCACAAGGCCAGGGCGGGCAGCAGGCGTGTCCAGCGCGCTGGGCGGCCGGATGGGGGCAGTGGCTGGGCTGTTGTCATGACGGTCTCCGCGCTTGCCACAAGGCTTGGCGCACCTGCTCGAGTCGGTCCTGCCCCCAGACGGCGCAGGTGTCGGTGCGAAAGGACGGCACGCCCCAGAGGCCCAGGGCCTGCAGGTCTTGCCGATTCTGTTCGGCCTGCTGGCGCCAGGCCGTCTCGCGCAGGGCTTGCTGCGCACCGGCCCAGGACAGGCCGGCCGCTTCGGTGATGCGGCGCAAGGGCGCGTCGCGTCCGATGTCCGCCCCCTGCGCCCAGATGCCGTGCATCAGGCCCGCCAGCATGGCCTCGCCGCGGCCTTGGCCCATGGCCCAGGCCAGGACCGCCAGGCCCCGCTCGGTAGGGCGACCGACCGGGTCCTGCAGACAACCAAAGGGCACGCCGTGCCAGCGTGCTTCGCGCGCCGCATCCAGCGCGATGTAACGGCGCTTGGCCGCCGGTACTGGCAGGCCACGCATCACCATGGGCAACACATAGCGCAGGCGCAGCTGGGCGCCGCTCTCGCGCGCCAGGGCCAGCACGCGCGGGGTCACCAGTGCCGAATACGGGCTGCGCAATGAAAAGAAAAAGTCCAGCACCGGCGGCGGGGGGTCGTTGGGCGCCACCGGGGCAAAGGCCAGCGCTGGGTAGGCCGGCCCGAGCAGGTCGTGCTGGCCATCGCGCCGCAAGCCCAGGGCCTGCAGACGTGTTTGCAAGTGCTGCAGGCGGTCCAGGCCCCAGTACCACTCGCCCTCGTACCAGAGCATGCCGCCCAGGTAGTGCCCCCATTGCCTTCGAAGGCGGTCACCACTGGCACAGGCCGCCTGCCAGGTGGCCTCGTCGACTGCGGAGGTATCGATGGGGCGCCCTTGCCAGAGCGGGCCCAGGCCCGCCCGTGCCGCGGCCAGCCAGGCCGGGCCATCGAGCGACTGTGCCAAGGCCGCCAGCCGCACCCCTTCGGCCCGACAGGCCTCGGGCGACGGGGCCTGGGGAGCCGGGTCCCACCAGCAACCCCATGGCTGGGCCAGGGCCTGCGCATCCCGTCGGCTCCAGGCCATCAGCGCCGCGCGCTCGGGCGCGGCGGCATCGTCCGGGGCCGAGACCACATGCGGAACGACATGAATCTCATAACGTGCACTGATTTGAGGCAAAATCTGAATGAGAAGCGCCGCGTAAGGATCGTCGACCTGGTGAAAGTAGTGCAGGGTGTGGGGGCGACCCGAGCGGGCGCGGGCTTTCTCGGCCGACTGGCGACGGGCCAGCAGGCGTGATTCAGAGAGCCACCAACGCGAAACCAACGGAGTGAGCCAAGTCTTGAGCATTGCCATGACCTTCGGGCAGAATGGCCTACCATACACCATTGTATGTTTGCCTGCAAGTCCATTGGAGCACACTTCACAGACCGGCACTGACGCATGAAAAACACCCCCTCCAAGAGCAGTGCCCGACGCAAGAGCTCGGAAGACAGTGGCTCAACCCGTCTGACGCGAGATGACTGGCTCGACGCGGCCTTTGCCGCCGTGGTGGACGGTGGCTTTGACGCGGTGCGGGTGCTCAGCCTGGCCGAGCGACTGCAGGTAACCCGTGGCAGTTTTTACTGGCATTTCGAGGACCATGCGCAACTGGTGAGTGCGCTGGTCACCCGCTGGTGCGAAGCCGAGCGGCTTGAGCACAAGCGCATGATGGCCATCCACACCGACGATCCGCGCGCCGACCTGGCGCTGATCCTGCGCGAAGCCTTGGACTATGCGGGCGCCAAACTCGAGAACATGCGCTTTGAACTGGCCTTGCGCGGTCTGGGGCGGCGCAGCCCGGAGGTGGCCGAGCAGTTGGCGGCCATCGACCAGGACCGCATGAAGCTGTTCGTGGACAAGTTCATGCGCATCACACAAGACATCATGCGTGCCACCGATCTGGCGGCGCTGTTCTATCTGGCGGTGGTGGGCAGCTACCAGGCCTTGGCGCGCCCGCACAGCCCCGCGGTGATGAAGGACTTTCTGGGGGACTTGATCCGCCGCTACGTGATCGAGCACCCAAAGGCCTCGCCGCGGCCCTGATGCCCCGTGCCCTCAGGCTGGGGGCTGGTGCGAGCCCCGCCCCAGGACGGTTTCGGCACGGCTGGAGCGGCGCAGCGGAAAGGTCAGCTGCGTCAGCCACGCTTCTTGCCCATGCGCCCGGTCGTCCATCAGCCCATAGGCCGCGGGATAACGGCGGGTGATGCGCGCCGTGCCCAGCAGCACATCCCAGACAAACAGCAGGTTGCCGTAGTTGCCGCTGTAATGGCCCACGCCGTCGTCTTGCACCAGGGCGTGGTGCGCAAAATGGGTGGCTGGGGTGGAGATGGTTCGCTCCAGCACCCAGGCCAGCGGATGCAGCCAACGGTGGCGGTAGAGGGCCTGGTCCCAGCGAATGGCCGAATGCGCGCCCATGATCACGGCCATCTTGACCACCGTGTAGCCCACATACCACCAGCCAAATCCCAGGTAGACCAGCACGCCGGCCAACCACAACCCGGGCATCAAGAGGTAGTACAGCAGGTTGTTGCGGTAGACGATGCGCACGCTCATGTACGCGGCCGAATGGTGCGCCCGGTGCAGGGGCCACAGCCATGAGCTGTGGCTCAGGCGATGCCAGAGGTACTGCGTCAGGTCATCGGCCAGGAGCAGCGCGCCCAGCAGCTGCCACCAGGGCCAGTCGGCCCAGGCATTGCGCGACTCGGGCATCCAGTGCCCACACAGGGCCAGCACGGTCTGCATCACCAGCGCCGAGATGGCTGGCATGGCCAGCATGATGGCCAGGTCGAGCCGGTTGTCC